>Ga0209801_1001415_pt1 | contig 14767 bp, 16 predicted proteins | sample GraSoiAngelo_127_FD_185884 | JGI IMG/M metagenome (GOLD analysis project Ga0209801, IMG submission 185884) | Grasslands soil microbial communities from the Angelo Coastal Reserve, California, USA - 14_0927_09_40cm (SPAdes) (version 2) | ecosystem: Environmental > Terrestrial > Soil > Grasslands ... | reverse complement strand
CCGTGCACGGACGACTCCTGCAACCCGTTGACCGGGTGCGTGCATACGCCGAACACCGCGCCGTGTGACGACTTCGACGCGTGCACGACCGGCGACACCTGCGCGGGCGGGAGGTGTGTCGGAACGCCACGGAGTTGCGACGACGGCAACCTCTGCACCGACGACGCCTGCCGGCCCGAGACGGGGTGCGTGCACACCGCCAACAGGGCCCCCTGCGACGATGCCAACGCCCGCACCACGCACGACACCTGCGCCGGCGGGCAGTGTGTGGGCGGCGCGCCGCTCGGCTGCGACGACGGCAACCTCTGCACCGACGACGCCTGTCGGCCCGAGACGGGGTGCGTGCACACTCCCAACACCGCCCCGTGCAACGACGGCGATGCGTGTACCACCGGCGACGCCTGCGCGGCCGGCTCGTGCACCGGCGCCCTGCTGAGCTGCGATGACGGCAATCCATGCACCGACGACACGTGCGACTCGCGCACGGGCTGCGGGCACACGCTCAACACGGGCCCCTGCGACGACGGCGACGCCTGCACCACCGGCGACACCTGCGCGGATGGAACCTGCGCCGGCCACGGCCGCCTCGGCTGCGACGACGGCAATCCCTGCACCGACGATGCGTGCGACTCCCGCACGGGCTGCACGCACACGCCCATCGCCGGCCCCTGCGACGACGGCGACTTCTGCACGACCGGAGACGTGTGTGAGGCGGGCGCGTGCGTCGGCACGCCGTCGCCCCCGTGCCCCCTCGTGGCCAGCACGGTCGAGGCCGACGTCACGGTGAGTCTGGCCCGACCCACGAGCAACTCGGGCGCCTACCGGGTCCTGTCGGCCCGCGGCGGACGCTTCCCGAAGCAGGCCTTCCTGCGCCTGCACGTGGCCGGTGTCGGCAGCCGCCGGGTGTCGTCGGTGCGTTTGCGCCTGGTGGCGGGGCGCCGCAGCGACTCCGGCGGTCGCCTGCACCTGGTGCACGACTGCGAGTGGGGCGAGCGCACGACGACCTGGGACACCCAGCCGGCGATGGACGACACGGTGCTCGGCGAGGCGGGGCCCGTCGAACGCGGTCAGACGGTCGAGTTCGATCTGACGCGCGCGATCGACGGCGACGGCACCTATTGCCTGGCGCTCGAGAGCGGCTCGCGCGACCGGATCGACTACCGCTCCCGCGAGGCGCCCACGGGGCCGCCCGCGCTGATCGTCGAGACGGCCCCGTAAGACCCGCCCCGCGGCCGGGCGCTACCGCGAGGTCGCCCGGCGGTCGGGCGGCTCGACCTCCACGCCCGCCGCCGCCGCGGCGGGAGGTCGGTACTGCTCGCGGTAGATCTCGACGAACGAGAAGAGGATCGCGAGGATCACCGGTCCGAGGAAGACCCCGACGAAGCCGTAGACCTGAAGCCCGCCGAGGATTGCGAACAGCAGGAGGAAGGTCGGGAGGTTGGCCCGGCCGCTGATGAAGAGCGGCTTGATCCAGTTGTCGGCGGTGCTGACCGCGAGCACGCCCCAGATCGCCAGCCCCGTCGCGCGCCCGAGATGGCCGGTCACGGCGAGGTAGATCGCCGTTCCGCTCCACAGGAACGCAGGACCGGCGAGCGGCAGGAACGAGGCGAGACCCGTCAGGAAGCCGAGGAAGACGCTGAAGGAGAGCCCGCCGATCAGCCAGTAGCCGAGGCCGGCGAGCAGGCCCTGCGTGGCGGCGGTGACCACCATGCTCTGCACGACCGCCGTGAGGGTCGTGTAGAGACGCCGGAACACGGCCTCCTTGTGCGCCGGCTCCATGGGCAGGAGCTCCCGGAAGCGGGCGGCCATGACCTCACCATCGCGGAAGAAGAAGAACAGCGCGACCAGCATCAGGCCGAAGTTCACCACCGAGACGAGCAGGTTCCGCGCGAGGCTCGTCGCCTGACCGACGATCTGCTCGGAGAGCCAGTTCATGGCGCGCAGGAGGAGATCGGAGAGCTCCACCGAGAACTGCTCGAACGCGGGCGCGACGTACAGCCAGACGCCGCCGAGCCGGGAGGCGCGAACCTGCTCGACGAGACGCAGCACCTCCCCCTGGCGCACCGCCTCCTGGACGCGGGTGTAGGCGGCCGCCGCCTCGCGCACGAGGAGCGAGCCGACGAAGATGGACGGCAGGATGACCGCGACGGTGACCGCCAGGACGAGGGACAGCGCCGCGAGCGAGCGCCGGCCCTGGAAGGCGCGGCCGAGCCACGCCGTCAGCGGGTAGAAGGTGAGCGCCAGGATCGCCGCCCACACGAGCGGGACGAAGAAGGCCGAGAGGAAGAGGTAGAGCTGGTAGAGGAGGAGGAAGAAGACGGCGAAGAAGAAAGCCGCGAAGAGTTGCTCCCGCGACACCGGGCGGCCACTGTAGCGGTCGCCGCGCTCGATCACAAGGCGCACCGCCGACGGCGCCGCGTTGCCTTGACACCGCGTGGAGGGGTTGGTACCAAAACCCCTTTGCGTCGATGCGCACAGGCACGTAGCTCAGTGGGAGAGCGCTTCCTTGACACGGAAGAGGCCGGCGGTTCAATCCCGCCCGTGCCTACCATCGGTCCCCGGCCCGGCCTGAGCCCTGCGTCGGCTGCCCCGTTCCCCCGGTTGTCCCCCCGGTCGTCATCATAGATGGCCGAGATCAGGGTGACGTTCGAAGACGGAGCCGTCGAGCGCTTGCCGGCGGGGATCGCGGCCGGCGAGGCCATCCGCCGGCACGCCGAGCGAGACGGTGCCGGCCGCGCCCGGCTCGAGCGGGCGGTCGCCGCGCGCGTCGAGGCGGATGGGTCCACGGTCGTCGATCTGACGCGCCCGCTCCTCCGGGACTGCCGGCTGGCGCCGGTCGCCGTCGAGTCGCCGGAGGGCCTGGACGTCATCCGCCATTCTGCCGCGCACCTCATGGCGCAGGCGGTGAAGCGGCTCTTCCCCGAGACCCAGATCACCATCGGCCCGGTCATCGAGAACGGCTTCTACTACGACTTCAAGCGGCCCGGCGGGTTCGCGAGCGAGGATCTCCCCCGCATCGAGGAGATGATGCGCGCGATCGTCGCCGAGGACCTGCCCGTGCGGCGGGAAGAGGTGGCGCGCGGCGAGGCGATCCGCCGCTTCCGGGAGATGGGCGAGCACTACAAGGTCGAGATCATCGAGGGCATTCCCGACGCGACCGTCTCGCTGTACCACCAGGGCGAGTTCGTCGACCTCTGCCGCGGCCCGCACGTGCCCTCGACCGGGCGCATCCCCGCCTTCCGGTTGACCGCCGTCGCGGGGGCGTACTGGCGGGGTGACGCGCGCAACGAGCAGCTCCAGCGCATCTACGGGACGGCGTGGGCCAGCGAGCAGGACCTCGAGGCGTACCTGAAGCGCCTGGAGGAGGCGAAGCAGCGCGACCACCGGCGGCTCGGCCAGGTGCTCGACCTCTTCTCGCTTCACCCGATCGCGCCGGGCTCGCCCTTCTTCCACGCCAAGGGGGCGGTCGTCTACAACACGCTCGTCGGGTACATCCGCGGGCTCTACGCGCGCTACGGCTACACCGAGGTGATCACGCCCCTCATCTACAAGACGGAGCTCTGGAAGACGTCCGGCCACTACGACGCCTTCCGCGACGACATGTTCCTCATGACGATCGAGGACGAGGAATACGGCGTCAAGCCGATGAACTGCCCCGGCCACTGCTACCTCTTCGCGACGCGCAAGCATTCCTACCGCGACCTTCCCATCCGCTACGCGGACTTCAGCCGCCTGCACCGCTTCGAGCCCTCGGGCACGCTCGCCGGTCTGGTCCGCGTGCGCTCGATGGCGCAGGACGACGCGCACATCTACTGCGCGCCCGAGCAGCTCGACGGCGAGCTCGAGCGCTTCATCGCCATGACCCGCGAGGTCTACGGCGCCTTCGGCTTCGACCGCGTCGAGGTCACGCTCCAGACGCGGCCCGAGAAGTTCCTCGGCCGGCTCGAGCTGTGGGAGGCCGCCGAGGCGGCGCTCCACCGCGCGCTCGAGCGCGCGGGGCATGCGGTCACGGTGCTGGAGGGGCAGGGTGCCTTCTACGGGCCGAAGATCGGGTTCGACTTCCGGGACGTGCTCGAGCGGTCCTGGACGCTCGCCACCGTCCAGATCGACTGCGCCATGCCCGAGCGCTTCGGGCTCCGCTACGTGACGGCCGAGGGTACGGAGGCGACGCCCGTCATGCTCCACCGTGCGGTCCTCGGCTCGCTCGAGCGCTTCATCGCGATCCTCCTCGAGCACACGGCGGGCAAGCTGCCGCTCTGGCTGGCGCCCGTGCAGGTGCGCGTGCTGCCGGTGAGCGAGAAGGCGGCGGCCTACGCGACGCGCGTGGCGGCCGCGTGTGAAGCGGCCGGGCTGCGCGCCGAGGCGGATCTGCGCAACGAGAAGCTCGGCTACAAGGTGCGCGAGGCGCAGGTCGAGAAGGTGCCGGTCGTCGCCGTCGTGGGCGAGCGCGAGGCGGCCGCCGGCACGGTGGCGCCGCGCACCGAGGGCGCGGCGCAGCCCGCCCTGCCGCTCGACGTCTTCGTCGCGCGAATCGCGACGGAGGCGCGCCCGCCAGGAGGTGTCGCATAGCCAAGGTCGAAGAAAAGACGCGGATCAACCACAACATCCGCGCCCGTGAGGTGCGCGTGATCGACGCCGACGGCGGGCAGCTGGGCGTCATGGCGACGTCGGACGCGTTGCGCATCGCGCAGCAGAAGGAGCTCGACCTGGTCGAGGTGGCGCCCACCGCGAACCCGCCGGTCTGCCGCATCATGGACTACGGGAAGTACCGGTACGCGCAGAAGAAGAAGGCGCAGGAATCGCGCAAGAAGTCGACCGCCTCGCTCCTGAAGGAGGTGAAGCTCGGCTCGCAGACCAGCGGGCACGACGTCAACTTCAAGGTCGGCCACATCCGCAGCTTCCTCGGCGACGGCCATCGTGTCAAAGTCACCGTCTTCTTCCGTGGCCGGCAGATCACGCACCCCGAGCTCGGCAGGGTGATGCTCGACCGGATCGCCGAGAAGGTGGCCGACGTCGCGGTCATCGATCAGCCGGCCCGGATGGAAGGCCGCAGCATGTCGATGATGCTGGTGGCCAAGTGAGGGACTGACCCGATGCCGAAGATGAAGACGAGTCGCGGCGCCGCCAAGCGCTTCAAGGTGACCGCCACCGGCAAGGTGAAGCGCCGGCGCGGCTACCTGCGCCACATCCTGTCGACCAAGACGCGCAAGCAGAAGCGCCGGCTCGGGAAGCCGGCGCTCGTCGACCCGACCAATGCGAAGGCGATCAAGCGCCTTCTGCCCTACCTGTAGAGAGGAGCGGCCCGATGCCACGCGCCAAGGGCGGCCCGAAGACGCGCCGCCGTCACAAGAAGACGATGAAGCTGGCGAAGGGCTACGTCGGGGGCCGCCGCAAGACCTATCGCCAGGCCCGCGAGACCGTCGAGCGCGGCCTCACCTACGCCTACCGCGACCGCAAGCAGCGCAAGCGCGACCTCCGGTCGCTCTGGATCGTGCGCATCAACGCGGCCGCGCGTGCCAACGGGATGTCGTACAGCCGGCTCATGACGGGCCTGCGGGCTGCCGGGGTGGAGGTGGACCGCAAGATGCTTGCCGCCCTCGCCCTCGACGATCCCCCGGCGTTCGCGGAGATCGCCGGCCTCGCCCGCACCCACGCGGCCGCACCGGCGACGCCGTAGTTGCGGGAGGAGCTGGCACGGCTCCGCGAGGCCGCCCTCGCCGAGATCGCCTCCTGCCGTGCCGAGGCGGAGCTCGAGGCGGTCCGCATCCGCTATCTCGGCCGCAAGGGCTCGCTCACGCAGGTGGTGCGCGGGCTCGCCACGGTCCCGCCGGCCGAGCGGCCGGCTCTCGGCGCGCTCGTCAACCAGGCGAAGGAGGCGGTCGAGGCGGCCGTCGCGGCGGCCGGGGAGCGGCTCGCCGCCGAGCGGCTCGCCCGCAGCCTCGCCCACGAGCGCATCGACGTCACGCTTCCCGGCCGCCGTCGCCCCCGCGGCCACGCGCATCCGCTCCGCCTCATCGAAGACGAGATCGTCGACCTCTTCGTCGGCATGGGCTTCCGCGTCGCCGAGGGGCCGGAGATCGAGGACGACTACCACAACTTCGCGGCCCTCAACTTCGAGCCCGACCATCCGGCCCGCGATGCCCAGGACACGCTCTTCGTCGCGTCCGGCGCCGACGTCCTGCTCCGCACCCACACCTCGCCCGTGCAGATCCGCGTCATGCGCGCCGCGCAGCCGCCGCTCCGGGTGGTCGTGCCCGGGACCGTCTACCGGCGCGACGACCTCGACCCCACCCACTCACCGATGTTCCAGCAGGTCGAGGGGTTCATGGTCGACGAGCGCGTGAGCTTCGCCGATCTGAAGGGCGTGCTCGTCCACTTCCTCCGCCGGCTCTTTGGTCCCGAGACCGGGGTCCGCTTCCGGCCGAGCTTCTTCCCCTTCACCGAGCCGTCCGCCGAGGTCGACATCGCCTGCTTCCGGTGCGCGCCGGCAGGCGCGGCCGACCCCGCCTGCCGCATCTGCCGCGGGCGGCGGTGGCTCGAGGTGCTCGGCGCCGGGATGATCCATCCGAACGTGCTGCGCGCCGTCGGCTACGATTCCGAGCGCGTGCAGGGCTTCGCGTTCGGCCTCGGCACCGACCGCATCGCCATCCTCCGCTACGGCATCGAGGACCTCCGGCTCTTCTACGAGAACGACCTGCGCTTCCTCGCGCAGTTCCCGTCGTAGGCGGCCGTGCGCGTCCCGCTGTCCTGGCTCGGGGAGTTCGTCACCTGGAGCGGGTCGGCGGAGGCGCTCGCCGAGCGCCTCACGCTCGCGGGCTTCCCCGTGGAAGGCCTCGAGGAGGTGGGCCGCCTCGACGCCCGCATCCGCGTCGGGCGGCTGGCCGCCGTCGAGCCGCATCCGGGGGCGGAGCGGCTCTCCGTTTGCCGGGTGGACGTCGGGGACGCGGCGCCGATCGCCGTCGTCTCCGGCGCGCCGGGCCTGGCGGCGGGGCAGCGCGTGCCGGTGGCGCTGCCTGGAGCGCGGCTCCCCGGCGGGCGCGAGACGGGCGTGGCGGCGTTCGGGGGCATCGAGTCCGCCGGGCTCCTCTGCTCCGAGGCCGAGCTCGAGCTCGGCGACGACGCGGGCCAGGTGCTCCTCCTGCCGCACGACGCCACCCCCGGCGCGCCGCTCGTCGAGCTCGCGGGTGTCGCCGACACGGTGCTCGAGCTCGAGGTGACGGCCAACCGCGGCGATTGCCTGTCGATCCTCGGGGTTGCCCGGGAAGTCGCGGCGACGAGCGGCGTCCGGCTCCGGCGACCGCGGCCGCGGCCGCGAGAGGGGGGCGCGCCGGCCGCGCGCGACGTGGGCGTGCGCGTCGAGTCGGCGGACTGCCCGCGCTACTGCGCCCGGCTCGTGCGCGCGGTTGCCGTGCAGCCCTCCCCGCTGTGGCTGCGGCTCCGCCTGCGACGCGCCGGCATGCGGCCCGTGAACGTCGTCGTCGACGCCACGAACCACGTGATGCTCGAGCGCGGCCAGCCGCTGCACGCCTTCGACTGGGAGCAGCTCGCGGAGCACCGGATCGTCGTCCGCGGCGCCGCGGCCCGCGAGCGGCTGCTAACCCTCGACGGCATCGAGCGAGTCCTCGACCCCGCCGACCTGGTGATTGCCGACGCCCGCGGGCCGGTGGCGCTGGCCGGCGTCATGGGCGGGCAGGTGTCCGAGGTGACCGCCGGCACGCGCGTGCTGCTCCTCGAGAGCGCGTTCTTCATGCCGGCCGCGGTGCGGCGGACGGCGCGCCGCACCGGCATCGCGTCCGAGGCCGCCTATCGCTTCGAGCGGCGGGTCGATCCGGCCATGGTTCCCGAGGCGCTCGACTGTGCGGCCGCGCTGATCACGCGCCTCGCCGGCGGGCACACGGCGCCCGGGATCGTGGAGGACCCGCCCGGCGGCTGGATGCCGGAGGCGCCGACGATCCGCCTCCGTCCCCGCCGGGTGGCGGCGCTGCTCGGCGTCGCGGTGCCCCGCGCCCAGATCGGTCGGCGGCTGAGCGCGCTCGGCGCGACCTGCCGAGCGGCAGGAGACGCGCTGACGGTCACGCCACCGTCGCATCGCGGGGATCTCCAGCGCGAGGAGGATCTGGTGGAGGAGGTGGCGCGCCTCGGCGGCTACGACGCGATCCCCCCGAGCCTGCCGGAGGTGCCGCTCACGAGCGGCGAGGACAGTCGCGCCCGCGTCGCGGCGCGCCGTCTTCGCCGCCTCCTCGCCGCCGAGGGTCTGGCCGAGATGGTGACGCTCGCCTTCACCGACCCCGAGACCAACCGCCTGCTCCCGGGCTTCGTCGGTCGCGCGCTCACCCCGCTCGCGCTCCAGAACCCGCTCTCGTCGGAGACGGGCGAGCTGCGCCGCTCGCCGCTCGCGGGCCTCGTGCGCGCGCTCCACGCCAACGTGGGCCTCGGGGCCGACTTCGTCGGCGCGTTCGAGATCGGGAAGGGCTACGGCGTGGACGCGCACGGCCGTCGCCAGGAGCCGCGCGCCGTCGCCATCGTGCTCTACGGGACGTGGCCGCCGCGCGGGGTGGAGCGCGCCGGGCCGTGCGTCGACTTCGCGGACCTGAAGGGCATCATCGAGAACGTCCTCGGGGGCCTCGGCCTCGAGGAGCGGCGCGTGCGCTGGCGGCCGATCGGCGAGGAGCCGTTCCTGCATCCCGGCAAGGGAGCCGTGATCGAGGCGGCCGGAGCGACCATCGGCGTGGCCGGAGCGCTGCACCCGAAAATCGCGCAGGCCTGCGATCTTGCAGAGGAAGTGTGGCTATCCGAGCTTGACTTCGAAACCCTCGCCGACTATGGTTCGCGCCGCGTCGAGCTGGGGCCCCTGCCCCGATTCCCTGCCGTCACGCGCGACATTGCGGTGATCGTGGACGAAGCGTTTCCGGCCGCTGCGATCCTCGAGGAGATCCGGTCGTTGGCTGATCCGCGCATCGAGGCGGTCCGACTGTTCGACTGCTACCGCGGCGCGCCAATCCCGGCGGGGAAGAAGAGCCTGGCGTACTCGATCGCCTATCGGGCCCCTGACCGAACGCTGACCGACGAGGAGGTGAGTGGTGTCCACGCGGGCGTGCTCGAGCGGCTCCGGGAGCGGTTCCGGCTCGAGCTGAGAAGTTGAGGCGGCCTCCATGACGATGACGAAGGCCGACATCGTCGAGCGAATCTACGAGAAGGTGGGCTTTTCCAAGAAGGAGGCGACCGAGGTCGTGGAGTCGATCTTCGAGCTGGTGAAGGAGCGCCTCGAGCAGGGCGAGAAGGTCAAGATCTCGGGCTTCGGCAACTTCGTGGTGAACGAGAAGCGCCCACGCAAGGGACGGAACCCGCAGACCGGCGAGGAGATCGTCATCTCGGGCCGCCGCGTCCTGACCTTCAAGGCGAGCCAGGTGCTCAAGAAGACGATGAACGGCGGCGGTCCCCCGCCCGCGGCGAGCGGTGGCACGTGAGCGCCGTCGCGCTGCCCGACAGGCTCTACTTCAAGATCGGCGAGGTCGCGAAGCTGGTCGGCGTGAAGCCGTACGTGCTGCGCTACTGGGAGACGGAGTTCAGCGTCCTCCGGCCCGGCAAGACGCGGGCGCGGCACCGGCTCTACCGCCGCAAGGACGTCGAGATGCTGCTCGAGATCCGCCGCCTGCTCTACACCGAGCGCTACACGATCGAGGGCGCCAAGCGGCGGCTCCGCGAGATGAGCACCGCGTCGCCCCAGGCCGGCGACGGCGGGGTCACGGTGGCGGCGGTGCGCGACGAGCTCGTGGCGCTCTATCGGATGCTGGAGGAATGATTGATTCCGGGGCCCCGTGCGGTGCTCGCGCGGCTTCGCCGCGCTGCGCTCCTCCGATGGCCCCGGACCCCGTCGCTCGCGCGCGGCAAAGCCGCGCGCGGCTCCCGCCGCTCGCTCGTTGACGCTATCGCACGCCGCTCGTGCGCTTGGTGCGGAGGTGGAGCCGATAGACCTTCTTGGACTGCGGCGCCGTGCCCGCTTCGAGCGCGGCCAGACGCTTCGCCTTCCAGCCGAGCAGCGCCCCGCGCAGCGACTCGGGATTGATGCCGAGGGTCTCGCAGACGTTCTGGAAGGAGAACGGCCACTCGTAGTCCACGGCCCGGATCCACTGCTCCGCCTGCTGGGAGAGCAGGCGGGGGTTGGAGCGCGGGTTGCGGAGGTGCTCCTGGAAGCAGCGGATGCCGTCCTCGAGCACCGCGAGCATGAGCGCCTTCTCTCCCGAGATGTAGCTGTCGCGCCGGGCGCCCTCGAAGAACTGCTCGGGCAGCACGATGTCGGGCGTGAAGAGCTCGGACAGGCTGTCGGGGTCGCGGCTCGGCCGGTAGGTGTCCGGTGACGGTACCGCATCCGGGTTCGCACGCTTCAGTTCGATCGCTGTGTCGCTCGTGTAGGTGTTCGCCATGCACGGCGGCCTCCGACCCGCCTCACGGATGCAAGGCGATGCAACCGCTGCGCCACTGCGCGGCGAAGCCGGTACGGCCCTTTCGGGGCACGAGCGTGTCGGCCGCGGCGCGTCGGGCGGCCAATTTGACACCCGCGGTGCCCCTGGCCGAGCGTGTCAAGAAGCTGGCAAGCTAGGCGGGGGCGAGCGCCGGATCGCGAGGGCGTCGCGCCGCGGGCCGGGAGGCGTCAGGGCTTTGACACCGCCGCCTTGACTCCCCGCCGGACGGCCCCTAAAGAAGGGGCGCGCCGTGGGCAGGTCGGGCCCGGGCGTCGTGTTCTTGCCGCCGGGGCGTGGCGCAGCCAGGTAGCGCACTCGCTTGGGGTGCGAGTGGTCGGCCGTTCAAATCGGCTCGCCCCGACTCCTCTCGCAGACGGCGGGGCGGGGTTCCGCCCCGCTCGCGGCTTGCGGCGCCGACACCTTGGTGGCACCCTGCCCGCAGTTGCATGGCGTCGTCGCCGCTCATCCTGGTTTGCAACGATGACGGTGTGCACTCGGAAGGGCTGGCGGCGCTCGCCGCCGCGGTGCGTGGGCTCGGTGAGGTGGTGGTGGTGGCGCCCGACCGTGAGCGCAGCGCGGTGAGCCATTCGCTCACCCTCCATCGCCCGCTGCGGGTCGAGGAGGTGGGGCCGGGTCGCTACGCGGTCAACGGGACGCCGACCGACTGCGTGAACCTCGCCGTCAACGGCGTCCTCGGCCGGCGCCCGGCACTTCTCCTCTCGGGCATCAACAAGGGGGCGAACCTGGGTGACGACGTGACCTACTCGGGGACGGTCTCGGCCGCGATGGAAGGGACGCTCCTCGGGGTCCCGTCGCTCGCCGTCTCCGCCGTCGGCCGCGGCAGCTTTCGCTTCGAGGCTGCAGCGGCCTTCTCCGCGCGGCTCGCGGCCTGGGTGCTCGAGCGCGGCCTCCCGCCCGACACCCTGCTCAACGTGAACGTGCCGGCGCCGAAGGACGGACAGCCGATCGGCGGCTTCGCGCTGACCCGCATGGGGCGGCGGCGCTACGGCGACGCGATCGTCGAGAAGGTCGACCCGCGGGGCAAGAAGTACTACTGGATCGGCGGCGAGGAGCTCGAGTTCGTGCAGGACGAGGGCACCGACTTCCACGCCGTGAACCAGGGGCTCATCTCGGTGACGCCGATCCACCTGGACCTCACCAACTACAAGTCGTTCGAGGCCCTGAAGGCGCTCGACTTCTCGTGGCCGTGAGATGAGCGACGCGTTCGCGGAAGACCGCCAGCGCATGGTCGCGGCCCAGCTCGCCGCGCGGGGCATCGCCGACGGCCGCGTCCTCGAGGCGATGCGACGCGTACCGCGCCACCTGTTCGTCGACCCGAGTCTCCACGCGCATGCGTACGAGGACACCCCGCTCCCCATCGGCGCGCGCCAGACGATCTCGCAGCCCTACATGGTGGCGCTCATGAGCGAGGCCTTGGAGCTCGCGGATGGCGGCGAGCGCGTGCTCGAGGTGGGCACCGGCTCGGGGTACCAGACCGCGGTGCTGGCCGAGCTCGGCGCCCGCGTGCTCTCGCTCGAGCGCATCCCGGAGCTGGCGCTCCGTGCCCGCGAGCTGCTCGAGGCGCTCGGCTATCTCGACCGTGTCACGGTGGAGATCGGCGACGGCACGCTCGGCTGGCCGGCCGAGGCGCCGTACGACGCCATCATCGTGACCGCGGGAGCGCCCCAGATCCCGCGTCCGCTGATCGAGCAGCTCGGCCGCGGCGGGCGTCTCGTCCTGCCGATGGGCGAGGAGGATCTTCAGGGTCTGGTCCGCATCAGGCGCCACACGGACGGTATCGCGGAGGAGTACCTCGGCGACTGCCGGTTCGTGAAGCTGCGCGGCAGCTACGGGTGGGAGGAGCCCTAGCGGGTGCGCGCCGGCGGCTGGGCCGTGGTGGCGGTGGTGGCGGTGGTGGCGGTGGCGGCCGGATGCGGCGGGGGACCCGCCGGACTCCGCCATCGCGTCGAACGCGGCGAGACGCTGTACCGAATCGGCAAGGCCTACGGCGTGTCGGATCGGGAGCTGGCGCGCCTGAACGGCATCCGCGACCCCGCTCGCATCGAGGTCGGCCAGGTGCTCGTGATCCCGCACGCGACGCGGCGGTTGCCGGTGCAGGTGATCACACCGGAGCAGGTGCGGCCCGACCGCCCGGCGCCGCGCGAGATCCCCGCCGGCGCGGAGGCCTTCGTCTGGCCCGTCCAGGGCGGCGTGGTGAGCTCGGACTTCGGCCCGCGCGGCGCAACGCACCACGACGGGATCGACATCAGCTGCCCGGTCGGGACGCCCGTGCGCGCGGCGCGCGCCGGGCGGGTGCTCTACAGCGACCGGCTGCGCGGCTACGGCAACCTGATCATCATGGAACACGGCGACGGGTACGCGACGGTCTACGCCCATAACCGGGACAACCGCGCCCACACCGGCGACGTGGTCCGTCAGGGGGACGTCATCGCCTCGGTCGGAGAGACGGGCAAGACCTCCGGCGCGAACCTCCACTTCGAGGTGCGCAAGGACAACATCGCCCGCAATCCGATCTTCTTCCTGCCGCCGCTGCCGGCGCGTCGTCTCGATGTGGTAGAGAGGGTCCCATGAGCATGGATCTCCAGCGCTACATCCGCGACATCCCCGACTTTCCGAAGCCGGGCATCGTCTTCAAGGACATCACGCCGCTGCTCGCCGACGGCGTGGCCTTCCGCGCCACCGTGGACCGCTTCGTCGAGCACTACCGGGGGCGGGTCGACGTGGTGCTCGGCATCGAGTCGCGCGGCTTCATCATCGGCGCCGCCGTGGCGTACGGTCTCGGCACGGGGCTGGCGCTCGTCCGCAAGCCGGGCAAGCTCCCGCACCAGACCTATGCGGCGCGCTACGAGCTCGAGTACGGCAGCGACGCGCTGGAGATCCACCACGACGCGATCGGCGATCGCCACCGGGTGCTGGTCATCGACGACCTGCTCGCGACCGGCGGGACGGCCTCGGCCGCGGTCGAGCTCGTCAAGCGGTGCGACGGCCAGGTGGTCGGCTGCGCCTTCGTGATCGAGCTCGCCTTCCTGAACGGCCGCCGCCGTCTCGACGGCCACGAGGTCTTCTCGCTCATCCGCTACGACCGCCCCTGACCAGGCGCGGCATGGAAGACCGGAACACCGCCCGCGAGCTCGGCGCTCTCCGCACCGGGCTGGTCTTCAGCTCGCTCCTCTGCGTGGTGCAGCTCGTGGGCGGGTATCTGACCAACAGCCTCGCCCTGGTCACCGACGCGGCGCACGTGTTCACGGACGTCGCCGCGCTCGCGCTGACGCTGTTCGCGCTCTGGATCTGCAGCCGGCCCGCGAGCGAGAGCAAGACCTTCGGCTACTATCGCGCCGAGATCCTGGCGGCGCTGGTGAACGGGGTCGTCCTCTGGCTGGTGATCGCGCTCATCGTCGCCGAGGCGTGGCGGCGCCTCCAGCACCCGCCGGCGGTCGCGGGGCGTGGCATGCTCGCCTTCGCGGGCGTCGGCCTCGGCATCAATGCCTTCGTCGCGCTCCGCCTGCGCGAGCATCGGGATCACAGCCTGAACCTGCGGGGCGCCTACCTGCACGTGGTCTCAGACCTGCTCGGGTCGGTCGGGGCGCTGGGGGCCGCGCTCGTCATCCTGCTGACCGGCTGGTACACCGCCGACCCGCTGGCGAGCGTGCTGATTGCGGTCCTCATCCTGCTCAGCTCGTGGAACCTCGTGCGCGAGGCCGTGGACGTGCTCATGGAGGCCGTGCCCGCGCACGTCGACGTCGAGGTGCTGCAGCGCGCGCTCGAGCGGGTGCCGGGCACGGGGGAAGTCCACGACCTTCACGTGTGGACGCTCACGACCGGGCGGTACGCCCTCTCGGCGCATGCGGTCGCCACCGGCAACGTCGCCCACGACGTGATGCTCGCGCACATGGCTGAGATCTGCGCGCGGGATTTCAGGATCGACCACGTCACCATCCAGATCGAGCACGAGAGCCGCCGCGCCGCGGAACCGGCGCATTGAGGGGGGAGCGGCCATGGCGAACGTCGAGTACCTGGTCCTGGTGGTGCGCGACCTGGAGCGTGCGCTCGGGCTGTACGAGCGCGGCCTCGGCTTTGCACGCGTCGAGGAGGTGAGCGACGTGCCGGCGATCGGCGCGCGACGCATCTTCCTGCGTGCCGAGAACTGCCTCCTCGAGCTGCTCGAGCCGCACGACGAGACGAAGCCGCCGGGCGCCTTCCTGTCCGCCCGGGGTGAGGGCGTCTTCGCGCTCGGCGTGCGCAGCGCGGACACGGAGGAGACCCTCGCGCAGCTGCGCCGCGCC
>Ga0209801_1001412_pt1 | contig 14780 bp, 15 predicted proteins | sample GraSoiAngelo_127_FD_185884 | JGI IMG/M metagenome (GOLD analysis project Ga0209801, IMG submission 185884) | Grasslands soil microbial communities from the Angelo Coastal Reserve, California, USA - 14_0927_09_40cm (SPAdes) (version 2) | ecosystem: Environmental > Terrestrial > Soil > Grasslands ... | reverse complement strand
CTTGTTGATGCGCTCGCGGTTGAGGATCCGCCCCTTCAGCTTCTCGATGCGGATGCCGAGCAGCTCCTCGTACTGGCGCTTGATCTTGCGCCGGCCCGCCTCGTCCTTCGGCAGGTCCTCCTGGCCGTCGTCGGTGTGCTGCTCCTCGTCGTCGAGGATGCTGAACGCCTTGCTGTTGCTGCTGCTCGTCGCCTTGTCGCTCTTGCGCGCCCGTGCCATCGGTCAGAACCCTCCGTCAACGCGTCCGCTCGCTGTAGCCGCAGCTCTTCTCGCACACCCAGAAGAAGCCGCGCGGCCCGAAGCCGGCGAACTGGACCACTCGCGTCTCGGCGCCGCAGCGGGGACAGCGGCGGCTCTGCCCGGCCTCCCCGCTCTTCTCCGCGGTCTTCGCCTTCTTCTCCGCCATGTGCCGCCGGCGCGCCTCTGGCTAAGGGACCCCAGGCCGCGGCAGGGCTGCGCGCCGGGCTCGCCTCCCGTATACGAGCGCCCCGCGGCTCTGTCAAGGTTACCGGCGACCTTGAGGCGCCAAAACTCGCGTGCTAGCGTCCGACCTTTCGCGCCATGCGCGTCCATCTTCGCCCGCAGCGCCGGACCGTCGAGATCCGCGGGCCTCGCCGGGTCGGGGCGCTGCTCGCCGAGCTCCGCATCCTGCCGGGTACCGCCATGGTGATCCGTGGCGACCTCCTGCTGACGGATGGCGACGTCGTCGAGGAGGGCGACGAGATCGAGATCCGAGCCGTCATCTCCGGAGGCGCGGGGTGAAGTGCAGACGCTGCGGCGCGCGCGCCGAGGTCCAGCTCCGGGCGCACAACACGGCCTTCTGCCGGCCCTGCTACCTCTTCTTCTTCCGCCGCCAGGTGGAGCGAGCGATCGCCGCGCAGCGGATGCTCGCCCCCGGGGAGCGCGTGCTGGTGGCGGTCTCGGGCGGCAAGGACAGCCTGGCGCTGTGGGACCTGCTCGCCGACCTCGGCTACGACACCACGGGCCTCTACCTGGGGCTCGGCATCGGGGAGTACTCCGACTGCTCGCAGGAAAAGGTGGAGCGGTTCGCGGCGGGCCGCGGCCTCCCGCTCCGGGTGGTGAAGCTCGAGGCCGAAGGCCCCGGGCTCGGCGTGCCGGCGGTGGCCGTTGCCACGCGGCGTGCGCCCTGCGCCGCCTGTGGCACGATGAAGCGCCACTATTTCGACGCCGCGGCCTTCGCCGGCGGCTTCGACGTCCTCGCCACCGGCCACAACCTGGACGACGAGGCCGCACGGCTCCTCGGCAACGTCCTCCGCTGGCAGAAGGACCATCTGGCGCGGCAGCGCCCCGTCCTCCCGCCCACGCATCCGAAGTTCGTCCGCAAGGTGAAGCCCCTCTACCTCACGAGCGAGTACGAGACGGCGGTCTACGCCTTCATGAGGGGGATCGACTACATCGTCGACGAGTGTCCCAACGCCGCCGGCGCCACGCAGCTGCTCTACAAGGAAGCGCTGGACCGGCTCGAGGCCGGGAGCCCCGGCACGAAGCTCGCGTTCGTGAAGGAGTTCCTGCGCACGGCGCAGCCCGCGTTCGCGGCCGTCGAGCAGCGAGAGCCGCAGGAGTGCGCGGGCTGCGGCATGCCCGCGTACGGGGCCCTCTGCTCGTTCTGCAGCCTGGTGCGCGAGGTCGAGGCCAGGCGCGCCCGCACCGCCTCCGCCGTGCCGGCGTGACGCCCGCCCCGCCGCCCGGAGAGCGGTCCGTGCTGCGCGACCAGGAGCCGGTCGTCTTCATCGACCGCAAGGAGCGGACGTACCTCCGCATCCTGCGCCGGGGTGGACGGGTGTCGGTGCGCGGCCGGCCGATCGCCTGCGACGACGTCATCGGCCGGCCGGAGGGCTCGCGCATCGAGAGCGCGAGCGGCGAGGCGCTGCTCGTCCTGCGGCCCACCTACGCGCAGCTCATCCCGAGCCTGCCCCGGCGCGCCGAGCCGATCTATCCGAAGGACGTGGGGCCGATCCTCCTCTGGGGCGACATCGGGCCGGGCATGCACGTGGTCGAGGTCGGCACGGGCCCGGGCGCGCTGACCCTGGCGCTGCTGCGCGCCGTCGGCCCGACGGGACGCCTCACGTCGTACGAGGCGCGCGACGACTTTGCGACCCTGGCGCGCGACAACGTCGCCCGCTATCACGGACCCGCTGCCAACTGGACGCTCCGCGTCGCGGACGCGTTCGCCGGTCTCGACGAACGTGACGTCGACCGGCTGATCGTCGATCTCGCCGAGCCCTGGCACCTGCTCGACGCGGTGGGCCGGACGCTCCGGCCCGGCGGCGTCGTCACCGCCTTCCTCCCGACCGCGCTGCAGGTGAAGCAGCTCGTCGACGCGCTGCGCGCCGGGTGCTTCGGGGCGGTCGAGACGCTCGAGACGCTGGCCCGCTTCTGGCATGTGCGCGACCGCAGCATCCGTCCCGCGCACCGCATGGTGGCGCACACCGGCTTTCTGGTCTTCGCGCGGCGGCTCGCGGGGAATTCTGAATTGACTCCGTAAAAACCCTGTAGTAGCGAAGGGCGCGTGCACGGCGGGTGATGCGTGCACGCGCGCCGACTCGCGATGACAAAGGCGGAAATCCGCCATAAGGTTTGGCAGACGATCCAGCGTGAGGGCGCGGCACGGTTCCCCGGGGCGCACGGCCGCATCCCGCACTTCGTCGGCGCCGAGCAGGCGGCGCAGCTCCTGCGCGAGATGGCGGTGTGGCGACGGGCGCTCGTGGTGAAGGTCAATCCCGACGCGCCGCAGCTGCCCGTCCGGCGGCTCGCGCTCGCCGAGGGCAAGATCATCTACATGGCCGTCCCCCGCCTGAGGACCGAGAAGTGCTTCGTCGAGATCGATCCGCAGCGTCTCGGCAAGAAGGCCATGCTGGCGAGCAGCATCGCCGGCGCCTGCCGCTACGGCCGCGCCGTGTCGCCGCGCGAGATGCGCCCCGTCGATCTCGTGGTGTGCGGCTCGGTCGCCGTCGGGCGCGACGGGGCGCGGCTCGGCAAGGGCGGCGGCTACTGCGACCTCGAGTACGGCCTGCTGCGCGAGGAAGGCAAGGTACGGGAGTCGACGCCGATTCTCACCACGGTCCACGGGGTGCAGATCGTCGCCGAGCGGATCACGATGCTGCCGCACGACCTGCCGGTGGACTTCCTGGTCACGCCGACCGAGGTGATCGCGACGCGGCCCGCCCACCCCCGCCCGCGCGGCATCTACTGGGACCTCCTCCGGGCGCTCAAGATCAACGCCATCCCGCTGCTGCGCAAGCGCCTGAAGCGGGGGAGCACGGGCACGCCCTCGCCGCGCCGTCTCTAAGCGGTCGCGCTTGCACGCGAGCGACCTCCTCTGGTTCCTGTTCCTGGTCATGGCGGTCGCGCCCATGGTGCAGCGCCGGCTGCTCGACCTGCAGCGCGTCCGCTTCCTGCGCACCTGGGAGCGGCGGCGCGGCAGCCGCGTGATCGCGCTCATCCACCGCCAGGAGACGATGAGCCTCCTCGGGTTTCCCCTGATCCGCTACATCGACATCCAGGACAGCGAGGAGCTGCTGCGGGCGCTGCGGCTCACGGCCGAGGACGTGCCGATCGACATCATCCTGCACACGCCGGGCGGGCTCGCGCTCGCGGCCGAGCAGATCGCGCACGCGATCTGCCGCCGGCGTGCGAAGGTGACCGTCTACGTCCCCCACTACGCGATGAGCGGCGGCACCTTGATCGCGCTCGCCGCGGACGAGATCGTCATGGACCCGAACGCGGTGCTCGGCTCGCTCGATCCGCAGCTCGGCCAGCACCCGGCCGCCTCGATCATCCAGGCCGTCGACTGGAAGACCGAGCACCGTCAGGAGATCGACGACGAGACCCTCATCCTCGCGGACGTCGCACGCAAGGCGATGCTCCAGCTGCGGCAGTGCGTGGCCGGGGTCCTGACCGATCGCTTCGGTCCCGAGAAGGCCGGCGCGCTCGCCGAGACGTTCACGCACGGCGAGTGGACGCACGACCATCCGCTGAACGTGGAGACCCTCGGGCGGCTCGGCCTCCCGATCAACACCGACATGCCGCGGGAGATCTACGAATACATGCGGCTGTTCCCGCAGGCGTCGACGGGCCGCCCGTCGGTGCAGTACGTCCCGCTGCCCTATCGGAGCCCGGCCCCAACGTCGGCGCCGGCGAAGCGCGCACGCAGCGGGTAGGAGCGGGTGGGCCCTCCTTTCACAGACGCTCGCCGGCCGGCACGATCCCCGCCAGCCGGCAGAGCGTCTCGATCGTCACGATCGCATAGAGCTGATTGAAGTCGGTGAAGTCGGGCCCCCGCGCCGCGGCGAGGAAGGCGCTGAGACCGTCGGGCGCGTAGAGGCTCGCACTGCGCAGCCGCTCGACGTCGAGGAGCCCCTCGGCGTCGAAGCGCGTCACGAGGTCGCGGTTCCAGGCGGGCTCGGGCGGGCGCGCGGTCGGGTTAGTGAAGATCGGGTGGCGCACCGTCATCAGCCCGAGCTTCCGGACCAGACGCGCGCCCGCACCCACCGCGTAGCGGGTCACGTGCGCCGGCCGCGTGAGGCGGATCGGCTCCGCCGAGCCGCCGTAGCACGTGGGCAGCGCGGCGAGCGTCGGGTGCATGCGCGTGATCATGTGGCGCACGAGCCGGCCGGCGAGGCGGAACCGCCACGGCACGGCCGCCGCCCACTCGAGCAGCTCGGCGGTGGCAAGCGGCGCGGGCGAGGCGAGGAGCGGCCACACCGCGCCCGCGTAGCGACCGACGTGCCCGGAGCTCTTCCACAGGTAGATGGCGTCGAGCTTCTGCGTGTTGAGCGCGTCCGGAGCGAGACCGGCGATCGCGGCCGCGGTGCGCACCTGGTCGGCCACGTAGTCCGCGCGCCAGTCGGCGTGGAAGAGGCCGAGGTTTGGCCGGACGGCCGGGAAGAAGCGGTAGCGAAGGAGGCGCGGCACGTCGAGCGCCGACGTCCGCCCGATCCGGAGGTACTCCTGCTGCCAGAAGAACTCCCGGTACAGCTCGCCGCCGCCGCCGGTGAGCGACGCGGCGAAGCGGCCGGCGAGGCGCCGCTTCGCGTAGAGCGTGCCGTCGATCGCGTGCCCCCCGAGCTCGCCGTCCGCGAGGGCGACGCCTTCCTCGAAGAGCGGCCAGCGGCGCCCGCCCCAGTCGGGGGGAAGGCTGACGTGCTCGAGTGACCAGCCGAAGCGATCGGCGATCAGACGGGCGATCGCGACGTCGAGGTGGTCGTCGGGGCCGTTGACGGTGACGTGCACCGGCGCGCCGGGCTCGGCGAGCGCGGCGACCACGAGCCGCGAGTCGAGGCCGGAGGTCAGATCGGCGACCCACGCGGGCCAGGCGGCGCGCACCTGCCGGGCGGTTGCGCGGAGCAACCCGCCGCCTTCGTCGGCGGCGTCCTCGATCCGGCGGTAGGCGCGGGCGGCGCGGTAGGGGAGCCAGCGGCGTGCCACGTGGGCGCGGCCGGCGGTGATCGTCACCCGCTCGCCGAAGCTCGCGCGGCGGATGCCGGCGAAGGCGCTCCGCGGGCTCCGGATGGCGCTCTCCATGAAGAGGGCGCGGAGCGCCTCGACGTCGAGGCGCGCGCCGAGCCCGACGGCGAGCGGCAGCGCCGCGGTGGTGACCCAGGCGACCCCGTCGTCTTCGGCGACGTAGACCGGAAAGAGGCCGAGCTGGTCGGGCGCGGCGACCAGCCGGCCGTCGCGGCGATCCATCGCCAGGGCGAGGTACTGGCCCTGGAGCCCGTCGAGGGCAGCGTCTCCGACGGCGGCGAAGCGGATCGCGAGGTGCGAGAGCACCCCGTCCGCGGCCACGGCGGCCTCGGCCGCGAAGCACCAGCCGGCGGCGGCGACGGTCACCTGGCCGTCGGGCGACGTCACGAGCGCCGGATGCGGCGAACCGGCGCCGGCGAAGCGCACCACGCGGCAGGTCGGCCCGGCGGCCTCGGCGGTGGGCGCCATGCCGCGGAGCGCGGTGAACGCCCTGACCACGCGGGCGAGCGACGCGCCGGCGCGGTCGGCGCGCTCAGGCGCCCACGAGACGGCGAGGAGGCCCGGCATCCAAGGTAACTGCGACACATCCCCGTGCGCGTCGGCACTGTCAACCGGTGAGGAGCCCGCGGCCCGGGGACCGCGTCGCGCGAATGGTCCCGTCGCGGGACGATCAGCGATGGCAGCGCAGGCGGCGGGGCGTGACGGTGCAGCGGCCGGAGAGGTCGGCGGTGAAGCACTCGTCGCCGATCACGAGGCGGGCGGCCGAAACCTCGTGCGGGGTGTCGGGCTTCCGGCGCGCGTGCAGGGCAACGGCCACCACGCCGCCGGGCTGACTGCGGAGAGCGAGCGCCGTGAAATCGCTGCGCGCGCGGCGCTCGGCGAGGAGGCCACGCCGCGGTTGGCGCCACGTGGGTTCGTCGAGCCTGGCTCTGAAGACGACGCCGGCCGCGTCACGCAGCTCGAGGCTCACGGGTCGTGCCGCCGCCGGGGTGAGCGGCGCCGTGGGGACAAACCAGCCGCTCAGCGCCACCTCGCTTCCATGCGGCACCGGACGCACGCCGAGTGAACCGATCGTGAGCGCGCGCGGCCCGCTCCCCGGCTGGCACACGCCGGCCTGGCAGACCGCGCGCCCGCCGCAGGGATCGCCGCCCGCGCACGAGCTCCCGTCGGGAAGCGGTTGGCGGCCGATGCAGGCGCCCGCGACGCAGCGGCCGGCCGCGCGGCACGGCGCACTCGCGCCGCACGCCGTCCCGTCCGGGAGGCCTGCGCACGGGCCGACCGCGGCGCAGGCCGGACGCGTGAAGGGATTTTCGTAGCCGCCGGCGGTGAAGCAGGAATCGGCGATGCGGCCGAGCGGCCCAGGGTACGGCGGCGCGCTCGCCGCGTACTCGATGCGGAAGATCGCGCTGTCCTCGGTGAGCGCGCTGCTGTTTCCCTCCTTGGCGACGACGTAGAGCACCTGGCGGCCGAGCGGGTCGGGGCCCTGCGCGATGGCGGTGAAGGTGGTGAACGAGACCTCGTCGATGCTGCCGTCGCCGTCGCGATCGAAGAAGACGGTGAAATCGCCGTCGTCCGCCCCATCGTGGAAGGCGAGCGGCGCGCGGCCGTTCGCATCGGGCAGGAAGCACGGCGGCGCGAGGTCGACGCGGTAGATGCGGGCCCCGTCGCGCAGTAGGTAGAAGACGTCGCCGAAGTATTCGGCCGGGTACGCGAGCCCGGTATAGGCCGCGACCCCGGCGAGTGCGGGGCGGCCGGTGTGGACGAGGAGCGGGGGCCGCCATGTCGGGTGGTTGCCGTACACGGTCGCGGCCGGCAGGCCCGCGACACATGAGCTCGCTGCGGCCACCTGCGTGCCGTCGAGGCAGGGCCAGCCGAAGTTGCTGCCCGCGTCGACGACGTCGATCTCCGATTCCAGCGTGTCGCCGCGCTCGGTCACGTAGAGCTGCCCGGTGAGGGGGTGGACGCCGAGCGCCTGCGGATTGCGGAGCCCGGCAGCGAAGACGAAGGGCTGGGCGGCGAGCGGCGCACCGGGCGCCGGCACCGCCGCGGCTCCCCCGACCGCGAGGCGGAGGACCTTCCCGGCCTGGTTCGGCGCGCCGTCGTTGGCCACCGCCCGCGCGGGATAGAGGTCGGGGCCGAGGCAGACCTGCGAGCAGAGGGTGCTCGTCTCGCTCGCGCGGATCGGGTCGGTGCCCACGAGCAGCTGGGCGTTCCAGCGGTTGGCGCTGCCATTGTCGCCGACGCCGACGTACAGGCAGCCGTCGACGCCGAACCCGAGTCCGCTCCCGTTGCGGTTGGGCGACTCGGCGGGCGGCTCGAGCCCGGTCGCCACCGTCCCGGCGTACTCCCCGACGCCCGCGTCGTTCTCCCGGTAGAGCCGCACGTGCTGGTTCGCCGCCTCGTCGGTGGTGGTGAGGTACACGTAGACGAGCCGCGAGGTCGGGAAGTCGGGCGCCAGCGCGAGGCCGAGCACGCCCTCCTCACCGGTCGTCGCGCGCACGCCGTCGACCGTCGCCCACACCCGGCCCCCGTCGAGCATCGAGCCGTCGGTGGTCGCGTAGCTCTGGTAGACGCGGATCTCGGCAGTGCCGGGCAGCGCGGAATCGGTCTGCTGCCCGTGGGCCTGGACGGCCGCGAACAGCCGGCCGTCGGGCGCGACGGCGATCGACGACACGGGATACTCGGCGTGCGCGACGGCGACCGCGCGGAAGCCGGCGGTCGAGAGCGTCGCCCGGGCCCGGCCCGCGAGCGCGCAGACGGCGAGCGCCGCGGCGAGGAGCGCCGCCGGTGAGGGGCGGGTCGCGCGCACCGCTCGCCTCAGGCGATCATGGCCGTGAACGGCCGCACGTTCGAGAGGTAGTCGCCCGGGTTCGCGCCGATCAGCGTCAGGATGCCGGCGACCATGTTCTGCACGTCGATCACCTGCCCCGTGTCGTCCGGGCGGCCGGTCGTGAAGCTCACCTTGACGCCCTCCTGGCGCGCGTCGGTCACGCCAAGCGTGCCGGGCCGGACGCTGCGGCCGACGAAGAGCATCGAGGTCCACGGATGGTGGTCTTTCCCGCGGTCGCCGTTCAGCTCCGGGCTCCGGCCGAACTCGGAGCAGCAGACGACGGTCGTCTCGTCGAGCATGCTGGCGCTCGCCACGCCGGGCTCGCTGGCCAGACCGACGAGGAAGGAGTTCAGGAAGCCGAACAGCGACTCCCAGCTGCCGTTCTGCTGCGTGTTGTCGGTGTGCGTGTCGAAGCCGCCGGCCGGGTTCACGGTGACGCTCGTGCTGAGCCCCGTGCGAAAGGCGCCCGCGAGCGAGGCGGCGAGCTCGGCGGCGCTCACGTCGCCGCGCGGGAGGGACGACGCCAGGCGCACCAGCCGGTCGCCTCGCTGGCTCGCGTCGGCGAGTTGATCGAGGCGGGCACCGATGGCCGTCGATCCGTCGAGCTGCTGCACGGCGGCGAGCGCCTGCTCGACGGAGCTCTCGCCGGCGCTCGACAGCGCCAGCTGTCTCTGGTCCGGGCTCGTGTGGCTCGGGATGCGGTTGAAGGCGAGCGCCGAGCCGAGTGCGCCGCCGATGCGGCCGGAGAGCCCGGCGAACGGACCCGCGAAGCTGTCGCCGCTCAGCAGGAGATGGGGGAGCGGCAGGTCGGCTCCGCTGTGATGCGCCGCCATGACGGCAAAGTCGGCGTGGCTGGGGTCGAGGTAGCCGGTCAGCACCAGCTGGCGGCTCTGGTCGTGCGAGGTCGAGCGCGTGTTGATGCCGTTCACGACGGCGCTGCGCGCGCCCCAGGCGGCGAAGAACGCGTCGGCGGCAGGCCGCGTGACCGGGTTCGAGACGTAGGTAATGCCGCCCGCGGTCGCGATCTGTGACGGCGGGAGCCCGGAGATCGCCTGCGGCACGTCCACGTCGATGCCGTCGGTCGCGTCGAGCGGGTCGTGGACGTCGAACACCTGGCCTTCGACCCAGCAGGCGGCGCGGACAGCGCCGCACGCCCTGCGCCCACCCCGCAGTCTCCCGACGCTACCGCTTCCCCACGCCATCGCCGTCTCAGCAACCCGCGTACCCCCATGGCGCTCGCCGGGGCGGTGGCCGCGGCGTCACGGCGCGAGCGAGACGGCGACGCTCAATCCGTGGCGGCCCGCCGCCGGCGCGGCCGACGTCCCGTCGCGCGCCGCGCGAGCCGCAGCGCCTGCCGCACCGCCGCGCCTGGCGTCCGCGCCCGGACGACGCCGGGCACGTCGCCCCACGCGCCGAGCACGACGACCGGACGCTCGAGCACGCGCGCCAGCGCCACCTCGGCGAGCGTCCCGTGGAGACCGGGAAGCGCGATCACCGCGTCGCCCGCGGCCGCCACCAGCATGTTGCGTGCGTGACCGAGGCCGGTCGGCAGCCGCACGGTGAGGTGCGCGTTGCCGTCGGCGTGGCGATAGGTCGGGAGGAGGCCCACCACCATGCCGCCCCGCCGGGCGGCGCCCCGTGCCGCGGCCTCGATCACGCCGCCCAGCCCGCCGCAGACGAGGATGGCGCCCGCGGCGGCGAGCTCCCTGCCGACGGCCTCCGCGAGCCGCGCCGTCCGCGCGCTGCACGTGCCGCCGCCGGCGACGCTGATCTGCGGGGGGCGCGGGCTCACGGCCGCTCCAGGATGCGGCCGAGGTCGCCGAGCGTGCGCAGCACGTAGCGAGGCGGCGGCGCACCGTCGGGCACGCCCGTTCCCGCGGCGTCGATCCAGGCCGCGTCGGTCCCAGCGGCGGCCGCGCCCGCCACGTCGTCGGCGAACGTGTCGCCCACGAAGAGCACGTCGTGCGCCGGGAGGCCGAGGCCCCGCAGCCCCGTGCGGACGAGGGCGGGATGCGGCTTGCGGAGGCCGAGCGCCTCCGAGACCACCACCGTGTCGAGGAGCGGAAGTACCCGGTGGCGCGCCAGGATGTCGTAGGCGGCGCCGGTGTCGTCGAAGTTGCTGACCACGCCGAGGCGATGGGACGGGCGCAGCGCCGCGAGCAGCGCTGCATGCTCGGGAGGCAGCACGGTGGCGTCTACGATCGCCGCCATGTGGGCTCGCGACAGGGTGACGGCGGCCTCGGCCCGGCAGTCGTCCGCGCAGCCCACGCGCTCGAGGGCGCGGCAGAACCGCTCGCGCGAGGGCAGCTCGATCAGCTGCTCGGTCCGGGCACGTGCCATCTCCTCGCTGACGGCGAGGAGCGCTCGCCAGAAGGCCTCCGGCGTCGTGCCGGGCACCCATGCCGCGAGCAACGCGCCGAGCACGCCCACGGTCGTGCGCACCCGTTCACCGGCGAGGTCCAGCGCCGGCAGTCGCCGGGCATCGAAGTGGACGAGGGTCCCGAAGAGGTCGAACAGAACGCCGCGGTACGCCATGAGCCCGCGGCTAGTGGCGCAGCGCGGCCGCCGACAGACCGAGGCCGACGACACCGGCGAGCAGCGCCGCCCCGTTCAGCGCGACCGCACGACCATGCAGACGACGGAACTCGGCAGCCGCGGGCGAGTCGTCGCCGGCCGCCTCCATCGCGGCCCTCAGGCGCCGCGCCCGGGGATGGACGACGGTCCCCGCCCACAGGGTGGCGGCCAGGCCGAGTGCGACCACGGCGACCGCTCCCGCCCACCATCCGGGGCGGCTCGAGGTGCTCCGCAGCACCAGCCCGAGCCCGAACGCGGTCGCGGCAGTCACCGTGCCGAGCGCGTAGTAGCCGGGGAAGATCGCCGCCACCACGTCGCCCGCGCCCGTCGGGCCGAGCGTACGGAACACGGCGGGCGCGACCAGGAACGAGAACGCCGCGATCTCCCCGATCCACAGGCCGAGGGCCAGCAGGTAGAGGAAGCGGACGAGCCCGATCACTGCAGGGTGCGCGCCCGGGCGTTCCCGGGCAGGGGTTGGCGACCCGCGAAGCCCTCCTCCACACGATGCCAGAAGGCAACCTCGGGCTCGCCGAACTGCCAGCAGAGGTAGACCACCTCGCCGTCCTTCTCGGCCGGAAAGTCGACCAGGCCGAGCCGGATGTCCTTCAGGTGCGCGCCGCTCTCCGAGATCTCCCGCACGATCCCGTCGAGCTCCTCGACGAGCACGCGCGCCGCGGGCCGCTCGCGGAGGAGGTCTGCCGTCGCGCCCGCATCTCCGCCTCGAGCCGGAGCGCACCGCGCTGCAGACGCTCGATCCAGAATGCGAGCTGCGGCACGGCGGCATTCGCCTCCTGGATGCGAAAGAGCTTCTCCGGCTGCACGCGGAGGGGATGCTAGCGGCTCGATCCTTCGCTGTCGAGGGCAGCCGTGCGCTGCGACACCCTTGTGCGCCCGGGACCCGTGCGTTACATACGACAGGTGGCGCGGAACGGCGCGCAGATGACCAAGCCGGGCGCGGAACCCTCGCTGCCGTGCGGGGTACCGGTCGAGCCGCTCCTGGAAGATTTCTTGAATCCTTCCCGCGGGGCCGGGGCGCGCTCGGGAACCGTCGCGCCGGTGCCGGGCAGGCGCGCTTCGGGGCGCGCGGACATCCGAGTGGAGGCGTAGGGAGATGGCGGACGATCCCACCCGCGAAGACGCGCCGCAGCGCTTTTACGGCTTCGACGAGGACATCAGCGGCGTCGCGGTGCCGAGCGAGCTGTCGATCCTCCCGCTGCGGGGCGTCGTCATCTTCCCTTCGGCGATCGTGCCGTTGCTGATCTCTCGCGGCCCGTCGCTGAGGCTCGTGGAGGAGGCGCTCGGGGGAGACCGGATGCTAGGGCTGTTCTCGCAGAAGAACCCCGAGGAGGAGCACCCGGAGCCGGAGGGCCTGTACTCGCGCGGCACGGCCGGCCGCATCCTCAAGATGCTCAAGTATCCCGACGGGAGCGTCCGCATCCTCGTCCAGGGGCTCAAGCGCATCGAGGTGATCGGCTACACGCAGCGCGAGCCGTATTTCAGAGCGAAGGTCCGCGAGCTGCAGGACCACCACGAGCCCTCGAAGGAGCTCGAGGCGGTGCAGGTTCACATGGTGAACCAGTTCGCCAAGTTCGTCTCGATGATCCCCTACCTGCCGGACGAGCTGCAGGTGGTGGTGATGAACATCAAGGATGCGGGCAAGGCCTCGGATCTCATCGCGTCCAACCTGAACATCTCGCTCGAGGAGAAGCAGGACCTGCTGTCGACGCTCGAGGTCCAGGACCGTTTGGAGAAGCTCTCCGCCATCCTCAACCGGGAGATCGAGCTCCTGGAGCTCGGCCACAAGATCCAGTCCCAGGTGCAGTCGGAGCTCAACAAGAACCAGAAGGAGTTCTACCTGCGCCAGCAGATGAAGGCGATCCAGAAGGAGCTCGGCGAGGGCGACGGCAAGGTCGCCGAGATCGAGGAGCTCCGCCGGCGCATCGAGGAGGCCAACATGCCTCCGGAGGCGCGCAAGGCCGCCGACCACGAGCTCGAGCGTCTCCGGCTGATCCCGCCCGAGTCCGCGGAGCACACGGTCGTCCGCACCTACCTCGAGTGGCTCGTGTCGCTGCCGTGGGCCGTCTCGACCGAGGACAACCTGGACCTGCACCACGCCCGGCAGGTGCTCGACGAGGACCACTTCGACCTCGAGAAGATCAAGGACCGGATCCTCGAGTACCTCGCGGTCCGGCGGCTGCGCCAGGACCCGAAGGGGCCGATCCTCTGCTTCGTCGGGCCGCCCGGCGTCGGCAAGACCTCGCTCGGGCGCTCGATCGCGCGCGCCATGGGCCGGAAGTTCGTGCGCATCTCGCTCGGCGGCATCCGCGACGAGGCGGAGATCCGCGGCCACCGCCGCACCTACATCGGCGCGCTGCCGGGACGCATCGTCCAGAACATCCGCAACGGCGGCTCGAACAACCCGCTCTTCATGCTGGACGAGATCGACAAGCTCGGCATGGACTTCCGCGGGGACCCGGCCTCGGCGCTGCTCGAGGTCCTCGATCCCGAGCAGAACAACACCTTCATGGACCACTACCTCGACGTCCCCTTCGACCTCTCGAAGGTCATGTTCGTCACCACGGCGAACGTGCTCGACACGATCCCGCCGCCGCTGCGCGACCGGATGGAGGTGATCGAGCTCGCCGGCTACACGGAGGAGGAGAAGCTCGAGATCGCCCGGCGACACCTGATCCCCAAGCAGCTGCGCGAGAACGGGCTGACGCCCGAGAACCTGCGCTTCGAGGACGACGCCCTGACCAAGATCATTCGCGCGTACACGCGCGAGGCGGGGCTCCGGAACTTCGAGCGCGAGATCGGGCGGGTCTGCCGGAAGGTCGCGCGGGCGATCACCGAGGGCCGCACGGAGCCCGTCGTGTGCACGGCGGCCAAGGCGCGCGAGTACCTGGGGGCGGAGCGGTTCTTCTCCGAGGTCGCGGAGCGGACCGAGGACCCGGGCGTGGCGGTGGGCCTCGCGTGGACGCCCAACGGCGGCGACATCCTCTTCGTCGAGTCGACGCGCATGGCGGGGAAGAAGAGCCTCACGCTCACCGGCAGCCTGGGCGACGTCATGAAGGAGTCGGCCCAGGCGGCGCTCAGCTACATCCGTTCGCGCGCCGACCGGCTCGGCATCGCGCCCGACTTCTACGAGAACGCCGATCTCCACGTCCACGTGCCGGCCGGCGCCATCCCGAAGGACGGGCCGTCAGCCGGGGTCACCATCGCCACCTCGCTCGCCTCGCTGCTGACCGGGCACCCGGTGCGTCCGAACGTCGCCATGACCGGCGAGATCACCTTGCGCGGCAAGGTCCTGCCGGTCGGCGGCATCAAGGAAAAGGTGCTCGCCGCCAGGCGCGCCGGCGTCGAGAGCGTGATCCTGCCGCGGCGGAACGAGAAGGACCTCGAGGACATCCCCGAAGACGTACGCCGATCCCTGCGCTTCACCTTCGTGGAGACGATGGACGAGGTCCTCGACGCGGCGTTGGAACGCGCGGCGGCCGAGCGTGCGCCGTCGGCCGAGGAGACGCGCGAGGAGCGCGCCCGGCGTGAGCAGCACATCGCGAGGGCCTGAGGCTCCTGCCCGAGCTGCGCAAGGACCCGATCGCCGGCCGCTGGGTGGTCGTCGCCACCGAGCGCGTGCGGCGCCCGGCGGACTTCGCCGTTCCGCACGGCCCCCGTCGGGACGCCTCGTGCCTGTTCTGCGGGGGACACGAGGACGAGACGCCCCCCGAGCTGCTCGCCTACCGGGACGCAGCGGACGCGCCTCCGAACTCGCCCGGCTGGCGCGTCCGGGTGGTTCCCAACCGGTTCCCCGCCCTGCGCGTCGAGGGCGTCCTCGACCGACGCGGGGAGGGCCTGTACGACCTGATGAACGGTGTCGGCGCGGACGAGG
>Ga0209801_1001410_pt1 | contig 14788 bp, 14 predicted proteins | sample GraSoiAngelo_127_FD_185884 | JGI IMG/M metagenome (GOLD analysis project Ga0209801, IMG submission 185884) | Grasslands soil microbial communities from the Angelo Coastal Reserve, California, USA - 14_0927_09_40cm (SPAdes) (version 2) | ecosystem: Environmental > Terrestrial > Soil > Grasslands ... | reverse complement strand
TCCTCCGCAATCTCGGGGTCCGCGTCGTGGACGATCTTGCGGAGCTTCGCCAGCGTCGCGCCGCGCCAATCGGGCGTCTTCGCAATCAACTCATCGACCGGTCCCGCTCGTGTCATGTCAGCGCCACACTCCTTCGTCTATCGGGTCTCGACCGTGCCGGCGGCCCACGGGGCGGACGTTATCGCGTCGCGGCGCGCGGCACTTGACGCGGAGTCGCGTCGGACGAATTGCTAGCCTGCGCGAGAGATGAACAGAGTCTCCGAATACAACTTGCCCCGACGAAGGGCTTCTCGGTGACGCCACCGGGAAACGACGACCTCGACTAGACGACACTTGGTTCATACGCTCCCGCAGGTCAGCGCGGGCGCATCCGATTCTCGAATTCGCTAGGAGACTTGCTCTGTGCCGAGGGCCAGAATCGAACTGGCGACACATGGTTCTTCAGGTCAGGGCCCGGGCCGGCCCGTCAATGCGTAAGCGACGGACACGTCGTGGGAACTGCTCGTGTGGACACGGCTATCGCGCACACCCAGCACATCCGACGTGAGCGTTCCGATCCTCAGGCAAGAGCCTTCGCATACATGGTTGTCGGCGGATCCGGCACGTAGCCGAGCCTCTCGTTGATGCGGCGCATCGCACCGTTCTTCTTGTCGTTGGTCGTTCCGAACAACTTAGTGCCTCGCTGCTTCAGCACTTGAAGGACTTCGAGCTTGAGAGCCAGCGCGATGCCCAGCCCGCGTTCAGCGCGCGTCACCCCGGTAAAGGTCGTGTAGGCGCTTCCGTTTTCGTTCACGGTTGTCACCGTAATCCCGATGATGTCTCGGCCCTTGAGCGCGAGAACCGTCGCGGTCTGATCCAGACCAGCGCCCTCCAGCATTTTTCGGCCCTGTTCGAAAGGAGGCGGGGTCTCGGGCAATGCGACGGGCGAGGGAACATCGCGGAACATTGGCCAGACCGCAGAGATCATCGCGCGCTGGAAAGCTTCAATGTCCGCGGCGTTCTCCCTGAGGAGGTCTCTGTAGGTCGCCAACCGGATTCCGTGGCGGCTCATGCTGACGGCCGGGTCCTCGAAACGCGATCCGTCGAAAGCGCGCACGTCTACATACGCGTCGATGCGCTCGTGGAACGCGCGATACCCACGGTGGAGCGCATAGGCAGTGCCCTCCGGATCGGTCGCGCGGACCGCCACGACAACGCGAGTGGCCGTGTTAGCACGCGCGTGTGCTTCGAGCGCTTCAAGGAGCGCCGTGCCGACGCCGCGGTGGCGCCAACGGTCGGCGACGTGCAGGGACAACCGCCAAGAACCATCCGCCGCGCGCATCAGGCCACCGTCCGTCGCCGTCCCTACGGCCACGACCGAGCCCGCAACGTCTTCGGCGAACAGGGTCAATCCGAGCGGCTCGGGATTGGTTTTGCGTCGAAGAAGCACCTCGGCGGTGGTGTGCTGGCTGGGCCGCGAGTAGCGGTTCTGGAACTCGACGATGCGCCCGAGATCATTGTCTGCGCCCCTTCGCACCTGCAACTCCGCGGGCATGCCGCGCGCAACCGCGTCAAGCTCCACGCGCCTAACGGGCTCGGTACCTCTTGCCATGACTGTTCACCGTCCTTTCGAATTCAGTACCAGGCCAAAACGACCCGCTCGACCTGCCCATAATCTTTTGCACTCGCCGAGATCTCCTCTTGGGCGGGCCATGCGACACCGTGAGCGACGCTAGCCCGCGACAGCAACCACCCTGTGCGCATCTGCTCTCCTAGTGTCCCCACGGGTGGCTAGGAGCCATACCACAGTCGCCAACTCGCCCGCCTGAGCGAGGGACACAACGCTGGCTAGCGAGTTCGCTGCATCAGGGACGACCAACGAGATCGCGAAGTCGAGGACGTAGCCAGCGCCTGCCACGATCGCCAGGACCCCGACGACCCGCGGCACAAAGCCCGACCGCAGTTGAAGCGCACCGAGCGGGAACAGCCACAGCCCCCACAGCATCTCGTCGACGAGCAGCGCCTTGTTGTGAAGGGCCAACAGCAGCGAGGCAAGAGCATCAACCTGGGGCCTGCCGAATGCGGGGCCGAGATCGGTGCTACCGACGAGTGACACAGCGGCGATCTCGAATGACACGGCAATAAGAATGATGGGGAGCGAGATCACCACGAGGACCACCATGACTGCCGCGAGGCTCTCGTGCACGCCCTTGAAGATGCGGTACAGGGCGAGAACGACGATCAGGAAGAGGACTTCAGCAAGAAGGTCGACGAGGGTGGCAACGCGGAAGAGCGTCTCGGAGGCACGCAAGTTGTTTGCCGTCGCGGCGGCGTCTCCGGCCACGATGATCTGGTCGGGCACGACCTTCAAAACTACGAGGCCGGCTACCACGACGACGAGGTACAGCAGTCCGGCAATCCGTGGCAATCTCAAAGATCCCATCGTCCCTTCCGGCGATCGCTACCGAGTGCTACGAGCGCGTTGACCATACGGACTCGTTGTGAAGAACCCGTGAAGGAACAATGGACGACTCGCGCTCACCGCGCGCAGGTCACTCGCGAAGCCATTCATCGCATTCGAATTGGTGGCCGCGCCGGGTGAGATCGTGGCCACGTCGTCCGCAACGCACCGATGACCTGCCACCAATCCCGATTCCCGTCTGCCGGTAGCACAACGGTTTGACGGTGTTCGATGCCGACTTGCGCGGAGCCGGGTTTTCTTGAATGACTAGGAAACCTCGCACTGTGCCGAGGGCCAGAATCGAACTGGCGACACATGGTTCTTCAGACCATTGCTCTACCAACTGAGCTACCTCGGCGCGCCCCTCACATCCCGGCCGCACGGGGCGGAAGCGTGACCCTGCGACTTCCTCGCGATCGGAGGACTGCGGAACGCCGCGTCCGCCGTTCAGGATAACAAGGCCGACCCTCGTTAGGCCTTGCGCTCCATCTCCACACCCGTGCCCGCGAAGCACATCACGAACTTGAGGGTCTTGGTGCCTGTGTTCCGAATGCTGTGAAATCCTTCCGCCGGCGACATCACGCAGAACGACCCGGCGCGGAGCGGACTCGTCTGGTCGCCGACGCGCACCTCACCCTCACCCTCGAGAACGAAGAAGCCCTCTTCAACGTAGCGATCGCCGACCTTGTGCCGGTGCACCGGTATCTCTCTGCCGGGATCGATCTCGGCGGCGCCGAACGTCAGCTGCGTGGCTCCCTCCGGCGCATCGAAGAAGATCGCGCGACGAACTCCGGGGACCACATCGCCGAGGGGCTTGTCGGCGCGGTTGGTTACTCGCATGCAGCCAGGAACCGCTCGGCGGCCGCGACGCCCACGCCGAGTTCGATCGGCTGCCCGGCATACCGCAGCGCGAGCTCCGTCCCGGCCAGGGTCGCCAGAACCTCGAGCTCGTTCAGCGATCCAAGGTGGCCGATGCGGAACACGCGGCCGCGAAGCTGACCGAGACCCACACCAAGAGCGAGATTCAGTCGGTCCGCCGCGACCTTCACGACCGCTCCCGAGTCGATCGCGTCAACGACCACCGCCGTGAGCGAGTTCGACGCGCGAGCGACATCGCCGGCGAGCATCTTCAATCCCCACGCACGCACCGCCTCTCGCGTGGCTTGAGCGAGCCGCGCGTGCCGCGCGAAAACGTTGTCGAGGCCTTCCTCGAGCAGCATGCGAATGGCCTCCCGAAGACCGAACAAGAGCAGCGTCGGCGGAGTGTAGGGAAAGAATCCCTGTTGCATGTCGCGGATCACCGGGCGCCAATCGTAGAAATACCTCGGAGTTCGGTTCGTCTCGGCTGCATCGAGCGCTCTTGGTCCGACGCAGAGGACCGCGCCGCCCGGCGGCAGCATGAGTCCCTTCTGCGTGCCGGTGAGAGCGACGTCGACGCGCCACTCGTCCATTCGGAAATCGATCGAGCCGAGAGCGCTGACGACATCGACGAGGAGCAGCGGGTCGAAACCTGTGCGATCGATGGCCCGCCGCACCGTGCCCACATCCGTCGTGACTCCGGTGGATGTCTCGTTGTGGATGATCAGGACGGCGCGGTGGTCCGGCCCGAGATTCGCCTCGACGTCGGACTCGGTGACCGCATCGCCCCATCGCAGCTTGACCTCGTCAACACCCATGCCCAGCTTGCGCGCGGCTTCCGCGTAGAGGCGCGCGAAGTGACCGTTCTCGAAGCTCAACACGCGTTCGCCTGGGTTGAGCGTGTTGACGATCGAAGCCTCCCAGGCTCCCGTGCCACTGCCCGGGAAGAGCACCGGCTCGCCGCGCTCCGACTTGAAGATGGTCCGAAGTCCGGCACGAATCTCCGCCACGAGACTCGGCATTTCCGGACCGCGGTGATCCGGAACGGGACGATCCATCGCACGCAGGACCCGCTCCGGGACATTCGTCGGACCGGGGATCTGGAGAAAGTGTCGACCAGAAGTCATAGCGGGATGCCACTTTACGGTGCTTGGTCGCCGCTCGCCTCGTCACGTGGCAGGCGCGCAGACGGGGCCTCCCGTTTCGGTCGTGGGGAGTAACCTCTCGGCGCCCAAGTCGACCCCCACGACAAGGAGTTGATCCATGTCGCACGTCCCTCGGTCTTCCGCGCGGGTCTCCGCGTTCCTCGCGAGCACGATCCTCGTCCTCGCAACTCTGGGGTCCTCCGCCAACGCCGCGCCTTCTTCCTTGCAGAGCGCCTTCAGCAGTGCGGCGGCGGAGTTCCACGTCCCGGCGAGCGTCCTACTCGCGGTCTCGTACACCTTGACGCGGTGGGAGTCGTCGAGCGGCGCGGGCGCCTTCGGTCCGCTCCAGCTCGCCGACTCCACGAACGGTGCGTTCGCGGGCGCGAAGGGTGACGAGACAGCTCGCTCGCTGCAGACGCAGCAGGCCGGACCGACGGTCGCCGCCGCCGCCAGCGCGATCGGTGCGAGCGCGAGCGCAATAAGGACGGACGCGAAGCAGAACATCCGCGGAGGCGCGGCGCTGCTCGCGCAGTACGCGCGTGACACGGTCGGCGCCGTTCCTGCCGATCCCGCCCAGTGGTACGGCGCAGTCGCCAAGTACAGCGGCTCGGCCGATGCGCCAATCGCGCTCGGTTTCGCGGACAGCGTGTTTGCGACGATCGCCGCCGGCGTCTCGCGCACGACCAGCGACGGACAGACGATCGTCCTCGCCTCGACTGCGGTCGCGCCGGACCGCGCCACAACCGCCGCCCTTCAGCTTCGCGCGGGACGCGACTCGGCCGCCGACTGCCCGCCCGGTTTGGATTGCCGATTTATTCCGGCGGGCTACCAGCAGAACTCGAGCGATCCCGGCGACTACGGCAACTACGACCTCGCCACGCGGCCTTCCGATGGGCTCGACATCCGGTTCATCGTGATCCACGACTCCGAAGTTAGCTACGACCGGACGATCCAGATCTTCCAGAATTCACACAACTATGTGAGCGCGCACTACGTCGTGCGGTCCTCGGACGGCCAGATCACGCAGATGGTCCAGACCAAGAACGTCGCGTGGCACGCCGGTAACTGGAACTTCAACATGCACGCGATCGGCTACGAGCACGAAGGCGTCGCGATCCAGGGAACCACCTGGTACACGGACAAGATGTACCAGACCTCAGCCGCACTCACCCGCTCCCTGGCGGCGAGGTACGGCATTCCCCTCGATCGAGCGCACATCATCGGCCACGATGACGTTCCCGGACCGTACACCGACTTGGTCGCCGGGATGCACTGGGACCCGGGTCCGTTCTGGAACTGGGCGCGGTACATGGAGCTTGTCGGCAATCCGATCCGGCCGACTGCGCGCGGCGGCAACATCGTGACCATCGCCCCGAACTTCCAGCGCAACCAGCCGCGGGTGCGCGACTGCCAGGGCAGCGGATCTCTTCAGCCGCCACAGCCGGCGAACTTCGTGTACCTGCGCACGAAGCCGGGCTTCGACGAGCCGTTGTTCAACGACCCCGGCCTCAACACCGGCGGCACCGACTGCGCGAACGACTGGGGCGACAAGGCCGTCACCGGACAGGACTTCTACCGCGTAGACCGGCAGGGCGATTGGGACGCGATCTGGTACGCAGGGAGCAAGGTCTGGTTCTACGACCCCAAGGGGAGCGATGTGGTCGGCACGACAGGAACGCTCATCACGCCGAAGTCCGGGAGGACGTCAATTCCCGTCTACGGCAGGGCGTACCCCGAATCGATCTCGACCCGCACCATGGCCCAGTACTCCATCGCGGCGGGCCAGCGTTACGTGTCCTACGAGAAGGTCAGAGGCGATTACTACGACGCGCCCACATTCAACGACCTCGCGCATTACAGTGTCATCACGACCCCGAGCGAGTTCTATCTGATCCGCTTTAACCATCGGCTCGCCTACGTGAAGGCGAGCGATGTGGACGTCATCCAAAACTAGAAGAGGCTGCGGGCGGTCGATCGGCGGCCGCCCGCAGCGCTCTCGCCCTAGTGGAGCTCGATGCTGCCGTCGAGCAGCGTTCCACTGTTGGTATAGCCGTCGCTCAGAGTCAGGTTGAACGCGCCGACGCCTGCTACGCCGTTGACCGCTACTGCGGTGAACGTCACTGGATTGCCGTTGTTGATCCCGTTGCCGACCAAAGTGACGCTACTGGTCGCGTCGTTGAAGACGACCGACTGGAACTCCGTCGCTTGGAAGTTCATGGTGGCAGAGGCGTCTTGCGCTTGGAGGGTGCCCTTCCCGATGTCGTGGCAGCGAGTTTTGTCGATCGAGAAGCTCGCCTTGCCTTGGCTAGCCGAATTGATGTCGCCGTTTCCGGCGGCTGTGCGGCAAGGCGGCGGCGGCCCGTTTTGGACGGCGGCCTTGAAGTTGTAGCAACAGACGCCGTCTATCTCGAGCGGAACGGTGTCCGATTCCGCGGTCGCGTTGTTCTCGGCCCCTTCCGGGATCGTCGCGGCCAGGGCGTAACCACCGACCTCTTCGAGCAGGCTCGTCGCGGCCTTCGCGGGCGTCATTCCGATGTCTCCGACGCGCACCGCGATGGTCACGCTGCACGGGTTAGAGGCGGATGGCCTCGCCGGGCAGTTGATCGTGCCAGGCTCCGCGGTTCCCCCGAAAACTGGTTCCGGATAGGTAAGGACATGCGGGAAGCAGGCCGACACGGAGCAGAGATCGATGCTCTGCACTTTCCCGGCGTAGTACGAAGGTTGATTCGCAGACGTGTTCTCCATGGCCGCGTAATAGAGGGTGTCGCCGAGCTGCCAGCGCGTCACGTACTGCAGGTTGGTGGTGCCCGCGATGGCGGCCGCGGTCCCGGCCGGGTTTGAGAGATCGATCACGCGTGCAGTCACGTTAAGAGTCGCTCCATCGGGCGAGAGCTGCATGCTCGTCCCGACAACATCCATTCCCCGCTGGTCGCTGCCGCCGATCACCGGGAAGAGTGCGTCGCCGGGCGGATCGTTCAGCCCGCCGACCGGCGCGTTGGATGGCCCGGTGACCGCGGTCCCGAAGAGACCGAGCCCGGACGACTGGCGGGCGATCGTGATGACTCCTGCGCCTGGATGATCGACGAAGTGCGGCGGCTCGACCAATCCGGCTGCGGTCTGAATGAGCCCATTCGACGTGTCGTCGTAGACGATCTCAGCTGCGCCGGTGCTGTCGATGGTGATCACAAAGAAATCGGCGAGGTTGCGGTTGCCCTGGCTGGTGATGCAGCCCGTGCCCATCAGGCAGATGTCGTTGTAATGCATGGGATGGGGCGTGACCTTGACCAGCGCCTTGGTCGGCGCGACTCCGGTCACTCCTCCCGACAAATCGGTCGGGAAGACGACTTGAGACATGAAGACGTTCCACGCCTGGCCGCTTTGCGAGCTTGGATCCACGTTCTTGTCCTGGCCGTACCAGACCGCGTCCGCTCGTCCGGGCCCGCCGGCCTTGATCCAGGGGAACACGTTCACCGCGTCACCCGTCGAAGTCGAACCGTCGCTCACCTGCACTGGCGTCGTCCAGCTTTCCCATCCGCTGGCCGCGCTCGCCGCGCTGACAAAGACCTGACGCTGGCTTGGGTGGGCCGCGTCGCTAGTCAGGCACCAGACCACAAAGAGATTGCGGGCGCTGTCCATTGACACCACGGAGAAGAGTGTGTCCGGCGAGGTAGCCGTGTCGGCGATCTTGATGAGCTTCTTCAGATCCTGTCCCCCGGCGCCGTTGGTATCGAGGAAGTGGAGCGTCCCGCTCGCATCGGGCGTTCCGATGTTCAGGAATATCCCGTTCGACGTGCAGCCATTAGCCATAGTGCAGCCGGCCGCCTGGAAAACCTTGCCGGTGAGCTGATCGATCGCCGGATAGCCATCGGGGCCGAAGGGCGAGTAACCGATGCCGGGCCCGGTTGAGGGAGTCTCATCAGCCGTAGCGTTAACGAACGTGAGTCCATCCGTGCTCTTGTTCCACTGTGCCCCGCCGTTCGGACCTGGGCCGACGATGTTGTTGAACTCCAGGTAGATGAGCGGCGTCGGGCCGATGTATGCGGACTGCGTCGGTTTCGCCGGAGGGTCGTAGACGGCGAGCCACTGGCGATCGGCGCCGGGCGAGGTGGGGCCACAACCGAGGAAGCCCTCCTGGTCAGTCGCCCCTGAGTTGACGGGACCGGTGACGGCGACGCGTAGGCACGCGAGCGCATAAAGGTCGGCGAAGTACTGCTTGCCGCTACGGTCGAAGTTGATGTCGGTGTCGCCGCCTCCCGGGCCGGGAGCCGGGATCCCAATGATCGGGTTCGGCGGTGTCTTCTGCGCCATCACCCGGAAGCTTTGGCCACCGTCGACCGAGCCGAACCAGGTGCTGCGCTGGGTACCCGTACCGGTCGGACCGCTGACGAAGACACGACCCTGAACGTCGATTGCGATATCGGGTTCGCCATTTGTGTGGATCGGGTCCACCACGGTCGGGACCTGAAACCCGATCCCGGAGCTCGAACTCGCAGTTGCGCTAGCGCTGCCGCTGCCGCTAGCGACGGGCACCGTCGCCAGACTGGCGCCGCTCAATAAAGCCGCGATTCCGAGAGAAGCGAAATGCCTGAGTCGCATCGGTTCCTCCTACTCGAGGGCTCATCACCCGACCCAGCCGCCGGCCATGCAACGATCCGGTGTCGGAGAGCCAACGTTCGGGCGACAGCAATTTGCGGGCGAGGAGTACGTCGCAAACCGGCGCGCGGGTCAACAGATCGTCAAAAACTCACCGGTGGGGCCGGGGGGATTCGAACCTCCGACATCGCGGATGTAAGCCGCGCGCTCTAACCGCTGAGCTACGGCCCCGCCACGCGTGAAGTATGACGAAGCGCGGCTGCTAGGACGCGGTGAGCCAGGGCACGTTCGGCAGCGGGAAGAGCCGCACGTTCCGGCCGGCGACGACAAGCGCGTCCGCTATGCCCTCGAGGCGGCCGACCTGCATCGCGAAGTAGTCGAGCCGCTCGGCCTCGCGCTCTTCCTCCGGCCAGGTCGCGCCGCTGCGGCGCGCGATGAGATGCCAGAGCTGGAAATAGTCGCGCGACAGGTCGTCGGCGCGCTCGTTGAGCTGGATCTCGTAGCGGCATTGGGCCAGCCGGCCCATCGCGATCTCGAACGATCCGAGACGTCCGAGCGCGGCGATGAAATCGGCCCGAAGGCGTCGAAGCTCTTCGCTCACCGGATCGGCGCGCGAGCGGCGGTAGCTTCGACCGCGAGCCTTGGCGTGGATCGTCAGCTCGCGGTGGCGCTCGTCGAGGCGCTGCCGAAAGCGCTCGCTGCGGACGGCGGTGGTAGTCCAGACGACCGGTGCACGAGGGGGCATCTCGACGGCGATTATCCTGCGGCGAGGATGCGCGACAAGACCTTTTCCTCGTGCGCGTGATGTGAGAAAATGAATGAGCCTGGTCTCATTCGAGACCTCCTCTCTTCTGCACGCACGATTGCCGTATTCGGCTACTCGGCGCGCCCCGATCGACCGAGCAATTCGGTTTCACGCACCCTGCGTGCGCACGGGTATCGCGTGATTCCGGTCAATCCCGCGCTTCGGGGTGCGATCGTCGATGGCGAGCGCTCGTACGACCGACTGGTGGACATTCCCAAGGACGCGAGCGTCGGGTTCGTCGACGTCTTTCGCCGGGGCGAGTACCTGGATGCCGTCGTCGATGACACCATCGCCGCCGGTATCAAGGCGATGTGGTTCCAGCTCGACCTCGGCAACATCGCCGCGGCCGAGCGGGCCGAGGCTGCGGGCATGCGCGTCGTGTGGGACCGATGCACCGCGATCGAGCTGAGGCGGCTGGACCGGACCTAGATGCGGCTGCGCGGTGTCAGCTCGATCTCCTTCGAGGGATCCTCGCCCGCGGCGACGCGCGCCCAGAAGGGGTCAAGCTCGACACGAGCGTTTGCCGACCGGACCGCGCCGATCAGCGAGGTGAAGTCCCGCAGGCGGTAGGGCTTCGTATTCACCTTCACCGTCGAGTCCCGACCGCGCGCGACGAAGAACGGGGCCGATACGCCGGAGTGCGCGCCCGGATAGCGCTTCGCGTCGATGCGCTGCAGCCCGCCGAGCGGGACGCGATCCACTCGTGAGCCAAAGTTCGTGCGGTAAACGAGATCGCCATCCTCGATCCGGAGCTTCGTGAAGTACGCGTAGTTGATGACGATCGCTGCGTTGGCGGCGAGCAGCAACAGACCGATGATCACCATGGTCGAGTCGCGGCCGCTTGCGCCGAACACGAGGACGCCAAAGCCCGCGAGTGGAAACAGCGTGTAAGAGGGCCAGAGCAGGGCGAGGTTCGGTCGGACCGCACTCACGCGTCGAGTTTAGAAGTGCGCTCGACCGGACCGATGAGCAACCGACGTTCGACCTCTTGGAGTGCCTCCGTCACCCGCCCGTCATCAGGCGACTCGCGCAGCCGATCCTGGTAGAAGCCGCGGAGAAGCCGTAGCGACTCACGAATCGGCAGTCGGGCATAGCCGATGTTCGAGCTCTCGCATGAGATCTGGAACTCGAGCTCGGCCGCGCGGTAGCAGTCGCGGCACACAAAGAAGGTCACCGGTGTCGCGTCGACGAGCCGGCGCGAGGGATGCGCGTCCGCGCTGATGTCCTCGGCGAGGCAACGAGGGCAGCGGGTGAGACGCACGGTGTGGATCGTAGGGTCCGTTCGGCCCCGTCGCCAATTTGTGCGACAGGGTTCGCACAAAATGACGACAGGTTTCGCGCTGTCGTCACCTTCCCACGGCGTGATGCATATGCGTAGATACGCGCGTGGGCAAGAACTGGGCGAAGGGGTTGACGGCGGCGACGGATTCGCGCATCGCCCGGATGGCAGCGACTCGGCGCGGCCGCAAGCGCGGCCCCTATCGGCTTCGGGCGCGATCGCCCCTGGTCTGGTCGCCCGAGCTCGCCTACGCGGTCGGTCTTATCGCCACCGACGGAAACCTCTCTCCCAGCGGCCGTCACGTCTCCGTTAGCTCTGGCGAGCGCGAGGTTCTGGAGACCTTCCTCCGATGCATCGATCGTCGCGCGAAAATCGGTCACGTCAAAGGTGGCTTCGGCACGCACGGCCTGCGTGTGCAGATAGGCGACGTGGGTTTGTATAGATGGCTTCAGTCGATCGGCCTCACGCCACGAAAGTCACTCACGCTAGGGCCCATCGACGTCCCCGACGCGGTCCTCTGTCATCTCCTGCGTGGGTTGCTGGACGGTGACGGATCGGTCATTGACTGTACATACGACGGAACCGGCAAGGCGAGGGGTCGCCGTTACCGGACTCTTCTCGTTCGGTTCAACACGGCGAGCCGTGAACATGCTGAATGGATACGCCACCGAATCTCGGAGCGGTACGGTCTGCATGGCGGGCTCTGGTGTGAAGATGGCATGTACCAGCTGACTTATGCGAAACGCGCCTCCCGTCGTTTACTACCTTTGTTGTACCCGGCTCCGAATGTCCCGTGCCTCTCGAGGAAGCGCGAGGTCTGGCGACACTTCGAGCGTGAGGGTGGACTCCCTGTCGCGCTAAACTGATGGGGCACCGCCCAGGTGGTGAAATGGCATACACGTCAGTTCGAGGGGCTGATGCCTGAATAAGGCGTGCGGGTTCAAGTCCCGCCCTGGGCACCGTAAACCACCAAGTTACACGCGTACCCTCTGCCACGCTCCCGAATTGAAGCGCCAGGCGAGGAGTGCCGCGCGCACGAAATAATCCGCCGCGATACCCGCCCACACCCCGGTGAGCCCGAGGCCAAGCGGGAACGCGAGGACGTACGCCAGCGGCAGACGCACGACGAACCAGTTCACGACCGTCGCCATGAGCGGGAACCGCGTGTCCCCCGCGCCGCGCAACGCGCCGCCAAGAGTGAAGATCACGGCCTGCGCCGGCTGACCGATCCCGACGACCGCGAGAGCGCCCACGCCCGCGTCGATCACACGCTGGTCATTTGTGAAGATGCCGAGCAGGAACTGCGGAATGACCATGAACACGACGCCTGCGACCGTCGACCAGAAGAACGCCATCCGCACCGCCGCCCAACCCGAACGAAACGCGCGCTGCGGATCGCCCATCCCGAGCGCCTGGCCGACGAGCGCGCTCGCGGCTCCTGAGAAGCCGATGCACGGCAGGAACGAGAAGCTCTCGACTTGATTGACGATCTGATGCGCAGCCGAGGATTCGGTCCCCAGACGGAATGCGAATCCCGAAAGCGCGAGGATGCCGACGCTGAACAGCGCGCTCTCCGCGGCCGAGGGTAGGCTGATCGAAAACAGCGAGCGGATGAGATTGAGATCGAGTCCCCATCTGCCGCCGCGGATGCTCAGATCGGCCCGACCGACCCAGAGCAAATAGAGCGACAGCGCGCAGATGATCGCGCTGTTCGTTATGACCGCGTAGGCGGCCCCGATCGGACCGACTCGCAGCACGTCGATGAACAAGAACGCGAGCGGCACCGTCACGATGACCGACAGGATGGCGAGCCACATGGGTGTTCGGCTGTCCCCGGCCGCGCGAATCGCGGAGACCGCGATGAACCATACGGTCTGGAACACGCTTCCGCCGCCCATGAGCGCGAGGATCGGCGTCGCGACCGTGACGACCTCCTCGCTCGCGCCGAGAAGTCGCAGCAGCGGCGCCGCGAACACGACGAACCCCACGCCGAACACGACGCCGAACAGCGCGCCGAGCACGATCGACTGGCGAGCGACATCCGACGCCACGCGCTCGCGCCCCTCCCCCATCCGCCGGCTGACGTGGGCCATCGTTCCGATCGCGAGCGACCGCCACACCGGGAACATGAGGAAGAGGAACTGGAAGGCGGCGCCGACGGCCGCCGTCGATACGGCGCCGAGATGGCCGACGAACGCGAAGATCGTCGCCTGGCCGGCCGCGGCAATGAGATTCTCGATGATGCCCGGCCACGCGAGCTCGAGCGCTGCGCGCTGCGGATGCAGCGCGGCAAGCTCGGCCGCGCGCGCGCTCGGTGCGGGTGCAGCCTCCTCGGCGGCCTCGGCCGTCGAGCTCACGACACGACGTTTACGCCGACGTCGCCGGCTACGACCTCGCCGATCTGGATCGCGTGCACGCCCCGCGCGTCGCAGGCGCGCTGCCACGCCGTGGCGTGGGCGGGCGGTACCCCAACGAGGAGTCCGCCCGAGGTCTGCGGGTCGAGCATGAGCGTTCGGAGCACAACCTCGATCCCCTCGAAGCGGACCTTCGTCTCGTCATCGAAATAGGACCGGTTCCTCTCGAGGCCACCGAAGCTGATGCCCGTCTCGGCATGCCCGCGCGCTCCTGGGAGCAGCGGCACGAGGCTCGCGCGGATCCGCACGGCGACCGACGATTGCTGCGCCATCTCGTATGCGTGCCCGCCGAGGCCGAACCCCGTGATGTCCGTCGCGGCGTGAAGCTCTGCGTCGACCGCAGCCTGAGCCGCTGCACGATTGAGCGTGACCATCGACGCGATCGCCGACGCGAGGTCGGCCGCATCCAGCGAGCCGTTCTTGTGGGCGGTCGTTAAGACACCGGTGCCGATCGCCTTCGTGAGCCAGAGGGCGTCGCCCACGCGCAGCTTCGCCTTGAGCAGCATCCGCTCAGGGTGGACGCGGCCGGTCACGGCGAGGCCGTACTTCGGCTCGCGATCGATGACGGTGTGGCCCCCCGCGATAGCCCCGCCGGCCTCGGCGACTTTGTCGATCGCACCCTGAAAGACACGCTCGAGCTGGGCGAGCGGTGCGTCCTCGGGCCATGCCGCGATGTTCAGTGCGAACAGCACTTCGCCGCCCATCGCATACACGTCGGACATTGCGTTCGCGGCTCCGATCGACCCGGAGGCGTATGCGTCATCGACGATGGGCGGGAAGAAGTCCAGCGTCTCGACTATCGCGAGATCGCGCGCGACGAGATAGACGGCCGCGTCATCGGCCATGTCGAGGCCGACGATCAGCTCCGCCGGGGTCTTTTGAGCGCGCATCGGACGCAGTACCTGCGCCAGCGGGCCGGGGCCCAGCTTGGCCCCTCAGCCGGCGCAGGTGGAGAGCGTCGTCAGCCGGATCTCATCGCGCGTGAACACCAGTCGCGATGGTACTCACGCCGGTGGTCGGTCACATCGCGCCGTCGGCGAAAGGATTAGCGTGTCGCTGATGAACGCGAAGCAGACCGGTGGTCCGAGTCGTGCGGAACTCGATCGTCTCGCCGACGATCTCCGAGTGTTCGACGTCAACGGGATCGAGCGCGCGGCGTGGGGTTGGGATCGGCACGAGGCGCGCGGCCTCGACGCGTATCACCAGGCCGAGCGCGCCGCGCTCGCCCAGATCGAGAAACAGGAGCTCGGCGTT
>Ga0209801_1001407_pt1 | contig 14822 bp, 18 predicted proteins | sample GraSoiAngelo_127_FD_185884 | JGI IMG/M metagenome (GOLD analysis project Ga0209801, IMG submission 185884) | Grasslands soil microbial communities from the Angelo Coastal Reserve, California, USA - 14_0927_09_40cm (SPAdes) (version 2) | ecosystem: Environmental > Terrestrial > Soil > Grasslands ... | reverse complement strand
GGCGATGCTGTTAACGTCGCGTCGAGAATTCAGCCTCTCGCAGACCCCGAGGGTGTCTGTGTCTCGCAACAAATCTATGACCAGGTGAGGAACAAGTTGACCAATCCATTTACAAAGTTGGAACGCAGACGTCTCAAGAACGTTCAGTATCCTATAGACGTGTACAAGATTGTCCTTCCATGGGAGCGGTCTTCGTTCCCTGCAGAGACTTCCGTTTCCAACCGTTAGACTCTCTAATCGAGTTCTAGTGAGAGACTCCGTAGCAGGCTCATTTCTGAAGTGTTACGAGGAGAAGCTGAAAGCGACTTAATACTTTCACTGCTGACTTCGACACATAGGCAAGCAGCGGATGAATGGAATTGAATGGAATTGAGATTCAGTCGATGATAATCAAAGGAGTTCCGACGGGTTCTGTTCAGACGACTCATATGACCAGCATGGGATACTCACTTAGTAATATCAAGTACCTGGGTCTTGGCGTCTGGGCTAATCCAGTCGAATCGATTAGATCCGCGTAGAATCCAAACTGGATCATGGCTAGCTCTCCAAGTCCAGCCCCGCTCACGCGGGCAGCTCAGGCAGCACTACAATAGTCTGCGCCCTGCAGAATCATGAGGAGAACACTGAAGCCATATGCCGCGGTAATGCCTGTTGCGATGAGGACTGACATGTTCAGTGTTCTTTGTTGGAGAGCTCTGAAGCTTGAGTAGAGGAAGATCCAGCCTGAGTAGAGGTACATGAGGGAGAAATCTGCCCTTCAGAACTTTATTCTTGCAGTACAATTTGTCCGCTTCACCTAGGAGCATCCGGTATTCGCTTCTATCCAAGACCCCTTCGAAGTCGGGGGACATTATCCGAAACCCTATTGTTTCTGGGATCTTTTTCAACGTGACTAATACCTGATCTCTGTAGACTTGTTCTCTCCCAGGATCACACTCACGTCTGGCTCTAGCTTAACATCGAGAATCTTGAAAGCCCGGAAATTGGAAAGGCTAATCCGTAGAATTCTAACGGCGCTCAGAATTGCACTTCATCGAATACTAATCTTCGAGCATGAAGAAAATGCCTATTTTCTTTTCTTGTAAAGTTGTATCACATCGGGGAACGAGGACACAAATTCGAATCCACTCTCTACTAACTTGACAGCATCATCCGCAGACTTCGCGACTTTGCAGATGAAAGATTCGCCGTCTTTGAAGTCAACTAGCTGCGTGTAGCGGATGGTGTTGGTTATGGAACGATGACCGAGAATCTTCATGACGTAGAGTAGGTCTCTGGTTTGAGCGTAGACCATTGTGGCCCTAAAATGTCGAAAACTATGCAGGTGAATCTGCAAGAATCTGGGATTGTTGTTCGATTCGGCGAGTATCTTTCTCGTGTTCTCTAAGTAGTGTCTCGCCGCCGCTGAAGTTGGAAATGACTGTTTCCTTGCAAATATCTGTTGGACCATTGCAACCAGCTTCTCACCTAGCCTCAATTCTCTTGGTCGGCTGCCCTTTTCAGGCATTACTCGAACTGTTTTTCTCTCAAAGTCGAAGTCTTTGAACTGGAGGCGGGTAACTTCCCCAATTCGCATGCCTGTTTCCTTGAGCAAACGAAGGCAAGCGGCATGGCGAAGGCTGCGACAGGCATTGATTATTTGTTCCATCTCAGCTTACTGAGCAATAAACGGCAGAGTCTCTTCTCTGCTGTATCTTGACTCGGAGAAGGCGATCTCATGATATTTGCCGAAGCCACTGAAAACATCAACTTCATTCTCCTTTCTTCCACTGCTGACATGCTGATTTGCTACAAACAATCTAACAGCTTCGGGATCATTCAGCGGTACGTACTTAGATAGAAAGCGGAGAATCTTAGAATGGCTTTCAATAGTTTGCGGCTTGGACCCTTCCTTTTGCAGATATTGAACTTAAGGAAAGATAGCGGGTGGGGTTGTAGCGGGCCGGGTGGTATTCGGCTAGTTCTTTAAGCGGGCCAGCGGATTCCGACACCAGAATGAACCTCCATAGCAAGACCCCGACTCTTCATCGGCGAATGTTACACTGTTGGGGGCTGTCGGAAGCGAGTTTTTGGTTTCTTCGCCTGATCAGGTCTCGCGCTCGGTTTCTCGGGAATGCCCCATCATAGGGCGAGGCTCAACCTCATCAAAACGATACGCTAAGTATAGCCTCCGATCCTTTGTCGGCTCTTTAGGGAACCTACTTCGTCTTCATGTCACCAGACCGCACATCAAGCTTGCTTGTCTTGAGTTGAATAATGTGAACGCCAACTTTCGGCCCCAAAAGGAATCTACGAGTCTGATCTGGGTTTCTGTACTCGGCGCATTATGTTTGGTCGCGGGTTTAACATTTCGAGCAGGTGTTGCTTTGCTACCTCCGGGCATCTTTCAAGATACCTTCCTGTTGGGTCTCTCTGCTCTCTTCCTATCAGTCGCAGTCCTGACAAGGAGAGGACAGAACCTGAAGAGGTACTGGGAGATTCCTTTTGCCTTCTTCGTCTTCACGATCGCAGGCGCTACTGACACTATTTTTCTGCATGGATTCATTGACAATGTTCTGCACGAGACTCCAAGCACAAACAATCCGCTCGCCTCCACAATTCTGGGGACTGTACTAGCTCAGTTGGTCAGCACGCTGAGCATCGTTATTCCGATAATCCTTCTAACAATGGCATCGGGGAACGACTTGAGCTCTATCTTTATTGATAAGGCGAGGATTCGGAGGGGACTTGTTGTAAGCATTATCAGCTTTCTAGGGTTCTATGTTTTTACCGGGCTCGGACTTGCCCAAGGACTCTTCCCAAACAACGGAATTACTCTTTCACGGTTCATTGCACTCACCCCCGCGCTGTTAGTTCTCGTGCTCTCGAATGGTATCAGGGAGGAATTATGGTTCAGAGGGATTTTCCTCAAAAAGTACGGAAAGTTTCTGCGTCCGTTACCCTCTAATATGCTTGCCGCAATCATATTCACCTCGTTCCATATACAGGTCCAGTATACTCGGAGTCTACTGCCTTTTCTCGGGATCACATTGATCCTTGGATTGTGGCTAGGCTATCTTATGCAAAGGTCTGGAAACATTGTCGCTCCTGGGATTTTCCATGCGGGCTCCGATATTCCAATCTACCTAGCCTTCCTGTCGTACACTTCGACATGACGCAACTCTTCGATCTCAGGAGGAATGGGATTGCGGAATATTGTCGTCTTGTCGTCTTGGCACCTCAACGACACGGATGACAGGATTCTCCCTTGGACTTTCGAAAGCATAACCATCTCGTATACAAAGGGCCCAGAATTTCGTCATATTTTTCTGGTCAATCCGCCGAGTTCACCGCGGACCGAATGCAGGCCAGACTTCGGCCGAATATCCAGAGCCAAGCCCATCTCTCGCCGTCAGAATGTTTGGGTGGGATGCACATTCTCGGGATGTGAATTGAATGCTTCGGAATCGTCGATTCTAGTGGATGCAGAGGCCTTGAGAAATGACTAAGCTTTCCAAGCAAGCCATCGAACAGATAGTCTCTTCGCTAGGAAAGATAAAGGAACGTCGAGTCTCCACGGTTTTTGATGGCACCTGCGGGGCGTGTGGAAAGACAGGTCTCACAACAATTTTCGAATTGCGTGGGGAAAACATGACACGGCTTCTTGGTTCCTAATGCTTTCAAGTTGTCTTCCAAGGCATGGGTTCTCCTTTAAAGACTGCAACCATCAAAAGGTTCTTGAAAATTCATCAGAATTTCAAGAGCGGCTCCGTTGAATCGATCAAGACGCAGATCGAGCGCGAAAGGAAAGACTTTCGTTTTTTAAAAGAAGAGACGAGACAAACTGATCCCACTTTGACTAGATTGCTCAAGAACTTCCGTTCTCTCACTGAGTGGGAACAAGATTTCGTGTTCTCAGTGTCGCAACAATATCGAAGAAAAGGCCGGCTAACTGATAAACAACAACCAATTGTTTTGAGACTCACCAGAGAACTTTAAGCGTTGCAGAGATAACTGGGAAGGAAACGGTTAGTTCTGTAGGACCCGCAAGCTTCTATCTCGGACGACCATTGACGTCCATACCCACATTACTAAAGAGGATTATTGATATGGAGATCATTTGTTCTGTGATTAGACTTCGGCATTAGCGAATCCGAGCGTATTGATGAATCGCTCTCACAATTGGAGGGGTCCCAAGGAGTAACGTGGGAGAGAGCACGTTCACCATCTACCAAACCGTTTCTTGTCCCGCCGGTGAGCAGAATCATGCCTTTTCTGGGACTTGAACACCCACACGTTCTTCCTCCGGTTATCCGTCTTGACTCTGTTTATGTGGTGAACCACCTCTCCCTTCTTCAACTTGCGACCGACCTTCTTCTCCGCAACATAACGATGCACGGGTATTCCCGAGTCAGCAAACGGCTTGTAGCCCCTCCTGTCCTTGAACAACTTCGATAAGAACCCGGTCACAGTCCAATCTCCCATTTTCAGTCTCGCATATCAGAGATGAAAAAGGTTGGGGTTCACACCTTCCAGTATTAGCAAATCACCCTTGACCTCGGGTGGTACTTCTTGCCCTTCAATCCATCTGGGTTTCTCAATGATTTCGTTCGGAATATTGAAACGAAATTGTAATATTCGGTCCCTTTGTATTTTGAGTCCTGCAATAAGCTAAAGAGTGAGGGTTGGTAAGAGAAACCCCGGATTCTGAGTGCTCGTATGACAACAAGAAGAGTTAGTTGTGGTCTCATGGCAATAATGTCAATGTTGATTTTTCTTCCTCAAGCGAGTGCTGCTTCTCCGACGATGGCATTAGACGGGGTTGCTAAATTCGGTTGTTCTTGCGATGGCATCGCTTCGGCTTCGGTCATGTTAACCACGACCCATTCCAATGACGTGATAGTAGTGATAGCCCAGTGTGGCTCTGCTGGATGGTGTGATGACAACATATCGTCGATTGTTGATGGTGGGGGTCACGTCTGGACTTTGCGACTAAACTACAGGCCATATCCGAACGGTCGACCGGTGTGGGAGTACTTCACGGTAGCTGACACTCCGTTGTCCTTGGATGTGATAACTGTCACATGGTCGGGCGCGGAAGCCGTGTGGTTTGTCGCTTTCGGCGTCGAGGGGGCTAATGTTCGGCATCCATGGGACTCTTCCCAGAGCCTCCCTGCTGCAAGGGTCCCGAGTTGCATTTCCAATAATTCTGCCGCGAATTACACAATGTGCACTGGTACCTTTTCAGTGGTTGGTGCACAAGACTTTGTACTGGTGACCACTCCCATCAACGATGACCAAGCCTGCCAGTTTACTTCACCATTTCAGAACTTGAACGCGTTCGACGGCGCTGGGGAGACCGATTTTCTCATCACAAGAATAGGGGGTTCGAACAGCGTTGCGTTTACATGCAACAACACTGACCCAGTCTTCTTTCTGGCAGACGCTATTCACGGACCTGGGAGCTAAGTGCTTCAGACATGACAGGAATTCCGGAAAGGGTTTGTTTCTTGTCATTGCAGTAGAGCAATTCTTCTGATTCTCGCATTATTAGTGAAAACTGGTGCCTCGCCTTCAGCGAACAATACCCAAATTGGCGAATTCCCAGCAACAGTCAGTTACACATTACGACTGCATACGTAGCGGTCGCAAGACCAACGTGCGCCCTCTCACCTCGGGCGCTACTTCCTGTCCCTCAGCCCACCCAAGTTTCTCCACAATCTCATTCGGAATCACCACCCAAAATTTGCGGTATTCCTTCTTCTCGACTCGCCGGTGAACCTGGCTCTGCACTTTCATGAGGGGCAAACCCTTTTATCGATTAGGTACCTAATATTTGCTGAGGAATAAGAACATTGCCGAAACAAGGATTTACGAATTTGACCATTAGTCGAGACCTCTACACACAATTGACGGCGGGAGCAAGAACGCATGGAGACTCGGGCATCCCGAATTATCTCACTTGGCTTCTCTCAGGGAGTCCGGGAAAAATCGACGGTAGTACCGTACTACGGACGGAAGGAGTCCAAAATGAGATTCCTTTCGCGAAAGCGCAAGTTGGCGGGCCGGGTGGGATTCGAACCCACGATTTGCGGCTCCGCAGGCCGCCGTCTTGGTCCTGGCTCGACTACCGGCCCTAGAAGAGACATTCTTGACTTCCCTTATAACGGGTACAACGGCGAGACCTAACTTGCCTCCCCTCATTCTCCTGTTTCCTGATCGGCAACAATTTCATATGTAGAAACGATTGCGGCTTGGTTCGGACATGTTCGCCTGCACGAATTGTCAGAAGCGAGAGTTTCAAATGACGCAGCTGTCAGAAATGAGACTTCTAGCTGAGTGTGCTGGATGCGGAGCATCCTTTGTTGTAGACTCAATTAGCGAGAAAAAATCTCGGATCGAAGCCGCGGACCCTAACCAGCACCTCATTTGGAATTGGAAGAGTGAGCAGTGGGTCCCGGCAAAGAGAGGCTAGGAACCTTTCTCAAACATGGGACGAGAACTCGCGCGACTCTGTGTTACCCTACGCGGAAGTCCCTGGTGGAGTAGCTTCCAGAGTTAAGCCTTCAGGCCCGACGTATTCTGCGTCGGGACGGAACAATCGGTTATCCTGTAGCTGCTCCACTATGTGAGCCGTCCAGCCTACAGTTCTTGCACATGCGAATGTGCAAGTGAAGAGCTCAGGGGGAATCCCGACCGCATGCAAAACGACCGAGGAATAGAATTCGACATTCACGTCAATAGGCCTTTCCGGATGCTGCTCACGTAGTAGTCTCCGGGCCGTGTCTTCGACCGTTGTCGCGAGCTCGAATAACGAGGGATCGACTATCTGTCGCGCAAGCTCCTTTAGGACCCTTGATCGTGGATCCTCAGTTCGATAAACTCGGTGGCCAAAGCCCATTATTCTGTCGTGCTTCTGAAGCCGATCTCGCAACCAACTCTCGGCGTTCTCGGGGGTCCGGATGGACTGCAGCATCTCCCAGACGTAGATGGGCGCACCTCCGTGCAATGGGCCTTTCAAGGCCGATATTGCAGCGACCACTGCAGAATGCACATCGGTCAGAGTCGAGGCCGCGATTCGAGCAACGAAGGTTGACGCGTTAAGGCTGTGGTCGGCAAGTAGAGTGAAGTATGAATCCAGTGCGTGTACGTGTTCAGGTCTGCCGGGCTTAGCGTTGAGCATGTAGAGATAGTTCGCTGCATGGCCTAGCCCGGGTCGAGGGGTGACTGGTTCCTGGCCTTTTCTCAAGCGGTGATAGGTGGCGACGATCGTGGGCATTCGCGCCGTTAGGCCGATGCTAGAGTCGATCAGTGAGGGTTCATTCCGACTCCCTAGCCCTCCTAAGATAGAAACAGACGTTTGCAACGCTGAAAGAGGATCAGCTACTTTTGATTCTCCTTTCAGAAAGCCGATGACCTGATTCGGCAGAACATGTTCGCGTGAGAAGCGAGTCTCCAAGGTGGAAAGTTCTTGCCGATTCGGCAGATGTCCGTACCAGAGCAAGTGGGCAACGGATTCATAGGACACTCGTCCTGCCAGCTGAGTAACATCATATCCTCTGTAAATCAGACGTCCGGCTTGGCCATCGATCTTGGTGAGAGAAGTAGTAGCGACGATGACGCCCTCGAGACCCTTCGGCGCGCGAATCATGAAACTTTCAGAACGCCATGGATATCAATCATAATTAAGCAATACCAAGGAACAAATCCTGTACGCGGGAAAGGCTTTTTCAACGTCTCCAATCCGAGGCGACCGTTGAGATCAGAGATGACTGGAAAGACCCACAGAATCGCAGTACTGCCGGGCGACGGAATCGGCCCCGAAGTTGTCGAGGCGACGCTGACGGTCTTGAATGCTATCCAGAAGGTCGATGATGTTAAGCTTGAGATGCTAAAGGGAGAGGCTGGATTCGACGTCATCTCGAAATATGGAACTAATCTCCCCACGAGGACCGTGGAGATGATCAAGAAGACTGACGCCTGCCTCAAGGGACCCATGACAACCCCGGAAGAGCCAGGATCGCCTCGGAGCGTCGCCGTCACCCTACGTTCCATGTTCGACCTCTACGCTAACATGCGCCCCGCTCGGACTCTTCCAAATGTTCCCTCGCTCAAACCCAATATCGACATGATTGTAGTCCGAGAGAACACAGAAGATCTTTATGTTGGAAAGGAGTTCGAAGTCGCACCCGGGATAGGAGTGGCAATGAAGATCAACACAACAAGAGCATCTGAACGAATAGCGAAGTTTGCATTCGACTTGACTATGAAGAGACGAAAGAAGCTCGCGTTCGTCCATAAGGCGAACATTCTCAAGATAACCGACGGGATATTCAAGCAAGCCGTGCTGAACGTCAGCAAAAACTATCCGGGAGTCGAACTGGAAGACATTCACGTCGACGCGGCAACAATGCAGTTCATTCGACGACCAGAAAGTTTCGACGTTGTCGTTGCGACCAATCTCTACGGGGATATTCTGACCGACGAGGCGGCAGCGCTAGTAGGGGGACTAGGGGTGGCGGCAGGTGGAAATATCGGAGACCACTATGGCATGTTCGAGCCTGCTGGTGGCTCTGCGCCAAAGTACACCGGTCAGAACAAGGTAAATCCAGTCGCGATGATCGAAGCCTCCCGAATGATGCTTGATTTCCTAGGAGAACCGGAAGCGGCAGTAAAGGTCGAAAAAGCCATGCTGAAGGTCCTCGAGGAGGGCAAAGTGTTAACCTTCGACCTGGGAGGTAGAGCCAAGACAAGCGATATGGGCAGTGCCATCGCCCAGAAAATCCTCGACTTCGCCTAGCTCTTACATTCGCTCAGCGAGTTTCATGCCAAGTAATTCCGTGACACATTTGAGCACTATTCCTGTTGCCTCGACTAGGCTCGCCCTCTGCCACTTCAACTCTTCATCGTGCAAGTGAGAAATGTCGGATTTTTCATAGAACTCGTGGAACCGTTGTGCTAGATCGTTGGCGTAAAGGCAGAGAAGAGTTGGATCCAGTTCCTCAGCGGATCTTGCAAATGTTTCAGGAAACCGTGCGAGTGCGAGGATGAGATTTTGCTCGGCTGGCTCGATTAGCTTGTTGAAGTAGCTAGGTCTCTCATGTGAGCCTATTTTTTTCAGAATCCCAAGTCCCCGTGTATAGGCGTAGTTGATGAAGGGTGCGCTGTTCGCTTCGAAGTTCAGCGCCCTATCCCACGTGAAGTTAGTGGACTTTACGGCTTCAACGGAAAGCATGGCGTATCTGATCGCTGAGATGGCAAGGCTCTCGGCGACTCGATATTTGACTTCTTCGGGAAGTTCTGATGATCTCTTGTCCACTTCCTGTTTTGCGCGTAGTAGAGCCTCATCAAGTAGCTGGTCGAACGTAACGTATCGCCCTCTGCGGGCCGACATTCTTTGCCCTTCAAGGGTTAGCAATCCAATAGGGAAGTGCAGGAAGTTCATAGCTTGTTTCCTGTGGCCCAGAATCCACATGGCGACTTTGACTTGGAGCTGTGCGAGAGACTGTTCAACTCCGATCACGTTGATGACGCGATCAGCCTTCTCGAACTTGTACAGGCTATACGCGATATCCCTCGTTGGGTAGAGAGTGGTTCCATCCGACCGAGTGAGTGTTAGGGAAGTCACTTCGAACGACTTTGACAATCCCAGCTTCTCTCGAAGCGCGTGATCATCTACTGCTTTCCCCGCATCGAGCACCCAGGCACCACCCTTGCTGTGAGCGAGCCCAGTCTCTTTCAGACGGTCAAGCAATTCTGAGACTCGTCCTGTCCATAGCATATCGCTCTCCCAGTCCCATTGGTCAAAGTGAATGTGTGCTCTTCGAAGGGTCTCCTCAAATCCGGCCAGCATCATCTGGCTTACCCGCCGGATGAGGCTCCGCGTCTCGGGTTCTGCTTTCTCGTATTTCCGGATCAGTTCGTTGATTGATCCTTGCGGATCAGGGTCTTTACTCATTCTCTCGGTGAGGACCTCGAACTCAGCAGGATACTTGCTCTGAAGCTCGGCGGCAACTCCTACCCATTCATCTAGTTCCTTGGTCATGGCCACGATATCGATATCAGAGGCGTTTGTCTTCCTGAGTAGAACCAGTCTCTTCTTGTTCTCGTCAAGCTCCACAAGGGTCGACGTTATGGAATATATTTTGCCGAAGAACTCGTCGGGCTTTCCCTCGGGCTTAGGCTCTCCTAGCAGTTTGTAGCCATAAGCCATCTGGGCTACTTGACGTCCAGTGTCGTCGATGTAGAAATGGGTCTTGACTGTGTGGCCTCGCCCGCCAAGAATTCGTGCCAATGTGTCGCCGAAGATCGAGTTCTTGGCGGTCCCGATGTGAATCGGCCTTGCTGGGTTGGCGCTTGTATGTTCCACAATGACACCCTGGGGCTGACCGGTCTTCAACAAACCATACGACGATCCCTCGTGAAGGATTGCGTCGAGCGTGAGTTGGGTAAGGGTTTCAATCTTAGCCTTGAAATTAACGTAGCCGGGTTCAGCAGCCTGAACCGACTCGACTAGACGGTGGACCTTTGCCTTTCCCAACTCGTGGACAATTTCCGTAGCTATCGTCATCGGTTTCGTCTTCTGCACTCTCGAAAGCTCAAATGACAGAGAACTTGCTAAGTGACCGAACTCCTGGTTCGGCGGGTCCTCTAGACTCGAAGCGAGGTCCAATTCAGGGAAGCGTTTCCCGTCTGATTTTTGCAGGTTTGAATATGCGTCACGGAGCAGGCTCTCACATTCGGCCCTGAATTGGCCGAAAGGATCAGAGGGTGAGCCCTTTCCAACCATTGGGACGGAGGTCATGTCTTTCAAACTTAGTTTGAGACTTTCTTGGGCTTGAGAATCTTCTTAATAGAACTCTCTAAGGGGGAGATTGAGGGTGCCTCCGACGGTAGTGCTGGGACCTGTCGACCTCCTAATCATTTTCCTCGTCTCCATCGTAGCCGGATTCGTAGGGGCCCTTTTTGGATTGGGAGGAGGCGTACTGATCATTCCCTTTCTCACGCTTGTTGAAGGGGTCCCGGTGCCTCTCGCTGTGGGGGCGAGCATCGTGTCCGTTGTAGCGACATCTAGTGCATCAGCCGCCACTTACGTTCAGGATCATCTAACCAACCTTCGGCTTGGAATGTTCCTGGAAATTGGCACTGTCGCTGGAGCCATCACGGGAGCGTTTGTCTCCGTTTTTCTGCCCCCTGCTGCTCTCTTCGTACTCTTTGGGGTAATTCTACTATATGCAACGATCGTCATGATTAGAGCTAGAGGAGTAGATTTTCCCGCGAACGTGAGGCCGGACAAGACATCTAGAGTTCTTGCCTTAGGCAGTCAATACGAGGACCATAGCTTGAATCGAGTAGTGAAGTACGAAGTCACCAGGACACCCCTCACAGTCTTCATCGGCTACTTCGCCGGGATAGTTTCCGGGTTACTCGGTGTGGGCGGAGGAATCATCAACGTTCCCACGATGAATCTGGTGAGTAAGATCCCTGTCAAAGTGGCGTCAGCCACTAGCAACTTCATGATCGGCGTCACGGCCGCTGCGAGCGCATCCGTATACCTTCTCAGAGGAGATGTTCATCCCCTTCTCGCCGCTCCTCTTATCATAGGAGTTGTAGGAGGAGCGTTACTCGGAACTAGGGTCTTGAAGGTGACCCCTCCGACGCGAGTGAAGGTCGCGTTCGGAATTCTGCTCGCCGCAATATCCCTGCTTATGATCTTGAAAGGATTCAATCTGCCAGTGGTCTTGTAAGAGAGCCTTGGACCTAAACAGACTTGTCTCCTATTCTCTGCGAATCGGGGTCTTCGTAGCCGCTTTACTTAGCATGGTCGGGCTGTTTGTCTGGGCGGCTGGCGGTTTCAACAACGTCGTTACCGTTATGGGCTCAGAGATTGCTGGAACGCTTGCTTCGGCCGTCCGTGGAAACGCATCGGGCATCATCTACCTCGCGATCGCGATTCTCATAGCGACTCCAGTCTTTCGAGTCGCAGTATCCTCACTCTATTTTGCTCACGAAGGGGATAGAAAGTATGTTCTGATAAGTCTCGCAGTACTCTCGATGCTAATATTCGCCCTGGTCTCAGGCTATGCAGGCTAAAGAGCATCGTGAGCGTTGAGAATCAATATCCTCATCGCGGGTGGATTGATTCTAGCAGTCAGCATTCTTCTCGTCAATTCGGAATTCGTCGCTTTTATCTTCGGATTCGCGCTTGGAGTCCTGAATGTACTAGTCGGAATCCTAACTCCAAAATCAGTAGGAATAACAGTTCCCCCCGGCGACTATCTGGGTCCGCTGAAATTATGGCTTGACAAAGGGGTGATCAGGACCAACATTTACGCTGTCGCTTTCTTCGAAAAGAAGCTAGTTCTAAGAAAACTTGGCTCGGCAAATCTGACGGTCGCAACGGCTCTGATCCTAGCCATCTTGGGAGCAGTTTTAGCAGGCTACTTCGGGATTATCGTGGGCGGCATCACAGCTTTCTCGCTACAGGAGTTCGTGACCCAGAGGCGAAGAGACGGGATCAAGCGAGGAAACTTTCTCTTCACTTTGGGGGGTAAGGACCTTGAGTTTCTCTACGACGAATTAGATCGGATTCAGTTGATGGGGAATAGGATTCAGCTCTATCTCAAGGATAGAATAGTGAGAATCGCTATTTCCAGAGAATCCTCTAGGATTCTGGGACCTGTGCTTGAGAGAATTATTCCTGCAAAGATTCAGTTAGGGCCTGTTCCTTCTGGGAAAGACCCCTAAAAAAGAGGACTAGAAGCGCTATCATTCCTGTCGCGACCGTCGCTAGCTCTCCAGCCGCCAAGACACGATTGGGCTCGACGAAAAGGGCGCCTCGCCCGGTGGTTTCGACATAGAATGCCCAAGCCATGAAGATCATACTTGCCAACCCTGTTGCGAGAGAGTAGATCCAGAGGCCGCTCCAGAACAAGTTTCGAGAGATCCGCGACGAAGCCATGATGGAACAGGATATTTGCTGTGCGGCGTTATTAACGTGGCGTAAAGCCTAGAGTCCACTCGACAGTCTTTGCCCGTTGTAGACCTCCAAAAGAACTGACTGCAGTCCATTCGACAAAATTAGTTTTTTATTCCTAACAGAGTTCTATCGCGGCAAGGGACCGTAGTCTAGATCGCCGTCAGATGGGACATGGCTGGCGAGGATAACCAGGATAGGACATCGGGCTCCGGCGCTCTTTGCGGCGAGACCCGAAGGTCGTGGGTTCAAATCCCACCGGTCCCGCTAAGCTACCCGGCACTTGCGTACTTTCGTTCGACGTCCTTGACGTCTTGATGGACTAGCTCTCTGAAGGTCCGTCTCAGCGACTGCAGCTGAAAGTCTGCCTGGTCAAGACCCTAAACATGCATCTGGGATACGGGCAGTCCCTCAGTACAGACTAGCTAGGCAATCCGTCCACGACGCCTCTGGGGACGGGAACTCTGTTCTACGTCATATGTTTCGCCCGATTCTGCAGTGTCAGGATATCTCGGATTCGAGGTCATAACCAACCGCTTCAAGCGCGACTTTCCGCGAATTCAAGGTCGCCGACTCTTCCTAGACAATTCAGTCGATACTGGTTCTCAAGAACGCCTCGAAAGGGGACAAAAAGCACTTTTGTGTCGCGGGGATCAACTGCTTTTGACATTTTTCGGAGGGGGGTCCAGCCAGTCGAAGCTGATCCGGGCGATTCTTGTGAAATAAGGCGCAGAATCAGCAGGTCGGCTGTTTTCGACATCGTGTAGCTCAACGTGCAGGTCAACGTGCATAATGCGTGATCTCAAATCGCCTGCCCGGATTCCTAAACAGGGTTCATTCTGCGCCCATCTTCGCGAACTCTCAGCGCAAGCTCGCTAAAGTCTCCCGATCGAGGTCCCCGACCAGTGGCTGAGAAAACTCTACAGGCCAATCTAGTAGCAGGGGGGACAAATTCTCTGCTCTAAGCGGGACTGGAGTGGCATTCCAAGCCCTTTCTGGAAGTAGAGGTATCCGTCGACGTAGTTCTGGTGTGAAGAGACGAATATGAAGTAGATGTAATTCCACGGCAGTGGGAATGATCCAGAGGGGGCGGTCCAGCCCATCGTAATCTCCACCATATCTCCCACCGGAATTACAATAGGAAGCTGGTTGCAGGTCGCGAGCAGTGCGTTTCCACACTGCGTTGGGTTTCCAGACGCAAGTTGCCATGAAGGACTCCCGGCCAGAGGGATGTTGGTCATGTAGACTGCGACGAACTTTACAGGTGTAGATCCCGTGTTGCTAACGTCCATTTCAACATTACCAATACAAGTTCCAGTAGTCGAGCCCGAGATCTGGTTGTTCCCGGTGCCGCACCAGCCATTAGTGCCGTATTTCGCAGTACCGTTCACGGTATTCCCAGCGATTACGATCGTCCCATTCTGGTCGAGGTCGAGGCTGCCGACTACATTATTGATTATCTGACCAAGATCGGCGCTTTCAATCTCTAACCTCCCCGTGATGTGATTATTGTTAACAATAGTGTTGTGACCAACTTCGTTCTCCACCTGTCCAGTTACATTGGAGTTGGTCATGCTAAAGTAGCCCCGACCACCAGCGTACATTGCTGCACCACAAGCATCGGTGCATATACCCAAGTTCCCAGAAGTGTTGAATCTACTACCCGTGATGCTGACCGTCTGAACATTGTACAGACCCGTAAAGCCGGAGATACCAGCGTTCGTCAGGGTCACGCTTGATGCGGAGTCGACTTCCAACCCCCCATTAATTGTGCCGCCTATCACGGTCAAGTTGGCGCCATTGGATACATACACGTTCCCGTTTACCGTTGAAGTAATCAGGCAGACACCGTTAACAGGAACAAGGA
>Ga0209801_1001406_pt1 | contig 14823 bp, 15 predicted proteins | sample GraSoiAngelo_127_FD_185884 | JGI IMG/M metagenome (GOLD analysis project Ga0209801, IMG submission 185884) | Grasslands soil microbial communities from the Angelo Coastal Reserve, California, USA - 14_0927_09_40cm (SPAdes) (version 2) | ecosystem: Environmental > Terrestrial > Soil > Grasslands ... | reverse complement strand
GATGGCGTAACGCCCGAGTCCCGGCGCGCGCATGTGAAGGGCCTGAAGTCAATTGCGATTACCGATCGAGATTTGGCTGCCGCGAAACGGGCGCACACCGACGGGACCGAAGCCGAGATGATCGGCCTCGGGTCCCCGCAACTCTCCGCGGACGAACTTCGAGAAGTCGCGCGGCTCGTCGACCGCACGCCGCCTCGGATCCCGGTCTGGGTCTTCACGAGTCGGGTCGTGCGCGATACGAATCCGGATGCCGTCGGGACCATCGAGCGCCACGGCGGTCGCGTCCTCGCGGACACATGCCTCGAGGTCACGTTGCTCGAGCACCGATTCGGCACGGTCGCGACGCCCTCGGGGAAAGGGGCGTACTATTTGCCAAGCCTATCCCGGCAGAAGGTCGTCTTCGAGGAACTGAAGACGCTCCTGGAGCGCTACACATGAGGATTCGCGCCCGGGGGATCGTTGCCGGCCGGGCGTCGGGCAAGGCACTCGTCTCCTCGACTCCCTTCTCCTTCGTGGGCGGGGTAGATCCGGCTACCGGATCGATTCTCAATGGCTCGACCGGCATCTTGGGCGAACGCTTGGACGACCGAATCTTCGCATTCCCGACTGGCAAAGGGAGTACGGTGGGCTCGTATGTGCTGTATGGCCTGGGGAAGCGGGGCCACGGTCCCGCGGCGATCGTGAACCGACGCGCGGATGCCGTCGTCGCGGTCGGGGCGACGCTCGCGGGCATCCCGATGGTGGATCGCGTCGACGTCGGAGGCCTGCGCACGGGAGATCGGATGGTCGTCGACGGGGGTCGGGGAACGGTCGAGCTGCCCGACATCCGGGGAAAGCGCGTGGTGACGGCGATCCTCCGGAACCGGGGCCGCATCCTCATCGTCCGTCGGAGTGAGAAGGTGGGCACCTTCCGAGGAAAGTGGTCCGCAATCTCGGGCCACATCGAGGGCCGCGAAGATCCGAAACACCGGGCCATCGTGGAGGTTCGGGAAGAGACCGGGATCCGCGCAATCACATTCCGTGGAGCGGGAGATCCGGTCCTCGCTCGAGACGGCACGACAATCTACGTCGTCCATCCATTCCTCTTCGACACTCCGAATCGCCGGGTCCGCCTCGATTGGGAAAACGTCGAGCAACGATGGGTTCGTCCCGAGGAGTTGGACCGCTTCGAGACCGTCCCGCGCCTCGTCAACGTCGTGGCCGCGGTCCTCAAGCCCTCAGCCTGAGATCCGTGTTCATCCCGAAGTGGAACCCGTCGGCCCGCCGGACACGTTGACCACTTGATCCACTTCGCGTTCGAGGAGCGTCATCTGGTGGGCGTCGAGGGTCGACGGGTTGACGGATCATCTGGTGGGCGTCGAGGGTCGACGGGTTGACCGAGAGCAACAGCACCCCGTTGTTGACGGCCACCTGATCGCGAATCGATTGCACAAGACGCAGCACCGTCAGGAAATTATTGTTCGTCACTAGATATTCGATCGCATCGAGAAGGACCACGCCTTTCTCGCGGGAGAGGAATTGTTCCGCGGCCAAGGATAACTTTTCGAGGTCTTTCGGTCGGATCGAGTCCTCCTTGCCGACGTTGCTCAACCAGACGATCGGCAGATCTTTCAGCCCGAAGCGCTCTCGGACCTTCTGCGGGAAAAGTCGCGTGATGATCATGCCCTTCTTCCCCGTGTTATGTGCGATGAGGAATAGGCGATACGCCTCCTCGGGCGTGGTCTCTCGTACGAGGTACGAGGAGGAGTCTTTCAGCAGCGCCGGCGCCTCGTCCTCACCGGTTGGACTCGAAACCAGCGGGACCGGTCGCTTCTGCGGCGCACCGCACGAGGGGCACTCGGAAGAACCCGCGAGAATCAGCTCTCCGCACGCGACGCACGGCGTCCGCGAGGGCGTCCCTGGAGCGGCCTGGCCGATTAATGCGAAGCCGCAAACAGGACATGCGTCCGCGCCGGGAGGAATAGCCGACTTGCATCGGGGGCAGGGCGTGGCCTCCAACGCCATCGGCTCTCCACATCGAGGACAGCGCCGCGCGTCGGCCGCGACGGACGCCTGGCAGGTCGGGCAGACGGCGTCCTTCTTTTCTGGGACGGCGAGGAATTCGGTGATCCGGTCGACGTCTCCTGCGTCAAGGCCGTCGACGGCCAGCAACTCCTGTTTCGTCGCGGAGCGAAGCGCCGCGAGGCTCTTGTAGCCCGCGTCGAAAAGGGCCATCGCCTTCGCCATCGTGAGGCCGGGGATCCGGGTGAATTCGCGAATCGATTCGGAGAGATGGAGCGGTGTGACCCCGACGCCATGACCGTCGACGTCCTTCCATTCGACGACATGTTCGGAGGCGACGGCCTTGTCGGTGAACGTCAAGCTGCGAGATCGAGTCTCGCGGGCGATGAAGGCCTGCTGTGCTTCGAGGGTCGCTGCGAATTCTTTGTTCGTCTTGATGACCGTGGCGATGAAGTCGTCGATGTCCAGGTCGAGGTCTTTCCGCATCTGCTGGATTCGGCGGACGATCTCGCGAGCGTACGCTTCGGCTTGGAGCTCCGGCGTCACGCGAAGGTCGAGGTAGATCTCACCATGAGGCGTCTCCACCCGGACGACCTCGGGGGGGAGCGCTTTCTCGAAGCGCACCATCGTCGGTTCGATCTCGAACGTCTGCCCGTCCGCATGGAGCGTGTACGAACCGCGCTCGAACGCCTTTTGCAGCTCGCCCGGGGCCCGGGTCCCGAGCAGTTTCACAATCTTGGGTGCCAGAGCTTTGTACGCCTTGCCGATCGCCGCGGCGTCGGGCTTCGCGACGACGACGGTGCCCGGAAACTCGTCGGCGGGTTCCAAGATCACGAGTTCTTTCGCATTCACCTGGTCCAGGAAGATACTCCGCAGTGCGGCAAACGCCTCCGCGGCTTCCGGTGTGGCGCTGCGGACCGCGATCAGCTTCAGCGGCCAACGGAGCTTCCGCCCTCCCTTCTGTCGTTGATTCGAGACGACTTCAACCTCTTCTTGCACGATCGACATAGACCGCTCAAGCTCGGGCCGAAGCCATTGCGCTCGGACGTCGGGCCAATCGAGCATGTGCACGCTGAGCTTCCGTCCATCGAGGCGCTGATACATGGCCTCTGCGATGTGGGGCGCGACGGGGGCGAGGAGGATCGCAAGGGTACTCAGCGCTTCGAAGAGCACGCGGTACGCGGCGAGCTTGTCCCCGTTGTCGGTCTCCGTCCAGGTCCGCCCGCGGACCAGCTTCACGTACCACCGCGAGAGGTCATCGAGGATGAACGCCTCGACCGCGCGGGCCGCGCGGTGCAGGTTGTATGAACGCATCTCGAGGTCCACGGTCTTCTTCAGACCCTCGAGCCGCGAGAGGAGCCAACGGTCCTCGGGCCGGAGGTGGCCTTCGGTCGAGGAGAGGTCCGCCGCGAACGGATCGAACCGGTCCAAGACCATGTAGGTCGTCGCGAACCGCAGGACGTTCCACAGGATGTTCAAGGTCCGCTGCGCGTTCCGGACGCCCTCCTCCTGGAACGTGATGTCGTCCCAAGGCGCGTTCACGGCGATCACATAGAATCGGAGCGGATCGACCCCGAACTTGTCGACGACCGTCTCGGGCTCGATGACGTTCCCGAGGGACTTGTGCATTTGCCGTCCGTCCGGACCGTTCACCCAACCGTGCATCAGCACCTGATCGTACGGAGCCCGGTCGAACGCCACGACCCCTGCCGCGAGTTGGGAGTTGAACCAGCCCCGCGTCTGGTCCGGCCCTTCGACGATCCAGTCCTGAGGCCACCAGCGGCGGAACTCGTCGTCGCGAGCCGGGTAGCCGAGGCTCGCCCAGCTCGAGACGCCGCTGTCGAACCACACGTCGACCGTGTCGGGGACCCGCCGCATCTCGCCGTCGCACTGAGACGCCGCTGTCGAACCAGACGTCGACCGTGTCGGGGACCCGCCGCATCTCGCCGTCGCACTTCTCGCATGGGAGCGCGATCCGGTCGATGCCGGGCCGGTGAAGGTCCATTCCTTCCTTGTAGCTGCTCGCACCTCGAAGGGATTCGGCCGATCCGACGACCGTCCAGTGATTGCATTTCGCGCACCTCCAGATCGGGAGCGGGATGCCCCAGTACCGCTGCCGGGATATGCACCAGTCCCGCAGGTTGCTCGTCCAATCGAGTTGGCGCGCCGATCCGGCCCAGTCCGGGAACCATCTGACCCGCCCGACCTCCTCGACCATCTTCGGTTTGAAGTCCGTCACCTTGAGGAACCATTGGACCGTCGCGCGGAACAAGATCGGGGTCTTGCATCGCCAACAATGGCCGTATGCATGGAGGATCGTCTCGTCCGCGAAGAGAGCGCGGGCCGCCCGCAGGTCCGCGATGATCCCCGGATTCGCCTCCCTCACCTTCTGGCCCGCGTAGGCGCCGGCGTCCGCGGTGAAACGGCCTCCCGCGTCGACCGGCGAAAAGGCGGGAAGGCCGAGCCTCTGACCGAGCTCGAAGTCCTCCGGTCCGTGCCCCGGGGCCGAATGGACGAGCCCCGTGTACTCGGCGGCGACCGTGTCCGAGGAGACGAGCTTGTGGACCCACTCGCCCTTCGCTGACTTCTGGTAGGGGAGCTTCGTCCGGAGTGGGTGGAGGTATGCGAGCCCGACGAGGTCGCTCCCTTTCCTCGTCTCGACGACGGAGTATTTCGTCACCCCGCCGCTGACTTCTGGTAGGGGAGCTTCGTCCGGAGTGGGTGGAGGTATGCGAGCCCGACGAGGTCGCTCCCTTTCCTCGTCTCGACGACGGAGTATTTCGTCACCCCGCCGCGGGCCATGACGTCGGGCACCGCGCTCTCCATGAGCCAGACGTACTCGGGCTTCTTGCCATGTGGAATTTTCACCTTCGCGTACCGGAAATCGGGATGCGCCGCGATCGCGAGATTGGCGGGAAGGGTCCACGGGGTCGTGGTCCAGATCAGCAGGGATTCGTCCGGCTTGCCGGCGAGGCGGAACTTGACGTAAATCGACGGATCCGTTTCGTCGGAGTACTCGACTTCGGCGTCCGCGAGGGCCGTCTCGCATCGGGAACACCACTGGATGGACCGGAGCGCCTCGTAGATCCAGTCGTGTTCGTGGGCGCGTTTCAGCGTCCACCACGCCGCCTCGATGAATTCGTTGCGGATCGTCATGTACGGGCGGTCCCAATCGAGCCAGATGCCGAGCGACTGGAACTGTTTCGTCATCGTCTGCAGGAGGTCCGTCGCGAACGTCCGGCAGGTGTTCACGAACTTCTCGATGCCGAGCTCTTCGATCTCCTTCTTGTTCGTGATCCCGAGGGTCTTCTCGACCTGGACCTCGATCGGGAGGCCGTGCATGTCGTAGCCCGGCTGGTCCCGGACGTGGTAGCCGCGCATCCGATGATAGCGGACGACGAGATCCTTGATCGTCTTGTTCAGGACGTTTCCGAGGTGAATCGATCCGGTTGTGTACGGCGGGCCGTCGCCGAAAAAGAAATCCTCGCCTTTCTCCCGCGCGGCGACGGTCTTCCGGTAGACCTTCGCGCGGTCCCAGAATTCCTGGACCTGTCGCTCCACCTCAAGTGGAGCATACGTCTTCTCCGCCTGCTTGATCATCGCAGCCCCGCTCCCGGGGATTCGGGCCACCCAAGGCTTCTTCATCGCCTCGGGAAGCGGTCGACTCATCTGGGTGGCCGTATAAAAGCATGCGGTCGTTGGTGCCCGTGCACCTACCTGGCGAATCCTAACGGATTCAATACGCCGTCGCGGGCATCTTGCGGACGAACTCATCGGTCGTGAGTTGGCGGATCATGAAGTCGGCGACATCGGCGCGAGAGATCCGAAAGCCCCACCGCGGAATTCCCTCGATCGCAATGCGGTAGCGACCCTTCGCTGCGCCGTTCGTCAACAGGACGGCGCGCACCGCGATCCATTCGAGTTCGCGCCGCCGAAGTTCGTCGAGCATCTTGCGATGCTCTCGGTAGACCTGCGGCAGCCACATTCGGAAGATTCGCAGGCCCGCATTCCCGATTGCGAATCCGGCCGACTCCCCCAGCGCGCCGGCCGCCGAGAGGGCCACGATCCGCCGGACGCGGGACCGTTCCATCGCATCGAGGATGTGCTGAACGCCCTCGGAAAGGACCGGTGCCGGATTGCGGGCCGTGCTCCCCAGAGCCGAGAGGACCGCATCGTGGCCTGGAATCACTCGCTCAACCGAAGGAGGGTCGAGGACGTCGCCTCGGATCACGCGCAACCGTTCGTGCACGATGAGCATCCGGGCCGGATCGCGCACGAAGGCGGTGACCGTGTGGCCCGCCCGCAGGGTTCGTTCCGTGAGGAGACGGCCGGTCTCCCCCGTCGCGCCGAAGACAACGACCTTCACGAAGACCCGGCCGAATAACCGAACCCCATCTCATGAAGATGCCGCGATTCCCGCGATGAGAGGTCCAGACCGGAGAGGGCGAGCCGTGCGCGAGGGCCGGGAGCGAGATTTGAACTCGCGTCAAGGGATCCACAGTCCCCTAGCATAACCAGGCTAGCCCATCCCGGCCGCAAGCCGCCCAACCGGGGAGGGGAATATAGCATTTTGCTCAACGCCATCCCAGCGAACCGTCCACCGATCGGAGTTGTTTCACTGACCTCTCATGCGGGTACTCAACTAGCGGCGCGACGCATCTCCGCCAAGGGGAGACGTGACCGGGGGCACCGCAGTCCGACGCGTTCATGCGATTCGCAAAGAGACGGAGGACCGTCTCAACCGATCCGGGTTGGTGGTCATGCTCTTGGGCTCTTCCGGACGCGGACTCGACGAGCGACGAGCGGTCGCGCACGTCTTGGGGAGTCGGGGGATTATCGCACTCGTGCCGGAGGATGACTTCCCCCCTGAAGTCGGACCGTCCGTGATCGAGGAGGAAATCCTCGAACGGAGCGACGTGGATCTTGTGTTCCTGAGCATCGAGTCGTGGGGCGCCGCGACGGAGTTCGGCCAGTTCTCGTCCAATCCTCGAATCGCGCCGAAACTCCGGGTCCTGGTCCGACCGGAGTACCACCCGGTGCACAGCCCCTCCCGGAGCTACCTCTCGGATCTGTACCTGACCCATCTCGTCCGGTACGGACATGTGTACCCCGTCGATGGCGGACGGCAAGCGCCGGTTCCCTCGGCGAAGGCCCTCATTCCGATGCTCGCGGAGCGCCATCGCGAAATCAAGGCCCTCCGACCGTCGAACATTACGAAGTAAATATATTTATACCTCGTAGAATATCGTGAACCTCATGAAGAAGCTGTCTGAGACGGAGGACATCGACCCCAGGATTCTCGACCGTCTGCGGGCTTACACCGCGCTCGACAATCCGATCCGGCTGCGGGCGTTCCGCCTCATTCACGATTCCCCCGGCCTACCGTTCCATGAAATCGCGAAGGCCGTCCGGATCGAAAGCGGGCTCCTCGCCTACCACATGGGCGTATTGAGGGCCGCGGGACTCGTCGATGTTGCCTACGAGCGAGACGGTCGGCAAGTGACCGCATATCGACTAGGAGCAACGGGCCAGGAACTTTTTTCGGAGCTGTTCGCCAACCCATCGAGCCGGTCCTCGAGTCGGCGAGCGAGCGTCCTCCAACGCGTCGCGGCACGACAACACTGATGCGACGAAGGCTCAGTTGTTTCGGAGCTTTCCAGGCAGTCCGACAATCGTGTTTCGCGCCAGGAAAAAGGCGACGAGCAGGAACACGATTCCGGTGCTCATCACAACGATCAACGCGAGCGAGTTCGACGGTGAAACGATGACGCCGATGCCGCCGGCGAACAGCAACGCCAACCCGAGGACGCCGGCGAGGATGCTCGTTCTCCTCGTGCGCGCCGCGATCGCTTCCTGAAGCCGCCGCCGCTCGGCGGCCCTCGAAGGTCCCGGCTCCACGCTCCCTCATTCGACCGAGCTTATTTGATGGCTCCGCCTCCGGCGCGGTCGATGCACAAGTGTTTTGTACGGACCCTCGGATGGGCCGGCGGTCCATGGGCACGAAGCGCGATCTCGTCTCGATGCTCGATGTGAAGCACGACCTGGTCGGCCTCCTCGAGCTCGCGGCGAGCATCAAGAACCGCACGAAGGCCGGGGAGCCGTACGAACCTCTGCGCGGGAAGAGTCTCGCGATGCTCTTCGAGAAGGCCTCGACGCGGACGCGGGTCTCCTTCGAGGTCGGGATGACGCAGCTCGGCGGCCATGCGCTCTTCCTCAGCCCGAACGACCTGCAGATCGGCCGAGGCGAGACGATCTCCGACACCGCCAGGGTCCTGAGCCGCTACGTCGACGGCATCCTGTACCGTGCGTTCAAGCGAGAGAACGTGCAAGAAGTGGCTCGGAATGCAACCGTCCCGGTGATCAACGGCCTCGACGACAAGGAACATCCGTGCCAAGTCATCGCGGACCTCTTCACAATCCTCGAGCACAAAGGGGGCGCTTTCAAGCAGCTCAAGCTGGCCTACGTTGGAGACGGGAACAACGTCTGCAATTCACTGCTCCTCGGTGCCGCGATCGTCGGGATGGATATGACGGCGGCTTGTCCGAGCGGCTACGAGCCCGACGCCGAGCTCCTCGGCGCCGCACGCGGCATCGCGAAGGAGAGCGGATCCACGATTCGGGTCGTGGACGATCCGGTCGGAGCCGTGCAACGTGCCGATGTCGTCTACACGGATGTCTGGGTTTCGATGGGCCAAGAGAAAGAGAAAGAGAAACGCGAGAAGGTGTTCCGCCTGTACCAGGTCAACTCCGCCCTCATCGATCACGCCAAGAAGGATGCGGTCGTGATGCATTGCCTGCCGGCCCATCGAGGACTCGAGATCACGGACGAGGTGATTGACGGGCCCCAGTCCATCGTCTTCGATCAGGCGGAGAACCGTTTGCATGCGCAGAAGGCGATCCTGTCCCGGTTCCTCGCCGGGGTATGAGGGCGCTCGCCAACGCGTATATAGGCCCCGTCCTTTGCGGGCGAAGATGCGCGGCCTCCGCGGGCGGCTCCGGATCGTCGCGGTCGTCCTCATCCTACTCGGAATCGGGGCCGCGGTCCTGTTCCCCGACGCCGCACGGACCGTGGCGACGCTCCCCCTTCTCGCGTTCTTCTCCGTGTTGCGCATGGTTGCCGCGTACGTGCTGTCACTCCTCTTCGCAATCTCGTACGGTCACACGGCGGCGACGAACCGGCGGGCGGCAACGGTCATGCTCCCGGTCATGGACATCCTCCAGTCCATCCCGATCCTGGGCTTCTTCCCATTCGTCCTACTCTTCTTTGTCAACGGGCCGCTCGGCGACCCCTTTGGCATTGAAGTCGCGGCCGTATTCCTCATCTTCACGAGCATGGCTTGGAACATGGCCTTCGGCGTGTACGAATCGATTACGACACTTCCTCAGGATCTCGACCAGGCGGCACGCAGCTTCGGCCTTCATGGTTGGCTGCGATTCCGTCTACTCGCGTTCCCCGCGATGGTCCCGAAGCTCATTTACAACTCGATCTTGTCGTGGACGAACGGATGGTTCTTCCTCGTCGCGAGTGAGATCATCACGTCGCCGGGGACGAGCTACGTGCGACCGGGGCTTGGATCGTTCATCTATCTCGCCGGGCAACGAGGGGACATCGGTGGAATCGCGATCGGAATCGCCGCGCTCGCAACCGTCGTGCTCCTGTTGGACGTCTTCCTTTGGCGCCCGATGAGCGTCTGGTCCGAGCGTTTCCGGATGGAGACGACAGCCACCGGGGAACGTGCGTCGCTACATGTTCCCAGCCCGTACGAACGCCTACGTTGGCTGCCTCGCTTCCCCCGGCTCCGCCGGGAGGTCGCGCGCCGGACCCAACCCCTCGTGGACCGATACGCGCGATCCTCCGCGAAACTCGACCGGGTGTACAGCAGCCATCAACGCGTCATCCGGGCCGTCCGACGGGCCGACATCGGTCTGTTCCTGATCATCTTCGTCATCGTCGTCGCCACGGGACTAATCGGGCTGGTCGGTTTCTTCCAGCGACCGTTACCCTCAGAAGCGAGGGGCCTGCCAATCGCGGCCGCCTTCTCGTTCTTGAGGCTGCTCTTGGCCTATCTCTCGGCCCTGGCCTGGACCATCCCCGTCGCCGCGTGGTTAGGGCGGAGTAAATGGGCCGCGCGCTTCGTCACTCCCGTCTTCTCGTTCTTGAGGCTGCTCTTGGCCTATCTCTCGGCCCTGGCCTGGACCATCCCCGTCGCCGCGTGGTTAGGGCGGAGTAAATGGGCCGCGCGCTTCGTAACTCCCGTGTTCGAGATATCGGCCTCGATCCCCGCCACGGCTCTTCAGCCCCTGATCATCGGTTTCGCCGTCGCGGTCACGATGGGCGGCTACTTCGCGGGAGAGATCGGAGCGTACCTGGTGTCCCTCTTCGCGATGCAGTGGTATCTCTTGTTCAACCTGATTGCGGGGGTGCGGTCTATCCCGGGAGACCTGGACGAAGCGGCCCGGGCCTTCGGGCTGCGGGGTCGAACCTATTGGCGTCGACTTCTTCTGCCCGCGCTCGTTCCCTCCCTCGCCACCGGGAGCATCACGGCGTGGGGCGCCGGATGGAATGCTCTCATCGTGGCCGAGTATCTTCAGTTCGGTCGGTCGGTGTACTCGGTGACCGGCCTCGGAGCTTCGTTGTTTCAAGCGACCGTCGTGACGGGGGGAATGCTCTCATCGTGGCCGAGTATCTTCAGTTCGGTCGGTCGGTGTACTCGGTGACCGGCCTCGGAGCTTCGTTGTTTCAAGCGACCGTCGTGACCGGGAATTATGTCATGGGCTACCTCACGGTCCTCGCGATGACCGTTGTCGTCCTGACCCTAAACAAACTCCTCTGGCGCCCGATCTACAAGCGGGCCGCCGTGAAGTACCGGATGGATGTCTGATGGGCGACGTCCAGCCGCTTCTTCAGGTGAAGGACGTCTCGAAGTCCTACTTCGACCAGGGCAAGGAGTTCAAGATTCTCGACCTGATCCGATTCGAACTTGCGGAGCGCGACTTCGTCTGCCTGGTCGGTCCGTCGGGCTGCGGGAAGTCGACGCTCCTGCGAATCATTGTCGGCCTCGACACGCCCACCTCCGGGCAGGTCCTGTTCGAGGGGCATCCGATCCGCGCGGACAATCCGCAGGTCGCCATGGTCTTCCAGTCCTTTGCCCTGTTCCCGTGGCTGACGGTCGCTCAGAACGTCGAGCTCGGCTTGGAGGCGCTGCACGAGGATCCCGCGAAACGCAGGACCGTCGCGAAGAAGTTCATCGATGCGGTCGGGTTGACAGGATTCGAGAACGCATACCCTCGCGAGCTCAGCGGCGGCATGAAGCAAAGGGTCGGCATCGCACGCGCCCTCACGATCGAGCCGCTCCTTCTGTGCATGGATGAGCCGTTCTCGTCCCTCGACGCGCTGACCGCGCAGAACTTGCGCGATGAGATCCTCCAGTTGTGGTCGAATCCCGACCTCCCGCCCGAAGCCGTGCTGATGGTCACCCACTCGATCGAGGAGGCGGTGTACCTTGCGGACCGCGTGATCGTGCTGTCGAGCCGACCCGGGCGCATGGTCGCGGAGCTCGAGATCGACCTGCCCCGACCCCGAAACCGCAAGGACCCCGAATTCTACGGGTGGGTCGACGAAATCTACTCGCTCATTGTGTGAGAGCGGCAGGTCAAGTGTCAAATATTGGGGACGATGATGGACGGACGACCCCCGTGACGGACTTCCATTCGATGGCGAAGGTCTCCGTGGGTCAGATCCTCGGCCTCGTCGAGGCGGTCGACGAGGTCGGTGGCGTCGCGGACGCCGCGACGATTTCTCGGGAAGTCGAGATGGATGTTGACCGCCTCGGGCCGATCCTCGTCGCGGCGGAGTTCCTCGGGCTCGTGACGGTCGAGGACGGGGATATCCGGATCACCGAACTGAGCCGGAAGCTTCTCACCGCGGGTGTCCGCGAGCGGAAGCGGATTGTCCGGGAAATCATCGATGATCTGCCTGCGTTCCGCCTCGTCATGGAGATGGCACGAAGTTCGAGCACCCCGCTCGGACGCCAGGAGGTGGTCCAGGCCCTGTCGGACCGGGTCGGGAGCCACCAGGCGGAAGACGTCTTCAACGCGCTCGTCTACTGGGGCCGGTACGCGGAACTGGTGCGGTACGACAGCGAGTCCGAGCAGCTCACGGTGCGCGTCGCGCAAACGTGACGGGCGGACCCTCGAGCCCTACCGGGCCTCCTACTGGGACCACGACACGCCCGTCGTGAAGCTCGGGGGAAGCGCGGCGAAATCCATGCAATAATCGTAGTTGTGGTTCGGCCGCAGATTGCCGGCCGTCTGCGAGATGGTAATGGAACCTCCTCCGGCGTTGAGCGCGACGGGCTCGTTCCCGGTGGTGCTCGTCGTGGAGCAGGTCGGGCCCAACGTGACGGCCGTGTCAATCAGGTAGATATCCAAGATGTTGACCGGAGGAGTCGGATTGAACGACGAATACGAAACGGAACCCGTCGCGGCCGACGCGACGGCTAGCGCCGGATTGGTCGAACAGGCGAACACGATCGTCGACCCACTCGTCGTCGCGGTGACCGAGGAACACGAGCTCGTGAGCTTGGCGCTCGGGGCCGCGTAGTTGAAGGAATGTGAGAACAACACGACGGCCGCGGCGAGTCCCATCGCGATTGTGATGGCGACGATCCCGGCCCCGATCTTGAGCCCTCCGCGGAGCGGCTTCCAGCCGTTTGGTCGGCGGTCGTGTCCCCGACTCCGCATGTTCTCCAGCTTCATCCACAGTTCACTGACAGCCGGGTCGACGTCATCCTCGTGCCCATCTTCCTCCATGTCCTCACCTCGCCTGGTACCCTCGTCCGCCAAGTCGGCCCGCCCGGCCATCCGATGAACGCGCAAGTTTCCTGACCCGGACGACTGGGCGTCCTCCCTGTCCGACGGGTGATAAGCCCAGTTTTTTGGAATAAGCGGTATGTTTACAACTGACACGCGGGCCATCCATGCCTGGGCGGTCGACCGGACCGTGCGTCTCCGCCGTCGTCGCGCGGGCGCCTTGCCGGCCTGGACACTCGACCGTTATCCGGTGGCCCCGAAGAACTGACGTAAGACGGGGTGCATCTCCATCATCTGCTCCCGCCCGATCGCCTCGTACATCTGGATCATGATGCCCACGGAGAGCAAGACGCCCGTCCCCGAGGCGTTCCCCACCGTCCCGATCATGTCGGCGCCCGCCGCGAGGGCGCCCACCGAGGCCCCAGAAATCACCGCGACTACCGGGATGTACCGATCCAACACCCGCCGCAAGATCCGCGGATCCCGTCGGAATCCGGGGATCTGCATTCCGCTCGACTCGATCTGTTTCGCGACGTCCTCAGGGCCCATGTTCGTCGTCATGATCCAGAACTTCGCGAACATGACAGAGCCGCCGATGAAGACCGCGAGGAAGACGAGGATGTGGAGGAAGACCTGCCAGTACGCCAAGCCCCGCAGGTACACGCCGTACGTATTCGGATTGAAGAGCGGTAGGAGCCAATCTTGGACGCCGTTCACGTTCGAGAAGTAGTAGGCGAGGCCACCGATCGGCGTGGTGCGTTGGATCTGCCCGGACGTCACCCGATGGTCCAGCGCATCCGGGTAGGCCCCGATCCACGACGCGTGCCCGACGATGGGCCACTCAGGATGCTGCCAGAACAGGAGGGAGAACATGCTCACGTTTGCCAGGACCGCGGCGACCAGGATCACCGGGATGTTCGACGCGTACATCAGGCGGATCGGGTACCGGCCGCGAGCGCCTCGCGCCATCCCGTGGGCGAGCGGGAGCTCGATCCGCGTCGATTCGACGTACGCGACGATCAGGAAGATGGCGACCGTGCCGATGAGCGCGATGAGGGGATTCGGCGGTTGAACCATGATCTGCTCAATCCCGCCGCTCGCGAGTTGGCTGCCCGAATAGTGCTGGAGGTAGTACACCGTCTTCGGGATCGTGCCCGCGGGGACCTGGCTCGTCGCCGAGGACGGCTCCCAGTTGAACGTCCCCGTGAAGATCTGCTGGGCCACCCCGCCCGCGATGAACAGCGAGATGCCCGAACCGATTCCCCACTTCGAGACGACCTCGTCCATGAGGAAGACGAGATACGAACCCGCGAAGAGCTGGACCACGATCAGGATCTGAGCGAGGGTCGTCCCGTGACCGGCCGAGATGACGCCGAACAGGAACGAGCCGTTCAGCTCGCTCACGAATCCGGTGGCCGGGGTGAGGAAGCCGAAGACCTGCGGGATCCGTTCAGCTCGCTCACGAATCCGGTGGCCGGGGTGAGGAAGCCGAAGACCTGCGGGATCGCCTCGACGAAGATCATCAGGATGACCAGGAACTTCTGGGTCCCTTGGTACACGCTCTTGTCCTCGTCGTCCTGGAGGTCCAGGTTGATGATCTTCGCGCCCGCGAAGAGCTGCATGATGATCGACGCCGTGACGATCGGCCCGATCCCGAGGTGCATCAGCGAGCCTTGGGCGCCCGCGAGGATCGCGCGCAGGCTCGAGAAGAAGTCGATGACGTTGGCCCGGTCCAGGCCGTAGATGAAGATGTTCGTCATGGCGAAATACAGGATCAGGATCGCGAGGACCCAGAACATCTTCGTGCGAAAGTGGACGTGGCCCTCGGGTCGCGTGACCGCGGGCAGTCGGTCCGTGAGCGGTTTCAGCGCGTACAGTCGGCTCTTCTTCTTCTCTTCGAGGGGCATCGGACTACTTCCCGGCGTCCCCTGGGAGGACGACCTCGCCGCCAGCGCCGGAGACCTTCGCGACGGCCGCCGGAGAGGCCTTCGCGACGGTGATCCGCATTGC
>Ga0209801_1001393_pt1 | contig 14916 bp, 11 predicted proteins | sample GraSoiAngelo_127_FD_185884 | JGI IMG/M metagenome (GOLD analysis project Ga0209801, IMG submission 185884) | Grasslands soil microbial communities from the Angelo Coastal Reserve, California, USA - 14_0927_09_40cm (SPAdes) (version 2) | ecosystem: Environmental > Terrestrial > Soil > Grasslands ... | reverse complement strand
GTCGGAATTGGCGACACCGTGCAATTGCTTTCGCCCAGCGGCGAGTACTGGCGTTTCACCGCAGCGGCGATCGCGCGCGCCGGCGTCGGATCGATTGATTCAACGCGTGTTTACTCGCACGCGCGGGTCGCACAGAACCTGCTACAAAGACCGTTTGGCGCATCGATGATCATTTACAAGCTGCGTGATCCCGACCGCGCACCTGCCCTCGCCAGCCATTTCGAAAAGCTCTTTCAGCATGATGCATCGAGCTGGCAGGAGCGAGAGCAAAGCACGCTTCAACTTTTTTTGACGTTAAGAATGTCCGTTGCCATTACCGTCTCTCTCATCATCCTGCTCGCCGGATTCGGCATTTTTAATGTGCTAACGATGTCTGTCTTGGCGAAGATAAAAGAAATCGCAATCTTGCGTTCAATGGGTTATCGGCGGGTTGACATCGGCGCGATCTTCTTGTGGCAGGGTGCGATGATCGCAGTCGCCGGGTCCGTGGTCGGCTGTTTGCTTGGCGCTTTAATGACCTGGGGAGTATCGCACATTCCTATTCGAATCCGCGGCTTGCTTTACGCTGATCACTTTCTGGTGACATGGGAATGGCGACACTATTTCTGGGCGACGTTGCTCGCGATCATTGCTGTATTCATCGCGAGCTATGTCCCGGCGCGCCGCGCTGCCGAGCTGCCGCCAGTGGTCACCCTGCGTGGGTCAAGCGTATGAATCCGGACATTTGTCTCAGTTGCGAAGCGATCGAGCGTTATTTGGGCGAAGAGGAGGAGCGCGTCCATGCGCTGCGCGGCGTTTCGCTCGATCTCGAACCGCGCAGCATCCACGCTGTTGTCGGTCCATCGGGCTGCGGCAAGAGCACGCTACTCTATGTTCTGGGGCTGCTCGATCCTCCCGATGCGGGCCGAGTTTCGATCGAATCGGAGCCAATGTTGCATCTGAGCGATGACGAGCTGGCGCAAAAACGCAGCGAGTTCATCGGTTTCATTTTTCAATTCCATTTCTTAATGGAAGACTTCAGCGCGCAAGAGAATGTGATGATACCGATGCGCAGGCTCGGCCGACTGTCCGATGCGGAGATGCGCGAACGTGCTGCTGGCTTGCTTGAAGCAGTCGGATTAGGCAACAAACTGCGAAGACCCAGTCGTCATCTTTCCGGGGGCGAACAGCAGCGTGTGGCCATCGCGCGCGCTCTGGCCAATGATCCGCGAGTGATTTTGGCAGACGAACCGACCGGCAACCTCGATACGGCCAATTCCGAACGCGCCTTTGAATTGCTTCAAAATATCGTGCAGCAAGGCGAAAAAGCGTTGCTCCTGGCCACCCACAATCCGGCCATTGCCGAAGCCTGTGATTGGATCCACGAAATGAAAGATGGCCGCATTATTACCAGTCACCCGCGTAGCGCGCGAAGTTCGGTTTCTTAAATAACATTAGTCTCGACTATAGAGGCCCAAGCCTCTTTCACGATATGAGTAACGCAGCCTAAATCTGGCCGCTTCCTGCTCCAAGCGTGATCTGATTCGGAGTGATCGTTGTTCAACAAGGGTGCGAAACAAGGGCTTCTCGACGGTGCATACACCAGAGCCGGAAAATCGAGGACACCCTCTTGTGCCGAGCCACGCAACCAACCGAGCGCTCGCTAGGCGTAACCAAACCACTCAAACGCCGCCCACATTTGGCAGCGCGCCGCTCCGCCGTTAATCTCGCGGGCGATGGAGAACATCCTGCCAATCTTAATCGCGGATGCGCCCGAGGCTTTGATGGAATTGTGCGGCGTCAACTTACTGGAACGTTTGCTCCGCATCTTGCAGCGGCTCGGATTTCGGAGCGCGATTGTTTTTTCCACAACACCCGAAATCATCGGACCTGAATTAGCGAAGCGCTCGTGGGCGCGCGAAAAAATAATTGTCCATCTTGTCTCGGGAGCAATTGGACCCCTTACTGCCCAACTGCTATTGGAACAAAGCCCGTCGGAGCGCTTCTTAATAGTACCGGCAAATATTTATTGTGACGCACGTTTGCTTGCCGCTCTCTGCGCGAAAGATTCATCCTCCGCGCTTCTCGATTCGAATCCACCAGAATTCGCGCGTCCTTTAGTCCGGAATCCATCTGGACCGGCATTAATCACAAGGGATTTTCTCGTTGCGTTTTCACCGACCGCGCCGTTTTTTGGGGAACTCAAAGACAAGATCAACAACCGCAAGATTGATATCGTCGATGTGGCGGCGGAGGATGACTACATCGTCACCATGCGTCGGCGCGTGCGGCCACTCTGTTTTCCCGCGCCGCCCGAGCAGGACCGTCGGCTGGCTGAGCGCGTCATTCTCGATGCCGCCCAAAAGGGAACACTTGACTTGCCGGCGTACTTCCACGCACCGATCGAAACGGGAATCATTTCACTTCTTTGCAAAACGCAAATCACGCCAAACCAAATTACGATTGCAGGTTTCATCATCGGTTGCAGCGCGACCGCGGCCTTCGCACTTGACCGCGTTGGGCTCGGAATCCTCGCTGCTCTCATATTTGGGATCGTCGATGGACTGGATGGGAAGCAGTCGCGCGTCAAAATTGAAACGACCAAGCGTGGCCAGTGGGAACATCATGTCGATTATTTGATCGAGAATTCATGGTGGGTAGCTATCGCTTTTGATTTGTGGCGAAGCAGCCAATTTCCGAACGTGTTCTATTTTTTCGCTTTGCTCATCGGATCGCACTTATTCGATGAATTCGCGAAACGCCGGGCGAAGACGGCGAAAGGCCGCCTGTTGGATGACGTTACGCCGTTCGACCGTGCTTTCCGGCTGATCGCGGCTCGAAGGAACGTTTACGTTTGGATACTGGCGTGCGGCTTTTTGTTACACGCTTTTCCGCAAAGTTACGCCGCTATCTGCGGATGGGCCGCTTTTACTGCCGCCGTTCATCTTGTACGTTCCATCTGGATTTGTGATAGCGCTGTGCGTCGCTTTGTCGGCATCCGGAGTTAAGGAATGACGAAACATTGATGGAATGCGCTTGGCGCGCGCGACGATTTCCTTGCCGATGACGTGAACCGGTTTTTCCACGAGGAGCGAAGCACTGACTGCGCAATAAACGCCACAACCTTCCTGGCACGACTTCTTGCGGTAGTTTGCGTAGAGATCATCCAAGGTGACGTCCATGATGTGCTTGTCCGTGTGCACCATGCTGCAAATCCAAAATTTTCCTTGCGCAGATACGAAAAATAATTTGTAGCCGGCCATACACGTCCACTCGACATGCTCGCCATGGAGGAGACTGCGTTGGTAATTAAGGATGGCCTCGCTGGTGTGAATCTTTTCCCCGCGGCGTTTTCGTTCGATCATCGAATCGATGAAGCGTTCGAGTTCTTCACGCGGCCCACGATCGACGCGAAACCGATGCAATGGGTCCGCATGCACGAGGCGAACTTCCGTCGGAATTCCGCGCGACAAACCGGTTTCGAGCACTGCCCGCGATTCGGGCAACGTATCGGCACAAATCACTCCGGTGATATGCAGGCTGATTTTTGAGTCACGAAAATAATCAAGCTTCGGCAAGATCGTCTTGAACGATTTTTTGGTAATTGGACTCGGTGTCATCCGGTCAACGCTGATCTGCATGACCTGCAAGCCGGCATCTTCCAGTTCCGCGAGAAGCTTACGAGTGAGGAGAAAACCGTTCGTCGTTAGGCTGGTGGCAAAGCCCAGTTCGCGGCAGTAGCGAACGAGCTCGACAATATTCGGATGCACAAGCGGCTCGCCGCCGACGAGAGCGATCCGCATGGTGCCAAGCTCACGAATTTTCCGTATCCATTTTTTCAAATCGTCGAGGCTCGGATGCGGCCGGCTGTTGTCGTACTCGGTGCAATAGGCACAATCGAGATTACAACGATCCGTCACGTAAAGACTGCATTGCAACGGTTTGCGGTCGACCAGGCGCTTGCCAGATTCCAAAATGTTATAGCCGGAAAATTCGCGGCCGATTTTGTCGAGAAGCTTCATGCGATGATGAAAGAACATGCAGCCTACGACAACTTGCCCGCGAAGCAATCGCGTTGGGAGATATCCCTTCATAACGCCGCGACCTTCTTCGAGAGTTTCACCAAACTCGTCGCTCTCATCCAAAGAGCAGCATTTGCAGCAAAATCAGCACCAGGAGAGCGGCCACAAAATTTCAGAAACGCTCAGCTGGCATCTGCTCGATGACGCGCTTTTGCGGCCCAGGTGCAAGGCTTTTATAGACAGCGCGCCCGCAGACAAAACTCCTGCAATGTCATGCCGCGCAAATTACGCCGCCCGAAGACGATTCTCGATCTCGCACTGGGCCTGGCGAGGCGAAACGCCTAACGAACCGCAAGCGAATATGCCTCAGCGGAAATCATAGAAAGAGGGACCTTTGCCAGACTCGGCACACCCGGAATCTCGATCCAACCGGCCTCATCGAAGAACCACGAACGCCGATCAACTTTGATGAACAAGTCGTGGATCGGCGAAAACAGATGCAATGGAAGCGTCAACTCGCCGGCAAATGGATGGCGCCGGTAACGGGCGATGCCAATGCTGCGATTCGTCGCGCAATCCAATACCTCAAGATCGGCCGAGCGGCTGGGAAGACGGATCTGGCACGCGCCTGTTCGCCCACGCGAATCGCGACCCAAAATGAAAAACTTGTTCCTCTGCAAACGGAATAAACGGCCCCATCGCGCCAGACAGCGCTCTTGCGTTCGACACGAAGAAAGCGCTCCGGGTGTGCGGCGTATCTAAGAAAACGTCGCCTCGACAGTTTGATTTGCGTTTGATGGCAGCGAATTGCTTCGCGTTTTATGGCGGTCTCCAATTCGGATGATGATAATTCCGCGGCGCGGTCGAAGAACGCGGGGCTGCGGCCGTGCACCAAATAATTCCACTGCGATATTCGCGGTGCCAAAAAGTCGGCGAAGATAAGCCGCATCATCACGGCAACGGCGTTGTGGTCTGGGTGAATGTCGAAGAGTGAAGGCGCAAGGATGTCTGTGGGTGACCAATCGTCGATCACTCGAGCGATTCGCGTGACTGCGCTGTCGCAATCACGCAACAAAAGATCGGTCAGGCCTTGGTCTGGTAGGCCAAGGAATTGAACGTCCGCAGGGCGGATATCGAGAACGCGGAGCGCTGCCAGGGCTTCTGCGCACCGCAATTTTCCCCACCGTTTTCGATCCGACGGGCTCAGGCTCCATCTTCTTTCGAGCGCTCGCTGCGGCCAGGGATTGTCATCCCCATCTGTGACGTAGACAATGCAAATGGCCGCTCCAACACGAACCGCTTGCTGGAGAATGACGCTACACGCGAGCGTTTCATCATCGGGATGCGGCGCGAATAACATCAGGCGCGACGACGAATCGAACTTGGGGATATCCATGGAGATTGTCTAACACATAGGGACAAGGACAACCAACCGCAAATGCCATCACCACGTGGTCTCTAGGCCTATCGGCCATTTCTCGTGCGATTTGGGCCGGACAAACGTGAAGGGTGAATAATGCAAATCGATGGCGTGCGCCCAGACGAAAGCCAACGCACCGCTCACGGGCGTAGTTGGCATGAAAAAATGTTTTCCGGGATCGAGAAAGCGCGCACCGCTGTACGCCTGGCCATCCAAAATTCCCCTAACAATTCCCTCGCGTGCGACGATGTCATATGATGCGGGGATCACGCTCTCGAATTCCAGCGTGCCGGATTGCGCACGCGATTTTTTCAAATAGCCGCCGACCACGCGCACCCAACCTTTCACCGGTAGATAATTTCGCGCAATGAACAGGCGCGCAGACCACGATGTCCGACCTCCAGCGGGGGCGGCCAGGCAGGTCCGGGTTTCAACGCATCGTTGCGCCGCAACGTCCACCATCAGATTGCGTTCAATCCGTTCTATCGCCACCGGCTCGAGGATCGGACGAAAACAGCGTTGCCGAAAAATCGTCTCGCCTTTGCAGTCGAAAACGTAATCTTCTGGCTTGGTTAGCTTTAGAACGTCGCGCAGAAGTTCGGTTTCAGCTTTTGCCCCGTTAACCCAAAAAGGTCGCATCAGGAGCGTGGCAAAAAATAGAACGACTACCACGCAAGCCGGCCAGGGCATTTGGCGCAGGCGAGGCGAGAGCCGCGACAGGAGTAGCTCGCTTTCAGAGATTGCCAGGACCGCGGCGCTGCCGAAAACGAATGCGAGTGGATGATAAGGGAGAAAGTCCTGCCGGGTAATCAATGTCCAAAAGCTGTAGAGAGCGGTGAAATAGAAACCGCAGAGGAGGAAGACAAAGGAGCGGCGAAAAGCCAGCGCGCGATCGGGGGTCGCGCACGCGATCAAGCTGGCAAAATAAACTATGAAGGGAAAAACGATCGGAAAGATCATTATCATCCATGGAGGATGATTGGCGTCGACGTGCGGCAGAAAATTGTGAGTAAAAACGCAATAACGGAAATCGCGCCAAATGCCGTTGAGCGCAAAGAATATCATGATGAGAACTGGGACGAGGGCGGCTGCGCCAAGAAATATCGCTCCGCAGCGAAGCAATTGGCTCCACGATTGAATCACCTGTTCGCGGCCTACCAACCGCATCGCGATAAATCCGGCAGCGACGATCGCCAGTAACAAGAGCATCGATTTCATCGAAATCGCGAAGCAAAACCCGAGAAGCAATCCCGCGATTAGCATTCGCCGTCGATTCATGGACCCGCTGATGAGAACGACGACACACATCAACCAAACTGGCGCCCAAAGATTGTCTGTTCGAAATTCGAATGAAGTAAGATGATAAGTGGGGTAAAAACCGGCGAGCAGAACCGCCCACACGGCGACGCGACGCGAGAAGAGCCGGGCGCCCACCCGGTAAGTGCACCAAGCTGCCACAAAGTACATCGGCAAAAGAATGAATCGCATCCAGTAAAGAATGGTCGGCCGATCTCCGACGAGTCCGAAAATTGGCGCGAAGATGATTTGGAAAAGGGGCATGTGGTTGTCAAAAATATCCCGGTATTGCACGAACCCGCGGGCCCATGCCCAGATTACGTGCATGTGCTGCGATTCGTCGCTGTCGAACCGGTATCGAACGATGTTCACGAGCTTGAACGCGATCATGAGGGCAAACAGGCCCGCGGCGGCCATGAATTCGGCGCGGGGCATCTCGAGATAATTTGCGCCGCGTTCGATCCATGAGCGGAACGCAAATGTAATTGTCGATCTTATCGACGGCCGCTCCATAAAATTGGCGATTGGTTCGCCGTGCACACCTGGTCGGCGCATTTGCGCACAGATTCCGCGTCGCCCCCGCTGATCACCTCCACGCTTTTACTGATGCGCCGCAGTAAACCAGCCACGACATTCCCGGGAGCGCTTTCGCCTCTTTCCGTTCACACGTGATCGCTGGAATGCTCATGCAGTTTGGGCGGAACGGACCCTAAGTGTAGCGACATTCTCCCCTCGACGCAATAAGGGCTGACGCCGCCCACTGATGCGTGATCAAAACGCTTGGCGAGAAAATTTTGGCGGCCCAAACTACTAGGTTGTAGCGTCGGGGAATATGAGCGCGAATGCTGGTCTTAAGTTCCGTTACATCGACGGTATTTCGATGAAAAACTGAATCAAGGCGCTCTTTCTCATGACCCGTAACATTGAAATTGCCCAAGCCTGTGACCGGCTTCGCGAGGAGTCAGAGAGGACGACCGGAGGTGTGCTCGACGTCCCGCCGCCAGCAGAGGATGCACCGGCGCGCGTAGACGAAACTGGGGTGGAGCTAAAACGCGGCGCCTTCTTGAATACGATCGCGATGTTGGCGTCGAATTTCCGCGGCATATTCACATTTCTCGTCGCGCGGATGCTCGGGCCGGCGGCGCTCGGCATATTCTCGGTTGCGTGGTCGACTACTGACATCATCAGCAAGATCGGGGTTCTTGGCCTCGACAATGCGATCACCACATTCATCGCGCGCTCGGAGGCAATGGGCAACCGCGCGCGGAGCCAGGCGCTGTTTCGAGCCGCCGTAGTGCTGGGAGTTGCGCAGTCCGTTGTCACTGCTGCGATTGTGATAGTAGGGCTCCGGTTTTTTAACAACCGCCTTCACGTGCAGCCGCAGATGGTTTCTGCGCTTGCGCTGGTTCTCTGCGCGATGCCTGGTCTGGCTCTGTATCGCATCAGTACCGCCATCTCGCGCGGAATGAAGGTGATGCAGCACGACATCTACTCGCGCGGGATGACCGAACCAATTGCAACAACACTCGCCTTCCTCCTTGCGCTCGCCGTCGGCTTCAAGGAGTCCTCGCCGGAAGTGGCTGCAATCGTTGGGACGGCAGCATCAGGACTCATTGCGCTCGCGCTCGCCTCAACATTGTTTCGCCATATGCCGGCACAAACGGACGTTGTGTCGCCTCTCGGCGAAGCACGGTCTCTGCTCGCATATGCGGCTCCCATCAGCATCTATCAGTTGATTAACGCGTTCATTGCCCGGCTGGACCTCATCATGCTCGGCTACTTCGTTGGGCGCGCGCCCGGCGTGACGCTTGCAACCGTCGGTGTTTACAGTGCAGTCATCGGCACCGCGAACGGTCTGCGAAAAGTGAATCAGGCTTTCAACCCCATTTTCGCGCCCGTCGTAGCCGGAATGACCGCGACGGGCGACCACGACGTCGCTGCCGCTACTTACGCTCGCCTTGCTCAGTGGATGCTGTGGATCCTGTTGCCGCTCGTAGCAGTGATGTCGCTCGCGGGCGGCACTATTCTGCTCATCTACGGTCCAGCATTCCAGCAGGGCGGCGTTTGGCTCGGCATCGTCGCTCTCGCCAGCGCTATCAATGCGTTTGTCGCATTAGGCGAAACGGTAATCATGGTGCAGCGGCCGCATTTGAACCTTCTGCATTCGTCAATCACATGCACCGTCGCTGCTGCTGGGCTCCTCTGGTTGATCCCGCGGTTCGGTGCAATGGGCGCAGCGTTTGGTATTCTTTTGCCCTATCTCGTCCAAGGAATGCTACGCTACGCAACACTGCGATGGGTCTTTCACTGGAAAGATTCGTGGAGCGACATTCGCCCACCGCTGATCGCCGCGGGAATCGCGTTTGTTCCCGCTCTCATCTGCCGCGCGTTTCTGGGCGGAATTGCCGGGCAAGTCATCAGCGCCGCGGCTTTTCTGGCAGTCTTTGGTGTTCAATGGTTGCAGCACCATATCCATCGCAAGGACGAATATCCTTAATGCGACGCGAAGACATCCCAGGCATCCCCGAAAATTGCGATAGTTTCGTTGTTGTTGAATTGGCGTCCTTCAGGAACATCATGCAACGATAAGGTCCGGCGTTGCCGAAACACACTCCGCATCATGGCCGATGCGGGCACAACATATCTCTTCACGTTACGCTTTGCGAGACATCCACTGATCCAAATATCGTCCATGTAAAATGCACCCTGGGGCGCTTGGGAATAATCCCAGAGTGACTCGTCGAAGAACCTCGGCTGGATGAAGTAACTCCCACACCCTGTGATCACCGCTGCGGGTTGCGGCTGGCGAAGCTCGCTCGCACGAATCATCTTGGCGTGCCGCCAATCCAGATTTCGCGGCATCGCTGCACCGCGAAAACAAAGAGCCGCCTCAGGTAATTGCTCGTTGTAATGGAGATACGTTTCAAGCGCATCTCGTGGGTAAACGCGATCGTCATCGACCACCATTATCAAGGTACTCCCCCGGCCAGCCCCCAGCTCTTCTCGAACGATGGGAATAAACTTCGTGGCCGGCCCCCAATCCCTGCGACAATGCAAAACACGCATTCGCGGCCAACGCGAAATATGTTTCGGCACTGCGTAACGCCGTTGTTCCCGAATCGAAAATTCCGGGATGGCCAGGACGATCTCATCCGGCGGGCGTGTTTGTTTTAGAAGAGACCGAATCGTTGGCCTCAAATTGTTGATTCGGTCGGGCACTGTCGATAGCGAAGCGATTATACGGCGGTTATCGAAGGTGCGGTTGGCGGCCAACGTTTCACGAATGAAGCGGACTTGTTGACGGTGCTTTCTGCCAGCAGGCAGGAGCCGCTTGAAGCCCAGCCCAAGCAAAACAACAACGACCGCGCAAATCAGCGGAAACATGGGGACAAAATCGACATCGTTTGGTGGTCAGAGAATCTTTCGAGACGAGACGGACAACAATTACATCACTCACAGGACTATCTTGCAGCAGCCTGACAGTTAAAATACGAATCAATGGCCGAACAACAAAGAATGCGCTGGTCACTATGACCTCAACCGAGATGGAACAAGGCGATTCCGGCCAACAAGCCCTGATTAAAGCCGTGTTCCTTTTTTTGGCCGCCTTCGCGCTTTACTTTTTCACACATTCGCCGGCGCTTGATGAAATCGATGCTGTGCAATTTGCGATGGGCGTGCGGTCCTTCGACATCTGGCATCACCAACCGCATCCCCCCGGTTATCCGCTCTTCATTTTTTTCGGATGGATCGCGACAAAATTCTTCGCGACGAGCCCAGAAACGTCGTTGTATCTTGTGTCCAGTCTGGGCGGTGCGCTCTTCGTAACCGCGTGGTTCCTCATCATCAGGTTGCAATTCACAGAGCGACTCGCCTGGTGGATCGCGGCGTGCCTGACGATCACACCAGCAGTTTGGATGACGGCAACAAAGGTTTTGAGCGACTCGCTCGCCGCGGGATTCTTGAGCGCTGAGCTTTTTGCCGTGCTCTGTTTCCTGCGGCGCCAGCATTGGGCCTCGTTGCTAAGCGCATCTCTATTCGGCGCCGCCGCAACGGGCACGCGTCCGCAATTAATTCTCGTTGGCATCGTCATTCTTGTTACGACCCTAAAGCAAGCACGCGCCAGTTGGAAGATGTCGATCGTAAGCGCAAGCACCTTTTTCGCGGGCTGTCTAGCCTGGCTGTTGCCGATGTGGTTCCTGCAATCGCGATTGCGGCCTGACGTTCCTGCCTGGCTTGTCTACCCAAAGCTGGTTTACGGCCAATGGCTTTGGCGCGTGCATCGACCAAGCGTTTATCTTGGCGCGGGAGATTGGAGTCCGCATTATATCGGTGGGCGCGTTGCTTCTCATTTTCTCGGATGGTTCGGGTTGGGCTTTGGTTTTCTTCAATCACCACTCGTCCTGGCAATCGGAGTAGCGATTGCGCTTGTCGGATTTTCCGCGTACGTGTTTTCGCGCCGAGGATTGCAGGACCAACGTTTCTGGAAATTTCACGCTCCTTGGGCGTTGGTGCACATCGCGATCATCTTCATCTGCCTCGGCGGAAAGCAGCGATATTATCTCATCATTTTTCCTTTGCTCCTGATCGCATTGATTCGCGGTTTTTTACGAATGCCCGCTCCCTGGAATTGGATTGCGGCGGCGCTGCCGGCTTTGTTTCTTTACATTAGCATCCCGCTGGCAATTGAAAATCATCGTGGAGAAGCGCCGCCTATTCGACTGGTGCGCTATCTTGAGCAACTTTATCCGCCGTCGCGACGTAAAAACGTTGCCTTGCTCTTCGTCAACGTAAGACGCCATTCCGAATGGTACGCACCCGAGTTTAAAACGTTTCGTGATATCCCATCCCCGCGCGACTTGCCGGAAGTCTTGGAAAGTGCGACTGCCGCTTATACAGATGATGCAAACGTGCCTTTGCCTGCCGGGTGGAGGCGCGTGCCGGTTGTCACATTTCGGCGTTCCATAATCATCCACGCGAAGCACCATATTCTGTCCCTATTCTTGATCGAACGTAATCCATGAAACGCATCTTTCTGACCGGAGCGAGCTCGGGAATCGGCTTGGCCGCGGCGAGATTGCTCGTCGCGCGCGGAGATGAAGTTTGGGCAACATCCCGCAATCCAGAACGCATTCCCGAGATGCCGCGACTACATCCGATGCGCCTCGACCTGGGCGATCCGCGCTCTGTTGAGGAGGCATTCAACGCCGCGCTCGCGGAGGCTGGTCACTTTGACGTTTTGATCAACAACGCCGGTAGCGGCCATTTTGGTCCGGCGGAAAATCTTTCCGAAAAAGAAATCGCAAGCCAGTTTCAAATTCTCGTTTTCGGGCACCTGCAGTTACTGCAGCTGGCACTACGCGCGATGCAAGCACGAGGAGAAGGTTTGATCATCAATGTCACATCGCTGGCCGGCCGTCTTCCAGTTCCGTTCATGGCGGCTTACAACGCCGCGAAGGCAGCCATGGCATCATTCACCATGTCGATCCAACTGGAGCTGCCAGATTCGCGAGTGCGTATTGTCGACCTCCAACCCGGCGATATTTGCACGGATTTCAACGATGCCGTGACGAAAAGCGACCAGCTCTGGCCGCGATATGAGGCAAGGCTCGCCAAAACGTGGAACACAGTCGAACGCAACATGAAGAAAGCGCCGAAGCCCGATCTGGTTGCGCGGCGTGTCTGCGAACTTATCGATCAGACGAATCCGCCGCCGCGCATGACCGTCGGCGACGGATTTCAAACACAAATCGCGCCGTTGATTTTTAGATTCCTTCCCCAACGCCTCAGGATCTGGGGTCTTAAGAGATATTACGGCATATGATTCTCCGATGCAGTGATCTTAATGGCCGGATCGGGTTCGCGTCTACGCGGCTCCGACGAAACTTTCTTGAAGCCGTTCGTTCCGGTTCTTGGCCGTCCATTGATTTGTTATACGATCGATGGGCTGATCCACGCGGGAATCAAGAAGGCCAGTTTTATCGTTGGCTACCAAAGCGCTCGGATGATCGAGGCGGTCAAACAGTTGATTCCGTCCAAGATTGAGCCCTGTTTCATCGAAAATCGCGATTGGCAAAAACAAAACGGCGTCTCACTCCTCACCGCGGCCAATCAGGTGACCTCGCCGTTTCTTTTAACGATGAGCGACCATTTGTTTGATCAATCAATTGTCGAGCTTCTGGTCCATGATGCCGTCCTTGATCAACTCAATGTCGCGATCGACCGAAAGCTGGATTCAATTTTCGATGTCGATGATGCGATGAAAGTACAGACTCGCAGCGGCCAGATTCTGAAGATCGGAAAAGATTTACCAGTTTACGATGCAATCGACACCGGTCTTTTTATCTGTCCGCTGGACATTTTCGATCACCTGGAACGAGCAAAACGCGGTGGAGATTGCAGTCTTGCTGACGGCGTGCGATCGATGGCGTCGGAGGGCAAAGCTCGCGCCGTCGACATTGGAAATGACTGGTGGCAGGACATCGACACGCCCGAGATGTTAGCGCGCGCCGAGACACAATTACGCCGGCGGATCGCGCGTCGCGACATCGCCATGGCCAATACTGGATCTGATCGCGGCAATCGCACTCAGAATTACGCTCGCGCCGGCGACAATCATCCAAAGATGCAGGATCCACTCAGCCCGATCGAGTGACGCAAGTATGAGAAAAACGAAGACGGCCATGTCGCGTTTGGTCAGCTGAAAAAGCCACCACACAAATCGGTCGCCGAGATTCAGCAAACCGGAATGCCCGATCATTCCGCGGTGTCTCGCATAAAGCGATTCATGCAACGTGGACGAGGCCACCGACACTTCGCTCTTGCTAGCTCGTAGGAGCGATTCGTTGGCCGTGATCAGGACGGCACAGACAATTCCCTCACTCGAACGATGAAGGCCTAATCCCAGAGCGAGAACATAAAGAAGGCTTGCCAGAAAATCGCAGAAGTGGTCCAAACGTTCCCCGAATTTCGATTCCAAATTCTTCGCGCGCGCAATTTCGCCATCGCAACCATCAAGAATGCTGAATGCTTGAAAAATGGCCGCGCCGATGACAACGTTGAGGTAATCGCCGCGCACCAAAAATACACAGCCAATTAGCGGCAAGAAAAAGATCAATATCGTCCAGGCGCTGGGATGAATTGGAAACTTGAGTAGCAAACGCGTTACGCGACGCGAAATCGGCCGATTCAGAAACCGCGAAGCGAAACCGTCCTGAGGCTTGCTCATTAGGTCAGTGTCCTCTTGAAAATGCGGTATGTTTTGTAACGCTCCGCTCCGATCGCTTCGAGAAAACGATTGATCGTAAAATTATCTTCAAGCGTGAGACTGAGTTCTCCAGTGAATCCGCGTTTGATCATTGCGTCTTCGACGATCCGCAGCACAAGCATTTCGGCAATGCCGGTGCGGCGATATTTTTCGATCACGCCAAGCGCGATGAGTCGCGCGGTTCGCGTGCGGCTCTTGTAATACAGAAGTTTAGCAAGGCCGATTGGCAATCCGAAAGTCGTAAGCCGGCCATTGATATGACGCAAGGCGACGTTGATGTCCGGCACACATAGGATGAAGCCGGCCGGCTCGTCGCCGACTTCCGCCATGAGCGTGAACTCTGGAATGACGAGCTGCTTAAGCTCGTGCGTCATGAACTCGATCTCTGCCTCCGTAAAAGGCACGAACCCCCAATTCTTTTCCCATGCCTGATTATAAATCTGGCGGAGTCGGCTGCTTTCTTCACGAACATTCTTGAGATTTCCAGGGCGAATAGCGGCCGGCCAGCGCTTGCGCAACCGTTTTGTTAATGGCCGCAAACGGGCGGCGGCTTTTGCCGGATCAGCAAACCACCAGGCGTACCAATCTTTTTCTTTTGCGAAGCCGCAGCCCTCGATCAGCTCCCGGTAATACGGCGGATTATGCGCGGTCAGGATTGTCGGCGCGAACTGGAATCCTTCGATCAAGAGGCCGCAGACGTAGTTCGTCGAATAATCGATCGGCCCCATCATCCCGGTGCGACCTTTTTTGCGCAGCCAACCAGCCGCAGCCTCAAAGAGCGCAGCGGCAACGTTGCGATCGTCAATGCACTCGAAGAGGCCAAAGCAGCCGACGTTCGTTTGATGCAGCGAGTTATAATTTGGATCGTCGCTCGCCATGATGCGGCCAACGACTTCGCCGTTCTGTCTGGCGAGAAACAATGCTGCGTCACC
>Ga0209801_1001388_pt1 | contig 14929 bp, 15 predicted proteins | sample GraSoiAngelo_127_FD_185884 | JGI IMG/M metagenome (GOLD analysis project Ga0209801, IMG submission 185884) | Grasslands soil microbial communities from the Angelo Coastal Reserve, California, USA - 14_0927_09_40cm (SPAdes) (version 2) | ecosystem: Environmental > Terrestrial > Soil > Grasslands ... | reverse complement strand
CGCCGACCGCGAACGAGGTGAGCGGGCCACTCCGGAGACCCTGTTTCGTGCAGCGTCAATCTCAAAGCTTTTCACAACGACCCTCGTGCTACAGGAGGTGGAGAGCGGGCGTATCGCGCTGGACGCGCCGATGAACCAATACCTGGATCCCCGGGTGCGCATCCGAAACAAGCACGGCGGGACCGCCGACGACGTGAACATTCGCCACTTACTCACCCATACATCAGGGCTGCCTGTCTCGTGGCGCGGCCTCGATTACGGGCCGCTGTGGTGGAAACTCATCGCGAACAACGGCCTGCCGCCGGCCTCGCTCGAGGACGTTGTTAGCGGAATGCGGACGATTCGCGCCCCCGGCAAACGCATCGTCTACTCCAACGGCGGGTTCTCGCTCCTCGGCTACCTCACCGAGCGGATCAACAGCACCCGCTTCCGCGATCTGGTGCGCGAGCGAGTGCTCAAGCCGCTTGGCATGGTGACCTCCGACTTCCCGCTCGATCCCTGCGGTCCCGGCATCGCCACGCCCTACGGGCCAACGCTGGGCTTAGGCGCGGGCCGCCACCCGGTTCGCCGCATCTAGAACCGCACCGGACCCGCCGGCGCGCTGCTTACGAGCGCGCTGGAGCTTGCGCGCTTCGGCCGCATGGTCCTGCGGGGCGGCGAACTGGATGGAGCGAAGATGCTCGCTGGAAAGACGTTCGACGAGGCCACGCACATTCAGGCGCTGAACCACCCGGCGCTCGACGACGGTTGGGGGCTGGGGTTTTCTGTGTCCACTTACCGCGGCCGGCGCATGGCTTGGCACACCGGTGGCCTCGCGGGTGTCGCGACCCGGATCGATGTTCTCCCGGACGATGGGATTGGCGCGGTCGTGCTCACGAACGGCGGCGACGCCTGGTTCGTGGCGCGCGTCGCCGAGCGGTTGCGCGAGGTCCTACTGGGGCTCGATCCTGAAATCGTGCCCGGGTCGCCGGCGGGCATACCGGCGGGGAGCGAGCCAGGGTGGCTGCCCTTCAGTGCTCGGGTAGCGGGAAGGTACCGGCTGCTGGATGTCGTACCGCCGGGCGTCGTCAAGCGAATAATGCCGCTGTTCGCCCGCCCGCGCGTCTCGCACATAAATCACGGGCTGCTTGTCGTGGAAGGTATTGGCCGCGAGCCCGCGTTCCTGTACCCGGACGGAGAGGTCGGCAACTATCCGGTCGCGTCGCCAATCAACAATGGCGTGAGGGCGGTCATCGAGGAGAAGGCGAACGGGACGCATGTCTGGGCGTCGATATTGCACTTATACCGACCGAAGTAAGCCGGACAGCGCACCGTCGAACGGATACTAGGCGAAGAACCGGACAGGCGGCACCTGAAGGTACCCTGCTACGTCCGAGGTAGTCGACATCCGGAACTCTTCTCGCGGTCACCCGCGTGAGTGGAGGCGCGGACGCGGTGGCGATGTCTACTTGACGGTGGCGATCCCTACTTGATGTGAATGCCCGAGATGGCCCGCGAGATCACCAGCCGCTGGATCTCGGAAGTCCCCTCGAAGATCGTGTAGATCTTCGAGTCCCGGTGCCAGCGCTCGACGGGGTTCTCGCGGACGTAGCCGTAGCCGCCCATGATCTGGATCGCCTGCTCGGTCACCCAGACGGCGGATTCGCCGGCGAATAGCTTCGACATCGAGCCCTCGCCGTTCTCGAACGGCTTGCCGTTCTTGCCCATCCAGGCGGCGCGCCAGACGAGCAGCCGGCTCGCGTCCAGCCGCGTCTTCATGTCGGCCAGCTTGAAGGCGATCGCCTGGTTCTCGATGATCGCGCGGCCGAACTGCTTGCGCTCCTTGGCGTAGTCGAGCGCGAACTCGTAGGCGGCGCGGGCGATGCCGACGGCCTGCGCGCCGACGGCGGGCCGGGTCGCCTCGAACGTCGCCATCGCGGCCTGCACCTTCGAGGACTTGCCCTCGCGGGCGCGGGCCAGACGCGCGTCCAGCTTCTCCTTGCCGCCGAGCAGGCAGCGTCCGGGCACGCGCACGTTGTCGAGGACGACTTCGGCCGTATGGCTGGCGCGGATGCCGTGCTTCTTGAACTTCTGGCCTTGGCTGAGGCCCGGGGTGCCCGGCGGGACGACGAAGGCGGCGTGGCCGCGGGAGTTCAGCTCGGGATCGACGGAGAGCACGAGCACATGCACGTCGGCGATGCCTCCATTGGTGATCCAGGTCTTGGTGCCGTTGAGGACCCACTCGTCCTTGGCCTCGTCGTAGACCGCCCGCGACTTGAGCGAGCTGACGTCTGAGCCGGCGTCCGGCTCGCTCACGCCGAAGGCGCCCATCTGGACCTTGTCGGGCGTCCCGAAGCACTGCGGCACCCACTCGACAATCTGTTCGGGCGTGCCGTTGGCAACGATGCCGGCGACGCAGAGGGTCGAGCCGAAGATACTGAGGCCGATGCCGGCGTCGCCCCAGAAGAGCTCTTCATTGGCGATGGGCATTGTCAGGCCGGTCGGGTCGGCGAACGCGTTCTGGAGGAACTCGAAGGAGTACAACCCGATCTTGGCCGCCTCCTGGATGATCGGCCAGGGCGTCTCTTCGCGCTCGTCCCACTCGTGGGCCGCCGGGCGGACGACATCCTTGGCGAAGCCGTGAATCCACTTCTGGATCTGCCGCTGCTCGTCGTTCAGCTCCATCGAGAACTGAGGCGTCTGAGTAGCCGGCCGTTCGTTAGTCTCTACAACCATTGCTTTTCCTTCGACGGTGCGTAGTACCCGACGCCCCGCCCACTCCTTTCGTTGCCTTCGGGCCGTGTCACTGGATCAAGGTTAAGCGGGCGCTAAGAAGGGGACAAGATACGAAAAGATACCGCAATGGCGATTAACGATTTGCAGTTCAGCAGTCGGCACTACGGCTGCGGGCTCGGCGTAGGCGTCGGTAGCGACGTCGGCTCCGGTGTCGGGGTTGGCGTGGCTTTGACAGTCGGCGTGGGTGTCGACTCCGCCGTCGATGCGGGGGTGGGCGTTTGCGGAGTCGGGGTTGTCGTAGCTAGGGGCTTCGGTGATGGCTCTGGCGTTGGCGTCGCCGACTCGGTCGGGGAAGGCGTGGGCGTCTGCTCAGGCTGCCTGGCGGGCTCCTCTCCGAGCGGCGTTGGCGGCAGCGGCCTGGCGGCGGAAGTCGTGAGCGCCAAAGTGACGGCGACGCCCTCCGGCGGGGCTTCCTTACCAGTAAGGCGGACCGACCAGACGCCGGCCTCTGGCGAGAGGAGGGAGTACGACTGGTAGGTGTTCCCCGATGCGCTCTTCAAGTCGGCGCGCTCGGTGGCCGGGGCAATCGTCCGGCCGGATGGCGCGACGAGTTTCACGTCCACGCGCGCTTTGCTTGAGACGGGGGACGGAACATCGGGCCGCAGCCACGTGGCGGAGAAGGACGCTTCCGCCTGGCCGGCCGGCACCTCGAACGTGACGCGCGTCGTCTTGTCGACAAAGGCTGCGTCCGTGCGGCAGGCGCCGGCTTCGCGTTCGACGATCAGCATGCGCAGCCTGTGCATCTCGCAGGCTAGGTCCTTCGGCTCATTGAGATTGATGAACTGCCCGCCGGTATCGCGCGATATCTGTTTGAGGTTCTCTTCGCCGCCGGGCCCGACCGCGACGGTGTGCACCGGCAGATGGTGCTCCTTGAAGCAGGCCTGCGGAGTACCCAACCGGCGGAAGTCTTGTACTCCATCCGAGATGAGTACGCCCGCTTTTGCCTCCGCCTTCCCGAGCCGCACGAGCTCCCGGCAGCCGGCGCGAACGCCGACTCGCTGGTCTGCGAGACCGTCGGCGCCGACAGTGTCTATGCGCTGCAGCAAGTCGGCGTCCATCCCGTCTTTGCTCTTCACCGCTCGAAGGTGGGTTTCACCGTGCACCAGCGAATTGTAGGTGACGATGCCGACGCGATCATCGGGCGCAGCGGCGGCGAGATAGGCCCGCGCGGCCGCCAAGCGCGCGCGCTGCGGGTCGCCGTTGGCGTCGCCGGTGGCGTCGAGCATGAGGACGACATCGGCGTTCTGCGGCGAATGAGCGGGCGCGTTCGATGCGAGGCCGCCGCCTACGCAGACGCTCTCGCCGCCCCGGACCAGGCAGCCGTCTGGCTGCACGACCCAGCCCTCGAGATTGATCCCTGCGATGCCCTGCTTGGCGCCTTGAAGGACCGTGTAGAAATGAAGATGGGGCGCAGTGGCCCAGCAGTTGCCGACCGGGCCGTCTGGGCAGCAAGACACTTTCCCCAGGCGCTCGCCGGCCACGACCTCGCCGGAGGTCACGAGCTTTTCCTGCATATGCATGTATCCGGTCCGGAAGCCACCGCCGTGGTCGACTTCGAGTGCGTTGGGAAGGTCGATCACGCGCCCAGCCGCGGCGGCAACAACCCAGTACCGGGAGCTGAAGCCGGAGTCGCAGGCAGCGCCGCCGGCGTCCGGCGGCTGGAAGTCGAGCGCCGAGCCGGAGCCGTCGCTGGAAGTGCCATGCGGCCCGAACGTCACGCGCCAGGCCGTGCCGGCCTCCCACGGCAGCCAGAGGCCGATCGGCTGCTGGGAAGCGTGCGCGCTCTCGCCGTTCTGAAGCGCGATTAGCCCTGCTGTTATCGCGAGCAGGGCGCACAGGAGGAGGCGAGCGGAGCGCGGCATCTCGGGGGCGGCGAGTCAGGTTCGGGTATGTCACGAAAGATTAGTAAACCGCTCTGATGGTTGTCAAGCTTTTGCTTATCCGGTCTGTCTGCGCCGCCACTATAATGAGCGGGCAATGGCTGGCGAACCCAACCTCGACGGCTCCGGCCTATCCATCGCCGTGGTCGTCGCGCGCTTCAATGAGGCGATCACTTCTCGCCTGCTCAACGGGGCGCTCGATGCGGTGAGACGGTACGGAGTCAGCGAGCACGATGTCTATTGGGTGCCCGGCTCGTTCGAGCTACCGGTCGCCGCCAAACACCTGGCCGAAGGAGGCCGCTTCGACGCAGTCGTATGCCTGGGCGCCGTCATACGCCACGAGACCGACCACTACTTGCACATCGCGACGCAGGCCGCCGCCGGCATCCAGCGAGTCACGCTCGACAGCAGCGTCCCGTGCACCTTCGGGGTCCTTACCTGCGACAACGACGAGCAGGCGCTCGCGCGCTCCGGCGGAAATCGGGGGAACAAAGGGTTCGAGGCGGTTGAGTCGGCGATCGAGATGGCGAAACTAATTCGGTCCCTGCGGACCGGTTGACTATGCCGGACCTCACGATCCTTGATCTAGTCGCCAACAACACCCTGAGCGCCCGTATCGCTGCGGCGCTTTGGGCGGCGATGGACGCCCGACTGTCTTTCGTTCTAACGGCCGTGCCACGCTTCGCGGGCAAGTCCACCCTTATGAACGCAGTTATCGGCTTGCTCCCTCCGGATGTTCCGGTGCACCGTCTGGACGGCAGCCGCGAGCAGATGCTCCGGCTGAAAGAAGAAGCGAGCGGCGGCTATCTCGTAGTGGCAGAGATCAGCCAGGCACCTGTGCAGGGCTACATTTGGGCAGAACCAGTCCGTGATCTATTCGAAACGCTGGCCGCCGGCTACTCACTGGCGACCGCCCTCCACGCGCCGGACCTTCCGGGCGCCTTCGACGTCCTCTGTCGCGAGAACGGTGTGAGTGATGAAGCGGCTTCGCGCTTGAACCTGGTGCTCTACCTTAGCCGCTTCGGAGATGACCCCGACTCCTTCTGGCGCCGGCTGGCGGAGGTGAGCGAGGTCGATGGCGTCTCAGACGGCCGGCCGAATGCCCGCCTTCTATTCCGCTGGCGCGAAAGAGATGACAGTTTTGAGGACGTCGAGCCGTCCCGCCTGCTTACCATCGGCTCGGCCGCGCTGGACGCCCGTGCCCGTGCAATTGGGGCCTGCGTCCGCTCCGGCCGCACCGATGCGGCAACGCTGTCGGAACTGGTCCGGAAGAACAGTCGTTAAACAGCAAGACAGGTGCGAGACCCGCCCCTACTGTTGTGGTGTCTCCTGGCCCCTATTTCCGGCAGATGTAATACGCGTTCAAGATGTCGCCCTCGACGTGCTCAACGTCGATCTGGGTGAAGCCCGCCTCAGTTAGAAGCTCACGCGCTTTCTGCTCGCCCCACACTGTCCCAAGGCCCTCGCCGTTCAGCGCGAGAGAAACCGTCATGCAGTGCATTGTCGATACTCCGTAGAGCATCGGTGCGAGCGGGTGTTCCATGTTTTCCTCGAGGTTGCTTGACGCCTGGATGTCGACGCAGAGGAACACCCCGTCCGGCTTCAGCGCGCGGGAGATGTTCGCGAGCACCTTGCGCGGCTGGGCCTGATCGTGAATCGCATCGAAGACGGTGATCAGGTCGTACTTTGCGGTCTCGTTCAGCTGCGCAGCGTCCTTTTCCTCGAAACGGGCATTCGTCAGGCCCAGCTGCTTCGCCTCGGACTTGCCGGCAGAGATTCCCTCGCGGGAGAAGTCGTAGCCGGTGAAGCGGCTGTTCGGGAATGCTTTGGCCATCAGGTTTATGGCGTGGCCCTGCCCGCAGCCAACGTCCGCAACATCGATACCCGCCTTCAACCGCTCGATGAGGCCCGGCACGAGGGGCAGGGTAACGTCGATGAGAGTGGCGTCGAATACCTGGGCGCTCTCTTCGGCCATCATCCTCTGGAATGCGGGGTAGGCGGAATACGGGACGCCGCTGCCCTTCCGGAAGCACTCGACGATCTGGTCCTCGACGTTCCCCATGAGCGCTGCGAACTGAAGGAACGCTGCTAGGTTGTTTGGCCCTGCCGCCCGCGTGATCGAGACCGCGTGCTCCGGCGGCAAACGGTACGTCTTGTTCGACGGGTCGTACTCGATGATACGGCCGGTCACCATCGCGCCTAGCCACTCGCGAATGTAGCGCTCATTGAGCCCGGTGGCGTCCGCGATCTGCTGGCTGGTCGATGGCGGTAGCTCGGCCATCTTGTCGAAGAGCCCGGTGCGGTGCCCGATGCTAGTCATGAACGCGAGTATTCCGCCGTTGAGTATCCCCACCATCTGTCCGCCGAAAGCCTCAGCCTTCGCCTGATCGATTGTCTCTGTCGTCATTTCGGTGTACCTCCTTGCAGCATCTTGCAGTCCGGTAGCTTACCACTGCCACCGCCCGGTTGGAATATGCGCCTGGTCACACAGACTGATCATTTGCGCCCGGTCTGCACGCTCGGTCATCTTCGGACTCCTTGCCCTTCGCCCCTTTCGAGTTCGAAGAACACGTAGTCCAGCTCGCGCATTGGCTTACCGAGAGAGGCCATCGCCATCGCCGTCTCCGCCCGGTGGTGCGTCCCGTGGTTCACGACGTGCGCCATCAGCTTCCAGATGACGCGCTCGTGCGGCCGGCCGGCGCTGTCCTTGTACGCGAGGATCTCGTCCAGCCGATCGTCGATTAGAGACGAGACGAATGCGCGCAAGCGATCATGTGATTCCGCGAACGCCTCGCGGATCGTGCTCAGGCCGCGCGTCTTCTGGAATTCGAGCACAGGCCTTGTATTCGACCCGCCCGTCCAGCGCTCCAACCAGATCACCTGCGCTCCCATGATATGAGCGAGGTTGCCCTCGACGCTCTCGAAGCTGGCACCCTGCTTGTGCGAGAACTCATCCTCGGTAAGCGCCGCCGCGGCATCCAGGACGTGGTTGTTCGCCCACTCGTTGTACTCGTATAGCCCGCGTATAAGCTCAAGCTTGCTCACGAAGCCGTCTCCTTGTCGGTGAGCACGCCGATTGCCCAGACATAACCGTCCGGGTCCTCCACGATCACCTCGCGCCATCCGTGGCCCTTGGTCGTTGCCGCCCTCACGATAGCGCCTCCGGATTCCCGCGCGCGCTTCTCAACCCTGTCCGGGTCGAGCCCCAGGAGACGCAACTCCGCGCCCAGACCACGCGCCTCGCCGTCGGCCAGGCGCGGGTACCAGGGATGAGCGTCGTACGCGTGGTCCGCGTGGAGCTGCACCTCCGCGCCGCCGATCTTGAGCGCGCCGAAATCGACGTCCGCGTAATGTACGAAGGCGTCCAGCACCTCTCGATAAAAACGAAGAGAGGTCTCGATATCGCGTACGAGCAAATTGACGCTGAAAGGAGGCAGAAGCCGTCCGAAGTCGGCGCCGCTAATCCACGGCTCGCCGGTGCGCTTCTTGGTCACAGCCGCCTCTCCATATAGCGCGGATACTATGCGAACCCAAGGTTCTCGTACAATGAGCGCGCAGCATCCGACGTATGCAGGAAGACCAGCTGGGCGCCTTGCTGCTGCGCGTAGCCGATCGTTGCAATGAGAATCGCGGTTGCAACGCCTCTGCTGCGCCAGGCCGGGATGGTGTAAACGTTTGTGACATAAGCCTCGCTTCGAGAAAACGATGATCGGCCCGGCGGCCGGCTGACGAACGAAAGCCCGCTTGTCGCGATGATGCACCCCTGGCTTCTGCGACAAATATGATGAATACGTCCGCGGGCATGCTTTCTGCGAAGTAGCGACGGCAGGCTTCGCCGACAGTGGCCCAATCCACGCGGTTCTCGTGGGCGTCGTTCTCGCTCTGCAGCGCCAGGCGCAACTCGACGAGCGCCTCGATGTCATCCGTTGTGGCGCGCCGGATCGTGAACGGCTCGCTCACCGGCGCGCGGTTTCCAGAGGCTTGGACTGGCGCGCCTTCTCTTCGTACCGCCCGACATGTTCTTCGAGGATATGACGCGGGACTGAGCGCAGAAGGAGACCAGCACCGACGATGACGATGAGAATGTCGTCGAGGTAGCCGATCACAGGGATGAAGTCCGGCAGCAGGTCGATCGGCGAGGCGATGTAGAGCACCAGTGCCAGCGCGATGATCCTCGGGGCGATGGGAATTCGGTCGTCGCTGATCAGCGAACCGGCCAGCGAGACCTTGTCGAGAAACGGCAGCTTCGCGATCCGCTTCGCGAGCTTCTTCTCGTCGGAGCGCTGGATTCGCCACCACATGAAGGCGGCGACGGCGATGAGCAGGAGCAGGCCCGCGCCAATAACGGCAAGCGAGACCCAGACGAACTCCTCCATACGCACATTTTACAGTGGACAAGCGGGACTAGGCGTGAGGTCAGGCATTCGTGCGCGTCCGCAAATAGGCAAGCACCTCTTCCGCGTTCTTGTCCGGCGGGAACACCGGGTAGAATACGTTCCCGATCCGCCCGTCCGACGTTACCAAGGTTAGGCGCCTGATGAGCCTCATGCCCCCCGCCTCGAACGTCGGCAACCCTAGCGCCTCGGTAAGCACGAAGTCCGAATCGCTTAGCAACGGGTAAGGCAGCTTCGTCCGTTCCGCGAACTCGCGCTGGTATTCGGTGTCCTGTGCGCTCACTCCGAATACGCGGACGCTGAGCGCCTCGAACTCGCCGTGGTGGTCGCGAAAGGCGCAAGACTGCGGGGTGCAGCCGCGGGCGCCGGGGATATCATCCCAGCCGGGAATCGGCGGCTCGTCCGGTCGCCCCGAGCGTGGATAGAAGAAGAACACGGTCCTGCCGCTACACGATGCCTCGGCGAGGTTGACTGTTGCGCCAAGCGTCGAGGGAAGCGAGACCACCGGCATCTCCACGCCGGGGAGGTGCTCGCACGCGCCGTCATCGATGGGGACCGGCAAATCCGGCGGTAGTTCGTAGAGATTGCGCTTCATGTTTGGCGTTCACCGGTGGGTCGCTTGCGAGCAGCTCAGCTACTCGCCTATCCGTTCTCTACAAGCGTTTCTTCTCGCATCCAGGTGGCGATCGCCTCGCCGATGCCGTGCGGGTCGTCCTCCTGCAAGAAGTGGACGCCGGGGCCGAGTTCGCCCGTCTTCAGGTTGGCGATATTCTGCTGACACCAGCCGACCAGGTTGCGGAGGATGGCGCCGGGCTGAGCGTACAGCAGTAGCTTCGGCGTCTGCGAGCGCCCCAGCGATTCGCCGTAGGCCTGAACGGCGTCGTGGACATCGGCGGGCTGGCCTTCGATCGGGATCTCGTTCGGCCAGCGCCAGAGCGGCTTTCGGCTCTCCGGCGTTGGGTAAGGCTCGCGGTAGCGGTCCATCTCCTCGGGCGAGAGTTTGCGCAGGACCGCGCCGGGCAGCACGGCCTCGACGAATATGCTCTGCTCCATGATCATCTGCTCGCCGACGCCCGGCGTCCGGAACGCCTTGAACATCTGGCGCGCCTGCTCCGGCCACTCGTCCCAGGTCACCGGCCAGACGATCGCCTCCAATGAAGGCGATGCCCTTCACGTTGCTCTCGTGCCGCCGCGCATAGTGGAAGCCGAGTGCCGAGCCCCAGTCGTGAATCACCAACGTGATGTCCCGCAGTCCGAGCGCCTCGATGAAGGCGTCGACGTAGCGGAAGTGGTCGAAGAAGCCGTAATCGAGGTCGGGCTTGTCGGACTTCCCCACGCCGATCAGGTCGGGGGCGATGCAGCGGCCGATGGGTGAGACGTGCGGGATGACATTCCGCCAGAGGTAAGAGGAAGTCGGGTTCCCGTGCAGGAAGAGGATCGGGTCCCCGTCGCCCTCTTCGACATAGTCCATCCGCGAGCCGAGCACGTCGACGTATTCCGATTCGAACCTGAACGCCGCTGAAATCTCCTTTTGTTGCTGTGTCATGGATACCTTCCTCGTGACGGTGTCAGTCGGAGGTGCGACAGAACCGGCTTGCCTCCGCTTTGCAAGCGGGTGGTATCATAGCACCCCGCCTGAAGGCTCACCGAGAGCCGAATCCAAAGAGGAGGAGAAGATAGATGGCAGTAAATCCCATCCCTGCGGAATACGGCAGCGTCACGCCCTACTTGGTGGTAAACGGCGCATCCGGTCTACTCGACTTTGCGAAGCAGACGTTCGGCGCCCAAGAGCTCATGAGCATGCCGGGGCCCGGCGGGACAATCGGGCACGCCGAGATGCGGATCGGCGACGACATCGTCATGCTCGCCGACGCCGGACCCGAGAACCCCGCTCGTTCCGCCGCCCTCGTCCTATACGTCAACGACTGCGACTCGACTTACCGGAAGGCGCTCGACGCCGGCGGGACCACGGAGATGGAGCCGGAGGACCAGTTCTACGGAGACCGGCGCGCCGGCGTGAACGCTTTCGGTATTAGCTGGTGGATTCACACGCACGTTGAGGACGTCTCGCCGGAAGAAATGCAGAAGCGCATGGCGGCGATGATGCCTGCCGGCAGCTGATCTTGGAGCCGACGTAGCTCGCCCGCCCGGTTGGTTAGCCCCCAAATAAGACTGTTCGCGGGTCCTCCGCGACGTTCGCGCCATTCACGCGCAGATGCCGCGTGTTGAACCGCTCGTGTTCCACGCGGACGATTAGTGAGTCCGGCTCCTCGCCCACCGGCAGGGGTAGGCCGGCCACCCCGAAGGCATCGGTCTTCGAGTCGGCAAGGACGCGGGAATGCGCGCCGATCACATGGACGTCAGCCCCGGCCACCGGCGGCTTCTCGCCGGAGGCGTCGGCGTCGTTCTCAAGGACGGTAACGTTCGCTGTCCGGCCGTCTGCCGACGTTTCGACTGTCACGTCCATATCGACAAGGTATATCAACGGTGACGTGACGACTGCTTTGATACCGGCGTCGAGGACAGCCTGCGCCGGGTCGGCGGCCAGCTCGACATCTGTCTGGGCCATCCCATGGTCCGCGCTGATTACTAAGAGCGTCGATTCGAACAGCCCCCGCCGGTCGAGCACCGAGAGGATCTTGCCGATGCGCTTGTCCGTTTCGACGAGCGCGTCGAGCATCGCCTTGTGGTGCGGTCCGTAGTCATGGCCAACTGCATCGGTAAGCGAGAACTCGTGGAAGGTAAACATCGGCGGGGGCTGACTATCGCCGTCGAAGAGCATCAGCGATTGCGAGAGCGCCTGGATGTCTGTGGCGGAATAGCGGTACACCTGCTCCTGGCCCTCCTCCTTCCAGCGCGGGTTCGTGTCGCCGCGGTTTTCGCGCGCCACTTCCCCCAGCCTCTCGCCGTCGACGAGCAGCCGCCGTTCGAGTGTTGCGTGCAGCGCGCCCCGGCCGCACGGCTCGTTCAGCGAAGCCGTGATTATACCTTTGCCGGTCGAGGCGTCCCATTTCCCGTATTCCCGGTGCAGCGCTTCGTACAGCGTCTCGACTTCGTCCGAGAGGTACTTTCCGGTCTCCCAGATGCTGCCCTGCGGCGTCACCACCTGCCGGGTTTCCCGCAGGTAGTAGGTCGGGTTCACGATATCGTGGTGCCCGCACCAGGCCCCGCTGCCCAGCGCGTTGTGGCTCGGCCAGGTGATGGTCGGGAAGGTGGCGAAGACGCCGTACCGGAACATGACACCTCGCTCGATGATCCTCGCGAGGTTCGGGATCGATTCACGGTCGTGTTCGAGCCGCTCCTTCAGCTCGGTATTGCTCAGCCCGTCCAGCAGGAGTATGTAGACCCGCTCGGGCCGTCCGCCGTCTCCTTCCTCATTTCCCATTTCTCCTTTCCCCGAAAGCACCTCCTCGATCACCCGCCCGTCCTGTCGCTTGAGATAGACATCCGCCGGCACTCCGCGCTCGCTCGAAGTGCGGCCGCTCGAGTCCTTCCCGTCGATCAGTGGTAAGCCGAGCAGCTTCGCCAGCGTTGGTGTAACGTCGACGTGCGAGCAGATGACGTCCGTTTCGCCGGAGACGACGCCGGGCCCCGAAAAGACGAGTGGCGCGCGGGATTGGACGACATCGAGGGCGCCGTGCTGCCCAGGCTGCCTTCCGAACGCGTACGACTTCGGGCTGATCACAATATCGGGCGCGTTGGGGCTGTCGAAGAGTTGCGCGATGCGTTCGTACCCTAGCGGATAGGACATTTGCGCCGGCTCGATAAACGCCTTCGCCGGGTCGGTCGCGGAGAAGCCCGACCGTGCGGCCGCCTCCAGCTCTTCCGCCTTCGTCGAAAGCGCCGTCGGGTCCTGGTCGGCGATCGGGTTGTCGCCGACCTGATCGATCACGCGGTACCCGTATCCGCCCGCCGGAGCGAGAGAGCGGACGAAGCGCATCATGCCTCGCTTCGACCAGACTTCGTACCAGCCAGTGTGCGACTCCTCCAACTCATCCTGAGGTATCCCAATCCGTTCGTGCTGAGCCTGTCGAAGCAGCGGGGCGCCATCGCCGGCGTCACGACGGTACGTCATTGCGAGGTCCACCTGATCGCTGCGCACCGGGTCGTTCAGAAGGGCGACGATCGCCCGGTTGCCGGACTCCTCCTGGTGGTGGTCGAGGCCCTGTCCGCCGGCCCGCTCCGGCCCTGCGATTCGTTGTTCAACAGTAGTCATAGGCGGCCTCCCAACTGTCATTCTGAGCGAGCGTCTGAGTCCAGCCGCTCGCTTGCCTCCACGCACCTGACAGTGCACATCATCCGGTGGCAGAAGCGAAGAATCTCGGCGGCTTGCTACCCGCAGGTGGGCGCTATTCTACAGCACGACGGAAATGTAGGTCGGGGTCTTCAGACCGCGACGATGGAGCCGCACCCTAAGACGGGCCGTATTTCACGCCGGTTCATCCTTACGCGCGTCTTCCTCGCCGAGAACTACCGTTAGCGCCCCGATCATCAGCAACATCGGCAGCTCCCAGCCGCCTCCCCCGACCATGCCGTGGCCCCAATACGTGCGATAGATCGAGGCGCCGAGTTCCGCTGCGACCGCCAGGCCGGTCAGCCGCGTCTGTACCCCGAGCGCGAAGAGCGCGCCGCCGAAGCACTCGGTGCCGGCGAGCGCGTAGGCGAAGGCGCGCGGGTTGGGAACGCCGATCTCAGCGAGCCGTTCAGTGAAGCGGTCGATGCCGCCGCCCTCAATCCACTCCTGGTACTCTTGTCCCAGGTACTTCAGCGCGCTTTCGGGCACCTTGCGGTCCGGCCCGCCGAACAGCCGCGCGAAGCCGTGCACGAATAGCGTGCCGCCGACAAGGACGCGAAGGGGGATCAACCGCGCTGGCGTGGCCATCCTAGCCGCCTTGTTCCTTGCTCCTGACTCCTTGTTCCATTCCGCCCCACTTCTCCCACATCACGTAGTCCTCCACGGGCAGCCGCTTTCTCCCCATCGACATCGGCACCGACGGCTCCGGATACCCGAGCGCGATGATTACGACCACGCGCCATCCCTTCCGCCCGCTCACCTCGCCCACCTCGTCCTGCGGCAGCCGAAGCTTCTCGATGATGCACGGCTGGTCGTGCACAGAGGTCGGGCAGGTGGCGATGCCTTGGTTCCACGCGGCGACCATGATGTTCTGCGCGGCGCGCCCGGCGTCGAAGTCGCTGCCGTCGGGCGCGCAGCAGACGGCGATGCCCGCCTGCGCCCCGAGCAGGGGTTGCGAGAACTTCCCGCACTCCGCGACCTCCTTCAGCCACTCGCGGTCGCGTATCACGACGAGGCGAACCGGCTGGGTGTTCTTGCTACTCCCCGCCATCCGCCCGGCCTGAAGGACGCGCTGAAGCACGACGTCCGGGATCGGCTGGTCCGTATAGGCCCGCGTGTCGCGCTTAGTCACGATCGCTTTGTGTGCGTCCATGTGGCTCCTTGACGTATCAGTCCGGCCGGGGTGGACAAGTGGTACCTGCTACAATACCCCGCAAGTACACGGCAATTGCAAGCGCATGCTCGATCGCGTCGTCTTCATCCGCTACATCGAAGAGACCGAACCGCCTTGGGACCAGGGAAACGTCCCGTGGATCGTGCGCATCCTTGTCCGCTGGGGAATGACGATCCTCGCCTTCGTCCTTGCCGAATGGTTCGTGAACGGGATCTGGGATGGGACACCGATCTTCCTCCAAGGGACCGAGGGCTATCTCGTCGCGCCCGCGATCTTCGTGATCGTTCGGGCCATCGTACGGCCGATCCTGATCTTCCTAACATGTCCGCTCCAGCTGATCACGCTCGGGCTCTTCATTCTCATCGTGAACGCGCTCGTTGTCGTGCTCGTGGAGGAGGTCTGCGATTGGTTC
>Ga0209801_1001387_pt1 | contig 14934 bp, 11 predicted proteins | sample GraSoiAngelo_127_FD_185884 | JGI IMG/M metagenome (GOLD analysis project Ga0209801, IMG submission 185884) | Grasslands soil microbial communities from the Angelo Coastal Reserve, California, USA - 14_0927_09_40cm (SPAdes) (version 2) | ecosystem: Environmental > Terrestrial > Soil > Grasslands ... | reverse complement strand
TACACCCTCGTCGCTCGGCGACGACATTCACGGCACGCGTCGATAGTGCATAGAACGGATGTCGAATCTCAAGTGAATCCTTATCTGCCGAGTTCGTGATATGAGGTGTGGGAGCGAGGAGGCGGATTCGTGGGAGCGGCTGGAGGGAAGCTCGGAGTAGACCGTTCGAGCATCGAGGTGAGAGACGTCGAGCTGAGGCTCACGTCGGTCCTTTACGATCGGCTCGTCGAGCTCGCCTCCGATAACGGATACAGAAAGCCGCAAGCATTGGTGCGAGATCTGGTCCGCCTCGTTGGACTCTTGGGAGTGTCGGAACACATCCGAGTCATCCTTTCCGGTACCCCTCGCCCGAAGACCTAATTGCGAAAGCTTTGTCCTTCGGCATCGAAGACACTTAGGCCGAGTCCGGAGCCCCGCACCTTTTAATACGTGGGAAGGTTGGCTCGCGCGATGCTCTCCCCGGAGGCGGAGATTGAGACGCTCCGGGCCGCGGTGGCGCGCCAGTTTTCCGTGTACGGCGTGGTCGTCAGCCCGATGGCGCTGACGTTCCAGGTCGGGGTTCCTCCAGGCGGCGTCGACGCGCCGTTCGACGCCTTGAGGCTTGAGCTCGTCCCGAAAGACTACATCCCGACGATCACCCAGGAGAAGGGCGAGACCCTGGTCCACGTTCAACGACGCCCGCGACCCCGTTTCGCCCGGACGCAGGTGAACCTCATCCTGCTCCTCGTCACGGTCCTCACCACGACGTTCTTCGGCGGGGCGTGGAACTGGATGGATTACTCGGGACAGCCGTTCCTGTCCGCCGAGTCGATCGGGTTCGGCAGCCTGTTCTTCACGCTTCCTTTGCTGACGATTCTCGGCTCCCACGAGATGGGCCATTACCTCGTCGCAAAGCGATACAAAGTGCAGGCGTCGCTTCCGTTCTTCCTGCCCTCCGTCCCTCCGCTCGGCACATTCGGCGCGTTCATCAGCATGAGAGACCCGATCCCGAATCGCCGCGCGCTTCTGGATATCGGCGTTTCAGGACCGCTTGTCGGATTCGCGATCGCAATTCCCGTGACCTTGGCGGGACTCGCATTGTCCGCGGCGTCGCCCGCCACCGGCCTCACGCTCGCAGGGGAGGCGCAGCCGTCACTTCTCTTCCGCGCTTTGTCCTTATTCTTCCCGTTGCCGGACACCCTGCTCAGCCATCCGCACCCGCTCGCGTTCGCCGGCTGGGTCGGATTGTTCGTGACCGCGATCAACCTGCTGCCGGCCGGTCAACTCGACGGAGGCCACGTCGCGAGGGCGCTCCTCGGGAGCCGCCAGCTCTATCTGTCGTGGTCCGCGGTCCTGATCCTCTTCGGGCTGAGCCTCTTCTATCCCGGTTGGTTCCTGTTCGGATTCCTGATCTTCATCCTCGGGGTGCGACATCCGCCGCCCCTCAATGACCTGACGCGCCTCGACCCGGGCCGAAAGCTCATCGGAATCGCCGCGGTCGCGATCCTGATCGTGACCTTCGTTCCGCAGCCGTTCGTGACCGTCGCGAGCGAGCGGGGGCTCGCGTTCGTGGCGACCGACGGCACGCCGCTCCCGATCAATCAGACGATCGCATTGGGTACGTCGATCCTCTTGACGTTCGGGGTGAACAACACCGGGCCGGTGAAAGAGTCCGTGATCGTCACGGCCTACGATCCGAATCTGAACGCGTTTGGCTTCGTCATCCTGTTTACATCGTACCAGATTGGTTCGGTGGTCACACCGGTCAGCAACAACAGCGTGACCCTCTCGCTGAAGGCGACTCAGCTCGCGGCGTTCGACTTGCGGGTGACCGCCCCGCCGGTGTGGCCGACCCCGCTCCCCCGATACGTCGCCTTCGTCGTCGTTGCCCGGACCATCGATGGATCGGTCAGCGCGCAGCTCCCGGTCGATCTCCAAATCATTCCCTGATGAAGACGCAGAAGTGCCGGACGAGCGAGCGGTGGACTCGGAGAGCATAGGTCTCGACGAGTTCGAGGAACTCAGAACCTTGCTCGATCCAACGTTCGCTTGGGAGCACAATCGCGAGATGGCCCGCGCGCGGGAGGAGGTCGGCGAACGCGGCAAAGGCCCGCGCGTACAGTTGGTCGATCGCCTCGCCGCGGGTTGATGCTGCCCGGCCGTACGGCGGATCCGTCGCGATTCCATGAATGGATTCGGCGCGCAAGGGAGGGCGACCGGCATCCGCGACGGCCAGATCGGGAGCGCGTCCACCAGAACGCAGCGAGGTTCGAGTCCCCAAGACCATCCCTCGCTCGCGATCCAAGCCAACACCGCGAAGTCCGAGCTGCATCGCTTCGAGGAGGACCCCGCCCGTGCCGCAGAACGGGTCGAGGACGGTGCCGGCCATCGGAACGCGGGCGAGGTTCACGAGCGCCCGGGCGAACTTGGGATGCAGAGAGATCGGTAAGGAGAACGGTCGGTTCGCCACTTTCGTGGCCTCGAGTCGAGAGCGATCCACCCGATGCAGGACCCGACCGAGGACGAATTCCTCATCAAGCAAGACCCGATAGTCGATCTGCGGCGCGTCCAGATCCACGCGGCCCGTCTTGCCGAAATCCGCGCCCAGCGGTCCTTCGACGCCTCGGGGGTCCAAGTCCACGCCGAGTCCGTGCGCGCGGACGCGGAACGTACGACCGCCGAGCTGCTGTGCGGACGCGAACGCACGAATCGACTCGAGATCTCCGGACGCGAGTTCTTCGCAGACGACGTGAGCGAGGCCGAGCCGGCGTGCCGCACGCTCGACCGGTCCCGTCACCTCGAGTCGGAGGAGATTCGGACCGAACGTCGCGCGACGGACCTCGACCCGCTCCGATGCCATCGCGGCGAGCGCTTCCGCGCGAGGGAGGGTCGGATGTTCCCCGGAGAGCTCGACAAAAACGCGCACGTCCGTCGAACGTCGCCCGCGAACATGAGCCTACCGCCAACCGTCATTTTCAAGTGGCCCGGGCCCTTCGCTCCGCCCGGGTGCGCGTCCGGCCCTTCGTCCCGAACGACATCCCCGCGGTCGCGTCGATCGTCCGGGAAGCGTTACGCGAGAATTATCCGACCTCGCTGTACCTCGACATCCACCGCTGGTGGCGGGACGGCTTCCTCGTCGCCGATCTTGACGGCCACCCGATCGGTTTCCTCGCCGCCGTGATCAGCGCCGACGGCCAGGCCCGCATCCTGATGTTCGCGGTCACATCGAGCTTCCGGAAGCGCGGGTTCGGCAGCCAACTCATGAACGCGTTCGTCCAGGTGTGCGCGATGCGGGGCATCCGCACGATCGAACTCGAGGTGCGCATCTCGAACGACGAGGCGATCCACTTCTACAAGAGGTACGGTTTCGCGATCGCCGGGGTCCTGGAGAAGTTCTATACGGACGGCGAAGACGGCTACAAAATGATCAAACACTTTTGATCGGGCGCTTACTGGTAGCCTTGGACGTCGTCGGCTTTGTGCTCGTTCCAGTAATGGTACGGCGAGGACTCGCGCTGCGCCGAGGAGAGATCGGTCCCGACGCCGGCGGTGTACGAGCCATACCGTTCCCGGATCTGGTCTTCGATCGAGCGGGAGACCTTGATCGCCCGCTGAACATGATCGGCATCGATGAGCTTCGATTGCTCTGTGACGGCAATGTCGCCCGCGGATCGGATGAGACCGCCGAGTTCCCTCAGGCGGAGGCTCAGGGCCTTGTCTTTGTTGTCCAGGGTCTTCGCCCGTCGCCGGGCTTCCTCCACCACGACGCCGACGGCATCGCGGGTCGCCGGCGGGATGCGCTTGTCCACCGCGATCTCCTGGGCCACGAACTGGGCCAGTTTCGCTCGGTTCGAGTCCGAGTCCGGCATCGTCGTCTCCACGAGGATCTCGTATCCGCCCCCGGTGATGCGGGAGCGCAGCGGCGACAAGATGTGAGGAAGGTCCTGAATGTTGCACGCGCCGACGAAGATGAAGTCGCACGGGACGCTCTCGACCTTGACGCTCGCCCCCGCGCTCTGGGGATTCCGGCCGGAGATCGGGAATCGCTTCTCCTGCATCGCGGTCAGGATGAACCGTTGAAGATGGCCGAGCAACGGCAACTCGTCGATGAACAGGACGCCTTGATGCGCTTCGTGGATGGCGCCCGCGACGACCCGATCGTACGGCTGCGTGCCGAGCTGTGGATGGCCGCCGTACGGATCGTGGCGGACGTCTCCGAGGAGTTCGGTCTCGCTCGCTCCGGTCGCGAGGACGAATGGCCGTCGCGTGATCGGGACGAGGACCTTTCGAGGGCTCTCCTTCTCGACCTCGCGACGCTTCTCGAGCGCCTTCTGGTCGAGAACGCGGATCATGTCGCCCGCCCGCTCGTAGACGACGACCTCTTCCTTCCCGAATTGCTGCCGGGTCGTCGTCACGCGATCCCGACCTTGGAGCTGCGCGAACGTGACCTCGAAAATGCCGCCGAGCAAATCGCCGAATGGATTGCCGACGTTCGCCTGGGACGCCGCCTTCGGCCGCCCGCACTTCGGGCACATGCGATCGGTCGGCGACGAATACGTCCCGCAGTGGACGCACTTGTAGCCGAGCCGCTCCGCGACGTTGATGGGCGCCTCCTTGGGATCGATGAGGTCCCCTTCCGCGCCCGCGAGCCGGTTCTGTTCCTGCAAGACCTCGTCGCGTTGCTTCACTTCGATGAGGGGCCGTTCCGGATTCTCGGGATTGTGGACGACTCGAATCTCTTCGGTCACCGAAGGGAGGTGGAGGGAGAGAGCCTGGGCGATCATCGACTTCCCCGTCCCTGGCGGGCCCACGAGCAAGAAGTGCCGCCGCTGATTCGCGGCGATCCGCGCCAGCGCGATCGCCTCATCCTGGCCAACGACCCGCTTCAACGGATCGTCCGGGATCGCGATCTCCGTGGTCGTCTCGAAGTCGTCGAGGGCGAACCCCTCGTCCGCGGCGAGCGTCTTCGTTCGCGCGATAGGCTCCACCCCGATTCACGGTGCGAGATCGCTGCGCGTCCAGACCTCGATGCCGGCCGGCTGCTTCGTGATCGTGCCCATTTTCGTGCCGACGACCGAGTGCATGTTCATCTCCGAGGCGATGTCCAAGATCCGCTGCGTGATGATCCCGTCGAAGACGACCGCGCGCGTCTGCTTCGCGGTCTTGAGAGCGTCGACGAGCTCTCGCACCGGGACCTCCGTCACGACGCCGTCCCCGTCGTCGAGGAGGCGGGCGGTGGACGATCCACCGAGCTGAAGGAGCATGTCGCGGTACTTCTCGAGCTTCGGATTGAGGACCTTCGTCGTGGGCGTGAGCGGTGCCGGTGGACGATCTTCGCGGGATTCCCGCGGTTCTCTCGGCTCCCGCGGTTCCGGACGGAACTCGGGTCGCGGCTCCGGGCGCGGTTGGGGCCCTCCCGCGGGCTTCGGCTCGGGAAATTCGGACTCTGCCTTGTAGACCTGGCCGGAGAGGCCGTACATCTCGACGTACTGGTCTGCGGGAATCTTGTTCCGCAGGCACTTCATGATCTGCTTCTGCGTGAGTTCCTCGACTTCCTTCCCTCTCGGGGCGCGGGCGATGAAGTCGACTTCGGCGACCTGGAGGAGTTCCTTCAGGATCAGATCCCCGCCGCGGTCTCCATCGACGAACGCGGTGAGCGCGCGCTCTTTCGAGAGCTCCTGGATCGTCTTCGGGACGTTCGTGCCTTCGACGGCGATCGCATTCTTGATCCCCGACCGCAGGAGATTCAGGACGTCCTGGCGCCCTTCGACGATGATGATCGCGTCGCTGTCGGCGACGTTCGGTCCGGCGGGGAGCCGCTCGGCCCCGAAGGACACGATCTCCGACACCTGGACGCTCTGGCGCACCTCGTCGAGCAGGTCGGACCCGGAGGTCTTCGACTCTTCGACCATGGACGACAGGAGCGAGCGGGCCCGCTCGATGATCTTGTTGCGTTTCGTGACGCGCGTGTCCTCGACCTTGTCGACCTTGATCGTCGCCTTGCACGGGCCGACGCGGTCGATCGTCTCGAGCGCCGCCGCCAGGATCGAGGTCTCGACCTGATCCAGCGAGGACGGGATCAGGATCGTCCCTTCGCTCCGTCCTTTCTTGCTCTGGACGTCCACCTCGATTCGGCCGATGCGGCCGCTCTTCTGCAGGTCACGCAAGTCCAATTCCTCGCCGAGGAGCCCTTCCGTCTGGCCAAACACGGCCCCTACGACGTCGGGTTTCTCGACAATCCCTTCCGCCTCCAGGCGGGCCTGGATGAGATATTTAGTCGTACTCGGATCGATGTTCATGTTCGCACTTGTCCGGGCTAGCCGTCAAATCCGCGGTTTACGTCCCTCTATCCGGACAACTCTCGGCCCCGCAGGGCATTTCGGCCTCGCAGTCCTGGAGGCAGGAAAGGATGATTCGGATGAGTGGGATCTGTGAATCGCGGCCTTTACCGCTATCCCGATTCCCAACTGGGGGCGGGCCTATTTAAGGGTTCGGGCAAACATTCTCACTTTTGGGAACGTCGGCGCGTATCTCGCTTTTGGACCTGCTCGGCGTACCATCGCTTCGACGGTCGTTGACGATAGCCCGAAGACGCACGCTCCGCAACCCGCTCGACGAATCCGTGGAGCGATTCGACGTCCGTGATGTCCTTTCGGCAGAGCACCGTGAGCCGCGCGCGGAGGTCCTCGTCGAAGCGCACGCCGTTCGCGGCGAGACCGTCCCTCAGCTGACGAGCGAGACGTCCGCCCCGCACGTCCCAGTCCGTCAGGATGATCGCGTCGCGGTGGTGGGCCGCGATCGACTCGCACAATCCGAACACGGTCGAGCCCTGGTTGATCATCCGAATGTCTCCGGTTATGCCCAAGGCCCGCAACGAGCGCTTGTCGTACTCGCCTTCGACGATGATGGGCGCGCGGCGATTCTTTTCCGAGAGGTCCTCGAGGACCCGTTGCAAGTCGGTATGGAGCTGCTCCCAGTCCATCGGCTCACTCACCGAACGGCCCGGGGACAATAAGGGTTCCGCGGCTGGAAGCCATCATATAGCGGCCTCCAGATATGCGCGGTGTGCCGGGCGAGGAGGAGGTGAATTTTGAGCGCGTCACGAAGGTCTATCGCGAGGAAAGCGGCAAGAAAACGTTGGTGGCCCTCGAGGCGGATTTCTACGACAAGCTCGCCGCGTATATCGCGCGACTCGATGAGTCCGCGAACAAAGAAGCCCAGAAAAATCCGAATTCGGCCAAGGCCCTGATGTTGCAGGATGAGTTGCGGAAAGTTCGGAAGCGCCGGGACCAGATCTTCACCTACCGGGAACGGAAGCTCGCGCTCCTCGCCTCGAGCCGTTCGAGCGGCGCCGAGGTCGAAGTGCCGAACCTGCCCGCTCAGGAGCGGGGTCTCTTCGAGAGCATGGTCGCCCTCCTGGCGAAGAGCCGCGCGGACGCGTTCGGCGGATCGACCGTCGTGACCGAAGTGGAAACCCCCACGCCGCCATCCTCCGCACCGAAGTCCGAAAGCGCGAAGAAAGAACCCGAGCGGATGAAAGTCGTCCGAGCGGAGGATACGAAACGGGTGCCGGTCCCGCCGAGCCTCAAGGACCATGTCCTCGTGCATGTGCTCGAGGACCTGCCGCCGTTCGCTGGGATCGACACGACGTACCGGTTGAAGAAGGAAGACGTGGTCACGTTGCCGAGGACGATTGCCCAGATCCTCGTCGACCGAGGGAAGGCCCGAATCGTCACGGTCGCGAATCCCCTCGGATGAAACCGCGGGTAGCCGGCGGCGTAGCGTGAAAACGGACACCGACGGGGACCGCCGTTCGTCGACTCGACTGTCGACCAACCGAATCAGGCCCAGGCGTTGAGTCCCCTGCGCGGCACGTTTTCGGAAAGATCCCTCAGGCGTTTCGCCGAACCGAGGTCATGTCTTCGCCGAACGCCTCGATTGATCGAGCAGATATCGCCGGAGGTCGAACAGGATCGAGACGGCTGGAACCGCAACGAACCAGACGAAAGCAACCCATCCCACGCTCGGCCGCGCGTCGCAGATGGAAGGAAACAGGACGAACAATACCCCGTTGAGGCAGAAGATCTCGAAGAAGCCCCAGACCGGAATCCCGGAGAATCCGAGGGCCAGGGCCAGATACGTGGCATCGTGGTCCTCCCGCCAAAGCGGACGTCCCGCGATCACGAACAGGACCGCGATGAAGACCATGCCCACGTCGATGACCACTAGACTGAGCGCGTAGCCGTACACCTTCGCCGACGGATTCGCGAACGCCAGACCGCCCGAGAGCGCGAGGACAAGGACGAGGGTCCCGATGATCAGGTACGGAACCATCTCGAGTTTCGGATGGCGTTCGTAAAAGTCGAGCCGCCGCTTCTGCACCTCCCATCGATACGAGGCCCATTTCGATCGACGGAATCCACCTCGCCCCACGGCCGCAGATACGAAGCCGCGACTTATCTCCGTACCGGGACCGGCTCCGGTCGCCCGCGTCGGGACGCGTCGCGAGACAACCATTAAATACGCCCATGCGATAGACAGTGGAGTCTCCGAGACCAGGGCTCTGCACCATTGGCATCCCGTTTTGCTCGCGGAGATCGATGTGCACCCTCGACGTGCGCGGGCGTCGAAGGGGAAGGGGTAGAGGCCGCTGGAGGAGCGTCGCTCCGCCGGACAGCGTCCACTGATACCGATCATATGCATCCTGGACGTGTGCTAAGCCGACAGGTCCGTGGCTAACATGCTGTCTGGGGAATGGCTCGGCTCGGGCGCCGACGAAGGACGTGCCAAGCTGCGAAATGCGTCGGGTAGGCGCAAGGAACCTGTGATCCGACGATCTCCGAATGGGACCTCCTAACCGCGAGGTTGTTCCGAAAGGAACGGGAACCCCCGGAATCGAAGCATCCTAGTACGGGGAGGAAAAGAAACCAATCGGGATGCCCTCAGTAAAGGCGATCGAAGAGGGTACAGAGCAAACCGAAGCCGCCGCTGAAAGGCGGTGGCGGTGTGGTGTTCGGACTCCGGCACACCTGACCTCGCCAACTCGAACTCCGGTGGAACGCCGAGGCTAGAGAGGGTGACAGCCCCGTAGAGGTACGCGGGGAAGGTGATTCGGGGTATCCAGAGTAGCGTGCGTCGGAAATCGCGCGCGAAGGTGGGTGGCATAGACATCCAACTCTAAACACGCCCCGAGACCGATAGTGCACTAGTAGCGTGAGTGAAAGCTGAAAAGTGCCCTTGACGGGAGGTGAAAAGTGCCTGAAACCAGACAGTAACAGACGTACACGGCGCGAAAGCGACGAAGTCCGAAAGGATGGAGCGGCGTCGTGTTATCCGTTGTGAATAACGGGCCAGGGAGTTCTGATCCACGGCGAGGTTAACCGCTCTACGCGGGGAGCCGAAGCGAAAGCGACATGCGCGCAACGCCGCAAGGCGCGAGGCGCGTCGTGAGCTCGCGAGGAGTCGTGGGTGCGATGCCCGAAGCCGGTCGATCTATGCCTGGCTAAGCTGAAGCCCGCCGAAAGGCGGGTGGAGGGCTGAACCGGTGTTGATGTGCAAATCACTCGGATGAGCTGGGCATAGGGGTGAAAGGCCAATCTAGGCCGGGAATGGCTGGTTCCCCCCGAAATCAGTCGCAGCTGGACCTCGGCGGAGGTCGGCCATGGGGTAGAGCTACTGATTGGGTGCTAAGGCGGAGAAATTCGTCGGTGCCCTGTCAAACTCCAAATCCGTGGTCACCGTAGATGCCGGGAGTCGGGTGCCTGGGGTAATCTTGGCATCCGTAAGGGAAACCGCCCAACCTGCAGTTAAGGTCCCTAAGTGCCGACTCAGTGCGAATACCAAAGGGAGTCCGTAGTCTCAGACAGCTGGGATGTGGGCTTAGAAGCAGCCATCATTCAAAGATAGCGTAACAGCTCACCAGCCGAGATTATGGGCCCCGAAAAGGGACGGGGCTTAAGTCGGTCACCGATACTGCAGAGCACCGAAAGGTGATCTTGTAGGGGGGCGTCGTGCGCGGGTCGAAGTCGGGCCGTGAGGTCCGGTGGACCGCGTTCGAATGAGGATCCTGGGAGGAGTAGCAGCAAAGTGCGGTGAGAATCCGCACCGCCGAAGGGGCCAGGGTTCCTCGGCAATGCTCGTCAGCCGAGGGTTAGTCGGTCCTAAGTGTTCTCCTAACCGAAGAACGCGAAAGGGAAGCAGGTTAATATTCCTGCACCGTGCGGATCCCTGCCCAACGTCGGACGCATAGCGGTAGGCGGAGTCCTCTTGCCTGAGGATTCAACCGTTCAAGTCCCCGGAGTGCCGTCATGGCGAGAAAGGGATGAAGACGGGAGTAGGGGCGCAAGCCCTTCCGCTCATCCGTCGTGCCCGTGAAAAGGACGTTGGGGTCAATCCGTGCGACCGTACCAAGAACTGACACAGGTGCCCCTGGGTGAGAAGCCCAAGGCGTGTCGGCGAAAATCCACGCGAGGGAATTCGGCAAATTGGCCCCGTACCTTCGGTACAAGGGGTGCCAGCCGCGCGAGCGGCTGGTCGCAGTGACAGGGGAGCCCCGACTGTTTAACCAAAACGTAGGTGGCCGCCAGATCGAAAGGTTTTGTACGGCCGCTGAAGCCTGCCCAGTGCTGGTATCTGAAAGCCGGTTCCAACCGGACGAAGGACCAGTAAACGGCGGGGGTAACTATGACCCTCTTAAGGTTCCATACGCGAGCCTTAATAAAAATCGGCCATATGCGGGAAACTCCGAGCATCCTCGAGTACCCAGCGCGGTAACAACCTCGAGGTGCGGACAATCCGCAGGGAAGGCCGATCTCGATAGAGGTCGGAACCCTCAGAGACTTTACGCCGATCACCGCGCGCCAGCGGTGAAGATAAAGTCCGACCCTCACGGCGACGTGAGGAGGTCACGAGAAATCGTGATCCGCCTGAATCCCTCGTGAATCAGGTCACGCGAAGTAACAGCAGTGAGCGTAATACCTTGTCGCTTAATTGGCGACTTGCATGAAGGCCCAACGAGAGCTCTACTGTCCCCGCGTGGAGGCCGGTGAAACTGACATACTGGCGCACAGTCCAGTACCTTCCACCTGAAAGCGAAGACCCCGTGGAGCTTTACTGCAGTCTGCCGCTGCCGTATGATTCTAGATGTGTAGCGTAGGCGGGAGCCGTTACCAGGGCCGGACGCTAGTTCGGTTCCGAGGCACCGATGAAACACCGCCCTTCCGGGTTCGTACGGCTAACACCGCAAGGTGAACAACGGTAGGTGGGCAGTTTGGGTGGGGCGCCACGCCCTCAAAAAGATAACAAGGGCGCCCAAAGGTTAGCTTAGGTGGGTCAGAAATCCACCGTGAACTGTAAGGGGAAAAGCTAGCCTGACGTGGACTTGCCCAACGAGAGTCCACGACTCGAAAGAGGGGCCTAGCGAACCCATGAGCCTGATTTATGCGGGCCATGGATGTCAGAAAAGTTACCCCGGGGATAACTGAGTCGTCTCCGGCTAGAGTTCCTATCGACCCGGAGGCTTGCTACTTCGACGTCGGCTCTTCCTATCCTGGTGGTGCATGAGCTGCCAAGGGTGGGGTTGTTCGCCCATTAAAAGGGATCGTGAGCTGGGTTCAGACCGTCGTGAGACAGGTTTGTTGCTTTTTGGTGGAAGCGCTTTGATGCCTGAGGGGAAGGTCCCTTAAGTACGAGAGGAACGGGGGATCGGCGCCTCTAGTGTATGGGTTGTCTGGCAAGGCATTGCCCAGCAGCCACGCGCTATGCGGATAACGGCTGAAAGCATCTAAGCCGGAAACCGCCCTCAAGACGAGGCATCTTATGGCCGTCGTAGTCGACGACGTTGATAGAGCGGGGGTGTACGCACGAAGTCCGCAAGGGCGACGTGTTCAGCCCGCCGCCACTAACCGCCATAGCCACACTAGCACCCGTCGGTGGTGCATTGGCGGCTTAGCCGTCAAACAGGATTGTGTATGATCGGTCCCGTGATTTTCCCGCGCAATCGATCGGTCAGCCAACGCTCTCGATGGATTCTTGTGTTGATTCGTTTTCTACGAGGCCATGTCCGACCTCTGGATCGGCGATGTCGGCATTCGAGTCACGAACCTGGAGAGGTCGATCGAGTTCTACACCAAGGTGTTCGACCTCGAGGAAATCGATCGCGGAGGGGACGACGAAGGCAAGTACGTCCTGCTCCGAGACCGGCGTTCCGGGCAGCGAGTGGAACTGAACTGGTACGCCGAACGGAGTCCGTTCTGGACCCCGTACGTTCCGGGAGAAGCCCTCGACCATTTCGAGGTTCGGGTGAAGAGCGTGCCCGACACCCTTGAGCGACTCAAGGGCCTCGGCATCTTGCCCGCGACGAGCAAGCTCTGGGTCAACCGCCAGACCATCGCGAAACTGAAAGACGATCCGAAGTTCGAGAAGCTCATGAAGGAAGACATCTGGACCTCGCGAAGCGGGCATCGGATCGCCTACATTCAGGATCCGGATGGCATCTTTTTCTGCCTCTATGACCACCCCGAAGAACCGTGGGAAGGGGCCATCCCGGATCACTATTGAGTAACGCGGTTCATCGCGATTGATGAGGACGCCTACCGCGATGGCGGTTACACGGTTGCCTGATTGTTCTCCAGTAAGCCGTTCGTGGCCCTCATTGCGTCCTTGAACGGCTCACTTCAATTCGTTGGCGCTAGCAGCGTGGATTGCGCCCAGGGTCGCGGACTCCGGCGAGGCGAAGGCGCGACCGAGGAACGCAAGCCCGAGGAGGGAAATCCAAGCGCTCGCCCAGATTCCCGTGCCGAAGGTCGACACGCTTGCGACCGTCGCCATGATCGGCGCGCCGAAGGCCACACCCGCGACGAGGAGTGCATAGAACAGTCCCGTCACGAGACCGTGCTGCTCCGGATCCGCGCCCCGGGATACGAGGGCCGAAGCCGAAGGGAAGATGAATCCGTGCCCGACCCCGAAAAGGGCCATCAGGACGAGCAGAGTCGGCAGGTCCCGCAGAAGCGGGATGCAGGCCATCGCGATCGCCACCGCGACCAGGCCGATCGTCGCAGGCGTCGCCGGACCGTACCGGTCCGCCAGGATCCCCGCGGGATAGTGCAGGAGCAGGGAGAGGATCGCGAAGGCGGTGAAGCTCAAGCCGACCGCGAGGGCGCCGTATCCGAGCTCCTGCTGAAGATGGAGCGGCACGAGCGCGACGAAAGCCCCGAGGATGAAATAGAGGCTGATGATGGCCGCATATCCCGCCGCGGGAGACGGGCGTCCCGCGTAGGAGATCAGGCGGCGCCAGGGCATTGCCCTCGGCGCTTTGTGAGGGGGTTCCGAAAGTGGAGCCGCGATGACGAATCCCGCAAGGAGACCTGCGGAGAGAACGTAGAACAGGACCGAGTAACCGAGTCGAGCGACGATGGGACCGGCGATGCCGAAGCCGATCACGACGGCGAGGGCGAGCGACATCCCGTAGAGGGCCATCGCCCGGCCTTTCCGCTCCGTTGTGGAGGTATCCGCCATGAGGGCCATCGAACTCGGACCGACGAGTCCGCTCCCGATGCCGTGGCTCACGCGGACGAGCGCAAGGGTGAGTGGCGTCGTCGCGAGTGAATAGAGGAACAGCGAGACGGAATCCCAGAGGAGACCCACCTGAAGTGGGAGCTTGCGACCGAAGCGATCGGCGATCCGTCCGAAGAACAGGTTCGCGGGCGCGTGGACCGCGGAGAACAGCCCGACGATGATTCCGATCGTCAGAAGATCCGCCCCGACATGCTGGGCGTAGAGCGCGATGACCGGCACGAGCGCGTTCGAGTCCATCGTGCCGAGCATTGTGGCGACGAGCAGATTGAGCGTCCGCCGCCGAGCCATCGTCGGCGGCACGCGGGCGACGTTCAAAAGGATAAGCCGACACGATTCCCCTAACGCCGCTGATTTGCAGCCGTCACCGGAACGTTTACGTCGCCGCGGCGATTCGACAGGATGTGCGCATTCCACTCGTCGTCGATTCGAACGAGCCCGAGGACATTCCCGCGCGCCTCCGGGAGCTCGGCGTCGAGATCGAGATTCGCAAGATCGCGCCGGGGGACTACGTCCTGGGACCGGTCGGAATCGAGCGAAAGACCCTCTCCGATTTCTTCAACTCGATGGTCCGCAAGCGTCTGTTCGAACAGGTCCAGCGACTTCGGGATGCGTACCCGCAACCGCTCGTGATCCTCGAAGGGGACCTGGCGGCGATCTCGACGTTCCGGAGCCCTCAAGCGATCTTAGGCGCCCTCCTCGTCCTCGAGACGACCGAACGGGTCCCCGTCCTGACGACGGCGGACAAGGAACAGACTGCGCTCCTCTTGAGCATCCTCTGGAAGCGCCAGGACAAGGGAGCCGCAGATTACGGTCTGCGACACAAGCCGAAGTCGATGTCGCTCGAACAGCGGCAGCGGTTTGTCGTCGAAGGACTTCCGAGCATCGGCGAGACCCTCGCCCGCAGCCTCCTCGAGCGATTCGGATCCGTCCGCGCCGTGTTCTCGGCAACGGAAGAGGACCTGAAGAAGGTGCCGAAGATCGGGGACGTCAAGGCCGCCGAGATTGTGCGGCTATCGAACTCGCCCTACGAGGGAGATCAGAGACACTTCGATGACGAAACGTCCGACGCCGACGGTTGAGAGTAGACCTTTGTCAATATCATACTCAATGAGCTCCGCGACGTCCGCGATCTGCATACCGATGGCTCACCCGGGTCTCGGTGACAGACGTGTCGCGTGCGGTCGTACCTCACGATCAAGGCCGCCAGGCCCGGCGGACAGGCGTCCCCGTGGTCCTCACTCACCATCCGCACACGCGGCACAGAGCGCGGCAAAAGTCGGCCACGGGCTACGAGCCGTCCGGGACGAGGCCGAGCTGTCGGAGCACCAGGAGTCGGTCCCAATACCCGCGAAGGTCCTCGATCTTGCCATTTCGCGCGAT
>Ga0209801_1001385_pt1 | contig 14944 bp, 12 predicted proteins | sample GraSoiAngelo_127_FD_185884 | JGI IMG/M metagenome (GOLD analysis project Ga0209801, IMG submission 185884) | Grasslands soil microbial communities from the Angelo Coastal Reserve, California, USA - 14_0927_09_40cm (SPAdes) (version 2) | ecosystem: Environmental > Terrestrial > Soil > Grasslands ... | reverse complement strand
GCTCGAGTTGTCGTTTGTCACGGGGTTGACGGTGAACATTACGCCTGACCGCTCCGCCTGCACCATGCGCTGGACCACCACGCCCATGCCGACGCCGCTATGATCGAATCCTGCGTGCGCCCTGTAGAAGATGGCCTGCGGTTCGAAAAGCGAGGCCCAGCAATTCTGCACCGCCCGGACGACCTCGGCTGCACCTTCGACGTTCAGGTAAGTACTCTGCTGTCCCGCAAAAGACGCCTCCGCCAGGTCTTCGGCCGTTGCCGAGCTGCGAACAGCGACCGTTCCGGCGCCCATGTTCTCGTAGGCGGCGCTGATCGGCGAGACCAGCCACGCCGGCATCGGCGCGCTCGTCACCATGTGCTTCGCCTCCATCGCCACGCCTTCCAGTCTCGCCCTGTCGTTGCAATCGAGACCGCCGAGCAGACGCTCGATTTCTGGGCGGAGGCCCGCCTCGTGGAGGAAGCGGAAATAGGCATCGCACGTGACGACGAGGCCGGGCGGCACCCGCACGCCCGCCCGGGTTAGCTCACCCAGGTTCGCGCCCTTGCCACCGGCCAGGGAGACGTCGTCCCTTCCCACGGCGGAAAACGAAGCAATCAGGCCACCGAAGGAATCGTTTTGTAACATGTCGTTTACAATACAACCTCGGGCAAATGCCCGCACGTATCCGTGACCAACTTCACACCGTAACTCTTGACACGGTGGCTGCATTCATGACATTATCCCTGCCATGAATAGCACTCATTCTGCGAAACAAACTGCCGAAGCGCGCGTGTACAACAGCCCGCTGCGCGATCGGCAGGCTGAGCAGACCCGCGAGCTAATCCTCCAGGCGCTGACAGAACAGCTCGCCGATGCCGGACTCAAGGACTTCAGCATCCCGCGGCTGGCGCTGCGAGCGGGCGTCTCCGTGCGCACCGTCTACCGTTACTTCCCGACCAAGGACGCGCTCCTTGAAGAGTTCGCCTACTGGCTCGATTTGCAGATCGGAAGTGCCGAGCCACCGGCCACTATCGAGGAATTGGTGACCCTTTCGGAAAGCGCCTTTCCTGCCTTCGACGAGATGGAACCGCTTATTCGCGCCCAATGGCTAACACCCCACGGGCGCGCCAGCCGCGAGGTCGGGCGCAAGCGCCGCCTCGCCAACTGGCGCAAGGTACTCTCCGATGTTGCCGACAATCTACCCGCGGACGAGCAACGCCGGGGACTCGGCATCGTCTTGTTCCTTCTCAGCTCGCGCACCTGGCAGGCGCTTAAGGACGAATTCGACATGGGTGGCCGCGAGTCCGGTAAAGCCGTGTCCTGGGCTCTGCGCACGCTAATCGCTGACCTACGGACGAGAAACAACTCGGTCGCCAAAACAGAGAAGACCCGTTAGCACGAAGGAGGCACAATATGGTCGCGAAGCCGGAAACCCTGCCGGTCCCCAACGATTTCCCTTTCCAGTGGGAGAACGCAGAGGAGGCAGCCCGCTTCTGGGTGGTCGATATGATGCACTGGCCCCACGGCCTCTCGCCACTCTCCGCGACCATGGATATGCCCGCCTTCATGCGCGGCTTCACGAAAGCGGCGCGAGAGCTCTGCATGCCGTTCATCAACATGGAGACCAAGATCATCCATGGTTGGGTCTACATGAACGTCGAGCCGTATTCCACCGATCCGGCCCAAATGGAGCGCCGAATGGCCGACATGCAGGGCCAGATGGGCAAGCATATCCCGGGCCTGCTCGATCGTTGGCGCACAGTCTATGAGCCCGAAGTCCGCTGCATCAACGAGGACACCCTGAAGGGAGATTACTCGAAGCTCACCGACAAGGACCTATCCGGGCTCCTCGAGGCCATCGTCGACAAGCGGGAGCGTGAAGGGGAGCTGCATATGCTCGCGGTCCTCCCTGCCATGGGCGCCGTGATGTTCTACGAGCAGGTTTACACGCAGCTGTTCGGCGAGCCGAAAGCGGGAGACCACCTCCAGCTTCTGCAAGGCTTCCAGAACAAGAGCGTCGAGGTCGGCGTTGGACTCTGGCAGCTCGCCCGCGAGGCTCGCAAGCGGCCGGAGGTCCTGGAAACACTCCGCCGCGTTGCCTCCGGTGATGCCGATGAGGCGCTTTCGCAATCAGAGCAAGGCCGAGCCTTCCACGGCGCCGTCCGGGAGTTCCTCTCAACTTACGGCTGGCGCGCTAACGAGATGGACCTCGCCGAACCCACCTGGTTCGAGCGGCCAGCGCCCGCCTACACGCTCATCCGCGAATACGCCGCGCGCGAGGACTACGATCCCGAGGGCGAGTTCACTGCGCTTGTTAGCGCGCGTAAGGCCCGGGAGCAGGTGATTTTCAAGCAACTGGAAGGCGGCCCAATCGACATGTTCCAGCAAGTGCTCGCGGGCGCTCAGCAGTACCTGCCGATCCAGGAAGACCACAACTTCTACATCGACCAGGTGGGCCTTTCGGTCCAGCGTGTGCCCGCGCTCGAGGCTGGGCGCCGCCTGGCAGCCGCCGGCCGTATCGCGAAAGCCGAAGACGTGTTTCTGCTGCATTACGAGGAGCTGCAGGACGGCCTCCGCGGCGGGAAAGGCGATCTAATCGAATTGGTGGACCGCCGACGCCGCGAACGCGCTGAGGGGCAGGCCTTTAGACCACCACCGGCAATCGGCACACCCCCTCCGCCTGAAATGGGCGATGACCCAATGCTGACGAAATTCTTCGGCGCCCCGCCTGAACAGCATCCTGACCCGCGAGTCATCAACGGCAACGCCGCCTCGGCGGGCACGATCACAGGCACCGCTCGCGTGATCTTGTCCCTCGACGACGCCGAGCGCCTCGGTCAGGGTGAGATCCTCGTCTGTCCCGCGACGATGCCTCCGTGGACGCCGCTGTTCGCCATCGCCTCAGGCGTCGTCACGGACCATGGCGGCGTGCTCTCCCATACCGCCATCGTCGCGCGCGAGTACCAAATACCCGCGGTGGTCGGCACCAAGGTCGGGACATCACTCATCGAGGATGGACACACGATCACCGTGGACGGCAATGAAGGCACGGTCACGCTCAAGTAGGGCCTGGGGGTCCACGCGCGAAGACAGCGAAAGGGACGCCCCCGCCCCGGCCCGCGGGTCGAGCTACACGCTGCTGGTCGTAACGGTCTCGCTCGGTGGCATTCTAGCGCCGCTCAACTCCACGATGCTCGCCGTCGCGCTGCCCGACTTGCGGCGCGATTTTGGCATCGGCCACGCGGAGATCGCCTGGCTGGTCTCTGCTTACCTCATCGCTATGGCAGTGGCGCAGCCGCTCGGCGGTCGTCTCGGCGACCAGCTTGGCAGGGCCCGCGTCTTTCGGGCTGGACTCGTTCTCTTCCTTGCTCTGTCGCTGGCCGCAGCCGCCTCGCCCGGCTACGCATGGTTGATCGCCTTTCGCACCGGTCAGGCGTTGGTGGGCGCAGCCGTCATACCAAACGGCCTTGCCATGCTACGGGAGTCCGTCCCGCTAAACAGTCTCGGACGCTCAGGGGGGACTACGGGCGCCGCGATGTCCACCGCTGCTGCTGTCGGTCCTTTGTTGGGTGCTGGTCTGCTCGGGCTGGGCTCCTGGCGGCTTCTCTTCCTGATGAACGTGCCGCTCGTTGTCTTCGCTTTGCTCGCGCTCTATCGCCTGGCGCCCTCGTCCGATCGTGCTCGTGGACGCGTCTCACTCGACTGGCTGGGCGCGGGAGCGTTCGCGGGCCTCCTCATTCTCATCACGGTCCTGTTGAATGCGCTCCGCGGTGACGCTGGCGTCTTCATTTTGGTTATAGCTGCGGTCGCCTTCCCCCTGCTTCTACTGGGTTTTTTGCGACAACAGTTTTCTACGGGCACGCCAATCGCCGAGTGGCGGCTGTTCCGCATTCGGTCTTATGCGGGCGCCACCGCGTACATCCTGCTGAGCAACCTGGTCATGTACACTATCATCCTCGCCGTCCCCTTCTTCGTCCGCGAAGTGCAGGGGAAAGGCAGCTTCACCGCCGGAACGCTGCTGGGTGCGGTTTCGGTCCCGGTCGCCCTGATCGCACCGATTGGGGGCCTTATTTCCGACGAGGCCGGGCGGCGTCCGCCGATCGTCGGCGGAAGCGTCCTTGTTGTCGCGGGCGTCACTGCGCTTCTGTTCGGGATAAGCAGCGATACGCCTTATCTGTTCCTCGCCTCAGTCCTTTTCGTCATCGGGGTTGGACTGGGATTCAGCGTCGGTCCCGCGAGCGCAGCCGCGATCGAATCGACGCCTGCTGACCTCGCCGGCACCGCCGCCGGTACTAACTCAATGATGCGCTACGTGGGCAGCATCATCGGCGCGGGCATCCTCGGCTCGGTTCTCAACACCAACGAAGCGGCGCCCGACGTGGGCTTGTTCCGCCTTATCTTTGCGGTGCTGGTTGTCGTCGCCGTGCTCGGCGCGCTCTCGTCATTGCTGGTGCATCGCTTTCCGCAGGCTCACGAAGAGGTACCGGAGGTTGCGCCCTTATCGGCTCTCGCCCGCGCCGATTGGTGATCGAGCTGCGGTTCGCCGCAATACGGGCGCCGCACCCGTCTAGCGGTCGGGTGCGGCGGTAAGGGCGGGCGACTTAAGCTCCAGGCGAGCGCCGGTCGGCGTTCGGCTGGAGCCGTAGCACCGTCAACGCGACGATGCCCGCAAGGACGCCTACGACTACTAACCAAACAAGGGGCGAGGCGCCACCACCATCTTCGAGCAGGGAGGCACCGGGAAGCTCGAGGCCGGCGGCGACGCGTGATGGGCTGTGCGCACCAGTCGTGTCGACAGCCAGATCGTAGTGAAGATCGGCCGCCGTGCTGTTTACCCGAAGCTTGGTCAGCCACGCGGACTGCGGTACCCATGCGCCGCCGGCGTCGGACCGAAGGTCAGCAAGCAGTGAGTCCGTCGCCTTTTCGCTGTGAGCAAGCGTGAGCCCTGCCTGGGGCCCCGGAAGGATAGCGGGCCTTAAATCGGTGAGCAGAAATACATCGGCGTCGACGCGGTCGTCAGGCTGTTTGCCGAGGCCAAGGATGCGCAGCGGGACCCAGGGGTTCGAGGTTGGGATGGTGATGTGAACAGGCGTCCCGTCGCCGATCTGCTGCCCGCGCGCTGCCGCGGCTTCACCGTCGAAGACCGCGGCGAGGAAAATCGGGCTGCGCTTGGCGTAGAAGTCGAGCACTTCGGGGGCGTCCGGCGAGAGGCGGAACCCGTGCTCTGTGGCCCAGGTCGCCACGTCCGGCCCGCCGCCCTTAAGGACGGTGATGTCGAGAGCGTCGATGCGCACCTGCTGCAGCACCTCCACAGACTGTGCCGCGTCGAACTCAACGCCCAGCGCCTTTAGCCCAATCGGTTCGGTCTCTCTGATGAGCCGCTGGAGCGTCCAGTCGCCGCCCCGCTCAACTTTGGACGGCACGCCGGGCAGAGGAATCAGGGTGCCGAACTCGCCGCCCCCGCCCTGGAACTGGAACGCCGTCACGTAATGTTCGACCCCTTCGTGGTAGCCGGCCAACGTGGTCGTGCGGCCAAGGTTTACGGCGCCGTTGGAGCCTATCAGGCCTGCGCACGCCGCTGCCGGGCTCGGGCTTTCGACCAACAGGCCTCCTGCGACCAGCAGGCAGACCGCTGGTAATATCGCTAACAGTGCTCGCATCGGTTTCCTCCTTGGATATCGCTGATATCACTAGGACGGAAGCGGACGCGATTTGGTCCCCTTGAAAGCAGCGCCAGAGGCCGCCAAGCGACGTTGGCGATTTACGCAGCCGTTGATACGGGCGTCCGATGCTCGCCCAGGAAGGCGAGCACGGTCGCGTTCACGTCTTCGGAGCTCTCTACCAGAAACCCGTGCCCGGCGCCGTCGAACTCCACCAACCGTGCGTCGGGAATGCCTTCAGAAAGGAGTCGCGCGTTGTGAGCCGGGATTACCCTGTCCGCCGTCCCCGTGAGCACCAGCGCGGGCGCCTTGATTTCGCCGAGCCGCCCGACTGTGTTGAAGCCAACGATGGCCATGAACTGTCGCTGAATCGCGTACATCGGCGCCATCAGATGGGCGTTCAAAAGCGCCCGACGGACCAGCTCGCCCTTGTTCTTGGCGATATAGTCCTCGCTGTAAAGAAGGGCCAGCCCAACCTCCAGCGCTTGCACGAGCGGCATCCCGGCCAACGATATTAATTGCTGAACCACCTCGGGTCCGGCGAACATCGCCGTTGGCCCGCCAGCCATGGTGCCGCCGAGCACTAGCGTTCGGACGCTTTCCGGATAACGAAGCGCGAGTTCCTGCGCGATCATCCCGCCTAAGGACATGCCGAATACGTGTGCCGGGCCAACACCCAGTTCGTCGAGCAGCGCCTGCGCATCGTCCGCCATCTGGCCGATGGAGTAAGGTTCGTTCGGCTTATCGCTCCGTCCCGCGCCTCGGTTGTCGAACGCGATCACCTGATACTCACGGCTGAAAGCGGGTACCTGCGCCCACCAGCCAGTCGTGTTCGCTCCGAGCCCCATGATCAGCACGAGCGGCTCGCCCCTGCCGTGGACCTCATAGTAGAGATTGACCCCGTTTACTCGCGTGAACGCCATACCGCCGGTTCCTTCCGCTCTGGTTTTGCTAATGACTTGAACAATTGCGGCGGCTAAGCGTTACGGTCAAGTTAACGCATACTCGGTGGAGAATCGGGGTCAAAATTTTCTGGGCCTGCAGAGATCTATTTTATTCCCACCAACTCCACGTCAAAGATGAGAGTGGCATTTCCTGGAATAGTGGGTGCCTGCCCTTTCTCACCGTAGGCCAGAGCTGGCGGGATGATCAGACGTCGTTTGCCGCCCACCTGCATCGTGGAGAATCCCTCGTCCCAACCCTTGATTACACTGCCCTGACCGAGCGGAAACTCGAACGGGGTACGGCCTTCCTTGAATGAACTATCGAACAGCGTTCCATCCGACTGCAGCCATCCCGTGTACTCTGCGACGATCGTCTGGCCGGGCTGCGGCGTCGGCCCCGTCCCGGGCACAATTTCGAGATACTGCAGGCCGCTCGCGGTGATCACGGGCTCGCCGGCGACCGGAGGCGGCGTTGCCGCGGGGGCTGGCCGTGGAGTCTGGCCGGGCGCAAGTGTTGGTGTGGCTGTCGATGGTGTGACTGATGGCTGGCTGACCGCGCTCTCGCCACCACCGCCGCCGAGCACGGAGGCAAGCGTCAGACCCACGACTGCAATCAGGACGAGACCGATCGCTGCGGCAGTGAGCGTATACGGGCTGCTGAGAAAGTCCGGAAGATGTATCTCCGGGCCGACCAGCGCTCCGCTCTGCCGGGCCAGCTTCCGGTCATACTCAGCACGTCGCCGCGGATCGCTGAGCACGTCGTATGCACCTTTGATCTGTGCCCAGCGCGCCGCTGCCCGAGGCTTCCGGCTGACCGCAGGGTCGTAGAGCCGAGCAAGCCTTTGATACGATGCGTCGATCTCATCTGCGCCGGCTAGGCGATTGACCTGCAATATCGAGTAGTGGTCGCGTTCTTTGGGCATGCTTCTACCGGTTACTAGGTTTGAGTGAAAACCATTGTATCGGAACGCCTGTCACGCGCCAGCATCGCGCCAGGCGTGGATTCATCGCCCGGTCGAACCATGACCACCGGTATCCCGGGACGTCGCGCTCAGCTCCGCCGCCACCTCGATCGAGACCTTCTCTGCGTGGCTGATCACCATCTGCGCGATTCGGTCGCCGTCCTGCACTACATGCGGCTCACGGTGAGGGAGCGCGTACATCGTGACGAGCACCTCTCCCCTGTAGTCGCTGTCTACGGTCCCGAGGACGACGAGCACTCCCCGCGAGGAGAGGCCTGAGCGCGGCCGGATCTGCACATCCAGTCCAGATGCGAACTCCATCGCGAACCCGGTGGGGACTCGGACCGGTTCGGACCCGACCTCCATTGGCCGTTTTAGGCAAGCGTAAAGATCGTAGCCGGTCGACCCTTCCGTAGCACGCTGGGGAAGACGCGCGTTCGCGTGAAGCCGCTTGATCCGAATCGCTTGTTGGCTCAAATGTTCCGTCCGAGGACCCTCTCTGCCAACGCCCGGCTCGCCTGGATCAGGGCTCGTCCCACGCGATCTTGGGGATCATCCCGCGATCGAACTCCCGCAGTCGGTCAGGGCCAAGCTCCAGGATGCAGTCGAGGCAGGGCCGCACATCACGCAGAAGCTGTTCAACATCCACACCAATTGTCACAGTCCTATAGGGCTCAAGAAGACGAGAGCCATCAGAAAGCAGATTAACGGCGCCCTTGTAATTATCGCGCAAGACGTGATGAAAGCCGGCAGCGATCTTGATTATGCCCTGGTAAAAGTCAGCGAGCGTGCCCTCTTCGCCCTTGCTCCCCACTTCCCGCCAGACGTCCTCTAGTGTCTCGTGACAATCGTAAAAGCGCCAGCTGTTGAACTCCGCGATACCCTTCGCGAGCGCCTCTCGCGTGTCGCGGTCGAGATCTGTCAATGAAGGTCGGCCAGCCATCGCCACCAGTATAGGGGGCGGCGAAATCATGAGGTAGGAGCGGAAGAGCGCTCACGCCAATCTGGGCGCCTCGCCGAGTTGAAAGGAGCGCCTAGGAACCCTTCGTTTGAGGCGGCGCGCTGGCCCGCGGTGTGGTTAACGCCTCCGTGTATGATTGGCGAGAGATCCGACCGATGCAAGGCGAAGCACCAGGCAGTGCCGAGCTGCCTCCACCAGCGCTCGAGGAAGTCAGCAAAGGTGTATTTGCTTACGTGCAGCTCGATGGCAGTTGGGGCCTTAACAACACCGGGTTCATCGCCAGCGGGCAAAGTCTGATCGCCATAGATACCTGCTTCACCGAACGGCGGGCCCGCGCATTCCGGGACGCGATCCGGTCAGTGAGCGGCCTCCCGGTAAAGACGTTGGTAAACACGCACCACCACGGGGACCACACGCACGGGAATTTCGTCTTCCGGGATGAGGCACTGATCGTCGGCCACGAGTTGTGCCGAAAGGAGGTTATCGAAACAGGCCTCGGGACGAAAGCTTTATTCCCGGGCGTCGACTGGGGAGAAATCGAAGTCGCCCCGCCGTTCGTGACCTTCGAGAACTGGATGGCGCTGTATAGCGACGACCTTCGCGTCGAACTAGTTTATGTGGGGCCGGCGCACACCACTAACGACATCCTAGTCTGGCTTCCGGAGCGGCGCATCGTCTTCACGGGAGACATCATCTTTAACGGCGGAACGCCGTTCGCGCTTATGGGGTCGATCGCCGGATGGCTGGAAGCTCTCGAACGGCTGCGATCCCTGGGGGCCGAACGCATCGTGCCGGGCCACGGCCCCGTGTGCGGCCCGGACGCGATCGATGATGCGGTCGGGTACCTACGATTTGTCCAAGATATAGCTTCCAAAGGATACGAAGGGGGTCTCTCCCCGCTGGAAGCCGCCCGCGAGACGGACCTCGGTCGCTTCGCTGAGCTCCTTGATCCAGAGCGACTGGCTGGAAATCTGCACCGCGCCTACAGCGAACTCGGCGGTGAGCCGCGCGGCGTGGCGCTGTCGCTGCCCCAGGCATTCGCCGACATGGTCGCCTATAACGACGGCCAGATGCCACGCTGCCTGGCGTAGCTCTCCTGCTGTCCTACTTCAGCCGATAAATCTCGATGGTCTCGAGGATGGGTGCCCGTTCGGAGAGGTGCGCGCGGATGAGTTGGATCTCACCCACTGACAGAGGGGGGCCGGCGCCTTCCTCGCGCGATCGTGAGACCGCCTCCTTGAGCTGAGGAAGCCCGTCGTTCGAGGTGAAGCGCGCTACGCTGATGTGGGGTAAGAAGTGCGGCCCGTCGAACTGATAGCGCACGAGACTTGGCTTAGCTTCAAGCAGCCGTCCGTTTAGGTCACGCACCGGGAGGGCGTCCCACACCTCGGCGAACACAACCTCAGGGAAGGCGGCGGCAAGCCCAATTCGCGCTTCGAACGGCGGCTGACGAGCGAATACGTGGCGGGCGGCCTCAGCAACTGACCTCACCGCGGACGTGGAGACATTGTCCCGCCGGCCGCGGTTTGCGTTCTCGAAACCTAGTCCCTTTATCGTGATGTGCCAGTAGTCCTCCGGGTAGGGCTCGACACCGGGAATGTCCTCAACTGCGCGGACGAGTTTTCGCAGATGCTCTGCGACAGCGGGGTCTTCGATCGGGACCAAGAAGGCGAGGTACGTGTCGCGGCCGCGCGTCCACTCGGCCTCGAGCGTATCGGGGACGAGGCGCAGACTGTCGAGAGTCTGAAACTGAGCCCAGGCAGCGTCGAACTCGCCTCTGAGCGCCTCCATTGCAGCAAGAGTGAGGGATGACCGATGGTGGGTCAAGTTTCGTCAGGTGGCCGGCCAGGTGGAGCCGGCTCGCCCCAACCCGCGCCGCCAGGTGTCTCGATGATGAGCCGGTCCCCGACTTCAAGCTCCAGCCTGACCTTCGACGGGACGGGTACCGATTGGTCGGTTCCTGACCGCAGGAGAAGGTTCCTCCCCGCCATCCCAGCGCGTCCGCCCGCCAGCGGCCATGGCGCGATACGCCGGCGCTCCGTCAGCAGCGTGACGGTGGCAGGCGAGAGCATTTCATACGTGCGAACGATGCCGTTCCCCCCTCGCCGCTGGCCCGCGCCGCCGGATCCGACCCGCACGGCGTACTCCAGCAGGCGGAATGGATAGGCCATCTCGAGGGCCTCGGCCGGCGTGTTCATCGTGTTCGTCATGTGCGTATGCACGGCATCTAGGCCGTCGCGCTGCGCTGACGCCCCGGCGCCGCCACCGATAGTCTCGTAGTAGGCAAACTCCCTATCTCGAAGCTGATCGTAGCCGCCGATCGTGACATTGTTCATCGTGCCCGCGCTCGCTGCCGGAATGAGTTCCGGCAGGGCTTGGGCAAGCGCTCCCAGCACTACATCGACGATTCGCTGAGAGGTCTCGACGTTACCGGCGGCGACGGCCCGAGGAGGATCGGCGTTAACGACGGAGCGCTTAGGCAACGTAAATGTCACCGGCCGAAAACAGCCGTGGTTCGCGGGAACGGATTCTCCGCCCTCCACCAGCGCCTCCAGCAGGCAGCGCACCACGTAGTACACGGCGGAGCGGGTGACAGCCGCAACCGCATTCACTGAGGACGGGCGCTCCGGTGCCGAACCGCTGAAGTCGCTGTGGAGAGTACCAGCGCCGACTGTAAGGCGGACACGGATGGGGACGGGTTCCTCACTCGTACCATCGTCATCGAGAAAGTCCTCGAATTGGTACTCACGTTGTGGGACCGCGGCGAGCGCGGCCCGCGTCATGCGTTCGGCGTAGTCCATAAGCTCTTCTATCACCACAGAAGCATGACGGAGCCCATATCGCCCGGCTATTTCTAGTAGCCGCCCCTCTCCCGTCTGCTGCGCGGCAACTTGCGCATCGAGGTCTCCCCTGCGTTCCTCGGGCGCGCGCATGTTGCGAAGGAGCAAGTCCAGAACAGCGCTATTCAGACGGCCGCGCTCGTACAACTTTATTGGCGGGATCACCATCCCCTCCTGGATCAGTTCTTCGGCGATTGGCATCGAACCGGGGGAGATGCCGCCGACGTCCGCATGGTGGGCGCGCGAGGCAACGAAGCCGGCGAGCGTGCGGCGCACGAACACAGGCGACACCATCGTGATATCGGGGAGATGCGTCCCGCCGAGGTACGGGTCGTTCAGGATAACGATATCGCCCGTCGCGAACGGGGCGAGCGGCATGGCCGCCTCGACAGCGGTGGGCATTGCGCCGAGGTGGACCGGAATGTGAGCTGCCTGCGCCACGAGCCGGCCCTGCGGGTCGAAGACGGCGCATGAGTAGTCTCGCCTCTCCTTGATGTTCGGCGAGTGGGCGCTGCGCCCGAGCGTTACTCCCATCTCTTCAGCAATCGAGGAGAAGAGCGCTGCCGCGATGCCGAGTTCGGCGGCGTCGGCCTTGAAGCTCAGCATTAGACCGCCGTAAAGATGAGATTACCCATCACATCCACCTCACTCTGCCAGCCGGGCGGCACCACCGTCGTCGAGTCCATTTGGGTGATAACCGCGGGGCCCCGAAAGCGAAGCCCCGGTAGGAGATCACCGCGGTCATAGACTGCGGTGACCTCTGGCTTCCCCTCGAACCAAACGTCGCGCTGGTTTGAGGCAGTAGCCGGCTTCGCCTTCCGTTTGCCGCTTTCCTCTTTGCGGCTGCGCGTTGCGATGCCCGGCAGGACTAGCTTCGCACGTAAATTGATAACCTCTACGGCCCGCGACGGGTCGCTGTGATCGAAGCGCGCGTGGTGCGCGGCATGAAAAGCGGGCAAGAAGTCCGCCGGCGCGATGGACTCGGACGGAATCGCCAGTTCGTAGGACTGCCCGGCGTACCGCATATCAAGGAGGATCTGCACGGCAAGTCCCTCCAGTCCGAAACCCTCAGATTTCAGCTCCTTCCGTCCGCGCCGTTCCAGCTCGTCGCGTATTTCCGCCAGCATCTGTAGGGTCGAGGCACTCGTAAATTGAGCGTGTTCGGGCCGGGCCGGCGAGCTGTCGGGATTAGCGAGGCTCGATTCGTCCTCACCGTGCCGCGCCCCGACACCTCGCTCTGGCTCAACGAGAAGCATCACCGAAGCCGATAGGTCCTTCACGATCGGTGCCGTCGCCATACCGAGTGCGGAAAGAACGCCGGGGTGCTGCGGTATCAGGACACGCGGGATGCGGAGGGCGGCGGCCAGATCGCCGGCGTGAAGCGGACCGGCGCCCCCGAAGGCAACCAGGGTGAAGTCGCGAGCATCGTAACCGCGCTCCACCGAGACTATGCGCAGGGCGCGCTCCATGTTGACGTTCGCGACACGCAGCACGGCCTCGGCGGCAGTGTGGGCGCTGCCGCCAAACGGCTTCGCGATTCTCGCCATCGCTTCGAATGACAACTGGGGATGGATGGCCATCCGGCCGCCCAGGAAGCCTTCCGCCGAAATCCGGCCAAGCACCACATGGGCGTCCGTCACAGTGGGCTCGGTGCCTTCGCCATAGCAGGCAGGTCCCGGTTTAGCGCCTGCGCTCTCCGGGCCGACGCGCAGCGCGCCCCCGGCATCCAGGCGGGCGATCGAGCCCCCGCCCGCACCGACGCTCAGTACATCAACGGTCGGCCCGCGGACCGGCAGCTCGCCGACCAAGGTCTCATCGCGCTCGAGGATGCGGCCGGGACAGAGTGCCACATCTGTCGAAGTCCCACCCATATCAACCGTGATGATTCGGTCGAAGCAGGCATTTTGGGCGAGCGCAAAGGCGCCTGCCACGCCGCCCGCAGGGCCGGATAGGGTCGTTCGGATCGCTAGCTTTCCTGCCACCTTCGGGCTGACACTGCCTCCGTTCGAAGACATGACCCGCAGACGGTGGACGCCATGTCCACGCACCGCCTTCTCCAGACGCGAAAGGTATCGCTCCATGACCGGCGCTACATAAGCGTTAGCCACAGTCGTCGACATGCGCTCGAACTCGCGATGCTCCGGAAGGACCTCGTGCGAAACAGAAGTGGCAATGCGCCGGCGCCGCGCCGCATCAGCCACTACGCGTTCGTGATCCGGCCCGAGGAAGGAGAAGAGAAAGCAAACGGCCAGCGATTCAACGCGCTCGTGTTGGACGGAGTCAAGCAGAGTCTCGATTTCGGCCGGGTCGATCGCGTGAAGCACCTCACCGCGCCAGTCGAGGCGCTCGTTCGCTTCCAGCCGAAGCTCGTCCGGCACGAGCGGAGGCTCGCGCTGGGGCGACAGGTCATACAGCTTCGGACGCGTCTGTCGTCCGATGACCAACACGTCCCGGAAGCCGCGCGTCGTGATTAGCGCGGTGCACGCGCCCTTCCGTTCGATGATCGCATTTGTTGCGACGGTGGAACCGTGGACGAGATCAGTGCCGCCCTCCCTACCGGAAGCGCGGCTTACGCCTGGCCGCCCTGCTTGACCTCTGAGCTCGGCGAGGCCTTCGAGGATTGCGCGCGCCGGGTCATCCGGTGTCGAAGGACGCTTGTAAACGGAGACCCCGCCTTCGTCGTTGATGAGGTAGAAGTCTGTGAAAGTGCCGCCGGTATCGACGCCGAGGACGGGCATGGAGCCAGTTTAACGCCCGGCTGAGCAGATTCGTTATCTAGGCAACGCCTACTTCGCCGACAGCCCCGGCCGCGCGTGCGACCGCGACTCCGCGACGACTTCCGGCAGCACCGAGAGCACGTGGTCGATCTCCTCTTTGGTGTTCTCCGGTCCGCAGGTGAGTCGCAGCACTCCGGCCGCCCGGCTCAGCGGCATCCCGATCGCAGTAAGCACGTGAGAGGGTTCCCACGTGGCGGACGTGCAGGCGCTTCCGGCGCTGGCAGCGATGCCCAGTCCATCTAACCGCGATAGCATCGCGTCGGACTCTGCCCCTTCAAAACTGAAGTGGACGTTGTTCGGAAGCCGCTGCTCGGGGTGTCCGGTGAGTCTCGCCGCCGGAATGGATCGAAGGACGCCGTCGACCAGCTGCCTTGACAACTGACCGTAGACCTCCGAATAACGCTCTGTATTGGCCTGGGCTTCACTCAGGGCAGTTGCCGTGCCGGTTATGCCGGCCACGTTTTCCGTTCCGGCCCGCCGCTGCCGCTCTTGGCCACCCCCGCTCATTAGCTCGAGGAATGGGGTGCCACGCCTCATGTACAGCACACCCGCACCCTTTGGACCGCCAAACTTGTGAGCCGAAAGGCTTAACAGGTCTACGCCCAGCCGCTTCACGTCGAGGCTGAGCGCGTTGGCGCCCTGTACAGCATCCGTATGGAGGGCGACGCGTCGCCGCAATGCCTTCGCACGCCGCTGCACGGCTTCCGCGATCTCCGGCAGCGGCTCGATCGTGCCCACCTCGTTGTTGGCAAGCATCACACTCACGAGCACGGTCCGCTCGGTGACTGCTCGAGCGACGTCATCGGGATCGACAGTGC
>Ga0209801_1001383_pt1 | contig 14979 bp, 13 predicted proteins | sample GraSoiAngelo_127_FD_185884 | JGI IMG/M metagenome (GOLD analysis project Ga0209801, IMG submission 185884) | Grasslands soil microbial communities from the Angelo Coastal Reserve, California, USA - 14_0927_09_40cm (SPAdes) (version 2) | ecosystem: Environmental > Terrestrial > Soil > Grasslands ... | reverse complement strand
CAGCAATCGTTGGGAAGATCTCGCCGATACCGCCACGCCAGCCCGGTGCGAAATACCAAACGAACACGCGGACGAGCGGACTCAAAAGAATCACGGCGGCGGCCACCCGCGCACCCGCTGCTACGCCCAACAGCGCGAGTACAGCGGGCCAGAGGAGATAGAACTGCTCTTCGACGGAAAGCGACCACAGATGGCCGACGTACCAAGAGCGATGCGGATTGAAGTTGCTCGTGTAAGTAGTCGCAAACAGCAAGTCGTGGGGATTGAGGCCGATCAAGAAGCGGAGGCTCAGGACCGCGATGACCCCCATGAAGACGTAGGCAGCTGGGAAGATTCTGAACACGCGACGGAGATAGAACTGTCGGAGCGAGATCGAGCCGGTCTTGGTGCGTTCTCGTAGTAGCAGATCGGTGATGAGAAATCCGGAGATGACGAAAAAGATCCGGACGCCAAAGTTTCCGAACTGTCCGAGAGAGTCGAGCGACCGCGGATAATTTCGCGTGCCGCTCAGGTGGCCCAGGAGCACTAGTGCAATGGAAATGGCGCGCAGCCCGTCGAGCGTCGGGATACGGCCCTTGCTCGGCGACCCTCGCCGGTCGATCAGACGGGATTCGCTCTCGAGCGTGTCGCGGGAATCGCCGCTGGGGCGCAAACCTGTCACCTCGCCGAGGAACTCACCGAGTACCCGGCCCGGCGCGCGGTGACTGTCGACTTGGTGTTGCATGACCGTCCGGGGAGAGACGACGGCGGCGCTGGTCCTCGCCTAGGTGGAGCGCCGGCGCCTTGCGCTCACCAGGCGCCGCGGCGACGCAGCATCACCGGGAGCGTGCGGGCCATGATCCTGAGATCTTCGAGCGTCGACTGACGGCGGATGTACTCGAGATCGTACCGCACCTTACAACGCACGTCATCCACCGAGGTGTCATAGCCCTGATTGACCTGCGCCCAGCCTGTGATGCCGGGGCGAACGCGCTGGCGCCGCTGGTAGCCTTCGATCTGCTCCCGCAGATACACGAAGATGGTCGGCTGCTCCGGCCGCGGACCCACGATGTTCATGTCGCCCTTCAGCACGTTGAAGAGCTGAGGCAGCTCGTCGAGCCGAAACTTGCGCAGCACCTGGCCGAGCGGTGTGACGCGCGCGTCCTCGGGCTGAGCCCACACTTCCGACTTGGTCTCGTCGGCCGGGCGCATCGTGCGGAACTTGTACATCGTGAAGGGCGAACCGCCCAGGTCCGTGTGGCGCCGCGTGTTCCCCCCGGCTCCCGAGAGCGCCCGGCGGTCCAAGCCGACGCGCGTCTGGGTGAACAAGACGGGTCCGCGCGACGTCAGCTTGATCAACGCGGCGATCACAAGCATCAGCGGGAAGGCCACGACCAGGCCGACCGCGGCGACGACGATGTTGAGGGCCCGGCGCGCGATGCGCTCGCGGTCGATCGCACCGAACGGCACTCGGTGCGCCAACGCGATCGTCGCGTGGCGGGGGGGTCGGAGTTCCAGAGTGGTGCTCATGGCCTCAGTCATTCGCAAAGTCCGTGCGCGGGCGCGCCCCAGCACGGTTGTGAGTCTCCGTGTGCACGTCATATGGCGACGTGGCGTCGTGTGTTGAGCGGCTGCCACGGGGCGCTGCGACGTCAAGCGGCCGCGCTGCTGCCCACGGGGGCGTCCACTTCGAAGTAGAAGCGGGTGCCCCACTGCGGGCGGGTTTCGATCTGCAATTCGGACCCCATGGCCCGCACCAACTTGCGGCAGATGGTGAGCCCGAGCCCCGAGCTGGAGAAATGCTCGCGCTGAGTCGCCGGGGGCCGCCGCACGGGCTGATACAGCGTGCGCAGCCGCGCGGTGTCGATGCCGTTCCCGGTGTCTCGCACCGAGAACTCGAGGCGCCGCGTGCCGACCGGCAACGCCGCGATCTCCACGAAGCCCGTGTCGGTGAACTTGACCGCGTTGGTGGCCAGGTTGAGCAGCACGCGCGACAGCGCGCGCTCGTGTCCGGTGCGCCGTTCGGGTACGGGATGCACCAGACGGACCTCGAGCTGCTTCTCCTCCGCGATGGGAAGGATCATGCTCCGGACGGACCCGAAGACTTCCACAACGGAGAAGGGAGCCGGGGCACGGTCGACGAGGCGCTGCCCGCCCCGGGCGAGCTCGAGCACGTCGCTCGCCGTGGCGCACAGGCACAGCGCGGCACTGTAGATCAGCCCCAGCTGCCTGGTCTGCTCCGGCGTGACCGGTCCGCCCTGGCCCTGTTGCAACGCTTCCGCCAGAAACAGGACCGACGTAAGCGGTGAACGCAGGTCATGCGCCAGCTCCACCACGAGATCCAGCCCGTGCGGGCCCGACAAACACGCCGCGAGATCGGGCGGCTCGGGCTCGGACGTCGGCTCGGGCTCGGGTAAGCGGTCCGTGACCTCCGCGATCGCGGTCGCCACGGTGGGCCAATCGAGCCGCTCGGCGGTATTCGTTCTCATGCGGTCGCCTTGTGGGCGGTCGCATCGGCGGTCACGGCGTCCATCGGCTCTGCCAGCTCCGAGGACTCCGCGGCCGAGTCGGGCTCACGCTCGACCACCCAGCCCGCCGTCGGACTACGCTGCAGGCCGTGACGCTCCATGAGCCGGTACAGCGTGGTCCGATCGACTCCGGCGATGCGCGCCGCCTTGGACATGTTGCCGCTCGCCCGGTTGACCAGCCAGGTGAGATACTGGCGCTCGAACTGGGCGATCACGCGATCGCGGGCGGCGTGATAGCTCTCTTCGAGCAACGTCGAGATGAGCGAAGCCGGATTCGAGCCTACCGCCGGCGTCGGCTCACCGGTGAGCTGCAGGTCCTCGGGGCGGATCTCCGCGCCCGGCTCCACAACGACGGCCACGTGCTCGATCACGTTCTGCAGCTCGCGCACGTTACCCCGCCACGGATGGCCGCACAGCGTGCGCAGCGCCGCGTCCGTGAGGCGCGGGAACGGTGCGCCCTTCCGGCGGTGCCGCACCCAGTACGTCGACAGGAAGTAGTCGGCGAGCAGGGGGATGTCCTCGGGGCGCTCGCGCAGCGCCGGGACGTGAATCGGGACGACCTTCAGGCGGTAGTAGAGGTCTTCCCGCATCTCGTTCGCCTCGACGGCCGCTTCGGGGTCGCCATTGGTCGCGGCCATGAAGCGCACGTTCACGACGGCGTCCGTCGTCTCGCTGCCCACGCGCCGCACGACGCCGTCCTGGATCACCCGCAGCAGCTTCGCCTGGATCGGCTTCGGCATCTCGATCAGCTCGTCGAGGAACAACGTGCCACCGTTGGCGGCTTCGAGCAGGCCGGGTTTGTCGCGCACCGCGCCCGTGAACGCGCCCTTGCGATGGCCGAACATCTCGGACTCGAGCAGGCCCTCGGGCAGGGCGGCGCAGTTCACGGCGATGAACGGCCGGCTGGAGCGACGGCTGTGGTGATGGATGAACTGCGCGATCATTTCCTTGCCGCTGCCGCTCTCTCCCGTGATGAACACGGACGCGTCGGTCGGCGCTACCTTGCGGGCCAGTTCGATCGCCCGCCGGAACGACGGCGCGGTGCCGAGCAGCGTGATCTTGTCCGAATGGACCTGCAGCTGATCCAGCGTATCCCGCTGTTCGCGCGTCTCGCGCGCAACCAACAGGGTGTGAACCGCTCGCCCGATCAGCACCTGCAGGTGCGAAGCGGAAAAGGGCTTGGGTAAGTAGTCGAACGCCCCCTGGCGCAGCGCCTCGACGCTCGACTCGACGCTGGGATTGCCCGTCATCACGATGACCATCGTGTCGTGATTGGTCCCCAGCGCGGTGCGCAACAGGGTGAGACCATCGACCTGCGACATGTACAGGTCTACGATCACGAGGTCGAATGCGCGGCGCTTCAGCAGGTCGAGGGCTTCCTGCCCCCGGCTGCAGACGGTCACGTCGTACCCTTCGTGGCGCAGAACCGCCGCGCAGCTCTCTCGCAGCGTGTGTTCGTCATCGACCACCAGAATCCGCACGCGAGCCTTCGCCTCCGGCCCGATGGCGAGCATGGCCGACGGCTCCCGTCCCTCGACGGAGGGGCTCACGCCGTCCTGAGCAAGCGGTATGGACATCGGAGTCGTCCTCGATTTCCGGTTGACCCCCCCCTACGCAGGGTTCGGGCCAACCTGTCGTGAGGGTGCAGCGGCACGGATTCTCCGCACCGCGACAACGAAATCGGCCCGTCGGCCGTCCCCGCGGAGAGCCGGACTCGCACCAAGGTGCATCCGGCCAGGGGATGCGGTGCACCGATTTGCGGCATGGGGATGGTGTGGGCGGCGTGCCGCGCGGTATCGGACTTGCCACAGGGAGGCGCGACGCCGCGCCCACCGGGCGCAGCCCCGCCAACACAGTGGAGGTACGCGTTCCGATGAGCACCAGTCCGCTCCCGTTTCACTCCGGCTCGACGGTCCCGGCCGTGGCCCCAGCGGCCCCCCCACCCATGGGCGCCGACATGGGATTCGGCCAGGGATTCGCCCAACCGGAGACCGGCGTCGACTGGCGCCGCGTGTTGAGCGCCGTGGCGCGCTTCAAATGGCTGATTGCGGTGGTGACCATCGTGGGCACGGTCGGCGGCCTGGCGGCGACCCGCTTCATCAAGCCGCAATACATGGTGCAGGCGACGCTGTGGATCGACCAGCCCGATCAGCGCGGCGGGCAGGATCGCGGCCCGATTCGCGCGGGGCAGCCGCTCGAGCCTGAGGCGTGGCTCGATCTGCTCAAGTCGTACCGCGTGCTCGACCAGGTAGTGCGCGACCAGCGCCTGTTCCTGACGCCCAAGGCGCGCGAGGATGCGCCGCTGTTCGAGACGTTCCGCGTGGCGGAGCAGTATCGACCAGGGGTGTATCGGCTCGCGCTGGATGGAAGCGCACGGACCTTTACGTTGTCGACGGACAAGGGGGTCGAGGTGGAGCACGGTGCCGTGGGCGATTCCATCGGCGCCCGGTTGGGCTTTACCTGGGCACCGCCCGCCGGCACGGTCCCCGCCGGCCGCACCATCGAGTTCTCCGTGGCGACGGTGCGCGACTCGGCGCGGGCGCTGAGCGACGAGCTCGAGGTGGCGACGGATCCCGCGGGCAACTTCCTGCGGATGCACCTGAAGGGCGCGGACGCCGCGCGCATCACCTCCACGATCAACGGGATCGCCGAGCGGTTTGTACAGGTCGCGGCGGATCTGCGGCGGCAGAAACTGACCGAGCTGACGAAGATTCTGGACCAGCAGCTGGCGGCCGCGCACCAGAACCTGCTCGACGCCGAACAAGCGCTGGAGCGGTTTCAGGTGAAGACGATCACGCTTCCGTCCACGGCGGCCGGTGGGGCGCGCGCAGCCGGCGGCGTCCCCACGGCGTCGGGCGCCAGCGCCGACGATCCGGCGTTCGCGAGTTTCTTCCGCATGCAGGTCGATCGCCAGCAGGTGCAGCAGGACCGGGACGCGCTCGAGCGCGTGCTCAGGCAGGCGGGCGACTCCGGCGTGTCGCCGGAAGCGCTGGCGATCGTCGGGTCGGTGCAGCAGAACGTGCAGTTGAAGCAGGCGCTCGACGAGCTGACGACCAAGCAGGCGGAGCTGCGGGCGCTACGCTACAAGTATTCCGACGAATATCCCCTGGTGCAGCGGCGGCTGAGTGAAGTCGCCACGCTCGAGCGGCAAACGATCCCGACGCTGGCGCGTCAGCTCATGGCCGAGCTCTCGGGACGGGAAGCCGAGCTGGGGCGCCGCGTGACGGCGGACGCACGGAGCATACAGGCCGTGCCGCCGCGTGCCATCGACGAGGCCCGGTTGCAGCGCCAGGTGACGCTCGCGGAGAATCTGTTCACGAGCCTGCAAAAGAACTACGACGAGGCGCGCCTGGCCGAGGAGAGCGCCGTACCGGACGCCCGCATCCTCGATCACGCGGTCGTGCCGCAGGATCAGGTGCGGAACACGGCGCCCCGCGTGGTTTTTCTGGGGTTCGCCGCCAGCCTGGCGTTGGGGCTGTGCGGGGCCGTCGTGCTCGACCGGATCGACCCCAAGGTGCGCTATCCCGACCAGGTCTCACGCGGACTGGGGATCCCGATCCTTGGTGCCGTGCCGCATCTCCGCAACCTGCCGCGCGGTGGCCGGGGCAACGGCGCCCGGGTCCCCGACGACGTGAACGAGGTCGTGGAGGCGTTGCGCGGCGTATGCCTGAATCTCGTATACGCCCACGGCGGCCGGGCCCCCCTGCTGGTGACGATCACCAGTCCGGGGGCCGGGGACGGCAAGTCATTCATCTCGGCGAACCTGGCGCACACTTTCGCCGACGGCGGGCACCGTACGTTGCTGATCGACGCGGACATCCGGCGTGGCGTGCTGCACCGCCGGCTGAGCGTGCGCCGCCGGCCCGGCTTGAGCGACTTCTTGCGCGGCGAAGCGCAGCTGGACGCCATCGTGCAAGCGACCCAGTTCCCGGCGCTCTCGCTGATCGGTTGCGGGACGCGCGCGTACAACGCGCCCGAGCTACTCGGCTCGCCGGCGATGACGTCGCTCGTCAACGGACTGCGCGGTGGCTATGACGTGGTACTGATCGACAGTCCGCCGCTCGCGGCGGGAGTGGATCCCCTCATCCTCAGCACCCTGACCGGAACCCTTGCCCTGGTCCTGCGCACCGGCTACAGCCACCGCGACGTTGCCGCGGCCAAACTAGAGGTGCTGCAGCGGCTGCCGGTGCGCATGCTCGGAGCGGTGCTCAACGACGTGCCCGCGGGCGGTGCCTACCGGTACTATTCCTATTATCTGCCGGGGTACGAAGCGATGGACGAGAACAGCGGGTCGCCGCGGGTGCCCGTCTAAGGAGCGGAGGTACCGATCCCTTCGTCGAAGCGCCGCAGCCAGCTGCCCGAGTCGGTCTTACCGGTGCGGACGGCAGCGGCGGCCCGGACCAGCAAATCGACCGGCTCGATCGGCGCGTAGCCCACGTTCGCGACGGCCTCGTAGCCGCAGCGCACCCGGGGCGACGGCGAGGCTGCGGAGCCGGTCGACGCCGGCGTACCGATCGTGCCGGGCGCCGACACCGAGTTCGCCAGCCGCTCGGCCAGCCGGCGCGCACCTGCGGCGTCCGTACCCGGAGCCAGCACCGCGAACTCCGTCGGACTCAGCCGCCCGATCACGTCCGACAGCCGCGCCGCGGTCTTCAGCGCCTGCACGCACCGCCCCACCATACCGCTCCCCGGTTGACCGTGGGCAAGCTCCTGTGGCTCGAGGTCCACGGCGAGCACGACGCAGGCCAGCGGCGCGTGCTCGCGGAACGCCTGCGACCCGAGCTCCCGCGCGCGGCGGGCGAGTCCCTGTCGGTTGTAGAGCCCCGTGACGGAATCGAGCAGCCCCTCGGCCCGCGCGCGATCGGCATCGAGCTTGGCGCGCACGTAGGCGCCGAGTTTGAGCAGGATCTCGTCGGCGTCGTGCGGCGGCGTGATGCATTCCCACGCGCCGGCACGGAGCGCGGCGAGCCGCTGGGCCCGGCTGGCGGGTTCACGCACGGCGAGGAGAATCGGCGTGCTGCTCGAGACCCGCGGGTCCGTGCGGAGCGTGCGACACACGTCGGCGCCGGGCATGTCGGGGAGCTCGGCGTCCACGATAATGAGGTCCGGCTCCGTGCTGCGCGCGCGTTCGAGCACATGCTGAGCCGAGCGCTCCTGGAGCACGGCATAACCGCCGCCTTCCAGCAGGCTCCTCAGCCATCGGGTGGCTTCCTGGCCGTTGCCGCCGAGTAGGACCAGCGGCAATCCGCCTTGTGGCATCCGCTCGCTCATGCAGCGCTCCCCGCGAACAGCGCGTCGAGATGACTCGTTCGGGCACCGATGCTATCTGCAAACACGGGGCCGTGGTGCGTGGGCCGTGCCGCGCCTCAACCGCGCCGCCGGGCGCGGCCGCGGCGCGGCGGCTCTGCCGCGCGAGCGCAACGCAGGCGACGTCGTAGCGCGGCGCGCGCGAGCCAGGGGCACCATCGCTAACCCATTGTGCGGGTGATCGGTAGCAGCGTGTCTGGGCGCCGGAACGCGGCCGGGCCTCAAACTTGAAGGGAGCGGTTGGGACGTGGATCGAACCAGCGTGCAATTGACGACCGCGAGCATCCGTCGCGCCCGGCGCCACGGGCCACTTGGCCGCCGCCGCGCCCAGCCCGGGTCCATGCGCTGGACCGGCGACCGGAGTGCCGGCGAGAGCAGGCTCGCCCAGCTCGCCCGGTTCGGCCTCGCGATCACCGGGAAGCCCCTGCTGGAACTCAAGCCAGAGGACGCGTGAGCGATGTGTGGAATCGTAGGGTACGTCGGGCCGCGGGAAGCGGCGGCGGTTCTGGTGGAGGGCTTGAGCCGGCTGGAATATCGCGGCTACGACTCCGCCGGTGTCGCGGTCCTCAACGGGGGCGGGGTCGAGACCCGCAAGCTGACGGGACGCATCGCGCGTCTGCGGGACCTCCTGGCGCAGGCGCCGGTGCACGGCAGCTGCGGCATCGGCCACACGCGCTGGGCGACGCATGGCGCGCCGACCGAGCGTAACGCGCATCCGCACACCGACTGCAGCGGCACTCTCGCCCTGGTCCACAACGGGATCATCGAGAACGCCGATGTGTTGCGCACCCGGCTCGAGCGGGCGGGCCACCGCTTCTCGACCGAGACCGACACCGAAACGCTGGTGCACCTGATCGAAGACTCCGTGGGCGAGACGCTCGAGGAGCGCGTCATGGCCGCCCTCGCCCACGTCGAGGGGACCTACGGGATCGCGGTGGTCTCCGAGGCGGATGCCGGGAAGATCGTGGTCGCCCGGCGCGGCTCACCGGTGCTGCTCGGGGTCGGAGATGGCGAATTTCTCGTGGCCTCCGATGCGAGCGCCGTGCTCGCCCATACGCGATCGGTGGTCTATCTGAACGACGGCGACGTCGCCGTGGTGACGCGGGCCGGGTATCGCGTGCTCGACAGTCACGCCCAGGAGCAGGACCGGGCGGTGGACGACATCGAATGGGATCTCGATGCCATCGCGCTGGGGGGCTACCCGCACTTCATGCTCAAAGAGATCTGCGAGCAGGCGGAGACGGTGCGGAGCACCCTGCGGGGGCGGTTGCTCGCCGGGGAGGGTACGGCCCGTCTCAACGGCCTGAACCTGACGCCCGCACAGTGCAGCCGGATCCGACGCATCGTGATCGTAGCGTGCGGCACGTCGTGGCACGCCGGACTGGTGGGTCGTCATGTCCTGGAGGAGCTCAGCGAGATCCCGGTCTCGGTCGAGTACGCGTCGGAGTACCGCTACCGGCGCGAGCTCCGCATTCCGGGCACGCTGACCATTGCGATTTCGCAGTCGGGCGAGACGGCCGACACGTTGGAGGCGCTGCGTGCCGCCAAGGCGGCGGGCTCGACCGTGATCGGTCTGGTCAACGTGGTGGGCTCCACGATCGCGCGGGAGGCCGACGGCGGCATCTACCTGCACGCCGGTCCGGAGATCGGCGTCGCCTCCACCAAGGCGTTCACCGCCCAGGTGGTCGCGCTGCTGCTGTTGAGCCTGTGGCTGGGACGGCAGCGCGGCGTGTCGGTGGACGAGGGGCGCGCCATGGTCACGGAGTTGTTGGGCCTGCCGGATCTCGTGGCGCGGGCCCTCCAGGTGGAGTCGCAGGTCCGGGCGATCGCCGAGCGCCATGCCGAGGCACGCAACGCCCTGTATCTGGGGCGCGGCGTCAACTTCCCGGTGGCGCTCGAGGGCGCCCTGAAGCTGAAGGAGATTTCCTACATCCACGCGGAGGGCTACCCCGCCGCGGAGATGAAGCACGGGCCCATCGCCCTGATCGACGAGAACATGCCGGTCGTCTGTCTCGCGCCGAAGGACTCCGTCTATGCCAAGGTGGTGTCCAACATGCAGGAAGTGAAGGCACGGGGCGGCAGGATCATCGCCATCACCAGCGAGGGCAACGGTGATCTCGGGCGGCTCGTGGACCACCAGATCGCGGTGCCGGCGAGCTCACCTCTGGTGGCGCCGGTGCTGACCGTCATTCCGCTTCAGCTCCTGGCATACCATATCGCCGTGCTGCGTGGCTGCGACGTGGATCGGCCGCGCAACCTGGCGAAAAGCGTAACAGTCGAGTGATACCATGACACCCAAGACGATCGTGCGCCTCGCGGCGCTCATGCTGCTGGCAGGTCCCGCCGTCGCGCAGACGGCGAGCGGGGGTGGGGCCGCGACCAGCGCGTTCCAGGCCAACGACCAGATCCTGCTCGAGGTGGAGGGGGACAGCCAGTTCACCCACGCCTTCACGGTCGGCGCGGGACCGGCCCTGATGCTGCCGGTGATCGGTCCCATCCCGCTCACGGGCGTGCGGCGCGCGCAGGTGGAGACGTACCTCACGCAGCAGCTCAAACGCTACATGAAGAACCCGGTCATCCACGCCAAAGTGCTGGTGCGGCTGTCGGTGCTGGGTGAAGTGGAGCACCCGGGGTTCTACCCGGTCGCGGCCGACGCCCCGCTGTCGGATGCCTTGATGGCGGCCGGGGGGCCCACGAAGGACGCGAAATTCACCGGTACGCGCATCGACCGCATTGGCCGGGACGGTGTGGCGGGCAGCGATCTGCAGGAGGCGATCGCGCGCGGCGCGACGGTCGACGGGATGGGACTGCGCTCGGGGGACCAGATCATCGTGCCCAAGCGGCATGACAGCGAATCGACGTTCCGGATTATCGGGATCCTCGCGGGCATTCCCGCCGCGATCCTGATCGCTACTCACCTTCACTGAGGACCTGATGCGCGTCCTCTCCGTCGTCGGCGCCCGCCCCAACTTCATGAAGCTGGCGCCCGTCGATCGCGAGCTGGTGAAGCGGGGCGTCGAGCACGCGATCGTGCATACCGGGCAGCACTACGATCACGGCATGTCCACCGCCTTCTTCGAGCAGCTGTGGATTCCCGCTCCCGACTTCCACCTGGGCGTCGGTTCCGGCTCGCACGCACAGCAGACCGCCGCGGTGATGCAGCGTCTGGAGTCGATCGTCGTCGAGCTCTCGCCCGACCTCGTGCTGGTGTACGGCAGCACGAATTCGACGCTCGCGGCGGCGCTCGTGGCCGCGAAGCTGCAGGTGCGGGTCGGGCACGTCGAGGCCGGGCTGCGCAGCGGCGAATGGACCAGCCCAGAGGAGATCAATGATGTCCTCACGGATCGCCTTTCGGAGGTGCTGTTCGTGCCGTCGCGCGACGCCGCGGATCACCTCACGGCCGACGGTGTGCCGGCCGAGCGTATGCATTTCGTCGGCAACGTCATGATCGACACGCTCAGCTGGGCGCTGCCGCAGGCGCTCACCCTCGACGCGGCGGCGCGCTACGGTGTGAACGGCGTCCCGTATGCAGTCGTGACGCTGCACCAACCGAGCAACGTCGACGACCGAGCGGTGCTGCGCGAGCTGCTCGACGCGCTCGAGCACCTGGCCCGCAGCGTCGCCGTGGTATTTCCCGTGCACCCCCGCACCCGGCAGCGGATCCGCACGCACGGACTGCGGCTTCCGGACAACGGCCGCATGCGGGTGCTCGAGCCGCTCGGCTATCTCGAGATGCTCAGCCTGGTGGCGGGCGCGGCGCTGGTCGTGACCGATTCGGGCGGGCTGCAGGAGGAGACGTCGTTCCTGGGCGTGCCGTGTCTCACGGTGCGGCCCACCACCGAGCGTCCCATCACGTGCACCCACGGCACGAACCGGCTCGTCCTGCCCAAGCGGGACCCGATCCTCGCGGCCGCGGAGCGGGCCATGGCGCGCCGCTCGCCGGCGCGACCGGTCATCGAGCGGTGGGACGGGCGGGCCGCCGAACGCATCGCCCGCGTCATATGCGAAGACGAGCGGTTCGAACTCGACGTCCCGTTGGCGGCGACGTCGCCCCGGACGCCCCGACGCGCGGTCGCGATTCCGCAACCGCTCGGCGCGGGCTGAGAGTCCCAGCGGATGAGCCGTCGCAACAGTGTGCCTAACCCGGAGGTCAGCGAATGACCGATGCAGAGCCCGGCGGGGAGCGGACCGCACGCCGCTCCCCGCGGCGCTCTCCTCGATCCGTGGCAGCGGGGCGACTGCCTCGTCCAGTTCATGCTGCATGATGCTGCATTCCGACCACATCAGGCTGCCCAGCGTCGCGCTCGGGACAACACAGATCGACGCACCTGCGCGGCATCCCTTTTGCGAAGACCACTAGTAGCGTGGGTGCCGCGACGCGGTGCGCCACGATGTCACACAGGACATGCACGCGGGGAAGCGGGCCAACTGAGCTGACCATTCGCGGATTGCGTCCACCAGGCCGTCGCGCGCGGCGGGTGGGCCCCGATGGTGGCTCGCTCCCCTGCGCCTTTTTTTTGTGCATCAAGCCGCACGCGCACGCCTCGAAGTGTAGCATTGACGCAATCTTCGTACAGCGAGTACATTTGTAACGCTTTTCGGCGCCGTCAGTTACGGTAGTCAAGCATATCCAACAAGTTGGCACTAGCCTTGCTGTTGCGCCGCGGCAACATTCGACCAGGCGGGGAGCGCCAGCCATGGCCACCAAAGGGAAAGACGCACAGTCGCCGCTGCCTGACCCCCAAGCTCAGACGGAATCCACCGCGGCGCTGTTGCGCGAGCTGGTGGCGCACCTCCGTCAGAACCGAACCCAGTTGCGCGAGGAATGGGCGCGGCGTATCACGCGCGCCCAGCTGCTCACGGCGATGACCGAGGAGGAAATCTTCGCCGAAGCGACCTCGGTGTACGACAACTACGTCGAAGCGCTGGAAACGGGGACGTTCGAGGCCCTGCAGGCGTACGCCCGCAATCTCTCGGAGCGTATCATCCCGCGAGGCGTCGAGACGCACGAAGTCGTCGGGATCGTGCTGCTGTTGCGCGACGTGCTCGCCCGCTCGCTGTTCGGCAAGTACCACGAGGACTTCGACAAGCTCAACCGCATCCTGGACGCCTACGAGCCGGCCGCGAACCGCATCGCGAACACGGTGGCGGTGGGCTTCGTGCAGGAGCGCGAGCGCATCATCCGGCAGCAACAGGAAGCGATCCGGGAGCTGTCGACGCCGGTGTTGCAGGTGCGCGAGCGGCTCTTGATCTTGCCGATCATCGGCGTCATCGATCCGCAGCGCGCGCGCCAGCTCACCGAGCAGCTGTTGCGGGCCATCCGGACCAACCGCGCCAAGGTGGTCGTGATCGACATCACGGGCGTCGCGGCCATGGACTCGAACGTCGCCAACCACCTCGTGCAAACGGTCGAAGCGTCGCGGCTGTTGGGCGCCACGGTCATCGTAACGGGCCTCTCGCCCGAAATCGCCCAGACGCTCGTGACGATCGGTGTCGACTTGAGCGAGATGGCGACGGTGGGCGATCTCCAGGGGGGTATCGAGGAGGCGGAGCGGCTGCTGGGGTACAAGGTCTTGCCCCTGGAAGAGTTGAGTCCGAAGGCGTGAGGCGGCACCCCACTCCGTCGACGGAGGGCGTGTGGAAGTTCCTATTCTGAAGCAGGGTCACTACCTGATCGCGTCTATCCAGTCGGCGCTCACCGATGCCGATCTGTCGCAGCTGCGCGAGGCGCTGATCGAGCGCGTGGGGCGGTTCCGGGCGCGCGGCGTCATCGTCGACGTCACGGCGCTCGACGTCATGGATTCGTTCGCCGTCCGCACCCTGCGCGACATCGCGCACATGGCACGGTTGCGCGGTGCGGAGACGGTGATCGTGGGGATCCAGCCCGAGGTCGCCTTCGCGATGGTGCAGCTCGGGCTGACGCTCAAGGGGGTGTCGACCGCCCTCGACCTGGAAGAAGGCCTGGCGTTCCTCAACGTCCAGACCCAGGTCCGAATCGACCGCGGACCGGGACGCCTCGACCGCGGACCGGGACGCCTCGACCGTGGCTGAAGAGCTGCTGATCCCGATCGCCGCCGACGTCGACGTCGTGACCGCACGGCAGCGGGGGCGCGACCTGGCCGCCGAGGCGGGATTCTCCAGCGGCGACCAGACGGTGATCGCGGCCGCGATCTCCGAGATCGCGCGCAACATCCTGATGTACGCCAAGCGTGGCGAGATCGCCCTGAGCGTCGTGGCGAACGGCGACCGTCAGGGCGTCGTGGTCGTGGCGCGCGATCAGGGACCCGGGATCCGCGACGTCCCCCGCGCCATGCAGGACGGCTACTCCACGTCCGGGGGTCTGGGTCTGGGGCTGCCCGGCGCTCGCCGCCTCATGGACGACTTCGACGTGGTCTCCGATGCGGGGAAGGGAACCACCGTGACGATGAAGAAATGGCGCCGCACCAGTGCCTGAGGCGTCCGTGGACGCCGCGGCCCTGATCGACTGGGGTGTCGCCTCGTCGGCGCTGCCGGGCGAGACCCAGTCCGGGGACCTGCACCTGGTCAAGCCGCTGGCCGGCGGCGTGCTCCTCGCCGTCGTGGATGGGCTGGGTCACGGTGCGGAAGCGGCGACCGCGGCCCGGAGGGCCGTGACTACGCTCGACGAGCACGCGTCCGAATCGGTGTTGGCGCTGCTCGAGCGCTGCCACTGGGCGCTCAAGGGCTCGCGCGGCGTGGTGATGAGTCTCGCGTTCGCCGACCGGCGGCAGAACGCCCTGACGTGGGCCGGGGTCGGCAATGTGGAGTGCATGCTGTTCCACGCCACTGCGGCCACGCCGGCCAATCCGACGCGCGCCAGTCTGGTCACGCGCGGCGGCATCGTCGGATCCGAGCTGCCGCAGATCCGCGCGCAGGTGCTCCCCCTCGCCGCCGGAGACGTGGTGATCTTCGCGACGGACGGGATCCGGGAAGGGTTCAGTGATGGGCTGCAGTTCGAGGCACCCCCGCAACAACTCGCCGAGCACATCTTGAGCCAGCACGGCAAGGGCACGGATGATGCGCTCGTGCTGGTCGCTCGCTATCGGGGCGGCACCCGGACGAGCGGATGACCCGTCCGATCGGGATGGAGCCTTCGCCTCTGCCCGCGGTGCCGCGGTAGGGGGAGGCAGCGTGCTTGCGGATTCTG
>Ga0209801_1001380_pt1 | contig 14999 bp, 10 predicted proteins | sample GraSoiAngelo_127_FD_185884 | JGI IMG/M metagenome (GOLD analysis project Ga0209801, IMG submission 185884) | Grasslands soil microbial communities from the Angelo Coastal Reserve, California, USA - 14_0927_09_40cm (SPAdes) (version 2) | ecosystem: Environmental > Terrestrial > Soil > Grasslands ... | reverse complement strand
CCAGTCTTACGCCTGGGCGTAAGACTGGGCGATGCCCCCTGCCCCCACCAGGCCGAATCGGACCTTGTGATCCATCATGGCGGTTACCTCGTCAGCGGCTCGACTGCGTCGCGGACGGAGTCGGCGATGTAGTCGACGTGCTCATCGGTGTAGCGCTCGGTCCACGGCAATACCAGGACCCTCTCGAGTCCTGCGAAGGTCCCGGGGAAGCGCGCGCGGTCGTAGTCGACCGCTTCCGGCCGCGCCAGGGTGAAGGGATAGCGGCTGGTGCCGAACGTGCGCTGTTTCTGGAAGACCTCGCACATGAACGCCGGCTTCTGGATGTAGCGCGGCGAGGAGGAGATGCCTCCCTCCTTCAGCCGTCGGCCGAGCTCGACCGCCCCGCCCTCGACGATCCCGCCGTCGACCTGCAGACAATACTTCCAGTAGGTGTGGACGCTCCGCGGGTTCACCCGTGGCGTGTCGATGCCGCGAAGCCCACGGAGCCGGTCGGTGAGGCGACCGGCGGTGGCGATTCGGCTCTGCACCACTGCGCCAAGCTTGGGCAACTGAGCGACCGCCACCGCTCCGTGCAATTCGCTCATCCGGTAGTTGAGAGCCAGGAAGTAGTGGTCCGGCTGCGGATCGCCGTAACCCCACGCTTTGTTGATGAAGAGCACCATTCGGCGCGCGAGGGCGCTGTCGTTCGTCGCCACCAGGCCGCCCTCGCCGGTCGTCACGTGCTTGCCCTGCTGCAGGCTGAAGGAAGCGACGGCGCCGAGCGTGCCCACCGGACGACCGTCGTACCGCGTCCCCAACGCCTGCGCGCAGTCCTCGATGACGGCGATGCCTCGCGCGCGCGCGAGCGTCATGATCTCGCTCATCTCGCAGGGGTTCCCGAACAGGTGCGTCACCATGATCGCCCGAGTGCGCGGACTCAGGCGGGCCCGAATGGTCGCGGCCGTCACGTTGAGGGTGTCGGGATCGACGTCGGCGAACACAGGGATGGCGCCCTGGTAGAGGATCGGCGCGAGCGCCCCCATGTCGGTGATCGGCGAGGTGATGATCTCATCCCCGGGCTCTGGATCGATGGCCGCGATGGTCGTGTGCACGGCGGCCGTACCGGAGGCGCACGCCCAGGCGTGCTTGACGCCCAGGAGCTCGGCGAATCGCCGCTCGAGCGTCTTCACGAACGTGCCCTTCGTGCTGGTGAGCGTGCCGCTGCGGATGGCCTCGGCGACCAGCGCGATCTCCTCGTCCCCAAGCGTCCGGCCCGAGGCCTCCTGATCCGACGGCAGCGTCAGCGGTGTCGTTTCGGACGGCGTGATATTGGTCATGGTCTGGCTCTCCCGTCGTCACGGCTCGATCGGTAAATGGTCGTGCCGAGGTGAAAGATCTCTTCGAAGTAGCGCTTGCTCTGCAGGGCCAGGATCCCCAGGCTGATGAACTGGATCGCGAGCGTCAGACTCATGAGGCCCACGAAGAACGTGTGAGGCGCCTCGTGATAGGCGGAGGCCACCGCCGCCGAGGCGCGGGAAAAGAACCACGTGACCTGAGGGAACTTCTGATACTGCTCGACGAAGTGGACGAGCATCCAGGCGTTGACGTACAGCGAAAAGAGGAGCAGCCCGAGGCCCGGAACGATGAAGAACATGAACGGCTTGAAGAGGAAGCCGGAGAACAACACCGACATGGTGTGCCGGGCCATCTTCATGCTCGACTTGCGCCGGGGGCCGGCGGCGTTCTGCAGCCGCCAGTCGAGGTGCGCGGGGATCTCTTCGATCCGGCCGCGCAGCATCATGGCCTTGTAGATGACCTCCGGATTGATCTCCATGCCCATGGCCCGGAGGTTCAGCATCTTGAGGAACCGGGCGTCATAGACCCGGACCATGCCGGTCAGCGTGGAGAGGCTGCCCTTGGCGGTGGCGGACAAGAACCGATTGGCCCAGACGCTCGTCGTTCGCCGCAGCCACGGAACGTTCGAGATGTGGCCGCCCTTCATGTAGGGCGAGGCCACCACGATTTTGGCCCGCGTCTCCCTGATCCTGGTCAGCAGCCGGCCGATGTGATCGGGCGAGTAGCTCAGATCCACGTCCATCGTCACGATGTACTCGCCGCGGCAGTGCTTGAAGGCGAACTTGAAGGCCTGGCCGAGACCGAAGTTCACGGCGTGGTGCAGCACGCGGATGTTGCGGCGAGTCCGGCCGAAGGCCTCGACCAGTCGCCCCGTGTCGTCGCTGCTGCCGTCATTGATGACCACCAGCTCCCAGCGGTATTCGTCCTCGAGCGATTCCATGTACCGGCACAGCACGGCCAGGTTGTTCTCGACGATGGCGGCCTCGTTGTAGGCGGGAACGACCACGGACACGAGCGGCCGGGACAGCGCGAGCGGCGCCGCGGCCCTCTCCACGCCCAGCGGCCGTGACGGCGTCTGCGCCACAGGGATCGATTCCGTCGTGTTCATAGCGTCATCTCCCAGGGATCGGAGGGAGGCCCCTCCGGGTGAGCGACTAGGCCGCGGCGTCCCGCCGCGACGACGGGGCGGCGCCCGTTCGCTGGTCGACGCGGCCGTTCGTCGGAAGGTCCGTGCGGCCGGTCGCCGTCATCATCTCGCTCCGTGGCGTCGTGCTCCAGAACGGCCGCTGCAGGCCAAGGACGAAGCGGAGAAATCCGAACCCCAGGCCCACGTTGAGTGCGATGAAATATCGCGCGGCGGACGCCGCCAGGCGGACGACGGGGGCGAGGGCGCCGAGGCCATAGAACCCGAGCTGGGCCGCGAAGAGCCACCGGAAGAACGGGCTGCCAAGGAGAAAGAGGTTGGCCGCGAACCCCGTCAGCATGAGCCAGGGACCGAGCCAGCGCAGGACCTTGTGCGAGAAGTACGAGAAGGCCACCAGGCCCTTGTCGGGCAGCAACAGCCGCCACGTCCACAGGAGGGCCTGCAGGTCGCCGGCACCGATGCGCACGCGCCGCCGGAGCTCGTGGCGGACCTGCGCCGGCGACGTTTCGTAAGCCCGCGCCGCCGGCACGAAGAAGACCTCCCCGCCCGCGTGCAGTCGCATGAGCATCGGGACGAGGAAGTCGTCCACGATGGCGGCGGCCGGGAGCCGCCGATAGCGAGCCCGGTGGAAGGCGTAAATCGCGCCGTTGGCTCCGAGCACCGCGCCGAAGTGCGACTCCAGCGTTTTGATCCACGTCTCGTAGCGCCAGTAGGTGCCGTCCAGGTTCCCGGTCGCCACGGGCGAGCGCAGATCGAGGCGGCCGACGACCGCGCACGCCGTCGGGTGGCGCCACAGCGCCGTGACCAGCGCGCGCACGGCGTCGGGATAGAAGAAGGTGTTGGCGTCGGTGAGGACCACGACGTCACCGCTCGCCCGTTCCACGAGGTCGTTCAGGACGCTGGCCTTGCCCCGCCGGTGGGGAAACGCGACGAGGTGCACCATGTCGCCCGCGCGCGCCTCCACGATCGCCGTCGTGAGATCGGTGGATCCATCGGACCCGATCACGACATCGAAGCGGTCGCGAGGGTAATCGAGCGCGTGCAGGTTCTGCAGCCGATCGGCGATGACGTGTTCTTCGTTGTAGGCCGACACGATGATACTGACGCGGGGCCACTCGGCCGGCTCGCCGGATCGACGCGGGCGTCCGGGGATGATCTTGCTGAGCAGCCACAGGAGTCCGGGGTATCCCACGTAGGCGTACGCCAGCAGGGCAAACGAGCCGAGCGTCAGCACCGCGAAGATCATCGCCCCGCCTCCGCGGACACGACCTCGTCACACCGCGCCGCAAACTTGCGGGCGATCGACGCCCATGCGAATCGCGCCTCGACGAGCCGGCGCCCGGCCGCGCCGAGCGTCTTGCGTTGCACGGGATCCTCCAGCAGCGCAACGACGGCGCGCGCGAAGTCCGGCGGCGCATCGGCACGCAGGTAGTGCGTGCCGGGAACGAGCGGCAGCCCCTCCGCGCCGACGCCCGTGGCGACGACGGCCTTGGCCATGGCCAGCGCCTCGAAGATCTTGAGGCGCGTGCCGCCACCGACTCTGAGCGGTACCACGACGACGGCCGCCTCCGACATGTACGGCCGCACGTCGTCCACGGTCCCGGTGATGCGGACGCCGGCGTCCGCCGCCGCCGCCCGCAGTCGCGCCGTCGGATTGCGGCCGACGACGGTGAGGGACGACTCGGGCACGCGGCGGCGGATCTCCGGAAGGACGGCGTGGATGAAGTGCAGGATCGCGTCTTCGTTCGGGTACCAGTCCATGGACCCGACGAAGACGAGGGACGCCGACGCTTCGTGCGAGCCGTTGGGCGTGAAGAACGCCGTGTCGACGCCGGTGGGAATCGAGCGGATCGCGGCGCCGGGGGCGTCGGTGGCAAGCCGCCGCCGATCCAGCTCCGACACTGCGATCGTGAGCCGGGCCTGCAGGCATGCCCGGATCTCGGCCCGGCGCATCTTCCGCCACTCGACCTCCAGCAGCAGGCGGCGCCATCGGGTCGCCTCGACCTGGCTCAGACGCTTCCAGATGACGTGCTCGACGTTGTGGTCGAAGAAGATCGTGGGGACCGGTCCCGCGAGCGGAACGTTCGGCGTCGTGTAGAGGAAGTCGGCGACGCACAGATCGACCTCTCCCGCCGCGAACATCTGGCGCACCGCCTCCCGGACCCCGGGGACCTGCCATTTCCAGAGATCGACGGGCAGCGGCGAGAGCCACGATCCCGCCACCGCGCGCGCGAACCCGACGCTGCCCAGCTTCGGCGCCGCGTACGGAAACGACGTGACGCGCTCACACTGCGGCAGCCGGCCGGCGAGATCGTCGGGACGCTCTCCGGGTCCGTGGGTCGTCATCAGCGTGACGCGATGGAGTCGAGCGAGCTCTGAAAGGATGTGAAAACTCCGGAGCCGCCCCCCGGTGTGCAGCGGCCACAGCCCGCCGACCTTCACCCACAAGATCCGCAGCGGCCTCATGGGCGCCGTCCGATGTCGGCCGGATCCTCGCCGTCGAGGAAGATCCGCTGCCAGATTTCGAGGTTGGCGAGGAGCCAGAGACGATCGCCGTGCCGCTCGGCGCCCGCGCGATGCTCCTCCGCCAGCCGGCGCAGGGCCGCCGGCCTGAAGAGGCCGCGGGCGAGCGCGCGCGGCCCGAGGACGAATTCCTCGACGATCGGCCAGAACTCGGCTCGGAGCCAGCGTCCGACGGGGACGGGGAATCCCATCTTCCGCCGGGTGAGGATCGTTCGGGGCACGCAGTCGGCGAGCGCCGCTCGCAGCACCGCCTTCGTCCGCCACCCACGCAGCTTCACGCGCGCCGGGATCCCGAGGGCGTGCTCGACGAGCTCGTGGTCCAGGAAGGGCACGCGACTCTCCACCGACGCGGCCATGCTCATCTGGTCCTGTTTCATGAGCAGCTCGACGAGGTAGGTCTGCACGTCGGCGCGGCTCATCCGGTCGAGCGGGCTGCCCCCGCCCTCCGCGTAGCAGCGAAGCCCTTCGGCGTACGGATCCCGGAGGGTGAGCCACTCGGGGTTGGCGAGCAGCGCCTGCTGCCGCGCGTCGCTGAACACGGCGAAGTTCTCGTAGAAGAGCGCGCGCACGCCCGGCGGCAGGGCGAGGACCGTCCGCTCGGCGTATCGCCGAGCCGCCGCCGGCAGGCGTCCCGTGAGCGCGGCCACGGTGTGCCGGATCGCGGGCGGCACGACGGCGCCATAGACGGAGGCGATCCGGTCGTTCCAGGCCGTGACCCGGTACCAGTTGTAGCCGAGGAAGAGCTCGTCGGAGCCTTCGCCCGTGAGCACGACCTTGACGTGCTCGCGCGCGAGCCGCGACACGAAGTACAGGGGTACGCTCGAGGCGTGGGCAATCGGCTCGTCTTCGTGCCAGACGAGCCGGGGCAGCGCCTCGAAGAACTCCGCGGGCGACACGACGACCTCGCGGTGCTCGGCGCCGGCCGCGCGCGCTGCGAGCCGCGCGTAGCCGAGCTCGTTGGCCTCGCGCTCGGCAAAGCCCACGGCAAAGGTGCGGATGGGCTCCTTCACCATCGGCGCCATCAGGGCGGCCAGGCCGCTGGAGTCGAGCCCGCCGGACAGAAAGAGGCCCAGCGGCACGTCGCTCATGAGATGGCTGGACACGGCGGCATCGAGCCGCGAGCGCAGCTCTCGAGCGTGAGCGCCGAGGTCGGCTCCCCCGTCCTCCGTCGCGACGGGTAGTTGCCAGTAGCGACGCGTCTCGAATCCCGCGTCCGCCGACCACGTGAGCGTCCTGCCCGGGAGCAGCTTCCGAACCCCCTGGAAGAACGTCTCCTCCCCGGCGACGAAGCGATTGGCGAGGAACTCGGGAAGAATCGTCTCGTTGAACGCGGGGCGTGGGCTCGCGGCAAGAATGGCCTTGATCTCGGAAGCGAACAGGAGCTCGCGCCGCGTGACGGCGTAGTAGAGAGGCTTGATTCCGAGCCGATCACGGGCCAGCAACAATCGCTTCCGCGCGCGATCCCACAGGGCGAAGGCGAACATGCCCCGCAAGCGCTCCACGCAGCGCTCCTGCTCCTCCTCGTAGAGATGAATGATCGTCTCGGTGTCGCTCCGGGTGCGGTAGTGATGGCCACGTGCCTCGAGCCCGGGCCGGAGCGCCGCGTGGTTGTAGATCTCGCCGTTGTAGACGATCCAGCACGATTCGTCCTCGTTGGCCATGGGCTGCTGCCCGCCGGCGACGTCGACGATCGCGAGCCGTCGGTGGCCGAACCCGACCGGCCCCTCCGCCCAGAGGCCCTCGCCGTCGGGCCCCCGATGACGGAGCACGTCACGCATGCGCTTGAGCAGCGCCTCGTCCACGGTTTCGCGAGGATCCAGGTTGACGATGCCGACGATTCCACACATGGCTGGGCTTTCCGATCGCTACCGAACGGACCAGCGAATCCTCACGCCGCGTCGGCGGAGATGGCCATTGGCTGAACGCCAGCGCCTTCCCGGGCGGGGTTTGCCGGACTCAACGTGCAGCGCACGAAGGACGTGAAGAACTCGCGGGGCAGCCAGCGCGAAATTGATCGCACGCGGCGGATCGGAACGGCCTCGAAGCTCTCGATGGTGAAGGCGCTGCGCTCGAACAGCTTCCGGGCGCGGCGGACCGTCATCTGATTCAGTCCGCCCGCGACTTCCGAGAACCGGGTGGCTCCGTCGGTTTTGAAATCCGACCGCCACCGGATGAGGGCGCGTTCGGTGAAGAGCAGATGCGCCCAGGGAAAGACGGAAAACAGGTGGCCACCGAGCGGGTGAAGCCACGGCGGCCCGAAGGCGATGAAGACGCGGCCGTCGTCCTTGAGGAGTCTGCGCAAGACACGGAGCACCTGCTCGGGATCGTCGTAGTGCTCGAACCCGTCGATGGAGAGAATCACATCGGCTCGCTCATCCGTCGCGGTCGAGAAGCGGCACTGGTCCGAAACCCCGACCGCCCGAGCGCCGTCTCGCGCGATGTTCAATACCGTGTCTCGGATGTCGATCCCGATCACCTTCTTCGCCCCGTGCTGCGCGACCTCGATCGTTTCACCGCCGGTCCCGCATCCGAAATCGATCACGATGCGGCCCACGAGCTCTCGCCAGATGCCGGGGCCGAAGAGCGCCTCGACTTTGCTGCGGTCCCGGTAGGGGCTGCCGGTGCAGGAAGCGGTCGCCTGCGTCCGGGCTCCGAGCCGTCGTAGCAAGCGGTACCCAAGCCGTCCGCCGATGATCCCGGTTCGCATCACGGGGTCCCTCGAGTCACGAGGCCTGCTAGCTCGGCCGGCACGTCCGGGTCGGCGAGAAGCGGCGCGACGGCGGGCGGGGCGGCGAAGACGTCCTCGGCAGGCAGGAGCAGGCTCACGATGCGGAGCGGCAGGCGTGTGACGGTCGAATATGTCACGGCCGGCGCTGGCCGGCGCTGGCCATAGTCGGGGGAAATCCATCCCTGGATCGGCGCCACATCGCCCTCGTGGACTTCAGCTTTGAGCGGCACCGGTGCCCACGCTCTGATGAGCAGCCCGCAGGCCGCAGCCACGCGCGCGCGAGCCCAGAGGTCCGGGTCCACCGTCACCGGCATCGGTCCGAACTGAAAGCGCAGATCGATGGCGTGCTCGGCCCGCCCCTCGAGGTCGTCGACCACCAGCCAGAATCGGCGCTTGACGAACAGCACGCGCCGTCGGTGAACCACCGGGTCGTCGAGACGTCGGTACGCATCGTGGGCCGCATCCGCAAAGTCGAATGCGTCCGTGGACAGCCAGCGGTGCAGCCGTGCCCGCGGCCGGGTGTTCCACTTGAACGGCCCGGCCGGGTCAGCCTGCCCGCAGCCGTCCACCACAACGGTGCTGTGAGCCGCGGTGCCGCGAAAGAAATCGCGCCATCGCGGCTCGGCGGTGTAGCCATAGGTCCCCGCATCGACGAGACACGGCTGTCCGAAGACTGAGCACTGGATGCTGAGAAGATCTGCGTGGCCGTGTCCTGCGTTGATCGGGCAGCCCAACGGGCCCACGTCGAAGACGAGGTGGTGGGCGCGCGCGTCCCATCCGCTCCGCATCACGACGAGTCCCCCATCGGCGAAGAGGCGGGAGACCGGCGCAGCCGGCGGCGCGGGTCGGAGCGCCTCGAAGGCTCTGAGCCCGTCGGTTCCGAGCAGCCACAGGGTCTCCGGCGCAACGCCGCGGGCGGCCCACGCGTAGTCGGAGCGGCCGAACAGGGCCGCCGCCGTCGAGAAGACGCCGCGGAAATCACCGGGCGCCCGCGTCGCCAGCGGCAGAAGCCAGCCACCATCGGCATCCCCGGTCGACGGGATCGAGCCGTCAGGACGGCGGACGGCGACGAGGACATCGACAAGCTTCTGGATTCGCTCGTCTAGCTCGGGTGGCAGCGCCACGGCGTTACGTGCCGCCAGCATCATCAAGTGGAGGTAGATTTCGATCGTGTACCGCTGGTAACAGGTCGACTGCTCGAAATACACGCCATCCGGCAGCACGTGCCGCTCGAGTTGTCGCAGCAGAATACGCACTCCCAGGGCCCGCCAGCGCGGAGCCGCGCGCAACTCGGGGAAGACGACGCCCGCGTAGAACAGGCCGAGGGCCTCACCGGTCAGATGCGTGTTGGGCGCGAAGTAATAGGAGAGGTAGCGCTCCACGTGCGAGGCGTGGGCCCGAATTGCCCCGAGCATGTCGACGAAGAGCTCCGGAGACAACGCGCTCGACGCGCGGAACAGCATCAGCGCCCAGCACCAGGAGATCAGCCGAAGGGCGACTTCCAGGCTGCTCGCCCAGTTGATGCCGATCCCGGGCGGGTTTGCCCGCATCCACGCCCGGACATCCTCCGCAAACGTGCGGGCGTATCGCTCGTCCCCCGTCAACCGATACGCCGTGCCCAGGCGGACGAGCCACTGGTGACGGTTCAGCTCCCACACCACCTTGCTGTCTCCGACGCTCGCAGGGTCGAGCGGGTCGAGTCGGCTCCAATGCACACGAGGCGCCCGGCGGCCCGCGATCGGATCGAGGTGCCAGTCAACGGGGTCACCGAACGTCAGCCCCCGGTGCCCGAGAAGATCGAAGTGTCGCTGACAAAGCGCGTCGGCGACCGCCATGGTCTCGTCGCGGTACGCAGGCACATTCTGGGTGATCAGGCGCGGCGTCTCCACGTGCGTGGCGCCCTCGAAGAACCGCGCGGGGCCAGCGCACCGAAACTGCTCGAGCAGGGTGGCGGCGTCCTCGGGGGGGCTCGCAGCCCTTCCGGCCACGCCGATTCTCTCGAGCCACTTCGAGGCTTCTTGCCGGCCGCGGCAGGCCAGTTCGGGGATTCCCATGTGCACCACGCGCAAGAGCTTCATGCCACGCGCCCGGCGTAGACGCACGCCCAGAGCTCACGGACGTGCGACCACGTATACCGTTCGACCGCACTCCGGGCCCGGCGCGCCATGCGCCTGGCGCGCTCCGGCTCGTCGAGGAGCGTCGTGACCGCCTTGGCCAGAGCCACCGAGTCGGCGGGCGGGACGAGCAAGCCTCTCTCACCGTCGCGAATCAGGTTGGCGATGTCGCCGGTTGCGGTCGACACGACCGGCAGGCCGGCCGCGAACGCTTCGAGGATAGAAACGGGCTGATTGTCGATGACGGAGGCATTGACGAAGATGTCGACCGTCTCCAGCAGATTCGGCATGGCTGACGGTTCCACCCGCCCCAGGAACCGGATGCCGTCCGTTCCGAGTGCGCCGGCCAGTCGGCGGAGCCGGCGCTCATCACTGCCAGTGCCCGCCAGTGTGAGGGTCGCGGCAGGATAGCGGGCCTTGATGAGAGCCAGGGCCTCGATGATGGTATCGATCCGGTACAGCGATTCCAGGTTTCGGGTCGAGACGAGCCGGGGCTCAAGCGGATTGCGTTCCCTGTAGCGGAAGTGTGAGAGATCCACGACGTTGGGAATCACCCGAGCCCGATAGCCGTGGCGCGCGAAGACCCCGCGGAGAAACTCGGAGGGCACCACGATGTCGTCGACGAGGCGCAGCCACGGCCGGACGAGCGCACCCCAGCGCGCCAGGTGATCGTCGGCCTCACCGCTCCGGTAGTTGAGCAGGACGCGCTTTCCGAGAATGCGCGCGGCCAGGATGGCCGGCAATGGCGCGAGCACGAACGACCAGTAGGATGCCGAGAATACGTGAACGACGTCGGCCCGGCGCAACTCGGACAGACGGAGGAGATACAGCGTCTCGTTCACCAGCGTTCGCACATAGGGGAGCCGCCGGAGCCATGCGAGCCTGCCGGGAAAGCGGGGGTTGATCGGGACGAAGTCCACTGCGTAGCCGTCTGCTCTCAACGCGTCGGCCAGTGCTCCGGCCTGAATGCCCTGGCCACCCAGGATTTCGAGGGTCGGCGCCACGATCGCGATCCGGGGAATCATGCCGCCGCTCCTGTCCTCGTGTGCATGCCGTACCACGTCTCGAGTATCAGCAGCATCCAGAGCTCGTGCGCGTGATCTCCCCGGCCTTCGAGGTGGTCTTCCCAGAGGTAGCGCAAGGCGTTCTGGTCGAACAGATCCCGTCCCAGGCTCGATCGTGAGAAGAGTCGATCCTCGACCCAGGCCCGAAGCCCGTTACTGACCCAGTAGCCAATCGGAGCCGTGAATCCGTGCTTCGGCCGGTCCCACGCGCTCTTAGGAATCCGGCCGTCGAGGACCGCGCGGAGCAGCGGCTTCGTGGCCGCTCCAGGGACCTTCGTACTCCCCGGCAGGCGCGCGACCATTTCGACGAGGCGGTGATCCAGAAACGGAGCGCGCACCTCGAGTCCGTGCGCCATGCTCATCCGATCGACCTTCACGAGGATGTCGTCCGCGAGGTACGTCTTGAGGTCGACGTAGAGAATGCGATTGAGGGGATCCGACTTTGCGGCGCGCGCGTACGCTCGTTTGAAGGAGGCGAGCGGATCCGTCCGGGCGGTCTCCGCGCGGAAGTTCGCCGAGTAGATCCGCTCTTTCAGCTGCGGCGCGCCGCTCCCGAACTGAAACTTCACGGCGCAGGCGTGGTCGGGCGCAGCGTGCAGGCGAGCGAGGGTGTTCTTGCCCTTGACACCGCCGGGCAGCAGCGAGGCGACCCGCGCCATCGTCCAGGACGCAGCGCGCCCGCAACGGCGAAGCGTGTGCTCCCACTTCTCGATCGCATGACGGCTATAGCCGCCGAACAGCTCGTCGCCCCCGTCGCCCGACAGCGCCACCTTCACCGACTCTCGCGCGAGGCTCGAGACCTCCCACGTCGGCACGGCGGACGAATCCCCGAACGGCTCGTCGAAGTGCCAGCACAATCGCTCGATCAGCTGCGGCGAGGGCGCGCCGATGACGCGCGATCGGTGCTGGCTGCCGACGCTGGCGGCGACGGTGTGGGCATGGGCGAGCTCGCTGTAGCCGTCTTCGGGGAAGCCCACCGAGCACGTCATCAGCTCCGGGCCCGGCTGCTCGGTCATGGTGGCCACGACCGTGGTCGAGTCGACCCCGCCACTCAGAAAGGCGCCGATGGGCACGTCGCTGCGCAGCTGGATCCGGACGGCGTCGCGCAGCCGGGCGCGAAGCGCTTCGTCGTTGAGGCCGTCTTCCTCGCCCGCGGGTGGCAGCGGGACGTCCCAGTACTCGCGGACTTCCAGGCTCCGAGCAGTGCAGGTCAGATAGTGACCGGCAGGAAGCTTCTTGATCTCGTTGAAGATCGTGGCCGGCGCGGGAATGTAGAGGAGACTCAGGTAGGTATCCACCGCCGCGAGGTCGATGCTCGGCCGAACGTCCGAGTCCACCAGCAGGGACTTCAGCTCCGAGGCGAAGAGCAGCACGCGGCCGGGGCGGTAAGCGTAAAAGAGCGGCTTCTCGCCCAGCCGATCGCGAGCCAACAAGAGTTGCCGCCGGCGGTGATCCCACACGGCGAAGGCGAACATGCCGCGCAGGTGGTCGAGGAGCCCGGGGCCCTCCTCCTCGTAGAGGTGCACGATCACCTCTGTGTCCGTCCGCGTCCGAAAGCGGTGCCCCCGGCGCTCGAGCTCGGCGCGCAATTCGATGAAGTTGTAGATCTCGCCGTTCAGGACAACCCATACCGTGCCGTCTTCATTAGAGATGGGCTGCTTGCCGGTAGCGAGATCGATGATCGACAGACGCCGGCTCGCCAGGCCGATCGGCCCGGACACGTAATGCCCAGAGTCGTCCGGCCCGCGGTGCGACAGCCGATCGGCCATTCGCGCGATCAGGCGGGAGTCGATCGGCCGATCATCGAGGCTGAATTTGCCGACGATTCCACACATGGTTCAAGCCAACTGTGTCCTGACGCCGATGTCACTCCGGTGAGTATCGAGCGCTCGCTCGTAGAGCGCCTGGACGCGGGCCAGCATCCGGTTGACACCGAAACGCGCGCAGACCACCTCCCGCGCGGCTGCGCCCAACCGATCGGCCAGCATGGGGTCTTCCATCAGCCGGATGATCGCCTTGGCCAGCGCATCCGGGTCGCCGGGCGGTACGAGCAGCCCGGTCACCTCGTCCTCGACGAGGGCGGGGTTACCGCCCACGCGCGTGGCCACCACCGGCAGGCCGCTGGCCATCGCCTCCAGAAGCACGTTCGGGCACGCCTCGCTGAGGGAGGGCAGGGCGAAGATGTCCATCGCCTGCAGCGCCGTCTCCGGCTCCGTGGTGGCGCCGCGGAGCTCAGCGCTGCCGCTCAGTCCGACCTCGTCGATCAGCCGTGTGAGGTCAGCGCGCAGTGGCCCGTCACCCCAGATCGTCAGCCGTTCCTGCGGATAGCGATCGCGGACGAGTACCATCGCGTGTACGAGATGCTCGAGCCCCTTTTCCGCGCGCAGGTTCGCCAATGCGCCCACCATCACGTGCCCAGCACGGTGTCGCGGTGGGATCGGTTGCGGCGAGAATCGCACGGTGTTCACGCCGTTGGGGATGAGGACGATCCGCTCGGGCCCGAGGACGCGCGCGTGCGCGAGCCGCTCCGCGACCGCCTCGGCGTTGACCAGGACGTAGTCGGCCAGACGCATGCTCAGGCGATAGAACCGACGCTGCAGTGGAGTCCGCAGATCGCCGAGCTCACGCTGACTGGCGATGACCGCCGGCGCCCCCGCTATGCGTGCCGCGGTGACGCCCAGGATGTTGCTGTAGAAATCGAAGCAATGGACGAGCCGGATCCGATGGGCACGGAGATAGCGGGCGAGTCCCCACGCCGCCAGGACGAACCGCGGAGACTTGAACGACCCTCGTCCGCAGCTCCAGACCACCATGCCGGACGCCTCGATTCTCGCCCGCAGCGGCCCGACGGCATCGAGACACGTCAGGTGAATGTCCCATCGTGATCGATCCAGTCCACAGGCGACCTCCACGAACTGGCCCTCGGTTCCACCGACGTGCAACGTGTCGCCGATGAGGAGAACTCCGGGGCGCGTCGCGATCATGTGGCACCGACCTCGCCCATCCGGCGAAGCGCCCGGTCCAGCACCACCAGCGCCCACAGGCGCTGGCAGTGCTCCTTCCGGTGGCTCCGCGCAAACGCCTCCATGAGCTTCCGCACCGCTGCGGGCCTTACCCCGACATCGACGAGTCGGCGGCCATCTCCGAGTAGATCCTGGAAGAACCCGGGCAGACGTTCCGTGAACCAGAGCTCCAACGGCACGCCGAACCCCTGCTTGGGTCGCGTGAGGACTTCCTCGGGCACGCGCCCGCGCAGGGTGCGCTTCAAGAGGTGCTTCGTCTGCCCGGCGCGGAAGCGGAGGTCGGCCGGGAGACCGCAGGCAAACTCGACCAGCGGATGGTCGAGCAGCGGCACGCGCGCCTCGAGCGAGTTCGCCATGCTCATCCGATCGACCTTGGTCAGGATGTCCCCGGGCAGGTAGGTATTGAGGTCGAGATCCTGGAGCCGAGAGAGTGGGTCCAAGCCATTCCCGAGGGCCAACGCGGTGGCGAAGGGGGATTCACCGTGGGGAACCACCGCCGGCTCGAGAAGATTTGCCATCTCCCGCGCGGGGAACAGTGAGATGGAGTCGAGATATCGATGAAGGCGCGGCAGCGACAAGTTGTAGAGGTAGTTCTTGCCGGGCGCTCCTTCGGGGAGCCCGGCGCTGAGGACTCGCAACACGCCGCCGAGCCCAGCGTCGCCCAGGAGGCCCAGGTGACGTCGCTGGTGGTCCACGACGTAGCGGTCATAGCCGGCAAACAGCTCGTCGCCGCCGTCGCCCGACAGGACGACCTTGACGTGCCGCCGGGCCAGCCTGGATACGAGGTAGGTGGGGATCGCCGACGCGTCGGCAAACGGCTCGTCGACGGCCGCCAACACCTCCTCGAGCACCCCGAGATCTCGCGGCTCGACCAGCAGTTCATGGTGTTCCGTCCCCAATGACTCCGCCACCCGGCGCGCGTAGGGAAGCTCGTTGTAGCCCGATTCGCGAAACCCCACCGAAAAGGTCTTGACGGGAACGCCGGCGGCCTGCGCCATGATCGCGACGACCGCGCTCGAGTCGACCCCACCACTCAGAAACGCGCCAACCGGCACGTCGCTGCGCAGG
>Ga0209801_1001378_pt1 | contig 15008 bp, 7 predicted proteins | sample GraSoiAngelo_127_FD_185884 | JGI IMG/M metagenome (GOLD analysis project Ga0209801, IMG submission 185884) | Grasslands soil microbial communities from the Angelo Coastal Reserve, California, USA - 14_0927_09_40cm (SPAdes) (version 2) | ecosystem: Environmental > Terrestrial > Soil > Grasslands ... | reverse complement strand
AGCTTCGCCTTCAATAGTCCGATATGATGCTCGGTGTGCTTATTGATCTGGGTCTTCTTCATCTCCTCCTCTATCTGCTTGATCTTTTCAGGAAGACCCATACTATCCTACCTTCATTCTTGCACAAGTGTTGCGCAATCGGACATAGTCAAGTTTACTCCCTGACTCCAAAGTAAGGGATCACTAGCCAATAGGCAAATTTCAAGACCGAGGAAACCTAGCCGAATAGAGGTTGTCAGCATTCCGAGGGTGCTCGCCGATGAAATGGTCAAAATATGTGGATAATATCGTAACGAGTGTGTCGCTTCTCCTGATGACTTCAGGAGCGATTCTGTACTTTTATCAAGATGGTTACCGTCCCATTAGCGTGATCATCTTCCTAATCGGCCTCGTTCTATTGATACTGGAGGCATTAGGAGGAGTCGGAGAAGAGAAACAGGCCAGAATTATTGTTCCTGAAGGACAATTTCACTATCCCTAACATTAGTAGTCGCGATTGAAGACCTGCCTCGGGGCCACCGATGTCCCCGCAAAGGTGGATGCTAGCGAATGATCGCCTAGTGGGATAGTACGTGTCGAACAATCGATTCTTGTAGGAGTCGCGAGTCGCTAACGTCTGGCAAGTAGCTTTGGAACTAGGAATACGGATAGTGGGCCGAACACAAGTATGATGAAGAAAATCGCGAAGAGGGATAGTTCGGAGAGAAGATTGACTGTCCTCTGTTGCAAGATACTGCTCGCTACAACAAACCCAAATTGTCCACGGTATACGGGGTCAGCGTTAGAGGCTAGATTGACGGATTCCTGTACAGTGTTTCCATGAGCGAGAGCCGACACGAGCGTCGAGGTCTCCGAGTCCGTGAACTGGGCGCTCACTGAATTGTCGAATCCTATTAGGTAGCCGGCTCCTTTGTCCGCGAAGGCTGCGCCAAAAGTCTCTCGGTCACCCGGATCGCCGCAGCCCATCAATACGATGATCGAATTCTGGAACCGTCCATGAGATTCGCTGCTAATGAACTGCGCCTCGACTGCGAAATATTCTACTGGGGTCCCTATCGTTGCGGGAGATACGTGGCCGGCGAGCTGTGCGAAGACGTACTTGGAGCTTGTGTAGGGCTCGGATGTAATGATAGCTGAGTGTGCTGTATGGGCTCGTATGATCACAAGACCGTACCCTTGAGAGGGAAGATTTGCAAGAGTATCTACTGTGAACTTGTCTGGACCGATGTAGTCAACCGTATACCCGACTGAAGAGAGTGTCCTCGTCACATTGTCGGTAAATGACGGATCAGGGTTGTTCACTGAGAGCCCGTCGATCAGCACGGCCCTCAGACCGTTGGGACTAGACGTGGGGAACCAGATGCCGTTCTGCCAGGCCCAGACAGATGCTCCCAGCCCAATTACCAAGAGAATGGTCAGTGAGAGAGTGAGACGGACATGACGCCGCGGCCAAATCCTGCTAGCGGCTTTGCCAGCGTATCTTGCTGTAGGCCTACCGTGCGCCTGCTTGTCAAGTGATTGATTGAGAAGCGTATCAAAGCTGTTCTCTCTCTTGATCTTTTGGCCCATTCAGGACTCCTACCGGATTGCCTTCGAGCTCTGTCAGCTCACCGGCAGATCGTTTATTCCGCGAGACCTGGTCTTGCTGGAGCTGAGATATAGGAGTATTGCCCAGAGCCTAGAAGATTGCCGAAGGGCTTCTGCTCGTGAGACAGTTTCTGGGTCGGTCAGAACTAGAGTTGCAACAAACTTCTGCACTAGCAGTCGTATCCGCCGTTTGGATAGTCTGATGTGCATCCGATGGCACTGGCAGGTGACAGCGTCGAGGTGCTAGTGGTTAGGACGTTGCTGCCGACCTCGTAGAGTGTACTAGCGTATCCTCCAATGCCCGGCAGGACACTGCCTGTCCACCCAGCATTAGACGAATTGCATGGTGTAAGTGTTGTTCCTGGTAGTGTGTATCCTTCAATACAGCTGAGGATCAGCTGCGTACCGGTAGTCTTCTCTGTCGAGAAGGCTATCCAGCTTACACCCTTCAACGAGTTGACCTTTAGTCTCTGACTGAGACCAACAGGGTTGCTGGTGCTTGTGAGGCTCGGGTTGCCTATTCCCTGAGCCCAATGTGGACAGTTGGCTGATGGAGTAGAAGAGTGACAACTGTTTACAGTCAACACCTTCGAAAAGTCAGCGCTACCCGAACCGATGTCGCCAGACCAGATGTAGTTTGCTAGTGCCCCGCTGCTTCGGAAATAGTCGCTACTAGAACCTGCAATACCACAAGTTGTGCCGGTCGAAGTCAGGGTGCAGCCAGTCCTGGTCAGAGTGAAATCATTCAAGCCGAACGGGGGATACTGTGTATTGTCGATACTGCAGCCTCCTCCAATTGTTCCGGCGGGAGGATGACCTGTACCACCGATGCTCTCGCAAGTATATGGTCCAGATCCTATGAGGAAGTTGTTCGCCATCGGGTCGAAGGTTGGGCTGTCAGCACGCACACCACCGACGCTGGTAATGCTGGGTGCGCCGAAGTGTCCGACGCAAGTGTCCTCGGCAGCATTAACAATGCTCGTGCCTGCAATGTTCTTGCCGGTCACGCCATTGTTCCAAGTACTGGCAGCACAAGCAGACCAAATGTGGCCTGGGATTATGGTAATACCACCGATGAACAATTCAGAGAATGGACCCTTAGCCTTGAGATTCAAGTCAAGAGTAAACTCGTCGATGACGTTGATGTGAGCAACGTTAGAGAGCGAGGTCGCCTGGAACGCACCAGTAGCGTTGAGGTTCATGTAGCTGTACTTTACGTCCCACGCAGTAACCGGACCACCGTTCTGCCAGTGGTCACTGCGGTTCAAGCTGAGACGAAGATCGGCAACAGTGTTCGCAAAGTATGTCGAGTTACCATAGCCAAGGTTTGTTGCAGTGCACGCTGGGCCACCGGGGTAGCAGAGGAAGCTGTGGCTGGTAGTCATCCAGTCAATGTTCTGCAATATCGAAGAACACTGAGAAACACCAGCAGTAGCTGCTAGACCAGCCGAGTTGGTGCATTGCGGGTTCTGGACGAAGAGACTGTCATAGATGTTCGATAACAAGTACGCGTCCCAGAGAGTATTGAAGTCGAACGGGTTGAGACTGTCAACCGTTGTCAGGAAGCTCTGGCGGAAGGTGCCGGCTACAGCGGGCGTGCCGCTGTAAGCATTGAGCCAGTTGAAGTAGTTCGCGGATGCCGAGTAACCGCCGCCGAAGGCAGTGTTGAAGGCGGGCTGCGAATAGGTCACTCCAGCCCAGTTGCTGAGACTACCCTGAGTGTCCCTGCCGCTCCAGACGGGTATCGTGAAAACGTGACTGCCAAAATAGTCTTCAGCCTGGTAGCCAGCGCTGACAGCGCTACAATTGGGAGATGCGCCTATGCACGTGGTGGATGTTACACCCTTCGCGAAGGGTCCGCCCACGGGCACTGATGTACCGGAACAGCTTGCGAAGGTGAGTTGGGTTGCGTTCTGGTTGAATGTAGGATCTAGGTTGGTGGCGGAAGGCGAGTCGAGGCACGTTGAGAACTCCATCGCGCTGGACAGGCTGTCGTACGTAGGGCTGCAGAGGTACATGTAGTCGGCCGTATAGCTTGTGTATGTCGTGCTTGTGCACGTAGAACCCGGAGTCTTGCTCGTGCAATTAGCATTGGTACAGGTATAGTCGGTCTTAGTAGCGAACAGGCTGTTGTAAACGTAATAGGCCGTGCTATCGAACGGGAAGGCTTGACCAAAGCCCGCGGTCAACATTCCCCAGCAATTGTTGGGAGTGCCGTTGGTGCTTGTTGAGAATCCGCAGAATGTATCCAAACCCTCAACTTCTTGGAGGAACGGGCATGGCCCACCACCACAAGCAACATTGCCCGTGCCAGTGTTTGAAATGTCGCAGTAGACGGGTTGACCTGCAAGCGTAGTCCAGCCAGCACCACCAGTCCAGGCAGGTGAGAACAAAGCGCAGATGTCCTGGCCGATGCCTTCATCAAGACTTTTTCGCGGTTCAGTTGTTTGGATGCCCATGCATACATTCGCTGTGGGCATCACCCAAGCACATACTCCACCGGCGGTGGTTATTGTTGTCACGACTGCTGGCCAGCCGCCTGTGGGTGCAACAAGTTCACAGCTTGCATTGGTCATCACACCTGTTATCCCAGCACTGGTGAAGGCTCGGATGAAGTGCTGGGCCGTAGCGCAAAAGTCGGGACTTCCAATTGTTGCCTGCCATGCGAAGGTGTTCGTGCCTGTGACCGATCCTGTCGGACAGGACGTCGAGTAGGCGCAGTTGTAGGCTGTGCCTCCGGGCGATCCTACGATACAATTGCTGGAACTGCTTTCTGAAAACAGAGTGTCCCAGTTACACGGGTTTGGTGTGGGGAGGCCACCGTTTGTACAGCCTGCTGTGGTGGTGCACGCGGGGATCGCGGCATCGTTGGGATAACATGCGACGTTCAAGCAAGCAGGGTTGTTCGCAGCGAAACTTTGTTTGTTGATTAGGTGAGCGATCCCCTGGCGGAGTTCGACACCGGCAGAGCTGTTTCCGTAACTCATGGGAATCCCCCAGAAAACGTTTGCGAGGTTGAACTGGAGCTCAAAGTATCCGTGGTCTGGCACTGGAAGACTGCACATGACTGCAGTGTTCCCCGCACAATTTACGTTCCCGCTGCCACTGCCTTGCTGGGATGCTGTCAGTGGCCAGTCCTCGGCGTCGACCTGGTTGGTCAACAGCCAGCCCACTTGAGTTCCGCTAGCACCATCACCCTGGCTTATGGATAGGGTCTGTTCCTGGGCGCCCGCTGGGTACCATACCCCAGAAGCCTCCTGCAGAGCCCTCACAACGAGAATGCTTGGAAGATAGAAGTTGCTGGACAGGACGCTGGGAAGACTTACGAGTGAGAATGCGATGGCGAAGATGATTACGGTCCTAACGACGGGCACTCCTAGCAGTCATATCCTCCGTTCGGATAGGTTGTGGCGCAGCCTACAGCGCTCGCTGGCGATAGTGTAGAGGTGCTGGTTGTTGTTGTGCCTATCGTTATCTGGCTGCCGACCTCGTAGAGCGTCGAAGCATATGCACCGATGCCCGGTAGGACAATGCTAGTCCATCCTGCGTTGGAGGAAGTGCATGGTGTGATTGTTGTCTGTGGAATCGTGTATCCTGGACTACATGACAGGATCAGTTGTGTCCCGGCAGACTGTGGAGTCGCAAAACCAATCCAGCTCACACCCTTGTAAGAGTTGACCTTCAAACGCTGGCTAAGACCCACAGGATTACTGCCTGTACCCCCCGGGTTGCCGATGCCCTGTGCCCAGTGAGGACAGTTGGCTGATGGAGTAGAAGAGTGGCAACTGTTCACAGTCAACACTCTCGAAAAGTCAGCACTGCCAGAACCGATATCGCCAGACCAGATGTACGAGGCGAGTGCTCCGCTACTACGGAAGTAGTCGCTACTAGAACCAGCAACACCACACATGGTGCCAGACGCTGTTAGAGTACAGCCAGTCCTAGTCAGGGTAAAGTCACCGAGACCGAAGGCCGGAGCCTGAGTATTGTCGATGCTACAGCCCCCACCAAGTGTACCAACAACAGGATGACCTGTTCCACCGATACTCTGGCAAGAGTATGGGCCCGATCCAATCAGGAAGTTGTTCGTCATGGGATCGAAGATTGGACTGTCAGCACGTGTGCCGCCAACGGTCACGATGCTGGGTGCAGCGAAGGTTCCTACACACGTGTCCTCTGCAGCATTGACAATATTCGTGCCTGCAATGTTCTTCCCGAGCACGCCGCTGTTCCAAGTGCTCGCACCACAAGCAGACCAGATATGGCCTGGGATTATAGTGACGCCACCGATGAACAGCTCAGTGAACGGACCCTTAGCCTTCAGGTTCAGGTCCAGAGTGAACTCGTCTATCACATTGATGTGAGCAATGTTGGCGAGCGATGTTGCCTGGAACGCGCCTGTAGCGTTAAGGTTGGTGAAGCTGTACTTTACGTCCCACGCTGTGACAGGACCAGCGTCCTGCCAATGGTTGGCACGGTTCAACGAAAGACGAAGATCCGCTGACGTGTTTGCGAAGTATGTCGAGTTACCATAACCCAGGTTTGTTGCAGTACACGACGGCCCACCAGGGTAGCAGAGAAAGCTGTGACTAGTAGTCATCCAGTCGATATTCTGCAATATCGAAGAACACTGGTTGACGCCAGAGCCCGCAGGGGGAGTGGCGTTGCAGAGCGGGTTCTGCACGAAAAGATTGTCATAGATGTTGCTCAGCAAGTATGCGTCCCAGAGGGTGCTGAACTGGAATGGGCTGAGACTGTCAACGGTTGTCAAGAAGCTCTGGCGAAAAGTTCCAGCCACAGCAGGAGTAGCACTGTAGGCATTAAGCCAGTTGAAGTAGTTCGCGGATGCCGAGTAACCGCCACCCAAGGCGGTGACCATGCCCGGTGAGGAGCCGCCTAGAGCCCAGTTGCTGAGACGACCTTGAGTGTCAAGGCCAGACCAGACCGGTATCGTGAGAACGTGGCTGCCGTAGTAGTCCTCAGCCTGATAGCCAGCACTGATCGCTGTACAGGCTGGAGATGAGCCGATGCATGATGTAGAGCCTGTACCAGAACCCACCGTTCCACCCGAACAGTTTACGAAAGTGGGTGTGGCAACATTGGATGTCGGATCCCCGTCGGCGCTCAGGCATGGTGAAAACTCCATCGCTGAGCTTAGACTATCGTAGGTGGGGCTGCAGACATAGTTGTAGTCGGATGCGCTGGATGTGAATGTGACACTGGTACAGGGTGAGCCTGGAACATTACTGGTGCAGTCGGCACTGGTGCAGGTAACCGTAGTCTTCGTGGCAAAGAGACTGTTGTACTCGAAGTACGTGGTGCGGTCGAACGGGAAGACTTGTCCAAAGCCGAACGTTCCTAGTCCCCAGCAGTTGATCGGGACGCCGTTAGTGCTAGTGTTGAATCCGCAGAATTGACCATCGGGCTGCATTAGTTGGAGGAACGGACATGACCCACCGCCACAAGCGGCGTTGCCAGAACCGGTGTTGCTATTGTCGCAGGAGAATGGGTTACCCGCCATGGTAGTCCAGGCACCCCACGCGGGCGAGAAGAGTGCGCAAATCTCCTGCCCTAGACCGTAACCCAGGCTCTGGCGAGGCTCGGTCCTACGCACGAAGAAGCAAGTATTCCCGGTGGCAAGAAATCCGCCAGCACACCCATTGCCTTGTGCAGTATTGATGGCTGTAACAACCGAGGGCCAGCCGCCGGTTGGCGGGACGAGTTCACAGTTCGCGTTTGTCGTCACGCCGGAAATGCTGGCATCAGCGAAGGCTTGGACAAAGTGCTGTGCGGCAGCGCAAAAGTCAGCGCTGCCGATCTGCGCCTGCCAAGGGTAAGTAGTGGTGCCGGTGACAGTGCCCGTGGGACATGTCGTGCTAAAGTTGCAATTGTAGGCGGTACCGCCGGGAGCGCCCACTACACAGTTTGTGGAGCTGGACTCAGAGTATTTTGTATCCCAGCTACACGGGTTGGCAGCGTACAGCCCACCGTTCGTACAGCCGACCGATATGGTGCAGGCGGGAATTGGTTGATCATCAGGAACACATGTTACACCCAAGCAGGCGATGTTGCTTGCTGCGAAACTCTGCTTGTTGAGGAGATGAGCTATACCCTGGCGAAGCTCGATGCCTGCTGCACTATTGCCGTAGCTCATGGGGATACCCCACAGAATGTTCGCGAGGTTGAACTCGATCTCGAAGTATCCGTGATCCGGCATTGGAAGACTGCAGAGAACAGCGGTGTTGCCGGGACAGTTTACACCGCCTGCACCACTGCCTTGCTGTGACGCTGTCAACGGCCAGTCCTCACTATCAACCTGGCCTGTCAAAAGCCAGTTGACTTGGGTAATGCTGGCGCCGTCACCCTGGCTTATTGACAGAGTCTGTTCTTGCGCGCCCGCGGGATACCATGACCCAACAGCCGTCTCTTGTTGAGCCCTCACAAGAGAAATCTTTGGAAGATAGAAGTTGTTCGGCACGAAACTGGGAAGGCTTACCAGTGAGAAAACGATGGCAAAGGTGAGTAGAAGCCTGAGAGTCCGCATGCTACTCATACCTAGCGACCCGCAATTTAATCATAAGTCTATCGGCTTGAACCCTCTCGACGAACTATCCATCGCGACCACGGAGCTGATGGTCGAAAGGCCCCGAGAGAGCAGGTAAGCATCGCGGACGGTCCGTTACTTCGAGGTTTATTCAGCTAATTCCCAATGACGAGTGTTCCCTCGATCACTGGTTAGCCTCCTGTCAGTTGCTGACTCATTCTCTTACTCATACCGGATCCGAGGATCAACAATCCCGTAGACAATATCTGAGATGAAGTTAGCAGCGACAACAGTGAGCGATATCAGATAGAACATCGCCTGCATGACAGGATAGTCCTTCACCTCTACCGCTTGAAAGAGCCAGAAGCCGAGTCCGGGCCAGGCGAAGACAGTCTCAGTTATGATCGCGCCTGAAAGAATGCCGCCGAATGCGAGCGCGCTAGCAGTTATCACTGGGAGTGAAGCGTTCTTGAAAGCATGCCGGAAGAGTATCACTCTTTGAGACAACCCCTTGGCTCTCGCTGTTAGAATGTAGTCTTCGGTTAGTGCCTCCATCATCGTGGCTCTCGTCAAGAGCACAAAGCCGCCGTAGGAGATCATCGTCAACGTGACCGAGGGTAGGAAGAAGAACTGTATACGGACGAGGATCTGGGTGAGAATGCTCGGAAGATTGCCTGGGATAGTCCAAGACGCTGGCTGAAGGCCGCCTGAGGGAAACCAGCCCAGACCCAAGGCGAAGACGAGAATGAATAACAGACCAATCCAGAACGTCGGAAGGGCAGAGGTCGTGATCGAAGCGGATACGTTAAGCTTGTCTAGAATGGAGCTTCGTCTGCTGGCTGAGACAATTCCAAGGACTGCGCCGATGATGATACCGAGGATGGTAGACACTCCGAGCAGCAACAGAGTATTCTGAAGTCTTCCTTGTGCTATGACCTGTGTAGAGATAGGCTGGCCGTTTTGGTAAGAGTTTCCAAACTGGAACGTGAGCATATTGTAAATGTAGGAGACAAACTGGTCAGTGCGTGAGGCGTGACATTGCCACAGCGCGCAGAGATTCGCGACTGCCTGCGGGTTTTGAGCTATCCGGGGACTGCCTGTAAGAAACGCCTGTGCACCGTTCTGTCCTGGAATCCCCTCGAAAATAATCCAGTTTACGATCATGATTGCGAAAATCAGAAACACAGTGTATGCGAGTCTTTTCAGCAGGAAAGAGCGAAGGGTCGTTTTTCACACCGAGAAGATCGAAGTTCATGGTTTATTTGGTGCTTGCCCCTTTTCACTTTCCCAAGAAAGTGGTCAATCCTATTAACTAGAATCCCAAGAAACAGAGGATTTGCGGACTTTCTTCGGTAGTCCCCTAGCAGTCGTATCCGCCGTTGGGATAGGCTGAGCCTGTTCCTACGGGCGCTGCGCAGTTCGTGTAAGGTCCACCTGCAGGGCTGGCGGGTGCGAGTGTTGATGTGCCCGTGGTCAGGATGTTGCTGCCTACCTCGTAGAGTGTTCCTGCATATGCTCCAATGCCAGGTAGGACCGTGCTTGTCCATCCAGCGTTGGAAGAGGTGCACGGGGTCAGTGTTGTTCCTGGTAGTGTGTATCCTGCACTGCATGCTAGGACTAGCTGTGTACCAGCAGACTGCGGAGTCGCGAAGCCTATCCAGCTAATACCCTTGTACGAGTTGACCTTCAAACGCTGGCTCAAACCAACAGCGTTGGTACCGGTTCCACCTGGGTTACCAATGCCCTGGGCCCAGTGTTGACAGTTGGGTGATGGAGCTGCAGAGTGACAGCTGTTGACCGTCAACACCTTGGAAAAGTCAGCGCTGCCAGAACCGATGTCACCAGTCCAGACGTAGGATGCTAGAGCTCCGCTACTGCGGAAGTAGTCGCTACTGGAGCCTGCAACACCACAAGTTGTACCGGTTGCCGTCAGAGTACAGCCGGTCCTAGTCAACGTGAAAGCAGCTAGGGCCGGAGCTGGAGACTGGGTATTGTCAATGCTGCAGCCTCCTCCAAGAGTGCCTACACCAGGGTGACCTGTCCCACCGACGCTCTGGCAAGTGTATGGTCCTGATCCGATGAGCAGGTTGTTCGCCACGACGTCGACGGTAGGACTGTCAGCACGTGTAGGTACGCCTCCAACGAGTACGGTTGTAATGCTGGGAGCGGCGAAGTTCCCTACACAAGTATCCTCTGGAGCATTGACGATGTTACTGCCTGCAACGTTCTTGCCAGTCACACCGCTGTTCCAGGTGCTCGCACTGCAGGCAGACCAGACATGGCCGGGGATGATGGTCACGCCTGGAAATGTGGTTATGCCTCCAATGAACAGCTCGGTGAAGGGCCCCCTAGTCTTGAGATTGAGGTCGAGAGTGAACTCGTCCAAGACATTGATATGAGCAACATTAGCGAGCGCCGTTGCCTGAAACGCGCCTGTAGCGTTGAGATTCATGAAGCTGTACTTTACATCCCATGCTGTGACAGGACCACCGTCCTGCCAGTGGTTAGCACGGTTGAGAGTCAGGCGAAGATCAGCTGTTGTATGCGCGAAGTAAGTAGAGTTGCCGTAGCCGAGGATCGCAGAGGTACACATGGGACCCCCAACGTAGCATAGGAAGCTGTGGCTGGTAGTCATCCAGTCGATACTCTGCTGCGTCGACGAACACGCTGTTACGCCTGGCTCCGCGGCGATTGAGCAGAGCGGATTAGGCTCAAAGAGACCGTCATAGATGTTGCTAAGCAAATACCCGTCAAAGAGGGACGCGAAGTCGAACGGGTTGAGATTGTCCGGAGACGCCATGAATCCCTGACGCAGGGTGCCGGGGACCACGGGGCTAGGACTGTAAGCGTTGAGCCAGTTGAAATAGTTCGGGAGCTCGGTAAAGCCGCCTCCAACGGCGGTGCTTACTCCTGGCGCGGCTGCACCCTGAGCCCAATTGCTCAGCCGGGCATAGTAGTCATTTCCGGTCCAGATCGGCAGTGTGAAGGCATTCTTTCCGAAAAGATCGACAGCCTGGTATCCGGCGCTGACAGACGTCAGTTGACTAGTTCCCGGACAATTAGCAAAGCTAGGAGTCGACTGGCCAAAAACCGGATCACCACTAGCCGCCAGACAGGGAGCATTCTCCATCTGGTTGCTGATCGAATCATACGCAGGTGAGCAGACATACATGTAGTCGTTGCCAGACGAAACGGTCGCTGTAGTGCTAACGCAAGGTGACCCTTGCGCGGAAGGAGTGCAGACCACATTGAAACAACTCACAAGGGCAAACAGACTGTTGTACAGGAAGTACAAGGAACTGTCAAACGGGAAGACCTGGCCGAAACCTCCGGTGTACATTCCCCAACAGAGGTTAAACGCCCCAGGGATAGGTGCGAAACCGCAGAATGAACTGATGGGTCCCTCGATCACTTGGACGAAAGGACACGACCCCCCACCGCAGTCAACATTCCCTGTTCCAGTGTTCGTGTTGTCGCATGAGGATGGTTGACCTGCTAGCGTCGTCCAGCCAGTACCGCCTGTCCATGCGGGTGAGAAAAGGGCGCAGATCTCCTGCGCTAGGCCTTCACCTAGGCTTTTTCTCGGCTCCGTATTGCGTACGAAGAAGCAGACATCAGCGGTGGCTGCCGAACCGGAACATCCTGACGCGAGTGCAGTGACCGCACTGGGCCACCCGCCTGTAGGAGGAACAAGCTCGCACGAGCTGTTCAGAGCCACGGTGATGCCGAACTGGGTTTTGAAGGCTTGCTGGAAGTGCTTGGCTGCCGCGCAGAAGTCAGCGCTTCCAATAGCAGGCTGCCAAGGAAACTGAGTGGTTCCACTGACTGTTCCGCTTGGGCACACGGTCGAGTAGGCGCAGTTGTACGATGTTCCACCGGGCGCTCCAACAACACAGCTAGTGGAACTCTCTGGAAACAGCGTGTCCCAGCCGCAAGGGTTCGGATTGGCTAGTCCACCGTTCGGACACGAAGAGGCTGAACATGGAGCCAACGGATCATCATTCGCGACACAGACTCTGCCCGCGCACTCCGAATAGGTCGAAGCGAAAGACGCCTTGTTAACAAGATGGGCGATGCCCTGACGGAGCTGGATTCCGGCGGAGCTATTGCCGTACTGTGATGGTATTCCCCAGAAGACACCGGCCAGATTGAACTCGATCTCAAAATATCCCTTATCCGCCACGGGTGCAGTGCAGACTATCGTCATACTACTAGGGCAAGTGGACGTTACCTCGCTTGCGGTGAGAGGTGAATCGGTAAGATCGACGTTCGGAGGACAATTGGGCGGGCAGGCAATGGAGTTCATTTCTAGAATCGGACCGTTAAAGGTGCTGATAGTTAGGGTCTCCATCTGGGCACCCGCAGGATACCATGACCCAAGAGTCGTCTCTTGTTGAGCCCTCACAACGGGAATATTCGGGAGATTGAAGTTGCTGGAAAGTGCACTGGGAAGACTGACAAGTGAGAAGACGATGGCGAACGTGAGTAGAAGCCTGACAGACCGCATACTACTCGAATTATCACTAATCTCTCGACTTGAAGGATAAGGTTATCGGCCTGGACCATGTAAGCATATTAAGGCTGGAGGCGGTCTCGCCTCCAATATCCTTATTTGCTGAGGAACTATTTCCAATAACTTCAGTTTCATGTGACATTTCTCGCGATTCTTCTCATCGCCCTGTTCCTATCATCTACGGGCGTTGCTACAGGGCGCTCAAACATCATGGCCTACGCTCAGCAAGCTATCAATTCTGGACCCCTCATCAGCGTTTGGAGCCCAGCTGTCTCGTCTGGCAACATTACAGATCCAAATCTTCTACCAGGTGACACGTTCAGTCTCTCGGTGAACATTACAAATTCCCCACAGTATGATTTCTACTCGTTCGACCTCGGATTCAACCCTTCAGTAATCCAGCTCGTAAACACGACTCTGAAAGGAACAGTCTTCTATCAACACACAATCTACCAGTCAGTCTTCAATTACACGTTCACCCCTGGAGTATTGCATGTGGTTGTCGAAGGCGGTATCACCCCTCAGGGAAACGGAATACTCCTCAACACGTTCTTCACCGTACTGATCACGAGCCTCAGCAACTTACGGGTCACTAACTCCGTACTCGCTCTACAGGGTATTCAGATAGACCACAGGAACATGGGTGGCTGTTTCAACAATAGGCCGCCCCTAGTCCCGCAGTCTAACTTTACAATAGACTCCTCGCCAGGATTCCATGATACAAGCAGTTTCATGATCGGAAAGATCGCGGTCGGAATAATTCTGCCCAACGGCCCACTTTACAACTGGACGGATGCACAGGTCAATCAAAGCATCAGTGGAATAAAGGCGGCGATGAACTTTTGGGCCAGCCAAGACCCCGGTGCCAACCTGACCTTCTACTTTGACACTCATATCCGAGTTCCTACCTCCTACGAGCCGACCAAGCTTCCCTTGAGTCAAGATACGATCTGGATAACTCAGGTAATGAACAGCCTTGGATATCCTGGCGACGCGTTCACTGCGACTCGAGCCTACGACAATGTGATCAGGAAAGCTAACAACACAGACTGGGCGTACACAATATTCGTTGTAGACAACGACCCACAATTCATCCAGGGCCGGTTTGCCGACTACCAGTATGCCCACGCCCTCATAGGCGGACCATGGCTCACCATGGCTCGCCTCTCATCTTGGGCGTTTAACAGCAACCAGTACTACGTTGCGGTCCCATCTCATGAGACTGGGCACATTTTCGGAGCAACAGACGAATACGACACGGCGCTGGAGTATTCGGGTTACCTCTGGACACCTGACGCGGACGGGTCCTTAGGCCTCATGAACCGAAATACGCTCGCGGTGAGCACGAGCACTGAAGCGCAAGTAGGCCACGTAGACTGCAACGGAGATGGGATCCCTGATATTCTGGAGACAAGACCAGCCATCGCTGTCAACTCACCACCTACCGTCATAACAAGCCCAGTCACGACAGTCATGGGAGAAGCCATAGCCACTTCGTATCCCACCCTTCGTCCCGGAGGAAGAGACATATCCATTGGTAGAATTTCCGCGGTCCAATATAGTATAGATCAAGGAACACTGACAGACGCGCTGCTCGCTCCAAGCAACGTCAGCAGGACAATCCGAGACTTTGCCTTCAACATCACAAATCCATCAGGCGGATCTCACAACATAACCATCCAAGCCATGAACTCTGCAGGAATATTTGCCAGCACAACCTTCACGATACAGGTCCCTGTTGGGACACCATCCTTCCAAAAGTTCGTGGCGTCCGCAGTCTCACACCACATAGGTCTACGAAAGTCGTCAGAAGAAACGCTGCTAGCCGATGTTAACATAACAGGAGTCCCTGCATACGTATACGTCCAGTTCAAAATGGTGGGAGGCAACAACACCCCGTACTTCGTTACTTCTCAGGTTACCAGACTGAGCGTTGGCGAAGAGACCATAATTCAAACTAGTTGGACCCCTCCGCCGATTAGAGCAAGGTACCAGACCGAGGCAACAATCTTCTACTCCCAATTACCAATCCAGCCGAATGCTCTAGGATGGAGCGCTGGGCCAGCCTCAAACTTCACCTTCATCGTCACAAAATAGCCCAGTCCCGTTCGACGCAATATCTGAGAAACGACCTACTCCTTCAAACTCTGAAGCATCCTGGCCTTGACCCTAACTTCTCTAGCCTGCCGTGGAAGACTGTGCCTCCACGGACTATGACCGGCTAGTCTTGCAGATTTTTCAAGGAGAGTGCACATGTTAGTTCATGGCTGAAGACTGGGTAGAGGCGAGAGACAAAGCAGTACTAAACACGGTCTACTACTGCGAGACGTGCAACGTCATCGTTGAACTTGGAGATGCTGACAT
>Ga0209801_1001377_pt1 | contig 15011 bp, 10 predicted proteins | sample GraSoiAngelo_127_FD_185884 | JGI IMG/M metagenome (GOLD analysis project Ga0209801, IMG submission 185884) | Grasslands soil microbial communities from the Angelo Coastal Reserve, California, USA - 14_0927_09_40cm (SPAdes) (version 2) | ecosystem: Environmental > Terrestrial > Soil > Grasslands ... | reverse complement strand
CTCCTCCCGAGGAGTGTTGCGGCCAATGGACTCCCGACGGAAAATATTTCGTTTTTCAGTCACAAGGCAATATCTGGGCTCTCGCGGAAAAGCGAAACATACTTGGAAATACCAGTGGCCAACCCGTTCAGTTAACCTCCGGGCCGATGAGTTTCTCTTCGCCTTTGCCCAGCAAAGATGGCAAAAAGCTGTTCGTGGTGGGTGCATTGGCGCGTGGGGAGTTGGCTCGCTATGACGCCCGGTCAGCGGAGTTCATTCCATTTCTTTCCGGAATTTCAGCGGATAGCGTCAGCTTTTCTAAAGATGGTTAGTGGGTGGCTTATGTCCGCTTCCCGGAGGGCACGCTGTGGAGAAGCAAATTGGACGGCAGCCAGAAAATTCAGCTCACCTACCGGCCGCTCACAGCCGTGATGCCTAGCTGGTCACCCGATGGCCAGCAGATCGTTTTCTATGCCTTTTCCGGACCCAGGCCGAAGTTGTACACCATTGCGACCCAGGGAGGAACGCCGCGCGAAATGATACCCGCGGACCCCCACGAGGAGTGGGACCCGACGTGGTCCCCCGACGGGACCAGAATTGCCTTTGGCAGCGGATCAACTGATCCCAACAGTACCATCCTCATCCTTGATGTTAGGACCAATCAAATCTCCACGCTGCTTGGTTCAAGAGGTTTTTTCTCCCCCCGCTGGTCGCCCGACGGACGCTATCTCGTCGCTTTGCCTTTCGCATCCCATAGCCTTATCCTTTTCGATTCTGCCACCCAGAAGTGGGAGGAGATCACGAAGATAAGCCTGGGTTTCCCGAATTGGTCAAAAAACGGGGACTACGTCTACTTCTTGCATGGGGAAAACCAGCCGTCGGTAATGCGAATACGAATTCGAGATCGGAGGCTCGAGCAGGTGGCCGACCTGAAAAACTTCCGGCAGACCGGCTACTGGTCGTTCTGGCTCGGTATGGCCCCCGACGATTCACCGCTTCTGCTTCGCGACATCGGCACCAAGGAAATCTACGCCTTAGACTGGCAGGCCCCGTAGCTCGCACTCGCCTCTCCGACCCTTCCACCGATAAGTCAGAATTGTTGCAAACGGCCGTTCCATGAATGCTTAGAAATAATTCTGGGCGGATTTGACTCCTGGACTCGCTGTCCGCCCTGCCGAATGGCGTTTTGGAAGGTGAGTACGAATCGGGCACGTAGTGCCCAACTTCGGAAAACGCACCAACCGGACTCCAGTCATCAGCTAACCGGTCTATTTCTTGGTTTGGTTTTCCAGCTTTTTGATTAGGCGTTCCCCCGCAGTGTTGAATCCCGAGAGTAGGCCGCCCCAGCGATGGGAGTCGCTCCAAAGAGTGTCGCCAGTTTTGGGGTCCAGCACAGTCAGAAATACGTAGCGCACTGGAGCCTGCTTGTCGTAATTGGGAACGCGGTCCTCCTCGATGTGACCGTTCTCGACTGTGCCGGTCTGCCCACCCGATGCGATGATGTAGCCACCCTTATAGGGGTCAGCGGAAAGAATGAAAATAAGGTCAGCCTGCTTTCGGTCTTTCACAATTTGAAATCTTCCCCACCTCTTGAGTTGAGCCAATGCCTTGTTTCCCACAGCGTCCACGCCAGTCTTATCTTCGAAGTAAACGGACTTGGCCGACTGAATTCTCGGCGATCGTGCCAGCTGTTTTTGGGGTTGAGCCGCACTCGGAGCGATCGTACCGGCAAGAGCAGCAAGCACGGGGAGGTGTGAAAGGAAACGCATTCGCGCCCTCCGAAAAGACCTGAAGAAAGACTATCTCCATCTTCAATAATAATTCAATTAAGAAGCGGACAGAAGCGGCTCGGCTCAAACGCAAGAAACCCACAGGGAGGCAGAAGAACGGCGCAGCTACAGGGCTGCAGAGCAAATCACTCTGAAATACCGAGTCACCAACATCAGCAATGCGTTTTTGTACGTGCCGCGAGAATGGGAAGGCAGTGTCCCGCGGCCCCACACGTGTGAGCTTGGTTTGAGAACAGTTCCGGACAACATTTTGTTCCGGGCTATGGCGGTTCCTGCTCGCCCAGCAGCAATTCACAAACTGTTAGCGCGCGCATGCGCAAAGAGGCCGCCGTGCTGAACCCCGGCGAACATCTGGACGGCAGGTTGCAAATGGACACCACGCTTTTCGGCGGCTGGCAACCCGGAGCTTGTCGAATCCAGGCCGTATTGTCCGGTTGGGTGAAAGAGAAATTTACCGGTGCGGAGCGGTTCCGAACTAGCGCGGATGCCCGACACCTAATTGCGGGGAGAAGTCCCAAACTCAGTTCGCATCAGGTTAACGCCTAACGTGAAATAGACACTGGAACGGTTGGCACAGCCTCAGAATCCCGCCGGCGACTTGCCGCCGGGCACTATAGACGAGGAAAAAGCGAAAGGCCAGGCTTCGAAATTCGTATCCCTACGTTTGTTCGTAGGAGATGATACTTCCAGTCGTCCCGAAAACGCAGTACAGGTGTAGAATCAACCGCTAGATGCCCAAATGCTCCTGCAGGCGGTGGCATCGCGAGTAACGGCATCGGGCCGTAGCTGTTTTTCTGTGGAGTCGGGAATTCACATGCGTCTATGGCAAACGTTCCTCCTTCTGTTCTGTATTGGATTGTGCGGCATTGCCGTGGCAGGTCAAGAAAATCCCACTGTTTCAAAACCGAAAATCACTTACAACCAAGACGTGGCGCCCCTGCTGCAAAAGCACTGCGTAGTCTGTCATCGGCCGAACGACATTGCTCCCATGTCGCTGATGACCTATGAGGAAGTGCTGCCGTTTGCTCGGATCATGCAGGAGAGCGTGGTGCAGCGCAAGATGCCCCCGTGGCATGCCGATCCTGGGTTCGGCGAGTTCAGCAATGACGCGCGCTTGACCGATGAGGAAATCGCGATCATAGACGCCTGGGTAAAAGGGGGAACAAAAAGAGGCGAGCCTGAAGCTTCCTCAGCGAACCCAGTGCTCACCCAAGGCTGGCATATCAAGCCGGACGTTGTGCTGACCGTTCCGGAATTCCTGGTCCCCAAAACTGCCCAAGACGATTACGAATACATCTACGTCCCCACAAATTTCACGGAAGACAAATGGATACAGGCCGCCGAGGTGCTTCCCGGTGATCGTCGTGTGGTTCATCACGCCACTGTGTCGGTGATCAATCAGTCCGAAGTAGCGAAGCATCTGGAAAAGCACGCCAAGACCGACGAAGGTGAAGACCAATATCATTACCGCACCGGAAAAGTGCTGCACCTCCGCCCCGATGCTCCGGTCATTGATGATGGGTGCGCAGCGCCGAATGGGGGCGGCGTTCCCGGCGAGTCTTCTGGCTACGTGAATATCGTGCCGGCGATCTATCTTCCGGGGCATTTGGCGGAGACGCGGCCTCCAGGCTATGCGCTGCGAGTTCCGGCGGGCGGCTATCTGCAATTTCAGATTCACTACAGCAATCATCATGGGCTGGATGTAAAGGATCGCACTAGCATCGGCTTGGTATTCGCTCGGGAACCCGTCCAGCATGAGATTGGGCAGTACGAAATTTGGAACAACATGTTTCTCATCCCTTCCAACGACGCCAATCACCGTGTGACTTCCTGCTTTACTTTGCCAAAGGATGTGATCGCTGTGGCCTACACGGCGCATATGCATTTTCGCGGCAAAAACATGTTGACCAAAGCCATTTATCCGGATGGTCGCGAAGAGGTGCTCCTCTACGTTCCCCATTTTGATTTTCGATGGCAGGAGACATACTTCTTGAAGAAGCAATTCTTGCTGCCCAAAGGCACGAAACTCATGACCATCGCTTATTTCGACAATTCCAAGGACAATTTTCAGAACCCCGATCCGTCCAAAGCAATTCGTTGGGGTGAACCCAGCGACGAGGAGATGATGGGTTTCTGGTTACAATTCGCCGATCCTCAGATGACCGCTGAAAAGTCTGCATTGAGCCAGAAATGATGGCCATTGGTCTGTTGAAACTTTTAAGGTTCTTTGCGCCTTGAATTTCAGCCGCCGTAACTTTGTTCGACTCGGGGTGGGAGCCGCGCTGTCACTGCGTGAGGCCCGCTTGCTGGCGCAGGGTGTAGCGAGCCACACCGCCAAGCCATTGCCAAGACCCGCAGCTTCCGGGCGTCCTTTCAACGCCCACTTCGTGGATGTCGCTGCCGCCGCGGGCCTGCATGCGCCGGTGATCTATGGTGACCCAGAAATCAAGAAATACATCGTGGAGTCCACCGGATGCGGTTGCGCCTTCATTGATTACGATAATGATGGCTGGATGGATCTGTTTGTTCTATGCGGCACGCGCCTCGGAGGCGCCCCGGTGGGCACGACGAATCGGCTGTATAAGAATAACCGGGATGGGACATTTACGGATGTCACTGAAAAGGCAGGGTTGCGCTTGCTCGGGTGGGCCTGCGGAGTCTGCGTCGGAGACTACAACAACGATGGCTTTGACGATATCTTTTGCACCAATTTCGGGCAGAACGTGCTTTACCGCAACAACGGCGACGGAACTTTCACCGATATTACCAAGCCGGCCGGGCTGTGGAGCGATCAACAGAGGTTTGGAGCCGGCTGCACCTTCCTGGATTACAACCGCGATGGACATCTGGATCTCTTCGTTTCCAACTACGTTGGCTTTTCCTTTGAAAATGCCGCTGTTCCGGGGGAAAACGCCAACTGTAGGTGGAAAGGCATTCCCGTCGAATGCGGACCGCGGGGGCTGCTCACGGGCAGGCATTCACTGTACCGCAACAACGGCGACGGAACCTTCACCGATGTAACGCAGCAAGCCGGCATCGCGCGCGCCGCAGCCACCTATGGCATGACTGTCGTAGCGGCGGATTTTGACGAAGACGGATGGCAGGACATCTATGTTGCCTGCGACTCCACTCCAAGTCTTTTGTTTATGAACAATCGTGACGGAACTTTTCGCGAGGAAGGCGTGCTGCGGGGTGCGGCCCTGAGCGACGATGGCATGGAGCAAGCGGGCATGGGGATTGGCATCGGCGATTATGACCTGGACGGACACCTCGATCTATTCAAGACGCATTTTGCGGACGACGCCAACATCCTTTATCGCAACGACGGGAAGGGGAACTTTGAGGATGCCACGGGGTCCTCGCATCTGGGGGTTGAAACACGATACGTCTGCTGGGGAGCTGGCATCGTGGACCTCGACAATGACGGTCTTCCAGATCTGTTCATGGTTACCGGCCATGTTTACCCGCAAGTGGAACGAACGCTGCCGCAATACCCCAATAAGACGCCACGCGTCGTCTTTCGGAACCTGGGCAAAGGCGTTTTCGAAGAACTCATCCAGGAGCCTGGTCCGGGTGTAGCGGCGGCACACTGTAGTCGGGGATGCGCGTTTGGAGACTTCGACAACGACGGGGATATCGACATACTGATCATCAATCTCAACGAGCCTCCCTCGCTTTTGCGCAATGACCTCACTGGTAAGTCCAACTGGATCAAAGTGAAATTGGACGGCGTGAAGTCCAATCGAAGTGCCATTGGAGCCAGGGTGCTTGTCCATTATGGAGGCAAGACCCAGGCGCAAGCGGTCCTGAGTCAATCCAGCTTTTTCTCGTGCAGCGATTCCCGCTTGCATTTCGGTTTGGGGAACTCCACTTTGGCGGACATCGACGTGTATTGGCCAAGTGGCCTGCACGAAACTTTTAAGCAAATCCCTGCCAATCGGCTCATCACCCTCAAGGAAGGGGTGGGTCCCGTACCGAACCGCGGGTGGGCCAAAGTGTAACCAGCGATGCACAGAATCTTCACCTGCGCGTCCTGAATAGCGGGCCTAGCCGACGTTCACCAATTCCCGCCGCCCGCCGCCCGGCCGCCGACGCAAATTCAATAAAGGGTGCGACTGCATAGGCGCATCCAAAGCGAAACTCAGATAGCCCAGGCAAGCCTCGGCAGATTCGGTTTTCTAATGCATTTCATTAGAATAACGAAATTGTGCTTGACTTTCGTATGGAATGGGACTACAACAGGGCGCAAATGGGGTGGCTCTTGTCGTTTCTTGTGTACGACTTGCGCTTACATCTCTGTGTAATGCAAATGTGTCGCGGCCGCTTGGTGCATCGGCAAGGCGAGTATTACCGCCTTTAGATAACCTTCGCGGGAGGAAAAATGCTGCATCTCAGAAAGCTTTGCTTTGCCTTTTTAGTGGCGATTATCGTTTTGGCGCTCGCGCCTACGTCTGGCTGGAGCCAGAACGTCTATGGCACCATCGCCGGAACGGTTACGGATACAAGTGGAGCTGCCGTTGCCAACGCGATAGTCACATTGACGAATCTGGATACCGCTCAAAAGCGCAGCATAGAAACCGACTCGTCCGGCAACTACACGTTCGTGAATATCTTGCCCGGCCGCTACAAGTTGGAGGGAGAAAAGACCGGCTTCAAGAAGTTTGTGCGCGAGCCAATCCTGGTGCAGATCGAAAGCGGGTTGAGAGTGGATATCTCTCTGCCAGTTGGAGCGCAGACCGAGACTGTCGAGGTGACCGGCGAGGCGCCGTTGCTCCAGCCGGAAACGAACTCGCTGGGGCAAGTGGTGGAACAGCGAACCGTGACGGAGCTGCCGCTCAACGGGCGCAACCCGCTGGCACTCGTCGGCCTGGTGCCGGGCGTTGTGCCACAGGGCACCCCGTCGGCTGGCAATTCTTCGGCGGGCAATCCCGTTGGCGCTAATCCCTTCGCTCTCGGAGATTTTCAAGTTGGCGGAGGTATGGCCGGGCAGAGTCAGATCCTGATCGATGGTGTGCCTACCAATGGAGCGTACCTGAACGTTGTGACCGTGATACCCACGCAAGATGCCATCGAGGAATTCAAAGTCCAGACGAACAATCTGGGTCCCGAGTACGGGCGATTTGCCGGCGGAGTCATCAACCTGTCAACAAAATCCGGCACCAACACTTTCCATGGTTCGGCCTATGAGTTCCTGCGGAATAAAGTGCTGAATGCGAATGGCTTCTTCGACAACAGCAGCGGCCTCGCCCGTCCTCCGTTTACCCAAAACCAGTTTGGCGCCAACGTGGGAGGGCCCGTTCTGAAGGATAGGTTATTCTTCTTCTCCAGCTATGAGGGCTTTCGGCAGCGTCAGGGAAATGTCTTTTTGGGATGGGTTCCCACCCAAGCTGAGCGCGGCGGAGACTTTTCACAGGCAGGGTCAACCCATACGACCTCAGTCCTTCCTATTTACGACCCGCTCACCAGTACGAACTGCATCTCAAGCAATCCGACTTGCAGAACGGCCTTCATGGGAAACGTGATTCCGACCGGCCGAATCGACCCTACGGCCCAGGCGCTTTTGTCCTACATGCCGATGCCGAATCAGGTAGGCAATCCGAACGGTAACTTTGCCGAGAACTATAGCAGTGGCGGCGACGTCGACCAGTACAACGAGCGCATTGACTATAACCTGAGTGCGAAGCAGAGAATTTTCGGCCGGTACACGCATTCTAAAATACTATCGCTCCCCAACAACCCTTATAATGGTATATGCACGGACCGCTGTACCGAAACCACCTACGCTCACCAGGTTTCCCTGGGTGACACGATTGCGTTTTCACCCAAGACCATCTTGGACTTGCACATTGGTTACACGCGGTATGTTTACCTGCGCACGCCGCTTAGCCAAGGCATCGACTTGTCGAAGTTTGGTGCAAACTGGGCGGCCTTAGCCCCCCAGATGACCTACACTCACATTCCGGACGTGTGCATATCGCAGACGAACGGTGATAATCACTGGGGCGCCGGCAGTTGGTGCACTCAAGGAGCCGGAAGCGGCATCGGCGCTTGGGACGACACGTACAGCTTTACCCCCTCGCTCTCCAGGATTATGGGTAAACACGCCCTCAAAGTCGGCGGAGAATTCCGCGTGCTCCGCAACAACTACTATCAGAGCAACGATCCTGCCGGCTTGTACTATTTTGATGCCCGCATGACGGCGGCAAACCCTACCGTCGGCACGTCTGGGGCTAACGGTTCAACGGGGAATGGCTTTGCTTCTTTCCTGCTCGGCTACGGGACAGACAACACCAGCAGCAGCGTGACCGAGCCCGCAAGGACGGCCGACCAGAATCTTTACAAGGCGATATACGCTGGCGATACCTTCCAGCTCACCAGGAAGATCACCTTGAACCTGGGGGTCCGCGTCGACCTCCAGGGGGACTGGACGGAGCGGTTTAATCGCATTGTTGTTTTCAACCCCTCCGAAACGAGTCCCATTGGGGCCGCGGCCGGAATGCCGAATCTGAAGGGCGCATATGATCTAGTGAGCAGCACGCAACACCCCAGCCGCAGTGCATTTAGCTCCTGGAACCATGTCAGCCCGCGCCTTGGGGTTTCCTACCAATTGGATAAGAATACGGTTATCCGGACCGGCTACGGAATTTTTTACCTGCCGGTTGATATCCGCTGGAACGATGCTCCCCACAACCTCTTCATCAACAGTTTCAACACGTCTTGGCAAGCAGTGCAGTCGGATGGAGTTACCCCCAAGAATCCCTTGTCCAATCCTTTCCCGGTCAGCGGAATCACTCCGCCCTTCGGTAGGGACCAGGGCTTGATCAACGTACAAGGGGGTGGCAACGAAGCGCCAGTGAACGGTAACCCTGCACCTAACGTGCAGCAGTGGAACTTCGACATCCAACGTCAGTTTCCCGGCAATCTGCTGGTTGACGTAGCTTATGCGGGGTCCAAGGGCACACATTTGCCCATGCATGATCAGACCCTCAACCAATTGGCGCCCCAGTTTCTGCCCAAGAATGCTGCGGATGTGACCGCCCTAAAGACACAGGTTCACAACCCATTCGCCGGGAATTGCCCTCCCCCTAACACTGCGCTTTGCACTGGGCCCGTGCAATCAGGTGGCATAGGCACCAATCCGACGGTAATGGCAGCGCAGTTGCTGCTGCCATTCCCGCAGTATGACAATGTGGCCATGTCCGAGCCCGATAACCGCGATTCCATTTATCATTCCATGCAGGCGAAGGTCGAGAAGCGCTTCGCTGCGGGCGCGCAGGTGCTTGCCTCCTACACCGTCTCCAAACTCATCGATGACACCAACTCGGAGATCAACTGGTTGGAAGCCTCTCCGGTGGGCTGGAACGACGCCAATGTTAACAACCTGCGTGGCGAGAGAAGCTTGGATGCCTTCGACGTTTCTCAGCGCTTCGTACTTGCTTCCGTTCTTGACCTGCCTTTTGGCAAAGGCAAGAAGTATGCGAATAACCTCGGCGGAGTTGCCAATAGGCTCATCGGCGGGTGGGGAATCAATACCATCATTACCTTCCAGCGCGGCTTCCCGATTATCATCGGCGGGTGCCCGGGCTTGCTCAGCGACTCCGGTGTCCCGAACGTGGGCTGTTCCCGCAATACGAGAACGGCCTTGTCGAAGCTGACCTCCGGCTCTCTGGACGCACGGCTGGCCCACTGGTTTGACACTTCCGTGTTCACGCATACCAACGATTACAGCTACGGCACCGACTCGCGTACCGAGCCGAATATACGGAGCGACGGAATGAAGAACTTTGACTTTGCGGTTTTCAAGAACACCAAGTTCGGTCCGGACGAAAGGCTTGGCGTAGAGTTCCGCGCAGAGTTCTTCAACGGGTTCAACCACCCGCAGTTCAGTCCGCCGAATAGCGGCTGTTGCGGTAGTAGCGATTTTGGGCGAGTAAGCGGACAGTACAATCTTCCGCGCCAAGTCCAGTTCGCGTTGCGGTTCACCTTCTAACCTCCTGACGTCGGCGTCGGGCGGACCTTCCCGCCCGGCGCACGACTCTCTTCTCTGGTAACATTCTGCTTGGAAACATCCTTTTCCATGTGCTCCAAGGGGAACAGTGTCGATCCATCGCCTCGCCGAACTTCCTTGATTGCGTGCCTCCGATCGAATTTTGCTGGCCTGCTGTCTGCCTGGCGTGAAAAGACTTGGCCGAAAGCGACCATCTTCATTTTTCTTGCCCTATGGTCGCTGGTTCCCTCATTGGCAACTTGCCAGACATCCGAAGGGCAGGTCGAAGCGTTTTTCCGCGCCGGCCAAGAGGCTATGAAGCAAGGGCAGTTCGCTCGTGCTGCCGAAGAATTCAAGAAGGTGCTGGCGCTTGATCCGACCCTACTGGAGGCTGAGGTCAATCTTGGCCTTGCTTACCAGAGCCTCTTCGAGTACGAGCTAGCAGTGCGGCACCTGACGAAAGCGCTGCGCGAAAGACCGAACCTGCTTGGCCCCACCGTAATCGTCGGAATGGATTACCTTAAACTGGGTGCCCCGGAAAAGGCCATTCCCTTCCTCCAGCGTGCGCTGAAGCTTGATCCATCGAGCCGCGAGGCCCGCCAGGCTTTGGCTTCGGTATACCTGGGCCAGGAAAATTTCCAAAACGCGGCCGAGGTGTTTCGTCAGATCGCCGTCCATGATTCCGACAAGTCCGAGGCCTGGTTCAAACTCGGACACGAATACCTTGACCTGTCTGCCAGTTTGGCCTATCGGGGAGCGCATTTGTATCGTGAATCGGCCTGGGGGCATCGTTTTCTCGGTGATCTCTTGTTTCAGCGCAGCCGTTGGGAAGATGCCGTGAAGGAGTACCGCAAGGCCCTGGACATTGAGCCACGGCAGTCCGGCTTGCACACATCGTTGGGCCAAGCCTATCTGCATGCGGGGAAATTGGAAGAAGCCGAAACGGAGTTTCACCTCGAGCTCGAGCCCGATTCACGAAATGAGCTCGCCTGGCTCGGCTTGGCCAATCTGCAACTGGCCCGGGGCCAAGCTACAGCAGCGCTTGAGTCTCTCGGAAAAGTTTGGGAAATCTCTCCTGAATTCTTGGTTGTGCAACGGGGCTTCCCCTCGATCGAACTCCTTCAGGAGTCGGCAAAAACTTCCATATCGCGCCTGCAGGACGAACCAGAAGGAGCGGCCAAGCATTTTTTGTTGGTGGCTCTATACACCACCACGAATGAAAGCGCTCTTTCAGACCGCCAATGGGAAGCCTTACAAGGCGACTTCCGGGCATGGCGGCAGGGATCGAATGGCGGCGGGCTAGTCCAACCGCATCAGGAACCCTGCAAGGCCCATCACTATTCTACCTGCGCAGATTCGCTGCAAGCCCGAAAGCATCTAACCGACGCGGAGCGGTTACTGCTGGGAAAAACGCACTTCACCTTGCGACAATACGAACCCGCGGCTGATTGGTTAGCGCAGGTGCCGGGCGTCACCAACGAAAATGCCGAGGCCAGCTACTGGTTGGCGCGCACCTACCAAGCGCTCGGGGCTGAGGCGTATGCGCAACTGGAGGAATCCTTTCCCAACGCCTGGCGTACGCACCAGTTGCGTGCCGAAAGCTACGCCCTTCGCCAGGATCCCGACGACGCTCTCAAAGAGTTTCGTGCGGCTCTGCAGTTGCAGCCCCAGGAGGCAGAACTTCACGAAGCGCTCGGGGAACTTTACCTGGACAATCATTCTGATGATGATGCGCAGAGTGAGCTCGAGAGAGCATTGGCGCTGGATCCCTCGCGCACGCACGCGCTGTATCTGCTGGGACGCTTCTACGTGCAAAAACGGGAAAACGAAAAGGCGCTGTCGTATCTGCAGCGTGCGCTGCGACTTCAACCGGATTTGGCTGAAGCCAACGGCTTGTTGGGGACCGCCTACGTGCGCCTAGGACAGTTTGCCAATGCCATCCCGAAACTCAAGAAAGCGTCTCCTATCGACCATTACGGGAACGTCCATTATCAGTTGTATTTGGCCTATCGGAAGCTCGGCCAAGCCGAACTCGCGCAGAAAGCCTTAGCGCGCTCGCAAGATCTCCGCCGAAGCTCTCTTGAACACGACCAGGCGCTGATCTTGGGAGCTCCGCAGCCGGAACCTGAACGGTAGTGAAGTTGACATCCTCCTCTTCCTAAAGGGAGAGGATTCCTACGGAGCCGGATGTTGGTCCGGTCTCTTCGGTGGGTTCCTCCCACAAGCAGTGCAGATCCATTCCATCAGTCTATAGAGTCGCGTAGAGACTATGGTGACTTCGAAAAGCGACCGAGGAAGCCTCCACCCGCTCGCAACCGAATGGTGAGTGAATCGTTGCGCTCATGAATTGAGTTTTCGATTTCCACTTGGTGTTGTCCGCAGGGCTGTCGTGAACTTGAACTGATCTGTACTGGCCATCACCCAGAAACGAGAGCGGCACGTGTATCGTTTTGGCTTGAGGACCGCACATGACCGCCAAAAACCACGTGTTGCCCTTGCGCCGGGCGTAAGCGGCGAGTTCGCCTATGGCGGAATCGGGCAAGACAATCGTTTCATCCCAGACGGGGGGGACGCTCTCGATCACCTCGCCAGCCGGGTTGTTGAGGATGGTCTGAGGATGGGCAGCAATGGTGAGCAGCGGAGCCGCAAAGACAACGATGCAGGCGATCTGGTGCACTACGGTCGTATCGCGGCGGCGGTCGTTGAAGAGCATGGCAGTGTAATCAGCCGGCCCGGCCAGGAGCCGCGTGAAAGGCAAAATGGTTTCGTGCCGGGCTCGTTCCTTCAGGGCACTGGACTCCATGCCGCGAATGGCTTCGCGAACCAGCTCGCTCGGCCAAGTGCGCTCGCGGCCGGTGGGTTTATTTGCTCCGTGGAAGACGAGAAGAATGTGGTATTCCGCTGCTTTTTGAAGCAGCGCCTCATAAAGGTCGATCACCTCTTTGGCCTCGTGATCGAAGAAGTCAATTTTGGCACCGACCACGCCTGCATCATGAAGCAGCTTGAAGAATTCCTCGCGCGCTTCCGGAGTGCGAAGATCCTTGCTGTGCTTCCAGAACCACACGCCGACACCATTCTGCCGTGAGTAATCCACGACTTCTTTTCTCTGCTCCGGCGTCCATTTGCTCCAGAAGCCTTCGATGACGTTGTATTCGAACCCCAGCTGTCCGGCCACACGGGAAAATTCCTTCATGCCGTCGACGCCGTCGGGACCACCGTCAAGATAGCGCCAAACGGCACGGCCGGGTTTGATCCACGAGGTACGGATTCCTTCCGCGAAAAATCTTGGGTCAGGGAGCGGGCAGAGATTAGGCAGGATCGTGCTATTTAACCAGCGTGCTTAAGTCTGGCCCCACCATTACGACACGCCATGGAGTCGTGACCGTTCCCGCCATGGATGACGGTTTCCCGAGGCGCTTGGCTTCATCCCTTCCGTATCGCAATTCGAACGGCCAGTTCAGCGGCTGCCGGTGTCCCAGACCGTAATCCATCCGCGTCGGCCGTCGGCCTCCAGACCCATGCCGCTGTAATTCACCAGACTGGCCTCGGTGATCGAGGCGTAACCCGCATCGAGCGGCAACTGGAACGTCAGCGGTGGTCCGGCCCATTCTCCGGCGTGCACTTCGGAAATATTCTTCTTCACGAACTCGGTTTCATAGTGGCCGTCGGCCAGTCCGCCATACCAAAGCGTTGAGCCATCCGGAATGACGAAGGCGGAGTACTCATCCGGTGTGCGCGAAGTGTTTTCTTCGCCGGGAATGACGTGGCGACAGGCAACGCCGTCATTGAATACGCGGACCTCCAGAGTGTAGGAAGTGAAACTCAGGTCATGCGTAAGAGAAAGCTTGACGCCGTTACATTGATTGATGGCTGTACTGTGGGCGCCAGACCACGGATAAGATTCGTCCATGGAGTAGCGTTCGAGGCTGTTGAACACAACCCCCGATGAAAGGTCATAGCCGTCAACCTTCACGACGACCGGGGAAGGCTCGATCACGACCGTGTCCCCCCTGGTCACCGTGAGGGTCAAGCGCTCCGCCTTCACGACGACCGGGGAAGGCACGGTGAACTTGATCTTGCCGTCCGGGCTGGCGACCTGGACTTCTTGCATGTGCACGCGCTCTGAACGCCGAGACTTGGCCGGCTGCGATTGTGGTTGTGCGGGTGCGAAGCTCGCTTGGACGAGGCCGACAGCCGCCAGAACCAAGGGAACAAGAACCACTTTTATCTGCGTGGTTTTAGCGTTCAAACTGAATTCCTGAACATGGTTCCTTTGCCGGCGAGCCTCAGACTCCGCCGCGAGGTTTTTCCTGGCGAACAAAAATGTTGTCCTGGGTGGGCTCCGCGTCGCATTCCAGGGCGATGGTGGTAACCGGATGGTCCGGCGCTTCTGTCGGCAGGCCGCTGAGGCGCACACGGTACTTGTCCTGTTGGAAAGTGATTTTTTCGCCGGAAGCAAAAAACCGCGCTGACTTCACCTGCGCCTGTAAACCCGCCACTGCCACATAATCGCCGGGCCAAAAGTGCACGTGCATGTAGAGCGTGTTGCCTTTGCGCGTGAAGCTCGCGTAATTGGAGCGCCGCGGCTGGCAGTGATCCGATGCGTAAATGCTGTCACCGTTGCGGCGCATCCATTGGCCGACTTCCGTCAACACGCGGACGGATTCCTCGGGCACACTGCCATCGGCGCGAGGCCCGATGTTCAAGAGGTAGTTGCCGGTGTCGCGAGAGCACGAAATCAGATTCTGAATGACGCGTCGCGGGTTCTTCCAATCGTCATCGGCCCGCTGGTATCCCCAACTGTCGTTGAGAGTCATGCAAGACTCCCACGCGCGGCCTTCTTTATCTGCGGTGATCTGCTGCTCGGGAGTGGAAAAATCGCCCGGAAGCTTGTTGCGATTGTTGACGATGATGTCTGGTTGCAGCTCAAAGACCATTTTGTTCATGCGCTCGGACTCCCAACCAGGGGCATCGAGCGGCCACGAGACGTCGTACCAGAGAACATCAATTTTCCCGTAATTGGTGAGCAGCTCGCGAATGTGCGTGTGAATGTATTCGACGAAGCGCCTGCGCGCCGCCTCGTCGGTGGCGCAGCGAGCGCCGTCGGGATGGTGCCAGTCCATCAGTGAATAATAAAAGCCCACACGCATGCCTTCGGCACGAGCGGCGTCCACATATTCACGAACGAGATCTCGGCCCGGCCCTTGTTTGGGCGAGCAGTAATCGGTGGTCTTGGTATCAAAATGGCAAAAACC
>Ga0209801_1001376_pt1 | contig 15014 bp, 7 predicted proteins | sample GraSoiAngelo_127_FD_185884 | JGI IMG/M metagenome (GOLD analysis project Ga0209801, IMG submission 185884) | Grasslands soil microbial communities from the Angelo Coastal Reserve, California, USA - 14_0927_09_40cm (SPAdes) (version 2) | ecosystem: Environmental > Terrestrial > Soil > Grasslands ... | reverse complement strand
TATTCGAATCTCGAATATGATCTCGGAACCAGCGAGCGCGGTGGGCGGGGCAATTACATCGAGAAGGCGCTCGCATTGCTGTGCGGAGCAGAATCGGCCACTGTTGTCAATAATTGCGCGGCGGCGCTGGTGCTGATTGTTCGGCATTTTACCAGGAACAAACCGGAAATTGTAATCTCGCGCGGCGAACTGATCCAAATCGGCGGCGGCTTTCGCATCGGCGAAATTATCGAGGCGGCCGGGGCGAGACTGCGCGAGGTCGGCGCGACAAATAAGACCACGCTCAACGATTACGCGAAAGCAATTGGGCCCAACACAGCTCTCATTCTCAAAGTTCATCGCAGCAATTTCTTCATGAGCGGTTTTGTGGAATCCCCTCTTTCGGCGGAACTCGTTGCCCTCGCGCGAAAAAAGCGCGTCCCTTTCGTCGAGGATTTGGGAAGCGGAGCGGTTGTCGCCACCGAGCAATTTGGAATAGCCGAGCACGAGCCGACGCCCGCTGAAGCTCTGAAGGACGGAGCTCATCTCGTTTGTTTCAGCGGCGATAAATTATTCGGCGGTCCGCAGGCGGGAATCATCGCGGGGGAGAAGCGATTTACCAGCGCGTTGAAGCGCGAACCTTTATTTCGCGCGTTGCGCTGCGACAAACTGATTTTCGCGGCATTACAAGCGACTGTCGATCTTCACCTCAATCAATCGATATACGCAATTCCTGCGATTGCGCTTTTGCAAATCCCCGAAGATGAATTGCGCCCTCGAGCCGCAGCGATTGCTGACCGGTTTGTGGGCTTGCCACTGCAAATCGCGATTGGCCGCGGCAAAGTCAAAGTTGGCGGTGGCACTTTGCCAAAGTCAGTGATGTCGTCGGTTACAATCGACATTGTTCCAAGGAACTGTTCGCTGGCCGATTTTGCCGCGCGCCTCCGCACCTTCAACCCTCCAGTCATCGGTTACATCGCTAACGAGCGTTTCAAGCTCGATCTGCGCACAATTTTTGCCCAGCAGGACGATCTGGTGGTTGACGCGATTCGGGCAACGTGCGCCAAAACTCGCTGAATGCATTCAACAACGCTGTCATCCCGAGCGTAGCGAGGGACTTCACAGTCGAAGGGGAGGAAATACACTATCTAGATTGTGTGATCAATTAACCTGTGGGAGGTCCTTCACTTGGTTCAGGCTGACCGCGAGAGGAATGTTGACTGTCCAAATCCAATTCCACGACCGATGACAGAGAAACATTTCATTCTCGCGACTGCCGGTCACGTCGATCACGGCAAGAGCGCGTTGGTCAAAGCGCTCACCGGAACTGATCCCGATCGCCTGCCCGAAGAAAAGGCGCGACAAATCACCATCGAGCTGGGCTTCGCACAATTGATTCTGCAAGGGGCCAACGAGCAGCGGCTCCATATCGGCATCGTCGATGTGCCCGGCCACGAAGATTTCGTCCGGAACATGATCGCTGGTGTGGGGTCGATAGATCTCGCGCTCTTCGTTGTTGCAGCGGACGACGGCTGGATGCCGCAGACCGAAGAGCATCTGCAAATCCTGACTTATCTCGGCGTGGACCGAGCCGTGATCGCACTCACAAAAAGCGATTTGGGAAAAATCGACGGTGTCGCCGAGCAAATTCGCAATCAATTGCGCACTACCACCTTTGCGCGATCCCCGATTATTCCAACGTCGGTTCGTACCGCCGAAGGAATCGAAAATCTAAAGAGCGCACTCGCCTCAGAGTTCTCGACCATGCAACCACAACGCGATGTCGGAAGGCCGCGCCTGTTTATTGATCGCGCTTTTGTACTACGCGGAATCGGCACGGTCGTGACCGGCACACTCACTGGCGGCCGTCTCCATTGCAGCGAGAGCGTGGTTATTCAGCCGCACAATTTCGACGCGCGCATCCGCTCGATCCAGAGTCATGGTTGCGAGCTGGAGAACGCACAGCCGGGAATGCGCACTGCCATCAGCCTTCCGGATGTCGGGATCGGCGACGGTCCGGCCCGGATCAAGCGTGGCGATGTGATCACTGTTGCCGATCCTTCGGCTTCGCTCCGGACAAACCTTGGTAGCGGAGCGAGTCCGATTCTGGCTGTTCTTCTCGAAAAATCGCATCGACTTAAACCAAAAGATCCGGCGGCTCGCCCGCTTAAGAATGGCACTTCGGTCAATTTGCATCACGGCACGTCGCGATTCCCGGCGAAGATTTATCTGCTTGATGGTGATGCGCTCGAGCCTGGCAGACAAATGATCGCGCAACTACAACCGGAATCACCGATCTTTGCATTTCTCGGCGATCGCTTTGTCCTTCGCGACGCATCGGAGCAATACACAATCGCAGGCGGAGTAGTTCTTGATCCAGATGGCGACCGCAAAGGATTTCGTGACGAGGAGAAGCGCAAGTTACTGATAGCTCGCGCTATGGCCTCAGATGATGTCGATCTTTGCGTTCGCTCCGAAATTGGATTGCGCGGATTCGTGGCGATACAAAGTATTCTTGGCAAATCTCACTTCAGCCGCGTCGAGATCACTGAAGCCTTACTGCGCTTGCAACGCCTTAGGGAAATTGTCGTTCATGGCAAAATCGCGGCGAACACCGGGAGCTGGCAGGCATTACGAAACCGCGCCACTCTCCTGATCGACAATGCGCTCAGTAAGAATCCCGAACGCATTGGTTTCGACTTGAGTCAGCTGCGCGCCGCGCTGCGCGATCAAGCCGGACATGTTTTCGAGGCGCTCATTGAGGACATGTGCTCGGATGATTTTGTTCGACGAGAATCAATGATCGCACGCCGTTCGCATCAGCCAGCGTTGCCGGCTAACTTGCGACCTGCCGCAGCGAAAATTCGCGAAGCCCTGTCGAAGAAACCCTTCGATCCGCCCGCGCGCAGAGAGATCGAGTCAGACCCAAATGCGCAGCGAGTTCTCAGATTTTTGATCGAGAGTGGCGAAGTCATCGAAATCGCCTCGGACGTGGTGTTGTCACGTGAGAATTTCGAACGCATGAAAAACGCGGTCGCTGATTTCATTTTAAAAAACGGACCGGCGACTGTGAGCGAGCTGCGGCAGGCGCTCGAGACTTCGCGCCGAATCATGGTGCCGTTTCTCGAGCACCTGGATCGACAAGGTGTGACGCGCCGCATCGGCGACAAGCGCGTGCTCGCGTAGCGTAGCGGCGAAGCTAAATTGAGCGATGGAGCAATCGCGACCAGTCCTGCTCGTTGTGCCGTCGCTACGGGAAGCGTGGGACGATGTGATTGCTCCCTGGTTCGACCAAGTTTTGCCCGAGACGTGGAAACGCGCGTTGCCTTCACTGATCGTCGTCCCAACGCGAGGACAGGCTAACGATCTGAAGGCGCGCTTAATTGCAAAGGGGTCTTCACATCTCGGTTTGCACTTTGTGACGCCGGCGAGTTTAGGTGCGTTGCTCGCGCGAGATGATGCGACGCTGCGGGCCAAGCCGGAACATCTGCGTTTGCTCCTAGCAATCGCCGCGAGCAAAATGGAGGATCGGCCTAACGAACCCGAAGCGCTTGCCGCCAAAGCCGTTGCTCGTGCGCCGGCGCCGCTGCTGCGCGCCTTGGATCGCCTGGAAACTGCCGGATGGAAATTCGAAGAACTCGCGCTGCCGTCGTTTGCACCGATCGTTCAGCATTTCAACGAGCTGCTGAAAAAATGCCATTTTGTCCTGCCGGGCGAAACCGATCGACGGCGTTTGCAACAAGCGATGCGGGGCGAACGAAAATTTTCGCACGTGCTCGTCATCGGATTCGACGGAGCGCATTGGCCACAGTGGTTTCTCCTGCGCACTGCTGTCGAGCTGGCAGAACGCGCGACAGTCGTGCTTGAAGAGCCGGGCGGCAACTTTTCCGATGTCGATCTTTGCTGGATCGGCTCATGGGAGGAAGTCTGTGGCGAAGCGCAGCGCACGCCGAAATCCGTTCAGGCGCTTGGCGATTCGTTTTTTAGCGAAACGGAAATGCGCGGTGGCACGGAAGCGGCAAAACATTTCGATTTTCTCGTCGGCACGAATCTCTCCGAACAATCGGAAGCAATCGCGCAGCAATGCGTTCGTTATTTGATGGATGAAAAATGCACGCGACTCGGCGTGATTTTCCCCAGCTGTGGTGCGTTGTCGCGTCTGGTCGCGGACTCGCTGGCGCGACTCGACATCCCGCACAATGACGGGCTTGGGCATATTGTTCCTGGCATTTTTGAATCGGTGGAATGGCAGGCGTGGCTCGAATTGCAACGCGCGCCGCGACTCAATTCTTTCCTGCGTTTTCTAAACGCGCTCTCCAATCCCGCAGTTTTGTCGCCGACTCTTAGCCGGTCCGCCTTCGAAAAAATTCTGCGCGAAAGTTACAGCGAAGTGTTGCTGGACGATCTCGAAATTCTGCGCGAATTCTGTGCCGCACGCACCGATAAGAAATTTCAATCGGCCGCCGAGGCGTTGCGCGCGCTGCCGTTTCTTCCCCCGCTCGGCACGCTCGCACAGTTTCTCGAACAAACTCACGCCGCACTCGCGTATCTCGGTTGGAAGCAACATGCGCTCGAAATTGCCAGCGTTACGCGCGATTGGCCGCAGCGCTTCGATACGGAATTTCCGCGCGCCTTCTTCCTGCGTTGGCTTGAAGAAACGGCTGCGACGTTTGGCGCCGCGCGTTCGGCCGCGGGCGATCATGCGTACGCGCGCGTGCAATTGCTCACCGTGACGCAGACGCAAAATCAGGACTGTTCCCACCTGATTTTTGCCGGTTGGAACGAAAGCGCGTGGCCGCCGCCGACCGGCGCGGAGTTCGCGCGCGCGGAAGAAATTCGCGTCTTCAATCGAAACGTGCAGCAGCTCAACAAGCGCGCCGCGCGTCAGGGAAGCCAGGGCGAAGGCCACACCAGCGTGCGCGAAAATCATTCACTTTATCTCGGCCCGAGCGAGCAACGCGCGATCGCGCTGCGGCAATTCGATGCGCTGCTCGAATCGGCCAGCGAAGGCGTGACGCTCGCGGCCAGTCTGGTGCAGGAAGATGCGCCGGAGCGTTTGTGGAATCCGAGCGAATGTTTCACTCAGCTCTATCTCACGACGAGGCGCGAACCGCTTACGCAAGCGACGCTGAAACATTTGCAACGCGCGACTGCGCAATTTATCAATGATCCGCGCCTGTTGACTCGCGAATCCGAGCCGCCGCGCACGGATGTGCAGCAAACTTTGATCGCATTCAACGCGCGCCGCGATGCTTCGAAACCTGCAAGCGAATACGATTTCGCGTTGCGGACTAACCAGTCGTATCGGCCGATGCCGACGCTGAGTGTCAGCGATCTCGAACGCATGGTCTCGTCGCCGGCGATTGTTTGGATGAAACGCTATCTCGGCGTCGAAGCGCCCGACGATACCGCGAATCCATGGGCAACAACAAGCGGCAAATGGGTGCATCGCTGGCTGGCGAGCATCAGCGAAACGAAAGATGGAAAATTATTCGCGGCGTTTCCTTCATCGACAATAATCGATGAGCGTGTCCGCGTTTCTGCCGACGAACGCCGCGCGGCGCTTCAGCAACTTTGCGACTCGTTAGGCCGAGTTGTGCCCGACTGGTGGAATTCGGGCTGGCTGAACGCGCGTTTTCTCGCGCGGCATCTCGGCGGAAAAATCGCCAGCGCGAAGGGCTGGACTAGGATGGCGACCGAGTTGCCCATCGGTCGCGACGGCGCGGTGAAAATAGCTGACGGAGTGGAACTTCAACTGCGCGGCCAGATCGATTTGGTGCTCGCGCAAAACGACTCATCCGATTTCACCGGGCGAAAGATTTGGATCGTCGATTACAAAACAGGTTCGACCAAGGAACTGAAATCTTCCGATTTGCACGACAGTCTTGTTAAAGGGACAGCATTGCAGCTCGGACTCTATTCGCTGGCGACGCGTGAGCTTGGCGCAGCGGAAGTGAGCGCGAGCATTCTTTCGCTGGCGGTTAAACACGTCGGACCGCAATTGTCGATTGTCGATCTTGCGCCGCACACCGACGTCTTTGCTGATCTCGCGGAAATGCAGCGCACTGGCATTTTCGGAATGAAAGGGGAAGTCCGTCCCGCGTTTGGTTACAGCGCGCCATATCCGCTCGCGACATTGCAAATCGATAACGACATTTTGGAGGATAAATGGGCGCTGACCCATCCCGCGCTCGTGCTCGAAAAAGAGGAGTGGGAAATATGGTGAGGCTGAGCGACGAATCCGCTCGCGCGCGATTTGCCGGCGAGTTGGATCGAAATTTCTCGGTCGTCGCATCGGCCGGTTCGGGCAAGACTACCGCGATCACGCAACGCGTTTTGTCGATCGCGCGTTCGGTCAACGCGGTGGAAATTCTGCCGCGCCTGGTTGTCGTTACCTTCACGAATCGCGCGGCCGACGAAATGCAGCAGCGTGCGCGACAGATTCTTCTCCAGGAAAATTTGAAGCCTGAAGTGCAGACGGCGTTCAATCGCGCCTTCTTCGGCACGATCCACTCCTTCTGCATGAAACTCCTGACCGACTTTGGTCATTATCTTGGCTTGCCTGCACCGCTCGAATTGGTGAGCAATGACAACGACCTTTGGCAGGAATTTGTGCAAAGCCAGACCCGCATCGGCCATTCGTTAGGCGAAAAAAATCGCGCTGCGCTTCTGCGTTTGGTGCAGGCGCGCGATTTGCTGGAGCTGGGACGGCGCGCTGGCTCGGCGGTCTTGTGCGTTCCGGAATTACCGCCATGCCCGACGCTCGATTTCACGGAAGTTTACGCGCGAGTTGATCAGCGCGGTCGCGACAACATCAGCAAGTCACAAGCGGAATTGCGCGAGTGGGAAAAACGTTACGCTGGCGATTGGGAATATTTGCGCTGGCCGGTTTGTTTCGCCGCAGGGAACTCGAATTTTACGGATTTTTGGTCGCAGACGTTCTCGCCATTGCGCAAATGGATCAGCGCCGCTGCGACGTGCGTGGCGGCGGAAGTACAGCGCGATTTTCTCGATTTTCGACTCGAGCGCGGATTCGTCACGTACGGAGATCAAATCGCGCTGGCGAAAGAATTGCTGCGACATCCGGTCGCAGCACCGCGCATTCGCGAAGAAAAGATGCGCGTCATTCTCGATGAGGCGCAGGACACCGAACCGGCGCAATTTTCCGTGCTGCTCGAAGCGACGCGACCGGTGGCCGCGACCGGTGATTGGATGGAAACGCGCGTCGATCCGCCGCCGCCCGGACACTTCTGCATGGTCGGCGATTTTCAGCAATCGATTTATTGGGAGCGCGCGGACTTAAATTATTATCGAGCTGTCCATGAAGCGCTGATCGCCGACAAGAACGGAGAGAGCTTGGAATTTTCCGTTACGTTTCGACTCGACCAGAAGCAACTCGATTTCGTGAACGCAACGTTTCGTGAAATCTTGAACGACAAGGATGGACAGGTGCCCTTCGTCGAATTGCAGCCGCGTCCGGCAATTCTTCCCGGAAGAGTCATTCGTGTGCCGCTTGTTGCGAAGGAGATGTTGCCGGAAGGAAGAAAACTGAAGGATTATCAGAAGGCGCGTATCGAAGCGGAGTATCTCGCGCGCTGGATCAAAGACGCGGAGCTGAAAAAACTTTCGGCCGACTCGTGGCGCGAGGTGGCGATTCTTTGTCCGCGCAAAGCATGGCTGCAAACGATGGCGGCAGCGCTGCGGCGCGTTGGTCTGCCGGTGGCGATCCAATCCGAGCGCGATGTGAAAGGCGACAGCCCGGCCTATGCCTGGCTGACGGCGCTCCTCACGATCATGACCGATCCGCTCAACGTCTACCAAATCGTCGGCGTGCTCCGTGAAATTTTCGGGGTGTCCGATCACGACCTTGCCGTTTTTTCCGAAGCGCAAGCGAGATTTCGCATTGACGAAGTCTTGCCGAGTGCTGGAAAAATTTCCTCCCACCTGCGTACGCTCGCGGAGATTCGTCAACGCGCGGAAGGCCTGGCGTTATTCGACGCAGTTGCGTTGATTGTCGAGCAAACGCAATTGCGCGCACGTTTGCTCCTGTTGCCCGCGACTGAGTTCGGTGATCTCGCACGCGAACTCGACGCCTTGCTTGCGCAAGCCGCGCAAGCGGAGGCGGACGGAATGATTCTGGCGGAATTCGCCGAACGCTTGCGCGACGATTTCACGACGCCGCGCGCCGTTCGTTTTTCTGCCGACGACAACGCGATCCAGCTCATCACTTCGCACAAGGCGAAAGGCTCGGAATGGCAGGCGGTGATTGTGCCGTTTCTCGCGCGCGACCTGCGGCCACCTAGTCCGCGCTATCCACATTTCGTGAAACCGCCCGCGACCGGCGAGCTCTTGATTGCCTTCGGCAAAGAAGACAAATCGAAGGATTTGAAAGACGCGATCGAGCGCGCACGACAGCAGGAACTCGAACGCCTTCTCTACGTCGCCACGACGCGCGCGCGCCACACGCTCGTGCTCGTGCTTGATCAGGAAATTTTTTCCAACACCGACGGTGAACTTCCCAAGACGGCACAGCTTCGCCGGTTGCTTTGCGGGAAGGACGGTTATTCCGGCGAATTCGATGAGCGGGCGAGCACGACCGAAACCATCGAAGATTCCGAAACGCCTTCCTCCGTGCCGGAAACATCCGAAGTGAAGATCGAACCGTTAACAGCTCGCAAACTCAAGTGCGCTGTAAAGCGCGCCTCGGAATTCGTGCGCAAGTTCACACCGAGCGCGCTCGATGCGGAAGTTCCAGCGGAAGTGCGGACGCGTTCGAGACTCGATAATCTCGCCACGCTGTACGGCCGCTGGTGGCACAAATTTCTCGAACGCCTGGATTGGAACGGCGGAATCGATTCCGCTCAGAAGTTATTCGAAAAGCAATTGCCGAGTTGTCCCGAGGCAAAGTCCGCAACGAAAGACTGGGATGTCACACGGCAGAATTTGTTCAGCGACGCCTGCATCGCTCGGTTTCTCGCGAGCGATGAAACGCAATTTCATCGCGAGTTTCCATTCTCTTGGCGCAGAAACGATCGCAGCGTACTGGAAGGCTTGATCGATTCGCTCATGATTGATCGCAAAGCGGGCCGGTGTCTCCTGCTTGATTGGAAAACGAACAGCGTTTCGTTAGGCGAGACGGAAAATTTTCGCTCACGTTACCGTCCGCAGTTGGCGGCTTATTGGAAAGCAGTGAGCGAGATCACGCATTTCGACGTGGAAGCCGGTTTGTTTTCGACCGCGCTTGGATGTTTGTTGCTCTACACGGCAGACGAATTGCAGGAGGAATGGAACCGGCTGGAACAACTCCCGCCCGCGAAGCTCGACGAAGAAATGCAGCGGGATGCGCCCGACGATTTTTAGTGCAAGATGAAAGCCGCGAAGAAAAAAAGGCGGAATCCGTCTCGCCCCGATTAGACTGCTCAGCGATCGCGTTCGCCTCGGATAAATTGCTCGACGCAGCGATAAGCTTCGTCGTCCGTCATTTGCACGGGAGGATGTTTGGAGAAAAAGGCGGACGCGGAATGCAGGACGCCGCCGATCCCGCGATCGAGCGCCAGTTTGCAGCAACGGATCGCGTCAATCGCTACGCCAGCCGAGTTGGGCGAATCTTCGACGGAAAGCTTGATATCCAGCTCCATGGGCACATCGCCGAAGAGTCTGCCTTCGGCACGGATAAAGGCAATCTTGTTATCGAGCTGCCACGGCACGTAATCGCTGGGGCCGATGTGGATATTTTCGTCGGCCAGACGTTCGCCGATCACCGATTGGACAGCTTCGGTCTTCGAAACTTTTTTCGAGGCAAGCCGGCTGCGATTCAGCATGTTTAAAAAATCAGTGTTGCCGCCGGTGTTCAACTGATACGTGCGTTCGAGCTTTACGCCGCGTTTGCGGAAAAGATCGACAATCATCCGATGCAGAATCGTTGCGCCCAATTGCGCTTTGATGTCGTCGCCAATCACAGGCAGATTTTTATCGGCGAAGCGTTTGGCCCAGACCGGATCGCTGGCGATGAAGACCGGGATGTTGTTGACGAAACCAAGTCCGGCCTCGAGCGCGCAACTGGCGTAGAAGCGGGTCGCCTCTTCGGATCCGACCGGAAGATAATTGACCATGAGTTCCGCGCTGGAGTTTTTCAATTCGTCGATGATTTGTTCGCGAGTGGATTCTTTTTCCAATGGCAGGAATGTGCGCAGCGGATCCTGATCGCGCATGTGAGGGGCAAACCCGTCGAACACACAGCCCATGTTCACGATTGTGCCGGTGAGTTTGATTTTCTCGCAGAAGACCTTTGTGCAATTGGGCGGCGAGAATATGGCTTTGCTGACATCAAGACCGACTTTGCGCCGATCGATATCGAACGCGGCAACGACTTCAATGTCATCCGGCCGATACGAGCCGATCTGGCGATGCATCAGCCCAGCCCCCGAGCCGTCGGGCGAAGAGCCGTGATAAAAATTGATTCCCTGGACGAGCGAGCTGGCGCAATTACCAACTCCAACAATGGCGATTCTTATTTTTCTCATGCAAATGACAAAAACTGGGCCGCGTTGATTAAATGACCGTCCTAAACCTTTCGCAGCGGCTCCTGTTATAAAGCACCGAATGTGTCCGAGGTCGCGCGGACTTGCAAGAACTGATATAAGAACAAAAGCCAGAGGGATTTTTGTTGAAAAGAATGCCCTGGGGAGGAGAAAGAGAAAATGCGTTTGGAGTTTGCGGCCGCTGCGCTGTTCATCACTTTTGGCTTACCCGCTCCGTTGCAGGCTGCGATACCCACTTACACTGTTGAAGAAGCCGTCGCGCTTGCCCAGGCGCAGAATCCAGAAATTGCGATAGCGCGGAAACAAGTCCAGGCAGCACGTGGGGGATTGATTGAAGCGCGCTCCGGTTATCTTCCGTCCGTCGCCTCGACGGGACTATTCGATAAACGACAGCATCAGGGTCAATCGAATCTCCGGAACGAAGATTACAACGCCTCTTTGCGGGTGCTTGAGAACATTTACACTGGCGGGGCGGTGACCAGCCAGGTGGTAATCGCGCGGCAGAACATCGAGAAGCAGGATTACGAACTCCAGGAAATTGCCAATCGCGTGGCCATGGATGTAAGGGTTGCGTTTAACGAACTCCTTCTGAATCGGGCGAAAATTCGCGTGCGCGAGGATTCCGTTCGCGTTTTAGAAGAGGAGCTCAAATCGCAGCAGGAAAGGCTAAGCGCTGGTATTGTAGGCACTTTAAACGTTCGGCGGGCCGAAGTGGCGTTGGCCAACGAGCGACCAGAGTTGATCAACGCACAGACCCAACTAAAAAACTCCTACCTGCGACTCGCAGAACTTTTCGGGATCGACGTGCGGCCCGCGGCCGGGGCAGCCCCCTTTGAAGTGGTAGGGGAATTGCAATATCATCCCAATCATCCCGATCTAAACGATTGTCTGGCGCGAGCGGAGACGAACCGCCCAGTGATCAAAGCGCGGCAGAAAGACATCCAGATCGAAGATCGACAATACACGCTCGACCAGAGCGAGCTGCGCCCTCACGTCCAAGCTTTTTCCGGCTATGAAGTCTATAGCGAGCGCGACCCCGATGCGGGTCCCGAATTTAATTACGGCTATTTGGTAGGGATCAACGCGACGTGGAATGTGTTCGACGGATTTGCCACGAAGGGCCGAATGCAGGCAACGCGGGCCCGGCGTGAAGCAGCTGCCCAAGCGCTCGCAGCCGTCCGGCGGACCGTTGCCTCAGATGTTCGCAGCGCATTTTTCGATTTGGACCAGGCTGAACGCGTGCTTCAAGCGGAAACAAAAAATGTGCAGACGGCAGACGAAGCTCTAGAGATTGCCAAGACTAACCTCGCCGCCGGATTGGGAACACAACTCGACATCCTCCAAGCAGCATCCGATGTCACGCGGACGCGGACCACGCGGCTAAGCGCAATTTATTTGCACAACGTTGCCCTAGCCCGGCTGGCGCGCGCGTGCGCCAGCCGTCCAGAAGCACTCGATTTCGGGTCAAGAGTCAGCAGCGAGCGGAATCAAAACCGCAAAGAAGCGCAGGCGTTTGATGTGGCACGACCTCCTGCAAAACTAAGCGAGCGATGAAATCAAAACGCTTTGCGATAGCGCTCATCGGCACTTCTTGCGTGTCGACCTGGCCCACTGCACAGGGGGTGACGCTTGAAACCGTTCTCCAAACCACGCTGGAGAAGAATCCCGCAATCCAGGAAGCAAAATCGAATCTCGAACAAGCGGCCGGGCAACGGCTTGTTCTTCGTTCCATCATCTGGCCCGACTTAAAAGCCAGAGTCCCGGTCGGCCTTCAGGGCGGACACCGAGGCGGTGAAGATTCAATCAAAGGATTTGGGTTCGCCCGCGGATCGTTCACGCAGACCTTGTTTAACGCCGCCGTGCCGGCATCGCTCCGGCGCGGAGATGTCGGTCTTTTAATCGCACAGCAACAACTCAATGTCACTGTTGTGGAACAGTTGCACGCCGCCCGGCTGGCATTTTATGGCGCGCTTTACAATCGTGGTCTGCAATCGATCCGAGAAGACCAGCGGCAACGATTGGATGAGAACGTTGCGAGTCAGAAAGACCGTTACGAAGCCGGCTTGACCGATCGGAGCGCTGTCACGAGCGCGACTGTGCAGGCTCGCGAACTGGATTCGCAGATTGAAGCTGCGCATCGGGCCTATGCCGAAACGCGACTGAAGTTGGCTGAAGCGATGGGGAGCAATCCCTCGGCAAATACGATGCTCCCCGAACCGGACGGTGAGTTGCAATTCGCGCCGATGACTGTCGATCTTGATCCCGAGACAACTGCAGCTCTGGAGCGACGGGCCGATCTCAAACTTGCCCGTCTGCTCGTGCGTGCTGCTAGCGACGATCAACGCATTATCGAAGCCGGCTACTATCCAGCCGTGACCGGCACGATCACGGGGACATATATTCCGGTCTCAGGAATTCATCGTGAAGGTTCCACAAGTGCAACGAACGATATCTCATCGGAAATCGTGGAAGGAGCCGTTTACACATGGCGCGTTATCGATAATGGGAAAGTGACAGGCGCAGTGCTGAAGCAACGCTCAACCCGCGAGATAAACGAACTCACCTGCCGCAAACTGGAAGCGAGTGTTGGCCGTGACCTCTTACGCATTCACAACAACCTGCAGGCGATCGAGACGCGAGAAAGATCGCTCGCAGCGGCTTCCGCGGCAGCGAAAGAGAGTGCGCTGCTGGTGCAACAGAATCTGGTTGGGGGTCTTGCCTCACAATTTGAGTACCGCTTGACGCAAAATGGTCTTCTCCAAACCGAGAGCGGACTGCTTGACGCCATTTATGAGTACAATCTCGCCCTCGCTGAATGGGATCGCGTCAGTGGCCGTTACTTTCAATTTTCCGACGACACCGCGCAAAACGTGCATTAGTTCCAGCAATTGAAATTGCCGGAATCAAAAAACGTTTTATGGGCCGGCGCGGCGCTGCTCGTGCTTCTCTTTGCTGTCACTTGGTATTTTTTCGTCCCAGTGGCGGAAGTGGCTAAGGTTCAGCGCGGAACCGCCATCTCTGCCGTGTATGGCACAGTGCGCATCGAACCGGCGTTTTCCCCGCATGTCCGCGCTCAAAATTCCGGCTTCATCCAGTTGGCAGAGCCCTTCGCGGCCGGACGGGGGGCGATCGGAAAAGACGTGAAGAAGGGACAGATACTGGCGACCATCGCTGACGAAACAACTGCCCGGCAATTGAAACAAGCACGCGCGGACTTGCAGGCTGCCATTCAGCGCGCCGCACTCCCGCTTGCTTCGTCGGAATTGCTCAAAGCCGCAGAAGACAACCTCCAACGGATGGAGAAAGTAGTCTCCTCAGGGAACGTGCCGGCGGTCGAATACGAGAAGGCGAAGAGCGAAGCGAACCGATTGCGCAGCACTGTGGAGACGGAGCGAATCGACCGCGATCGTAATCTCAATGCTCTTGAGGACACGTGCAAAAAGCTCGAGGCCCAGATGAAAAGCTCCGATGTCCGTTCGCCAATCGATGGACTTCTCACCAATATCCAGACGATCGATGGTGAATTGGTCAAAGATGGCAATGAACTTTTCACTGTCGCTTCGCGCAAAAATTACGTCCGGGGCGAAGTAAACGAAGAAGACGTCGGCGAGGTAAAACCGGGAATGAAGGCGAGGCTGCAATTATATCCTTATCGAACCAGGACTTTTACGGCACACGTTACGTCCATCCAGCCAGCAGCTGACCCAACGACCCAGCGCTACACGATTGTGCTGGAGATGGAAAATCCTCCCGACAATTTGATGGCCGGAATGACCGGCGAAATGAACATCATCACCGGAACCCACGAAAATGTTCTGCTCGTGCCAACACGCGCCCTTCTTGTCGATCAAGCGTTGATCGTGAAACACGGCATCGTCCATGCTCGAACGATTAAGGTTGGATTTCGGACCCTTGATTTCGCAGAGGCGATTACTGGCGTGACAGAAGGCGATCACGTCGTCCTTTCGGACCAGGATAAATTACATCCCGGACAACCGGTCCGGCAACGAATGGTCAGCACGCCGCGAGCGCCAAGGGAACTGTGACGCCGCCGCTTTACATTGCCCTACGCTTTTTAACCCATCGCAAACGGGCATTGCTCCTGAGCTTGAGCGGCGTGGTTTTCGGTGTCGCCATTTTTATTTGCACCCAGGCGCAAACGCAGGGCTTCGCCCGGCATTTCATTGATTCCACTATCGGCAGCAACGGTGCGGTCGTTATCAAGTCCCGTTTCCGCCCGCGTTACGAGCCCCTCATGGTCTCCTCCAAAAGTTCAAACGGAAAAGCGCCACGGCGCCTCTATTTTGAAGGGATCACCGACGCGAACGAAATCATGCGGGTGAGCAGGCAATTCTCGAACGTCGTTTCCTGTTCACCGGTTTTGCGCGGGACAATCAGCGCCCGCGCCGGATTTGAGGATGCGACGGTCGATCTTTACGGAATCGATCCCGCTCTTCATGCGCAAACGACCGATCTTCTCCATCAATTGGTTGA
>Ga0209801_1001367_pt1 | contig 15090 bp, 15 predicted proteins | sample GraSoiAngelo_127_FD_185884 | JGI IMG/M metagenome (GOLD analysis project Ga0209801, IMG submission 185884) | Grasslands soil microbial communities from the Angelo Coastal Reserve, California, USA - 14_0927_09_40cm (SPAdes) (version 2) | ecosystem: Environmental > Terrestrial > Soil > Grasslands ... | reverse complement strand
ATATTCCAAATACTAAAAGCGCCCAGGATCCGACTGACATGGGCGACCAGTATTTGAACATCGGCCGATAAGTGTTCGACTCGATCAGCATGTGCCAGAAACGCAGCGGCCGACCCAAATCCAGAGCGCTTGCCAACTCAGTGGGACTACTTGCTTTCAAGGTCTGGAGCTGCAGACCCAAAGATTTAGCCGCAACCTGTACCTCGTTCAAATACAAAGTTGCGCCTGGGTTGGAAGGATTAAACAAGACGGCGACGTGTGAGATCTTGGGCATGGTTTCTTTAAGGATCTCCAGGCGCTTGCCGCTAAGCTCTGGCGAAAGCAGAGTAAGTCCGGTGATGTTTCCACCCGGCCGCGCCAGTGTTTTGACAAGTCCCGCCCCTAGAGGATCGCCGCTAACTGCCATGACAATCGGAATCGTCCTGGTCGCGTTCTTTGCGGCACTGGTTGAGCGGTTCCCATCTGTAACAATGATGTCTACATTTAAGCGGACCAATTCGTCAACGATCGTTTTATCCTGATCTGCTTGCCCTGCCGCAAATCTCCACTCAATAAAAATATTTTGCCCCTCTACATACCCCAGATCCTTCAAACCCTGACGGAATGCCTCTTCGCGAGTCCCAAGGCCGGCAGCCCCCAACATGTAACAACCTAATTTGGGGGCTTTCACCAGTTGCTGCGCATGAGCTGGAAAGCCAAGAGCAAATAGTAAAGCGCCAAAGAGGCCAAGGGCAAAGAGCATAGAGCTAGGCCGCGTGTTTTCTGACCTCTGACGTCTGATCCGTAATCTTCTCATTTGATCACCTTGTCCGCTCGCGCCAGCACATTCGGCGGAATAGTTAGGCCGATCTGCTTCCACTCTTGTCGGGCCGAGAGAGCCTGGATGCCTTTTCTACCTTGTATGATGACTTGAGTCGCTGCAGTAACTATTTTTGCACTTCAAGGCCGTTCACGACGCTCCGAACTCCGGGTGATTCCCAGGCGATTTTGAGCGCTTGCTCGCGGGCATCCAAGGACTTGACCGTCCCCCTCAAGTAAACTTTCCCATCATTTGATACCACTGTAATTCCCGTCAAATCCACTTTCTTGTCCGCGAGAAGTCGATCCAGCACCGACTTGGACAGCGCTTCGTCTTGGGGAGCTTCTGCCGTTGGAACGTTGACCGTAGCGCTGCTGCGCACCATTTGGCAGCCAAAAACTGGTGTCAGAGCTAACAAGACAATCGCGCGCAGAGTCTTTGGACTAATCATTGTTTCCCTCCTCTTCCAGGGTCGACACTTTCAGTGCTTCGACACGCCGCTCGACGATCACTGTCGGCGATGTGATTACCGTTTCGCCTGGATTGTGATTCGCAGGAGTTAATCGCCATTTCACTTGATGACCTTATCCGCTTGCGCCAGCACGTTCGGCGGGATCGTGAGGCCGATCTGTTTCGCCGCTTTCAGATTGATTACCAGCTCGAACTTCGTCGGCTGCTCCACCGGCAAGTCGGCGGGCTTGGCGCCTTTTAGGATTTTGTCAACATAAGTAGCGGCGCGCCGCGCCGAATCCGTCGTGCTCGGCCCGTACACCATCAGACCACCAGCGTTCGCAAACCGGGTGGTAGAGTATATCGCCGGGAGCCCGGTCTTGGTCGCTAGCTCTACGGTCTTGGTAGGGATGCGCGAGCAGTCGAAAACGAACAGCGCATCGACGCGCTCCCGGGTCGCCGCCCGTAGCGCGCCGTCGATCTTTTCTGGACCACTTATCACCAGGGATTGCAGGTGCACTTTCAGGACTCGGGCTGCCGCTTCCGAGTCACTCCATTCCGAATCGCTCACGGGTGTCCCTGGCGGACACCTCAGGACAGCTACACGCGATACCCTTGGGAAAGCTTCCTTCAGGAGTTCGAGTCGTTTCCCGGCGACGTCTGGAGAAATATTAGTCAACCCTGTGACATTCCCGCCGGGGCGCGCCAGGCTGGCCACGAGTCCCTGGGTTACCGCATCGCCAGAGCCAGTCATAACGATGGCGATGGTGCTGGTGGCCTTCTTTGCGGCTAGCGCTGCAGTTCCGGTGGACGTAACGATGATGTCCACCTTGAGACGAACCAACTCGTCGGCGAGGGCCGCGAGTCGCTCGGCGCGATTCTCCCAGTATCGGCGCTCGACGACAATGTTCTGACCCTCGATCCATTCGCGCTCGCGGAGCCCTTGAAGGAAGGCTTCCTCGCTCGCAGTAGATTTTTCGTTCCCCAGGTAACCGATCCGCGCCACTTTCTTCGCCTGCTGTGCTTCGGCGAGAGAAACAGTAGCCAGAAAGAAAGTTGCCACTAGCCAGACCAAGAGGTTCCTGTCTACTTTTGCGTTTTGCATTTTTACTTTTGCCTTACTTTATGACTTTGTCCGCCTGGTACAGAACCGAGGGCGGAATCGTGAGGCCGATCTGCTTCGCCGTTTTTAGATTGGTCACGAATTCAAATTTCGTCGGTATAAATCGGCAAGGTTCGCGCCATAATACATCAGGCCTCCTCTCTCCACCGATTCACGGTCGCCGAACATGGTCGGCAAGCGATTTTTCGTTACGAGATCATTGATGTATGCGGGCTGTCTGATGAAAAGATTATCGGGCAGCAAAATCAGAGCCTGGGCACGCTCCTTGAGCGCAGCTTTGACCGCGCCGTCCAATTCGTCGGTACTGCGGACCTCCAGAACCTGTGCCCGTATAGCGAGGTGATTGGCCGCTGCTTCCGTTTCCTTCAAAGCGAATAGAGAGCCTGTATTCGTGGGGTCTCTAAAAACGGCCATGCGGGAGAGTTTCGGTATGACTTCCTTGAGCAACTCGACCCTTTTTCCGGCCACCTCCTGATTAAGCGTAGTCAAGCCCGTGAGGTTTCCACCCGGCCGCGCGAGGCTGGCGACAAATCCGGACAACACCGGATCGAAAGTCACCGGAAAAACGATAGGGATCGTTTTTGTCGCCCGCCTGGCGGCCTCGATCGATTGCGTGTTTGACGCAACGATGAGATCGGGCTTGAGCGCGACCAACTCGGCGGCCAGCTTGTCGATCTCTTCCACCTTCCCTTCGGCATACCGATACTCGATTTGAATGTTTTGGCCCTCGATATAACCGAGTTGGTGTAGACCATCGCGGAATGCCTCCTGGAGAGGCGATGGCGGAGACACAGACCCGAGTGTTAAAAAGCCGATGCGCGGAATTTTCTTGGCCTGCTGCGCCTCGGCAGAAAAAACAGTAAACAGAAAGACAGTTAGCAGTAGGCAGAAAAGAATTTGTTTGACCATGCGTTTTGCTCCCGGTTTTTTGCTGCTCACTGCTTACTGCTCACTGTCATTTAATGACCTTGTCCGCCCGGAATAACACCGACTCCGGAATCTTCACGCCGATCTGGTTAGCGGTTTTCAGATTGATCACCAGCTCGAACTTCGTCGGCTGCTCCACCGGGAGATCGGCGGGCTTGGCCCCTTTTAAGATCTTGTCCACGTAGGTCGCTGCTCGCCGATCCAAGTCGAGGAGGCTCACGCCGTAGAATACGAGCCCTCCGTCTTCCACAGATTCTCGCCTGGCGTACATCGCCGGGAGCCGGTTCCTTACCGCGAGTTCTGCAAGCTGTGGTCGATGAGAATTTAGGATGGGGCTGTTTAGCGTGAGGACTGCGTCAGACCGCTCCTTGCTTGCGGCTCGGAATGCAATCTCGATATCCTTGGGACCTAGTACGTCTAAGTGTTGAACCTGCACCTTGAACGCCCCTGCGGCAAGTTCGATCTCTCTTAACGATTGTGCGTGGCCCGGCATGGTCGAAGTCCCGAAAACGGCCACGCGGGAGAGCTTGGGAATAATCTCCTTCAAAAGCTCCAGCCGTTTTCCGCTTAGCTCCGGGGCAAGGGTCGACAATCCCGTAATGTTTCCGCCTGGTCGCGCCAGGCGGGCGACAAACCCGTTGCCAACAGGATCGGTATCCTGTGTCATCACAATGGGAATCGTAACAGTTGCTTCCTTAGCTGCACGAGTTGGTGACGGACTAGTCGTAACGATGACGTCTACCTTGAGACGCGCCAGCTCGGCCGCCAGCGCGGGGAGGCGATCTAGTTTTCCCTCTGCATATCGGTACTCAATAAAAATGTTTTTCCCCTCCACATATCCAAGCTCGTGCAGACCCTGCCGGAATGCCTCAATGCGGGCGGGGTTGGTAGCCGGGGAGTTAGGACTTAGGTATCCAATCCGCGGGATTTTCGTTGGCTGCTGCGCCTCAACAGAAAAGCAAAGCGCTAAAAGCAAAGCGCATAGCGAAAGACCAAAGATTTTTTTCCTCAGGAGTTTCCTCCAGCGTCTTGGCCGCTCCCTGCTCTTTGCTCCTTGCTCCATGCTATTTAATGACCTTGTCCGCCTGGTACAAAACCGACTGCGGGATCGTGACGCCGAGGGCCTTTGCCGTCTTCAAGTTGATCACCAGCTCGAACTTCGTTGGCTGCTCAACAATAGGCTTACAGATTTCTTTCATGGTGCTCGGCTTAAGAACATTTGATTGCGCCGCTTGACCGAGATTCTGTGTTCCTCCATAATGCCACCATTCTGGAGGAATAGATGGCCACCTTAAATATCAAGAAAATGCCGGATCGGCTGTACCGAAAAATTCAGGCACGTGCAAACAGAGAACATCGATCTGTTGCGCAAGAGGTTATTCATATCCTTAGCCAGGCGACCGAAGATGCCAGCTCCTTCTCTATCCTGGATCTCCAGGGTCTCGGAAAAGAAGTCTGGAGCAAGGTTGACGCCAGCAAACATGTTAGCAAGGAACGACGCGGGTGGGATTGATCGAGGATCTCAAACCCGGACCGGTCGCCCTTGATACTCAGGTGTTCATCTACTTCATCGAGGAGGATAAACGATACCTCCCGCTGGTGAAATCTCTCTTTGAAGCTATCGATCAAGGTTCTCTGCCCGCCTCTACATCCGGTCTCACTTTAATGGAGGTTCTCGTCGTTCCATATCGGACCGGCAATATTTCGCTTGCCGATCGCTATGAGGCGCTATTGACGAGAAGCCGAGGCCTCCGTTTTATCGATGTTGACCGCCCCCTCCTCAAAGCCGCGGCGCAACTTCGCGCCGCCTTAAAGCTTAAGCCTCCCGACGCGATTCAAGTGGCGGCTGCGATGATGTCTAACTGCAGCTCTTTTTTGACCAACGACCGCAGAATTCCCGCCATACCGGGATTGAAAATCTTTCAACTCAAAAACTATTTGTAGCCAAAAGACCATTAACGAGGATCTGCCTTAAGTGTTTCTCGATCCAACATTGCCACTCTAAACTCCGAAATCGTTCGCCTCACTCCTTTACCATGACTGTTTACCGAATAATCCTGTCGGCTAGCGCGAGTACGTTGGGCGGAAACGTGAGACCAATTTGCTTCGCGGCTTTCAAATTGATGATGAATTCAAACTTGGTTGGCTGCTCTATGGGGAGATCGGCGGGCTTTGCTCCTTTGAGAATTTTGTCCACGTAATAGGCAGCGCGCCGAAACAAGTCGGTACTGCTCACGCTGTAAGTCATGAGGCCCCCGTCTTCCACAAATTCTGCCCTGTCGTATATCGCCGGTAGCCGACTCTTTACCGCGAGCTCTATGAGCTGTTTTCGGTGAGAGGTGAGGACGGCGCTCTGCAGCACGAGGACTGCGTCAGCGCGCCTCTTGCTTGCCTCTCGGAATGCAGTCTCAACATCCTTAGGACCTTGTACCTCTAGGTATTGAAGCTGCACCTTGAGCGCCCCTGCGGCGCGTTCCGTCTCTCTTAACGCTTGTGCATTGCCTGGAACGGTTGAATTTCCCAGGACGGCCACGCGGGAGAGCTTAGGAACAATCTCCTTCAGAAGCTCCAGTCGTTTGCCGCTGATCTCAGGGGAAAGGGTTGACAATCCAGTAATGTTCCCGCCTGGACGCGCAAGGGTGGCAACGAACCCCGAGCCAACAGGATCAATATCAAACGCCATGACAATGGGAATCGCAACAGTCGCTTCCTTGGCAGCACGGGTTGCTGCCGGACCACCTGTTACTATGACGTCTACCTTGAGACGCACTAGTTCGGCCGCAAGGCCAGGTTGCCGGTCCGCTTTGCCCTCTGTAGATCGCCACTCAATGACGATGTTTTTTCCCTCCACGTACCCAAGCTCGCGCAGACCTTGGTGGAATGCCTCGGTGCGGGCCGCGACAGAGGAAAGGGAGGCGTTAGTTAGGTATCCTATCCGGTAAACTTTCGTTGGCTGCTGCGCCTGTGCCACAGTCCCACACAGTGTGAATGAAACACCGATGGCGACAACTCTCACCCATTTTAGATTTTGGATACTTCGACTTGACTCAGTACAGGTTTTTGATTTGAGATTGTCGGATTGAGAACCGAAGAATCGAATCCGGAATAGTTTCTTCATGCATCTTTCTCCTAATCCAAAATCGGCAATCTAAAATCCACAATTACTTGATGACTCGGTCCGCCCGGTACAGCACCGTCTGCGGAATCGTGAGACCGATCTGCTTTGCGGTTTTTAGATTGATGACGAACTCGAACTTCATTGGCTGCTCCACGGGGAGGTCGGCGGGCTTGGCACCTTTCAGGATCTTGTCCACGTAAGTGGCGGCCCGCCGGTGGAACTCAGTATCGTTGGGCGAATAGGACTCGACTAAGCCACTTCCCTCAAACATTAAAGGCAGTCGATTTTTTATGGCAAGGTCGGCAATTGTTTTCGTGTAGGGCAAGAGGACACCGGCCCTAACTGAAATGAGCGCGCTGACGCGCGCCTTGACCGCGGCTCGAAATACGTCCTCCAAATCGGGGCTGGGACCACGCACTTTTAGGGATTGAAGCGGCATCTTAATAGCACGCGCCGCTGCCTCGTACTCTTCTAGACCAGTGCTCGAGCCTGTAGTAGAGGTCGCGTCGGTGAGAATTCCAACGCGGGATATCCGCGGAACCACTTCGTTGAACAATTCCAGTCGTTTTCCGCTTAACTCTCGGTTAAGACTAGTAAGCCCCGTAATATTTCCGCCTGGCCGAGCCAAGCTATCGACTAGCCCAAGCGTGACGGGATTTCCATTTATCGCCATGACAATGGGGATCGTCCTGGTTGACTGCTTGGCTGCGAGGATCACTGACTGAGTTGGGGAGACAAAGACGTCGACTTTGAGTTGCACGAGTTCGGCCACAAGGCCGGAGATACGGTCCCGCTTCCCCTCAATGTAGCGATATTCAACCAGGATGTTTTTCCCCTCAACATAACCGAGATCTCGCAGCCCTTGCTGGAATGCCTCGACCAAAGCCCCAGGTTTGTTGGGATCACCACTTCCTGTCACAAATCCTATCCGCGGGACTTTGTTCGGCTGCTGCGCTCGAGCGGGAAAGCTAAGAGCGAGGAGCAGAATGACTACAGCCAGGGGAAAAGTTCTTTTACCCATAGGGTTTCTCCCGCAGGTTGTGCTGACAGCTGAAATCTGACCGCTGGCGTATAAGCGTTCTGCTTATTCCACCACCCGCCATCATCTGTCAAGCTCCGCTTTCGCGGTTTCAAGTCTCGGGTTCCGAGTCTCGGGTTAACGTGAAACCCGAAACCCTAAACGAAACCGTTGGCCGTTGTTAAACGGACACGTGGCAAGCGATATGCCAGTCTCTAGCGGACGACCTTGCAGGAAAAACAGCTTAATAATTAAGGGAATTCTGTGGCTCAGAAGTTATCCACGGCTCATGAGAAAGCCGGTGGGTGTAGCAAGGTGGCTACTCAGGCGAATCAAAATTGATTCACCTGGAGCGACGTAGCAAAGACTGGAATACTGGAGTGATGGAGTAATGGAGGTGATGCATTAAAGCCCAACACTCCAATACTCCACTACTCCAACGCCCCATTTCGCTCATGAACTAGATCCTTCGCTGTCGCTCAGGATGACCCAGGATAGAAGCGCCGCAGGCTCAATTCGGCAGGCGGTCTTCGATCTCAAAGCCGAGGTCAGCGATCATTTGATGGGCTTCGGAAGCTTCTTGTCCCGGGGTCGTCAAGTAGCCGTTCACGAAAATCGAGTTTGCCGGGTAGAGCGCCATGGGCCGGAGCGAGCGAAGGTTGAGCTCGCTCCCGCCGCCGACACGAAGCTCTTTGTCGGGATTGACGAAGCGGAACAAGCAGAGAATCTTGAGACAGCGTTGGGGCGTTAAAGTATGCAGGCCGGCGAACGGCGTGCCGTCGATCGGGTGAAGAAAGTTAAGCGGGATCGAATCAACGCCCAATTTTCTCAAGGAGAGCGCGAGATCGATGATGTCTTCGTCGGTCTCTCCCATGCCGATAATCCCACCGCAGCAAGAAGAGAGACCCACCGATTTGACGTTGTTCACCGTCTCGACTCGATCCGCATAGGTGTGGGTCGTGCAGATGTTGGGATGATGGCGCTCACTGGTGTTCAAGTTGTGATTGATGCGCTCCACCCCGGCGTCTTTTAGGGCCTGTACTTTGGCTTCGTCCATAAGACCGAGAGAGCAGCAGATGTTGATATGCACCTGGCTCTTGATCTTGCGCACCACCGCCGCGATCTGTTCGATCTCTTTTTGCGTCGGCCCCCGGCCGCTGTTGACCATGCAAAATCGCACGGCGCCAGCCGCTTTCGCTTTTACGGCGCCTTCGATGAGTTTCTCTTTGGGCAAAAATGGATATTTGTCGATGAGCGCGTGGGAGACCGAAGACTGAGAGCAATAATGGCAATCCTCGGGGCAGAGACCGCTTTTGGCATTCATGAGCATGTGGATCTGCACGCGCTTGCCGAAATAATGATGACGTACTTTGAATGCCGCGCTTAGAAGCTGCGGAATATCTTCGTCCGAAGCGTCAAGCACCGCTTGCATTTCTTCACGCTCCGGAACGATCCCTTGAAGAGCCTTCTCCGCCAGTTTGTAAAAATCCATACCGGTTAAATAGTCCTCCGCAATAACACGCAGTGAACGTGTTTTTATCATGGCGACTTTGGCGATTCAATCTTTCCGGCGCTGACTTCCTCGCGCGGGCGCTCGGAGAGTGCCCCGCAGGGCTGCTTGGCAATCCAATTGCGTCGGCGCTTAAGAGGATGCACGCGAAGTGCCGCACGATGTTTTCGTTTTGGCATGGTAAAGGCCGAGGATGAAAATGAAGCCGGCCAACACGAAATGAAAAAAGATCGGGATGGTATGGCCGAACCAGCGCAGTTCCGGCCGAAAAAGCATAGTGAGAATGTAGCGCAGCGCCATACCGCCGGCATAGATCGCGCTGAAGCTTACCAGAATGGGCGACCAGCTCGGGTGCTGCTTGGCAAACCGCCCAGCCCCGCGGGAGATCTCAATGGAGAGTTTCATCATAACCGTCACCATGGCCAGCTGGATGACGAGGAGAATCGGGTAAGGAACGAGTCCCGAGTACCACTGTTCCATCGACGGGAGCCAGGGCACCGAAAAGAACGCGACGAGCACTTGCCCCAAGACACGAAGAGAAAACAACACAGTCAACGCGGCGAGTATGCGACCGAGGCGCAAGGGCATTACTTCAGCTCTTCCGAAGTTTTTTCGATGATCAACAGAGCTTCAGATGGATCTTCCGGCACTGTGGTTAAAAGTTGCGACTTGAACTGCGCGCCACCGGCGCGTTGGAGCGTTGACCTCGCCTTGCCGTCGAACCAGCCTGACTTCATGACCCATAGAACTGGCGCCGCGAGGCGCCGCGATTCGCGTTTCTGCGCGTATTCGACGTTGAGCTGGTGCAGGCGCGAATCCAGCTCGTTGAGCAAACACGATAACGCTTCTTTGGGCAGTGTGGCGCCGTCAAATTCGACCAAAAACGTGTAGCGCGATTTTTCCAAGTCGGCGAAAGACCGGTAGTGTTGAACGGTCAAGCCGGCAGCGCTCTGCGCGTGTTCCATCGCCTGGATTATTTGATTAACGTGCAGTTTTTCGCCGGTGATGTTGGAGACATCGCGGCCCTTGCGGACGAACTCGATGAGCGGGGTCTGGTTATAAAACCCGGTCACGCGAACGACGTCGTTGATATCGTAGCGGTATAATCCGCCGGGCGTGGTTAGAACGATGTGATATGTTCCGCCTTCGTCGAGTTCCGCGCAGGTGAGCATCGTCGGGTTCGCGCCGCCGATTTCGGTTTCGGGAATGAATTCATAAAAATTGGCGTCGATCGCCAGTATGCCGGCCGCTCCCCGATCGGAAATCGGCAGCGAGATCTGAGCTTCGCTGGCCATATAACCAAGATCGCGAACCGGAGTCTCCTTGGCGAACCAACGGTCAAATTCCCTGAGGCGAACTCCGACCGTGCCGCCCTTCCAACAACCGATTAGTTTTAGACGGGGCCAGTACTCGGCAGGGCGTAGGTTCTGCCCTTCGGACACAAACCGGTCGAGCTCTTTAGACCTTTTTGGATTAGCCGAGAGCCGGGATACCAATTTTTGACGAATATCGTCCGCCAGCTCAAAATGATGAGAGATTCCGCCCTCGCGAATGTCTTTCACAATCTCTTCTTTGAAGCGGTCGGCGGTCTCGACCAGCTTGAGAATCGTGCTCGGGTTGGGTGTGCCGAAGAACGAAATGTCTTGCTCCACGCCGAGCCGCATCGTGACGTAATACTTGGCCGTGAAATCTTTGATCTCGGAAACTTCATTAGGAATCGCGCGGCGGCGCTTGACCCACGGCGGACTGGAGCCGTAGATCAGCGCAGAGGCTGAGCCATACGGGATGCCCGCTCGGGTGAGACCTTCTACGCTGGGACTTACGACGCCCAGGATTTTGCCATCGAAACATCTTTCGTGGTCCAAAAAAGCTCGGCAGTACCACAACGTGGTCAATTTTCCATGGATAGTTTGCGCCGCTTTCGTCACGGGAATGAGTTTCGCTTCTCCCGTGGTGCCGCTGGTCAAGGTGAACATGAACGGCTGTTCTCGGGTGAGAACTCGGCGCGCGCCCGCGCTTATCTGTTCTACATACGGTCTAAAGTGTTCGTAGTCGGCGATTGGAACCTGTCTGCGATAGTCGTCAATATTTTGTATGGAAGCAAAACCGTGTTCTTTGCCGAACACTGTGCTTTGGTTGCGCCGTAGCAGCTGGGAGAGAAAATTCTGCTGCCCCTTCGTAGGATTCGATGTGGCATGCTCCCATGTTTGCCAAATCCTTCGGCTAAGGGTGCTGACGGATCGTCTATCCAGGCGCATGATTCGCTATCGATGGAGTTCGATCTTCTTCGTCGCAAGCCGCTCCAGGGATTCTTCATTAACGGCGACACTCAGACCCCGAGTGCTCAATAAGGGTGCGGCTCCTCCATAACCAAAGGCAACGTTATCAAAGACGATGTCTTCGGAGAGCAGCCATGTACCAAACGAACCTTCGGCAAACGCAAGATCGGACAGGTGAGCCGCGAGAGTTCTGCCGGTCGCGGAGAGAATGCCGGTCTCGCCGACTTGGGCGCCGACTTGGATCTTGATGCCGGCCTCCCTGGCGAGTTTAGCCATGGCAAGACTGCCGGTAACGCCGCCGCACTTGGAAATACGGATGTTGAAGAAATCACAGGCGCGAAGCTCGATGAGCCGTCGAGCTTGCTCGATGGTGACCAAGGATTCATCAGCCATGACCGGTATGCCTGTTTCGTTTCGAACGCGTCGCAGCCCTTCGAAATCATTCGCGCCTACCGGTTGTTCAATGGCTTTGAGGTTAAAAGGTCGGAGCAGTTTCAATTGCTCCACCGCTTCCGCCGCGCTCCATGCGCCGTTGGCGTCGGCTCGCAATTCGACGTCCTCGCCGACGGCCTTGCGCACCGCCTGTAGACGAGTAACGTCTTCACCTGTTCCCACTTTCACTTTGATTTGCCGCATACCGAAATCCTTGAAACGCTTGGCGATCGCGGCTGCCTCCCGGGGGCTCTCCGCCGAAACAACTCCGCTGTACACCACCTCACGACGAATGGGTTGAAGAAAATCCGACAGGGCGGCGTCCTGTCGTCTTAAAGCCCAATCGAGCAGCGCGAGCTCGACGGAGCAAAACGCGGCATTCCAAGCGATAACGCCGGCGGTTTGATCTTGACTACGGGTCCAATCGCTCAAACTCGATTGCATATATTCGAACGTTTGCCATCCGGAGGTGAATGCTTGGCTGAATATCCGCGGCGCCAACTGTTCACTTACATGAGCTACCATCGATGCTGTCGTTTCGCCTGTGACGTAGGATCTGGGCAGCGCTTCGCCGTAACCGACGATCCCTTCAGGGTCATTGACGCGCACTATCACCGCGTCGCTTTCCTCGCGACTTTGCTGGGCATGGCTAAACGTTTGACGGAAGGGAATTCGAAGCTGATAGATCGCGATCGACTCGATGTGTCTTGGCGCGGTGGCCGTCGCGCTGCGTCGTGCGACGAGTCCAAAATGTGTTCGAAAGAGGAGTCGGTGATTTGATGAAAATTGAGATAATCCAAAACTACTTGCAGTCCTTCCTCGGCATGGCGGATGTCCACTTCGGAATGGAGCTCGAACCATTGCAACGCCCGCTTCGGTAGGGCGTAGTGGCCAAGCAAAGCGGCGGCGATTGGTCCCGAGCACCGAGAGAGCATGAATTCAAAGGACACGGTTTCAAGCAACACGGCCAAACAAAGCTCCCGCAGAGTAGGGAGAGGAACTCTCACGGCGCAGAAGATGGCGACCTGTTGCCGGGCGTCGGCGATCAAACCTTGAATCTCTTGCTCGGAAAAGCCGGCGCCGCGCGCCAGTTCGAGCAGCAGCGCGGAATGCGGCTTTTCCGCTTCGGAACGACCCATTTCCTCCAGAAGGTTTTCTTTCAATAGTGACGCCGCGTCGGAAGGAAGCGAGGCGAAACAAAGCGCGACGATGTGTGATGACAGGTAATGGGTGAGAAACACGTTCCGAATAAAATCCCGCACTTCGTCGGCATCCGCTTGACCGCCGAGCAAATGCCGATAGCTCGCGGAGCCGGCAAATTCGGAAGAGGCTTTCTCGTAAACGTCTCTGATTTGCTGCGCTGTGATCATTTAGCTCTCCTTGGCCGATGCTTCGGTGATGTGAATGGAAGGAATCGGCGGCAGGTCACACACTTTTTTCTCTGGACGAGAGTCAATTCTCAGAGGCTCGCCTTCTCTGCGGCCATTGTTTTTACCCGCTTCAAATCCACCTTCCCCGATCCGAGAAGGGGAATCGATTCTATCCAGTAAAAGTTTTCGCGCTTTGGAATCCAAAGCTTCGGGAGGTCCGACTGATTGAGCTTTTCCCAAAGTTCGTCGGTCGGCATGCCGTTCTGGGTGTAAAATGCGACCAGCTTTTCTCCTCTTTGTGGGTCGGGAATCGAAGTCACCACGGAGGCGATGTTGCCCAGGATACCATTGATGGCTTCTTCGACCTTCACGTGCGGGACCATTTCACCGCCGATTTTGCTGAATCTTGAGAGACGGTCCGTAATTCGGACAAAGCCGTCTTCATCGATCGAGGCGATATCTCCGGTGATGTACCAGCCGTCGCGCATCGCCAGCTGTGTGAGTTCCGGTTGACCAAGGTAGCCGAGCATGCGATTCGGTCCCTTGACGAGCAGCAAACCTTCTTGACCGATGGGCAGCGGTCGTTCTGTGCTGGGATCAATGATCTTTACTGCGACGCCGGGAATCGGATGGCCGACCGTCCCGGGTTTGTTGCCGACCTGCCTTTCGGCGCCGTCGATTACGTCCGGAAGATTCACGGAAACCACGGGGGCGAGTTCCGTGCAGCCGTAACCCTCGAGAAGATCGAAGCCGTAGTTATCTTTGAAGTCTTTGGCAATTTGTTCGCGCAGCTTTTCCGCGCCGGCAATCGCGTAGCGCAACGAGGAAAACTGTTCACGCGAGCAGCGTCTCATGTAGCCGGCGTAAAACGTCGGCGTGCTGATCAAAAGCGTGGCTTGATACTTTTCCACGGTATCGCCAATGGTCTTGGCGTCCATGGGGTTCGGGTGGTAGACGGCGCCAAACCCGGCGACCAGAGGGAGCCAGAGGGAAATGCTAAAACCGAAGGAGTGAAAAAAAGGCAAGACGCCCATAATTCGGTCGCTGGAAGTGAACGGAATAACTTGGCAAACGCTTTCGATGTTGGAGATGATATTGTGGTGGGAAAGCATGACACCCTTGGGCGTTCCCGTGCTGCCACTGGAAAAGATGACCGTCGCAAGGCTATCGGGTTTCTGATTCTTGAGGTAGTGACGCTCCAAGTACCGGCCCGGAATCAGAAACGCCGTGAGCGTGGCCAAAACTTTTTCGCCTGACGAAAACGATTTCCTAATCTCCTCGACAAAGACCATACGCGACGTCTCTTCGATCTGCGCTTTAGACAAAAAAGCGCGGGAAGTCAGAATCGTGTCGATGCCGCACTGCTGGATCGCCGCAGTCATCGCCTCGGGCCCGGCGGTGAAGTTCAGGTTGACCGGCACTTTGCCGGCCAGAAGGATGCCCACGTTGACGAGCGCCCCGCCGACCGAAGCCGGAAGCACAACCCCGACCATTGATTGGTTGGCGCGGTGTTTTCGCAGCCAGCGCGAAAAAAGCAGGCTTCCGATCAGAGCCTTACCGAAAGACAATTCGACGCCCGTCGTGTCGGCCATGCAGAAGGAAGACCAATGTTGCTTCGCGGAGCGGATAAATTTGCCGTGCAGCAGCTCCTGGGCGCTGCGGCGGTAGTAGACCGCGTTGGTTTCCAATTCCAATACCGCCTGGCGAACCTGTTGCGTTTCGCTGTTTGACGGCAGCGGCGCGCCGAATGATACCGTTACCGGGTAAGGAAATAGCTTTGGCCATTTCCAGAAAAAGCGGCCATCTTTAAAACTGAAAATGCTGCCCCAGAGCTGGTCCAGGTGAACCGGCACGATCGGCGCATCGAGCCCATCGACGATTCTCTCGAAGCCGCGCTTGAACGGCAGAAGGTGTCCCGTGCGGCTGATAGCTCCTTCCGCGAAGATGCAGACGACCTGGCCTTTCTCCAGCTCCTCCCGCGCGCGCCTCAACGATTGAACGATGTCGCGACGATTCGTGGCTGAGACAGGAATAGACTTCATTAGACTGAAAAACCAGTTCAGC
>Ga0209801_1001366_pt1 | contig 15105 bp, 6 predicted proteins | sample GraSoiAngelo_127_FD_185884 | JGI IMG/M metagenome (GOLD analysis project Ga0209801, IMG submission 185884) | Grasslands soil microbial communities from the Angelo Coastal Reserve, California, USA - 14_0927_09_40cm (SPAdes) (version 2) | ecosystem: Environmental > Terrestrial > Soil > Grasslands ... | reverse complement strand
GGCTCCGACGTGGATTTGTGGGTTGGAACGCTGGATGGGGGAGTCCGGCACTGGCATGCCGGAACGACGGATGTGTTTGCGGAGGAACAGGGGCTCCCGGATCGGCAGGTGCAAGCCATCACGTTGGCAGGGGATAAGGCTTATGTCGGAACGCCGCTGGGTGTAGCGGAGTTTGATGGGGGCCGCTTTTCAGGCGTGTTGGCCAACGGTGTCCTGGTGACCTGCCTCCATGTTGAGGGCAACGAGTTGTGGATTGGTTCGGAGGATCAAGGCGTCGTTCGCGCGCCGCTTGCCTCGAATCTTCGGCATTCCGCGTCTCGGGACGGCGTCGGCATGGGTGCAGAGGAGGTCCGGCAAATCCAGGGAACTGAGCAAGGAGTAATGGTCCTCACGCGCAATGGTATTTTCCAGGTCAAGGCGAATGGCTTTGGGTGGCAGGAAGTGCTCAAGCCGCGACCCGCGGTTCTGAGCGACCGCAACATATCCGCTTTGGCGGGCGACGCCAATGGCCAACTGTGGGTTGGCTACTTCGACCACGGCCTCGACGTTCTGCCGGACGGACCGGCGCGCCCGGCGCACATCGAGAATGAGCACGTTTTTTGCGTCAATCGCATTTGGCCGGATACGAAGAGCGGCGCGGTGGAAGTAGCGACCGCGAACGGTTTGGTGCGCTTCGGAGCAAGTGGGAAGCCGGAGCAGGTTTTAGGAACAGCGGACGGCTTGATAGCCGAGCACGTCACGGACGTGGTGCCTTACCACGACGGATTAGCCATTGCGACTCCCGCGGGCATCACGTTTCTGGACGCTGAAGGCGCCCGCAGCATGTACAGCTTTCATGGACTCGTGAACAACCATGTCTACGCGCTGGCAGTGGCGGGCGACGATCTGTTGGTGGGGACGCTGGGTGGACTTTCCGCAGTCGAAAAGGGATTCGTAAGAGCAAATTTCACGGCAGGGAATTCCGGATTGAAGCAGAACTGGATTACTGCGGTCGCGCGGGTGGGCGACGAATGGATGATTGGAACTTATGGGAGCGGCGTGATGGGACTCGACAGCACGGGAAAGTTCCACGCGTACCAAAATGTGACCACTGCGACCGAGATTAATCCCAACGCGATGCTGGTAACCAAGGACCACGTTTTCGCGGGAAGCCTGGATCAAGGACTCTACGTTTACGACCGCGAGAAAGAGCGCTGGACGGTGGTTACGGACGGTTTGCCTTCCGCGAATGTGACAGCGCTTGCCGAAGGCAACGGATACATCTACGTGGGCACGGACAACGGGCTGGTGCGCATTGAGGAGAGCAAATTCTAGCCATGAATCGAACATTGGGCATTCTTTTGCTTTTGTTATTGGCGCCCTCTCCTGCTTTCTCGGATGGCGGCGTACTGATTCCACGAGACAAGTCCCAGCCTGATCCCGCGATTCTTTCTCTCGAGGAGATGGAAATTACCGTTGAGATTGACAATGGCGATGCTCGCGTGTTTGTGCGCCAAATCTTCGCCAACCATACGGCCGGCATTCAGGAAGGGAACTACGTTTTCGCATTGCCGAGCCGGGCGACAGTTTCCGATTTTGCCGTGTGGGACGGCCCTGTGCGCATTCCTGCTGTGATCCTGGAGCGCAAGCGCGCCGGCGAGATTTATAACGAACTGAAGCAGCAATCCATTGATCCGGGGCTGCTTCAAATGGGAGAGCGTGGCGCCGAGGAAGCTAAGCGCAGCGCCATTTTCAGTGCGCGGATTGTTCCTATTCCGGGATATGGGACGAAGCGTCTGGAATTCGAATACCACGAGACGATTCCGGTCGAGAATCTCAAATCGTATTTCGCGATTCCTCTGCGCCCGGATGCATACCATGCACAAATGGCGCACCATCTCCGAATCAATTTCGAATTGCGGTCCGCGCATGCTTTGACCAACTTTCAGGCGCCTGCGAAAACTTACCCGCTGCAGCTCGCGCAGAATACGCCTCAAGTTGTGCGTGGAGTGTTCGAAGGCGAGAACGTGAACCTCACCGAGGATTTCGTGGCCACGTTCGATCTGGATAAAGCGGGAAGCGACACGTTGGCGGTTATAACGCACCGGAATCCATTAAGCGGGCAGCCTTCGCTCACGGCGACCGCGCCAGTGCGAAGCACAAACGAACCAGGTTTCTTCGCGGTTGATGCGCTGCTGGGTTTTGGAGCGAACCAGAGCGCAACGAAAGATTCGCCCACGAGTGGCGCGCCAACAAAAACGGCGGTGATTCTGTTCGATACGTCGCTATCCATGCAGTGGGAAAAACTCGAACGCAGCTACCAGGCACTGGAGACCTTGCTGCACGCATTGAAGCCCGAAGACAAGTTCAATTTGATTCTATTCAATAGCCAGGTTCAGCCGTTTCAGCAGTCTCCGGTTGCTGCCGACAGTAACAACGTGCAACATGCGCTCGATTTCGTGCGCGCCAGCCGCTTGCGGGGCGGCACCGATCTTGAGAAAGCGCTGCAAGAAGCGCTGCGGGAATCCGGCGCTTCCGGAGGCAATCCGTACCTAGTGCTGCTGAGTGACGGCGGCGCGACTGAGGGCCTCATCAAAAACGCGAAACTCGCGGCGACGTACGAAGCGGACTGGAAACGGCTGCCCGAAGCGAGCCGGCCAAAGACGTACATCTTTGGGGTGGGCGACGATGCGAACCTGCCTCTCTTGAAGCTGCTGGCGCGCGAGGACGGCGTTCTGGAAAACGTGCTTTCGACGGAACCGATCGAATTCAAGCTGAATTCGTTCCTCTCGAAGATTGGGCGCAGCCCGGTTGGGCAACTGGCGGTGACGGTTTCGCCGGAATCGGCAGTGGACGCTGTTTATCCCTTGCAAGACGCGGCCTTCGCCGGGTCGGAAGCGGCGTGGGTTGGCCGGTATCAGAAGCCGGCGCAGGAGGTTGGCTTTAGCGTGCATGGCGTCAGAGACGGGACGCCTGTGTCCATGTCCTCTAAAGCGAACTTGCCGAGCGAATCCGCCGAGCATCCACAACTTCCGAGACTCTGGGCACGCGCCCGTGTGGATGCATTGCTGGAGAAGATCGAGCGCGAAGGTGAAGACGCGGCTTCCATTGAGGAGATCATCCGTTTGTCGCGCCAATACAAATTTGTGACGCCGTACACATCGTTCCTGGCGGTGCCGCGGGCGCTGCTGCGGCCACGCGTGATTCGCCCGGGAGACCCGGTGATTCGAGTGAAAACGGACCCAGCGATCGTCTCAGTTGTGGCGCTGTTTCCGTTCGGACTGGTGAAGCCCTTGCGATATTTGCACGGCGAAGACACATGGCAAACACGCTTCCTGGTTCCGACGGACCTGGCGGATGGAACGTATCCGGTTCGACTGGTGATGCGCGACCGTTCCGGGCAAACCTACCGTGAAGTGAAGACGTTCGTGATTGCCAGCAAGTCGCCGACGGTGCAGATCAAACTGCCAAAAACGCGCTACAGCCGCGGGGAAACGGTGGACTTGAAGGTTTTGGCGTCACAGAACACGCGCACGCTTGTGGCGCGGCTCGAAGGCGCGGCGCCCGTGAGTTTGCATTGGGATGCGAAACTCAACGCCAATACAGGCGAACTGTTCATTCCGGAGCAGATGATTCCCGGAACTTACCATTTGACGGTCACGGCGGAAGACATCGCGCACAACATGGGTTCTCAGGGGGTGGACATTGAAATCGTTCCGTGATTTCGCTCCCAATTGCGCATGGAGCATCAGCGCCGCGGTCCTTCTTGTCGGCGCGGGCACGTTCTCGCTGGCAGCCAAGGGCGAGCTGCCCGCCTGGATTCACAACATCGAGGCAAAAACGGACGTAGAACGAGCCTTTTTCCGCGCGATGCAATTGCCGTACGGCGAAGTGCTGTTTCGCAGGCCGCCGGCAGAGACGCGTCCCGCCCTCGGAGACTTGATTCAGCAACAGCCGGCAAGCGCGGATTTGTATTCGCTGCGAGCGCTCGAAGACGAACGGCAGCTCGATTTCACAGCGGCGGAGCGCGATTGGAAGTCGTACGCCGAGAAGGCACCAAACAAGGCCGCTGCGGAACAAGATCTGGCGGATTTTTATCACCGCAGGCTGCGGCCACAAGACGAAATCGCAACATTGCGAATCATTGGCGATTCGCCGGCACCATCGAGCGAAAAGCTGACGCCGACCAATCAGCAGACTTCGTGGGGAGCCTTCGAGCGCATTCTCGCCGTTATTCAAGCGCAGGGGCTGCCCAAAGAGTCCACTATTGCGACTTATCGCGCGTGGATTGCACGCTATCCGAAAGAGGAACAGCTTTACGTCCGGTTTCTCGAGTACCTGGTGGCGCAGAAGGAGTTCGACGCAGCCAACCAGTTGATTGCCGCGTATCAAAAGCAATTTCCCAACGACGAAATCTTTCCGGTGAAAGCCAGAGCCCTGGTGGAATACAAGCAAAGCTCCATTCGACAGGGATTGGCGGTCTACGAGAAGAGCTTCCAGCCGTTGTGGCAACCCGACCTGGTGAAGGGTTATTTCGACCTTCTGGCACAGACGCAGGGTTTGCGCGAGTTTCTGGATGCGGCGCGCGCTGCTCTGAACAAAAATCCCGACGACCTGAACGCAACGGCGCGCGTTTTCTATTACTACCAGCAACAAGGCAAGCTGGACGCCGCGGAGCAAGCCATCACCAGCCTGAGGCTGCACAAAGAGGCGGCAAATTCCGCGTGGACGGCGCAAGAACTCTACACTTGCGGGCGCCTGCTCGAAGACATTCACTCGTATCCAGAAGCGGCGCGCTACTATTTCGCGCTTTACAACAGCAAGGGAACACCCGATGCGCAAGAGCACGCGCTTACGCGGCTGACGGACATGCTTCTGACTTCGCCGGAGTCGGCGATTCGCCTGGGCAGCGGCGAATTGTCCATATATAAGGACATCGCCACGTTGGATCAGGGGCCCGGCTATTTCAACGGGATTCTCTCGCTCATCTTGAATACGACGTCTCCCAACAGGGCTTATCCGGAGGAAGAACAGCGCGCGTTTTCTTACTTCCACCGCTCACGGGGCGCCGAATTGCTGGCGCTTTTGGACAAAAGTCTTCCAAACGCGGCGGGCCGGCCGGAGTTGCACGTCAAACTGCTCGAGTTTTATTCGAGCACGGGTCAGAGCGAAGCCCTGCTGCTGGGGGGAAAAGAGTTTCTCGCGTTGTTTCCGAAGTCGCGTGATCGCACCCGCGTTGCGCTGCTAATGGCGGACGCGGACGCGCGGCTGGAGAAACCGCAGGACGAATTCGCGATCTATGACGCAATTCTGAAGGAGCTCGCCGACGAAGCGGATAAGATTCCGCTCGGCAGCCGTGTGGCGGACACCGGAAACTTTAGTGGTCCGCAAGGCTACCAACGCTTTCAGCAGGCCGCGAATCAAGACACGGAAGGCGAGGCTGGCGGTGAAGAACCGGAAGGATCGCCCGCGCGGGGACAGGTCCCAAGCTCCGCATTTCAAGTGGGAAGAACCCCAGAGACACAGGAGACCGGGCCGCGTTCGGCCGAGTATTCGCGAGTCCTCGAACGCTATCTGGCGCGGCTGGTGCAGCTGAAAGAGTTTCCGCAGGCGCTGGGTGTTCTGCGCCGGGAGATTGATCACAACCCTGACGATCCCGGCCTGTACGAGCGGCTCGCGATGTTTCTGCAGCAAAACAATCTCAGCCAGGAAGAGGAGGAAGTGTACCGGCGCGCCTTCGCTCGTTTCTCCGATCCCTCCTGGTACAGCAAGCTGGCGCGCCTGTATCTGCGCTACCGGAGGTATTCCACGCTCGAACAATTGACGAAAGATGCGGTAAAGCAGTTCGACGGCAGCGTGCTGCAAACGTACTTCGCATCGGTCGGGGGAAGTACGCCGGCGATGTCCGTGCGGTTGAACCAGTTTGCTAACGCGCGATTCCCGCACAATCTCTATTTCGTCCGCAATTTGCTGCAGGCTTATCACTCGAAACCGACCTATGACCAAGCGGCTTGGGTGGCGCTCATCCGACAGCACTGGTTTGAAGACCCTGGACTGCGAGGCCAGTATTTTGAATATCTTTCTGCCAACCGTCAGCTGGAGCAGGAGTTGAGCTCTCTGCGGCGGTCGGCGCCAACCACTGACGGCGCGGGTTGGCCGGACTTTGTGAAGAAAAACCCAGCAGCAGCCACGGAACTGGCGGACGCGGAAATCTGGCGCTCGCATTTTGAAGAGGGCGCGCCGGTTTTGAAGGGGCTAGCCGAAGCGTATCCTGCCGAACAGGAACTCGACCGCACGGCCTCTTCGGTTTTCCGTTCGCTGGCTTATTTTGACCCGGCAAAGACAGCAGTTGCCGTCCATATTGAAGAAAATCTTCTGGCTGGGAATCCCGGGAACACGGAAATTCTTGGCCGCATCGGCGACATCTACGCCGACCGCGATCTTTTGCAGCAAGCCGCTCCGTATTGGGAGCGCATTCCGAAAGTGGCTCCGGGGCAGCCGGATGGCTACTTGGAAGCAGCCACGATTTACTGGGACTACTTCGATTTCAGCAATGCGCTGCGGCTTATGGATGAAGGCCGAAGGAAATTAGGGAATCCGACTCTTTATGGATATGAAGAAGGCGCGATTTACGAGACGCAGAAGGATTATGCGAGGGCCGTGCGCGAATACGCGGACGCGGCGGTCGCGAGCGATATGCCGCCCGCCGAGGCGGACTGGACAACGGGAAATTCGCCCGCCCTGGGACGGCTACTGGAGCTGGCGCGCCGTCCGAAACTCCGCGACCTGGTGAGCGACACGACCGAAAAGCTGGCAGTGGATTCGCACTACGCGATGCCTGCCGTCAATCTACGTATACGCGTACTGGAAGCGGCCAACGAAGGGCCGCAGATGGCGGCCTTTCTTGGCGCCGCGCTGGATCACGCCGAAACCATTGAACGGGCCTCGCAAATCGAATTGATTGCGCAGCAGCGGTCCCTCGAGGGCGTGCGGCAGAAGGCGCTTGAGAAGCAGGCTGCGCTGGCGACGGATCCTGTGACGCGAATCCAGTTGCTCTATGCGCTGGTGCGGTTCTATGAAAGCAAAAGGGATTTTGCCGCGGCGCAGCGAAATATCGAAGCGTTATATCAGGCCAATCCTAAGATTCTAGGAGTGGTGCGCTCAACGGTGGACTTCTACTGGCGGGTGAAACTCTACCCGCAGGCCATCGCTGTGCTGCGGCAGGCTGCCAAGGACGCCTACCCGCAGCTAAGCACACAGTTTACGTTCGAAGCTGCGCGCAAGTGCACGGAAGCGAAGGATTTTCAGCAGGCGCGCACGTTGCTAGACGGCCTGCTGAAGGATTCGCCTTACGACAGCCAGTATCTCGCAGCCATGGCGGACACGTACGCGCGGGCGGCCGACGCGCAGGGCTTGAAGCAATTCTATCTGGATAAGATTGCGTTGTTCCGGAATGCGCCGCTGGGCGCCGACGACCGCAAAAGCCGGATCGCAACCCTGCGCCGCGGACTGATTCCCGCGCTGACGCAACTCAAGGACTATCCCGGCGCGGTGGATCAATACATCGAGTTAATCAACAACTATCCGGAAGACGAAGCGCTTACGACGGAAGCGGCTCTCTATGTGCAGAAGTATCAGCGCGAGAAGCAGCTGCTGGATTTCTATTCGAAGACCATCCAGCAGTCGCCGCGCGACTACCGCTGGTCGATGGCGCTGGCGCGCATGCAAAGCAGCCTGGAAGACTATCCGGCGGCGATTGATGCCTATGGAAAATCGATCGCCATCCGGCCGGACCGAACCGACTTGCACATCGCGCGCGCCACGCTGGAAGAGCGTTTGTTGCGATTCGACGATGCGGCCAGCGATTGCGAGCATCTCTACCAACTGGCTTACAAGGACCCGAAGTGGATGGAGAAGATCGCGGAGGTGCGGACCCGGCAAGGGCGTAACGCGGATGCCGTCGCTGCGCTAAAGACCGCGCTCATTGCCGTGGCTCCGGAGCGGGCAGGGAACTACTTTGAGGTCGCCCGCCGGTTGGAAGGCTGGGGCATTCTGGAGCCGGCAAAAACCTTCGCGGAGCAAGGCATCGGCCTGGCCGGCGACGAACTGCTGGCGTCACAGGAAAATCATGAAGCGGCAAAGACTTTTGTGCGCGTTATGACCCGCCTCCGGCAGCAAGAGAAGGCCTACACGACTCTGCAAAACGCCATGAACGCGGCGTCGAATTCGCTCCCGGTCCTGAAAGAACAAGTCGCCAAGCATGGAATTGCTGGTGTTTCCGACAAAGAATGGCGCGAGCACGTCCTGGCCACGCGAAAACAAAACGCGCGGAGCGGCATGCGAACGGCGCTTACGGAAATGGGCGCGACCGTTTCGCGCTACTTCACTCCCGAACAAAAGGTAACGTTTGCGGCTTTTGCTGAGACACTGCGCGCTCCCATGTCTGACGCAGACGTAAGGGAGTTTGCCATACCACTCGCACAAGCAGCCGGATTGGCCGAACAGGAAGCCACTTGGCGCTACGGACTGGTGACAAAAGCTCCGATGGATCCCGCCAATTCGGGCCAACTCGGCGCGTTCGAACAGCTTCAGCGGCAGAGGCTGAAATTTAGTGAGCTCGCCCAGCAACTGGAAAACGTCGTTCCGCGATTCCCACCGCAATTTCGCAATGCGGTCGTCCTAGATGCGGCTGAGGCTTACCGTGCCGCGGGCGATACCGATAACGAATTTCGCTTGCTGTCCAGCGTGGGTGTCAATAGCCTCGCCGGCGCCAACCAAGCGCGGTGGTTCGCTCTTCTCTTGAAGAGGGATCCGCAGAAGCTCGCGCAGATCGCCGGAGCCTGGCTGCCCTGGGGGCAGGCGGCCGCGGACTTTGCTCTGGCAAACGGAGACGCGGAGTTGGCCAACGCCGTGGTCGCTGCGCGCAGCAGCTCACGCCCACCGGTTTGGGGCAAGTCGTACACGGCCCTGGTCGGCCTCTACTTTGCGGAAAGCGAACCCGCTATCAATACGGCGTTTGTGAACGCTCTCGGAGATCAAACCATCGCGGAGCGGGTCGGCAAGCAGGTTGACCGCAACATTCAATTGGCGGGAGATATCTGGTTCTATTATGCCTCGCGCTACGGCGAATATCTCGCCGATACGCGGCAAGGCACGCCGGAGGGTTTCCTTCCTGCCGAATTGGAGCACAGCCCGGCCTCGGCGGACCGCTATCTTTCTCTCGGTGACTACTACATGGATCTGGGAGACACGGGCAAAGCCATCGAGCAGTACAAGTACACGCTGGAGCTTGCGCCAGCGCGTGCGGATATTCACGACAAACTGGCGCTTGCTTATTTCAAATCCAAGAATCGCGCCGAAGCCATCGCGCAATGGAAGCTGTTCTTTGCGGTAGAGTTGAATCAGGTGAACAACGCGCGGTTGCCGGAGACTTTCTGGGCAGATTTCGGCCGTGCGTCCGATCACGTGCGGACGCGCGGGTTGTTCGCGGACCTGAAGCCTGAAGTCGAACAGCTCGTTCGCGCCTATCTCCATCGCAATGGGAACTATCGTTCCAACGCGGTGCTACACAGTGTTTATGCGCTGCAAGGCGATCCCGCAGCGGCGACAAGCTGGTTGCTCGATCTATCCACCTCGGCTCCCGATCCCACCATCGTTCTGCAGGACATTGTGGATATATCGTGGATTCCGCTGGCGAATCGCGGGCCGCTCTACCAGCGCATCCTGGAGGCGGTGCAAGCGGCGACCGCAAAGGCGGAAGGATTACAACAGGAAAATGCGCGAGCTGTTTGGTGGAGTTGGCAGCTTCGTTGGGTGAAATACCTGGTTGCGACGAAGCAATACAGCCAGGCTGCCGACCTCATCGCCACGTTGCAGAAGGACCCCACGGTTTCCGATTCCTCCCCTCTCGTTCCGTACGAAATGGAGTGCGCGGCGAAACTGGGAACGCTGGACACGATTATTTCCGGGTACAAGGCAGACCCGCAAACGGCGCCCGGGGCGCAAAGCCTGCGGACCGGCGCGCGGCTGCTTTTTGATGGCGGCGATAAGCAATCAGCGAGGAAAATCCTGGAATTCGTGTTTGCGCGCGAGCTGGAAGAGCACCAGCTTGTTGCCACGAATTTCCTGGGCTTGGCGGCAATTCGCATCGCTGACGGCGACACGCAGGGGGCGGTCACACTGCTCAAGCGGCTCGTCCTGGTGGTGGGCGATGCCTATCAGAATATGGACTCGTCCGCGGCGCTATTCGAGAAGACCGGGCATCCCGCGGAGGCGGTGATGTTCCTCGAACCGCTTGCCAAGGCTACTCCGTGGGAGCCGTCTTTCCAACTGAGGCTCGCCAAGGTGCAGCTCGCAGCCGCACAGGACAAGACGGCGCCGGCGCAAAGCCTCGCGAAGCTGGTGGCAGCGTCCGAGAATCCGTATGCGCTTCGCGTGCAAGCGGCGACGGCGTTAGCGGGTTTACCTCAGCCCAGCGACTTTGGGAGCGCCGAGCTGAAGCTGGCAGCAGGCACGAAAGACATCAAACCGGCTGCCGCAGACCGTCCTTATTTCTATGATTCCCGCCTGGCCGCGGCGCAGAACTCGACGGACGCGCACGCCAAAATGGAAGTGCTAGCGAAAGCCCTGGCGGATTCGCCGTCGAGAGAAGACGCAAGGGTGCCTTTCTTCCGCGCGGCCGTCTCTATTCCGGAGGACGAACGAGCGCTGGCTTCGATCGAGCAGCTGCTGCAAAGAAGACAGCTTGGGCGCGTCGCGCCGGCCAATGCAAATGATGAAGGGATTCTCGGCACCGAAGAGACTTATACCAGCCAAGGTGAAGTGGAAGCTTCGCCGGGCCTCGCGCTGCAGCCTTCTCAGCAAGCCGAGCTTGCCCACGAAATCGCTTTGGCGATGCTGCGGCTTGACCATTTGGATGAGGCGGCCTCTTACCTGCAGATCGCGCAGAAGCTCGAAAAATCGCCCGCAGAGCTGAAGCGCATCTCCGCACAATTGCAGGACGTCAGAGCGCGCTTGCGGCGTCAACACACCAACGCGGCACGCCAGCCGATTCTGCACGCCGAATTGGAGCAGGATCGCTTGGTTCGGCCGCACCTTGTTGCTCAGGCCGCCGCACCCGCAAAAACAGTTGCGAAACCAGGAGGAAAGGCATGAAACGCGCTATCTTGGTTGCACTTTTGTCGGTCGTATTTTTTGGCGTGACCTGGGGCGCGTACCGCGCGGCTGCCCCGGGCGAGCCTGAGCTCTCCCACTTTGTGCCTTCCGGCGCGCTCCTCTATCTGCAAGCCAAGGATTTTGCGTCGCTGCTTGGGGACTGGGACAAGTCCCAGGAAAAAGAGAATTGGCTCAAGAGCAAGAATTACGATGTTTTCTCGCAATCGCGCCTGCTCCTCAGGCTGCAGGATGCCAGCAACGAGTTTTCAAAAGCCGGGGGCGTGCCGGTGGGCGCGGATTTGCTGCATCAAGTGGCCGGCAGGCAGAGCGTTTTGGCCCTCTACGACATCGGAAAACTGCAATTTCTGTACATCACGCGGCTGGCTTCCGCCGACTCCATGCAGTCGGCGCTGTGGCAAACACGGGCCCAATTCGAGACGCGCACCGCGGGAGGCGTCAACTTCTTCTATCGCCAAGATCCAGAATCCGATCGCGAAGTCGCGTTCGCGGTCACCGGCGATCATCTTTTACTGGCGACGCGCGAAGACTTGATGGCCGGAACTCTGCACCTTGTCGCCCGCTAGCTCTGCAACTGCTAGCGGGCGACAAGGTGCAGAGTGTGGAAGTGGAGCCATGGTGGACACGCTCGGTTGCGGCGGCCGGCGCGCCGGGTGATTTGCGTATAGTCCTGAACCTCGAGAAAATCGTCCCGAGTTCCTACTTCCGGTCCTATTGGATTCAGCAAAACACTACGGACATGAAGCAGTACAGCGCTGCAGTTTCCGATCTCACGCGCTCCGGAAAGGAGTATTACGAGGAGCGTATCTTGTTGCGAAAGGTCGCCCGCGAAGCTCCGGAATCGAAGGGACCGGCAGCTGTTGCAGAGATTCTTAGCCTCGTTCCGGCCAATACCGGCATCTACGAAGCAAAGGCCGACCCCGATGGCAAAGAATGCGTGGAGTTGCTGACTGCAAAAATCCTCGCACCACATGTGGGACCCGCGGCGCCGGACAAACTGGCTCCTCAGGTCCAACTGGGCCGCGGCGAGACGGGTTCCGCGTCGGACCTGGAGACGCGAATCGACCAGCCACCGACACAAAATTCCGTCAAGGGCGATAGCAGCGGCCCGTTGCAAGCCGTGTTTGACAAGAATCATGTTCTTGCGCAACTGCAACTGCAGAGCACCGAGCGCGACTCCGCCGGGGTATTCGTCCGCATTCACACCGCTCTGGCGTTTCGCGGAGAAGCCGACTGGGACGAACAAGCAATGCATGCGGCATTGGTTGAGTTTGTTCGGTCGGGATTCACGACCGGACAGTTGGGCGTCGGATGGAAGGCCGCTTCGGGTTACAGCGTGCTGGATGGTCTTTGGCCTCTCGCAGTCGCAGTTCGCGGGAAATATCTGATCGTGTCAGACAATGCCGCCTTCTTAACGAGCGCTCTCGAGGGCTTAGACAAGAAACCGTCTGCTTCGGCCGCTGTGTTTGCTGCCCGATTCGATCATCAACACGAGCGGGAAAACTTCGTCACGTTCACCAAAATGCTGGACTTGGGTTCCGGCGCTCCTCAGAAGGGTGGAAGCCCGGAGTTCTTCTCTGAGAACATGGCCAGCCTGAGTTTCACGCTGAAGGGCGTTTCCTCTGAGAAGATTGTTATTCACGACGCCGCCGACCGCCAGACGCAAACGGTCGTTTACGCATGGGCGCAATAGCCGATCAAAAAAACGCTGGGCATTTCCTCCTGTTGCTTTTCCTTGGGTTTCTTGCGGCTCCTGTCTTCTGCCGCCAATCTGAACCCACGAGCAGCGCCACGCGCTCCCTATTCGCGCAATCCGCTGTCGAAATTCTCCAGGGTAACTACGCGAGAAGTGAAACATCGTATCTTTTGCTGGATGCGCGGTCCGGCGCTGTCCTCGCAAGCCACTGGAAGAATTCCGATCAGCCCATTCCGCTGGGTTCTCTGGTGAAACCTTTTACGGCGCTGGCATACGCCGGAGGGCATGATTTCCGCTATCCCATTTACGAATGCAAAGGCAAAGCGAGTGGATGCTGGCAGCCCCAGCCACACGGCAAACTTGACGTTATTTCCGCAGTTGCTGTCTCCTGCAACACGTATTTTCATCTTCTGGCGGAGAGTGTCTCGCCCGAGCAGCTTGCTTCGCTCGTCCAGTCCTTTGGACTCGAATCGCCCGGCGCCGAGTCCACAGCCGCTAATTTCATGGGCCTGGGAGCGCGTTGGCGCATTTCCCCGCTGCACATGGCGCGGGCTTATCTCGAACTGTATCGCCGCAAGGATCAGCCCGGCGTGTCTCCACTGATCGAAGGAATGCGGCAATCAGCCCTGCACGGTACGGGCGCTGCGATTGGACATCAACTGAAACAAACCACGGCTCTCGTGAAAACCGGCACTGCGCCTTGCACGCACGCTTCCTGGGCTCCCGCGGATGGCTTTGTTCTTGCGCTAGTTCCCGCGGAGCAACCCGAGATTCTTCTCTTCCTCCGCATTCACAGCGTCACCGGCGCAAAAGCTGCGGAAACCGCCGGGCACATGCTCCGGCAGATGGAGGAATGACGCAGTGCGTTGGCTCTGCACATTGCTTCTCTTGCTCGGGCTTCCCCTGATCGCGCCGGCGCAGACCCAGACGGTCCGCATCGGCGTGCTCGGGATTTTTCATACACAACACCTTACGCTTGCAGCCGAGCCGGCGGGAGAGTTGCTCGTTTCCGCTGCCGGTCAGCGGATCTTTCTGCGTGGGGGATCCAGCTGCAGCCTCCTGAACATCCGGTCCGCAGGCGCTAGCTTGCTCCTCACTTGTGGCGGCAGCGAAGTCCGCGCAACCCAAATGCGCGCTTCCGGCCGCAATCAGCAAGCGACCGAGCTCGTCATCGCGGTGCCTGGCAAAATCAAACGGCGCTACTTCGGTGTGCTCGACCTGAAGGTCGCCAATGGCGAATTGGTCCCGATCGTCACAATGGATCTGGAAACCGCAGTAGCCTCCGCAGTGCAGGCGGAATCCGCTCTGGGCACCCCGCTCGAAGCTCTGAAAGCTCAAGCGGTCGTCAGCCGTTCTTATTTTGTTGCCGGCGGCGGGCGCCACTCGAACTTCGATTTCTGCGATCTCACCCATTGCCAGTTTCTTCGCGAACCGCCCGCCGTCGATAGCCCTGCGGCTACTGCTGCAGCCGCGACGCACGATCTCGTGCTTACTTTCGCTGAGAAAGCTGTCACCGCCATGTTCACGCGAAGTTGCGGTGGGCACACACGCACGCTTGCGGAAATCGGCTTGCCTCGAACCGCTTATCCCTATTTTTCTGTGCTGTGCGATGTCTGCTACAAGAATCCAGTCCGCTGGACCCGCAATGTCTCGCGCGATGATGCTGCGCTACTGCTCCGTGGAGAAATCGGGCGCCTCGCGATTGATCGCGTGCTCGGTTGGAACGCTGTTCCGAGCAACAATTTCATAGCGCACGAAGAGGATGGGGAAGTTATTCTGGAAGGTATCGGTCAAGGACACGGTCTTGGTCTCTGCCAGCGTGGCGCGCGCAGCATGGCGCAACACGGCTCCGATTTCCGTGAGATTCTCGAGCACTACTTTCCGAACACGCAGTTGAAAGCTCTTTTCTCGGTTCCTGAAAGCTAGTTCCACTAGTTCGGCTGCTTCTGGCCATCAAGCAACCGTGTCTCGCCAAAAACGTCATCCACCGCCGAAGGCGCAGCGCGGGTTGTAAAAAGCCCTTATCCCATTTATCCCAATAGGCTGCCAACCGTGCCCAAACCGTCCAGAGCCTGCCGGACGGCGTCTTTAGTTTTCAGCGATTTACCAGCGAGCCAGAGCGCAATCACCCGTTTGCTAAACCGTTTTGGGGGCCAAAACCTCCAACGGGGGTTCGAATCCCCCCCTCTCCGCCAGATTCTTGCCAGCATTGGAGTTAGGAAGAATCCGCTTGTCGGTTCAGGCGAGCAATTGGGCGG
>Ga0209801_1001358_pt1 | contig 15178 bp, 15 predicted proteins | sample GraSoiAngelo_127_FD_185884 | JGI IMG/M metagenome (GOLD analysis project Ga0209801, IMG submission 185884) | Grasslands soil microbial communities from the Angelo Coastal Reserve, California, USA - 14_0927_09_40cm (SPAdes) (version 2) | ecosystem: Environmental > Terrestrial > Soil > Grasslands ... | reverse complement strand
CTTGAACGCAAAGGGTGGGCCGCTGCGAGCGGGGATCAACGTCATGCCGGCGCCGACGGTTCGAGATGCTGTTAGACTCGCCCTGGCATAAATGGAACCGCTTCCCGAACCCCTCAAGCAGTTCATAGGCGAAGCACGCGTCTGCCGAATCGCCACTGCCCGGCCCAACGGCGAGCCACACGCCATTCCCGTCTGCCCCGTCTTCGACGGCGAGTCAACCGTCTACGTCGACATCGGCCAGAAATACGCCAGCGCGGAAGGCGTACGGGCCAGCGGTAAGGTCGCCCTCCTCATCGACTACTACGACGACAACTGGGCGCTCCTCAAGGGCGTCCTCCTTCGCTGCAACGCGGAGCCCGCCGAGGGCGAAGAGCAAGAGCGCGCCGGGGCGATGATCCGCGAGAAGTTCCCGCAGTACCAGTCCGTGGGCTGGGAGCCAAGGCTAACGCTGGCTCTCCGCGTCTACGACTGGCGGCAGTGGGGAATCACGCAGCCGCCGCAGTATGAGCCCGAATAGGCGAGGCTAATCGCTCTCGCTGCCGCTTTCGGCCTCGGAATGCGCCTCTGTATAGTTCAGGCAGGCTCAACAGAGACGCCTAAAAGCTTGGCGGCGTTTTCGAGAAGGATCTTCTTGCGGATGTCGTCAGGAAACCCTAGGCCGTCGAAGTCGCTAAGCCAGCGTTCAGGGTTGATCACTGGATAGTCCGAGCCAAAGAGCACCTTGTCCTGTATCAGCGTCTTCGCGTACTGCACGAGCGATGGCTGAAAGTACTTGGGCGACCAGCCGGACAGGTCCATGTAGACGTTTGGCTTGTGTACGAGCATCGCGAGCTGTTCTTCCTGCCAGGGCCAGGACGGATGCGCCATGATGATCTTGAGGTCCGGAAAGTCGGCCGCGACGTCATCGACATACGGGATCGGTCGGCTGTACTTTAGCTTGATGCCCCCGCCGCCCGGCCTTCCTGCCCCAACCCCGGTCGTGCCTGTATGCAAGAGGACGACGAGACCCAGTGCCTGCGCCGTTTCCCAAAGCGGATAGAAGCGCTCTTCGTTCGGGTAGAACTGCTGCATGTTCGGCATGAACTTGAGGCCGCGCAGCCCCAGCTCCGCGCAGCGCTCAGCCTCCTTCACTGCCGCCCGGCCCTTCCACGGGTCGACGCTGCCGAACCCGATGAACTGCTTCGGGTGCTGTTCCATCAACCCGGCAAAGTAGTCGTTGGGCGTCGGCGGCCGGCCGGTCGCAGATTCGGAGTCGATATCGAAAACAACTGCCATCATGTCCAGCGATGCGTAGTACTCGGCCACTTCTTGAGCGGAAGAGGGAGGCGATCCGGTCCTAAAGTACTGCTGCGCCTCCTTCGAAGATGTGAGGGACTCCCCGCTCGGATTGGGCGGGTGTACGTGGACGTCGATAGCCCTGGGCATAGTGGCGCTTTGCGCCTAAAACTCGAGCTTTCGGTGACGAAGGACAATGCCTTCGAGCAAACCCAACGCGGCGAACATCATGAGCAGCGAGCTACCGCCCTGGCTCACAAATGGCAAGGGGATCCCGGTCACTGGCACGATCCGAATATTGACCGCGATGTTAATGAACACCTGGAATAGGATCATCATTACGATGCCGGTCGCAATTAGCCGCCCGAACTGATCGCTCGAGATGGAAGCAGCGCGGATACCCCGGAAGAGAAGGGCGGTGAAGAGCAAGAGCAACACGATTGCCCCCACCAAGCCGAGCTCTTCCCCGAGGACGGAGAAAATATAGTCCGTGGTCGATGTTTGCAAAAATCCTAGCTGGTTCTGTGAGCCCTCGGTGAGGCCCTTACCGAAAATGCCACCAGAGCCAATCCCAATCTCGCCCTGCAGGATGTTAAAGCCGCCCCCGAGCGGGTCTGAATTCGGGTCGAAGAACAGCCTGATTCGCTCTCGCTGATACTCTCCGAGCACAACGAGCATGCCGAACGGCACTAGGGAGAACGCCATGCCACCGAGCGCCAGTACGTGCCGGACGGGAACGCCGGCCATCAAGACCATGCCTACCCAGACGGCGCCGAAGACCATGGCTGACCCCATGTCTGGTTCGGCCAACACCAGCGCCGCCGGGACGGCGGCCATCGCCAGGGAGATGAGGAAGACCGTAACCTCCTTTATGCGCGCCTGGCGGTCAGCCAGGTAGCGGGCGAGCGCGACGATCACGAAGAGTTTCGCTATCTCGGACGCCTGTATCTGTTGACCGGCAAAGGTGAACCAGCGACGCGACCCGTACGCGGAATCGCCGATCACGAGCACGGCCACCAGCATCAGCACGGCGAGCACATACAGGCCAACCGCCATCTGACCGAACACTCGGTAGTCCAGCCAGGCGACGGCGAACAAGAGACAGAGACCGAAGGCGGCGAACACTAGCTGTTTCGTCAGGGGGTGAGCCAGATTCACGCCGCCCGGGTGTTCGCTCAATTGCGCACTGTAGATAAGCAGGCCCCCGTACACGACTAGGCAGGCTGCAAACAGGACTAGGAGGAAATCGAAGTGCCGCGCTGCCCTGCTGTCAATCATGGACGGTTTACCTGCTGGGCAAGTTTCGGCGCGTTGAAATAGTAATCAAGGATCTTCGCTGCCGCTGGCGACGCATCGTTGCCGCCGCTGCCCCGCTGGACAAACACAACAACTGCGATCTGAGGATCGTTGTAGGGAGCGAAACCGACGAACCAGCCGTGCGTAGCGTACTTCCCGTTGGGTAGTCGCGGCCCGAATTCTGCGGTGCCGGTCTTGCCCGCGACCTCGACGCCCGGGATCGCGGCATTCTTCGCAACACCTTTCGTGACAGATTGCCGCATGGCGGCGCGCAACGTGCCTAGGTTCTCGGCGCTTACAGGGACGTTCCTGCGCACGAGCTTTTCCGTCGCCTGCAGCATGTTCCCGCGGCTGTCCTGGAAGTCCTTGACGATCCGGGGGGTCAATAGTTCGCCCCCGTTGGCGACCGACGAGATTGCCGTCAGAACTTGGAGAGGAGTGGCGGCCACGTAGCCCTGCCCAATGCCGTAGTTGTATGTATCTCCCAATGTCCACGGCTCGCCGATCGTCTCTTCTTTCCAGGCGGCGTCCGGGACCAGTCCCGGCGACTCGCCTGGGAGATCCACGCCCGTTGGCTCGCCGAAGCCGAATGCCCGCGCGTATTCCGCGACCTTGTCTTCACCGAGTCCCCGGAATCCTTCGTCTGCCTTACCACCGGCGAGATAGTAAAAGTAGACGTTCGAGGACATCGCGATCCCGCCGTAGAAGTCGAGGGGCCCAAGGGAGGCCCAGTCCGGGTATACATAGACGACGTTAGGATCGAACTCATTCTCGACCGTGATGTAGCCGCGGCTCGTGATCGTCGTCCAGGGCGCAGCGATGCCTTCCTGCAGAGCGCCCGCGCCGACAATCGTCTTAAACGTGCTTCCAGGCGGATACCTGTCGGCGACGAGGTGATTGACGAGCGGTTTTCCGGGTGAATCGACGAGCGCCGCCAGATCTTGATCTGATAACGGCCCGGAAAAAACATTGCTATCGAAACCTGGCGAAGAGACCATCGCAAGCAGTTCACCCGTTTTGACGTCCATAACTGCTGCCGCCGCGTTGTCGGAGCCTGCGGCATATTCGTTCAGGACTTCGGCGGTTTTTCGTTGCAGGTCCAAATCGATGCTCAGCTGCAGGTTGGAACCGTCGATGGGACGGCGCTCCGAGATCACCTTCAGCTCTCGGCCCGTCGAGTCGACTTCTATCAACTTCTTGCCAGGCTTTCCTCTCAATGCAGACTCGTAGCTCGATTCGATTCCACTTTTACCGATGAAGTCCCGCAGCAAATAATCGTTGCCTTTAAGCTCGGCGTATTCCTCCGGCGAAATCGGACCGACATAGCCAAGGACGTGCGAAAGCAGCGAACCCGAGAGATAGCGCCTCGAGGGCTCCGCGATTACCTGGAGGCCGGCGGCATGAGGCGCGAGCTCTTGAAGCACCAAGGCCGTATCGTGGTCGATATCTTGCTTGACAACGACAGGCGTGAACTCGCCTCGCGCTGCCACGCCTTCGCGCACTCTCTTGTCTATCTCCTCGACCGGGACGCCTGTCACGCCGGACAGGAGCTTATAAACGCTTGCTTCTCCTCTCTCTGGAAGGTCGCCCGGGAGTATGGCGGCGGAGAAGCGCGCCGAGTTCTCGACGAGCGGTTGTCCGTTGCGGTCACTGATGAGCCCGCGCGCGGCAGGTAGCGGCACCTCGCGCAGCGCATTTATTTCAGCGCGTTCTCTGAACTCAGATCCGCGTAGGACCTGGAGGTTAATCAATTGAAGGATTAGCGCGCCGAACATCAAGATGATCAGCGCGCGAAGTATGGCAAACGCCGCCGGACTGCCATGGGTCCGATCTCGTTCTATCTTGGGCTTGGCGCTTCGCCAGCGTCTTCGCTCCCTAAAGGGTCCCATCAACTCCTTCGTGAGCCACTACAAGGGCGATGTCAATCTTCGCGTTCCAATTGTGCCGAGCCTCCGCTGGGCGGTAAACGTATGGACGGGCATGTAGATGAGAGGTGTGAAGAGGGCATTGACCAAGCACCCCGGGAGCACAACCCGTAGTATCGAATCGCTCCAGGCCATGGATTGTCCTGTCCCGGCGAGCACAATCATGCTGATGATACCGTATCCGAGGCTACCCAACGCAACCACGACAACACTGGGCAAGAATTCGGTGTCGACCGCCCTGATACGCGTCGCCGCGGCGAGCAGCACGATTGGCGTCAACGCAAGCGCCGCGGTGCCGAGCGGATCGCTGACCGAGAGGTCTTTGACAAAACCAGCCAGTAACGCGACGATCCAGGCTTCTTCGTGGCCACGGACGACCGCCCAAACCGCGACGAAGATCAAAACGAGATCCGGCGTAACGCCGAGTATTTCGATGTACTGCATGACAGATACATGGAGAACGGCAAGGAGTTCGGCCACGGCAGCTGCTATAACGTACTTCACTGTGGTGACAGTCTCGCCGGTTTGAAGCTTAGCAACACGAGCACGGTATCGAGCGTATATAGATTGGCAGCAGGTTTCAGCGTGGCCTTTGTGAACGGCGACTGCGGCCGCTGCTCCACTCCCTCGACGCTGCCAATGAGCAGCTCCCGCGGATAGTTGCCGCCGAGGCCCGAAGTGGTAACGAGGCTTCCCTCAGTGAGAGACGCATCCGGGGGCAACAGGTCCAAGACCAGCTCGTGTTTAAGGTCCCCTTCCGCGACGCCGCGGACGGGACTAGGTACAGGTGTGGGCGAAGAAGGTGGAGGCGTCGGTGCTCCAGTGGCCGCAGGCGACGAGGCGGGATCCGCCGGCGTTGGCGTTACGGCGGGCGCTGCCGTGGCCGCGGGCGTGGGCGAGGGTGAGCCTGCTTGTCCTTGTGGGGCACCCGGAATCACTTGAGCATTGACGCTGCTGTCGGGGTCTGTAACCAGCTGGACCCAGGAGAAATCGTTAAAAGTGCGGGTAACCGTCCCGACCAGACTGCCGCCCCGCGAGAGCACGACCATGCCCTCGTCAAGCCCGTCCTTGGACCCGCGATCAATCGCTATCATTCGCTTGAGCCCGGAAGTATCTTCGGACATCACGTTCGCCACCAGGAGTTGGTCCTCGGGCCGCGCCTGCTTGACCCCCAAGGCATCCTCGAGCTCGCGGACACGCTGCTCGGCGTTCTGTTGGGCCGCCACCGCGTGCTCAAGCTTTTCGATCTGGTCGCGCAGGTCCTTGTTTTCGCGGACGATATCCCCCCTGTCTGTGATGCCCTTGAAGAAATCATCCACGGGCCTGGCAGCATCGCGCAGGCGCGATGCCAGCGGCGTTGTAGCCGTCAATGATAGGTTCTGTACCGGATCGAATGCCCGTCGTTCGGAAAGAACGATGCTGGCGAGGCTAACAACGGTAATTGCCGCGAGCCACCAGACTAGACGCATCGTTCGTTCCTCGGTCTGCCTCTCTCCCGGTGGTCATCCACCGGAGAGCATCCCTTGTCTGCTCCTAGCGCGGCGCCTTTCTGGTGTTGAGCCGAGCCTGGAGCTTTTGCAGGATTGCGGCTTCCTCCAGCACTTCGGCCGCGCCACGCACCACGCAGGTCAGCGGCTCTTCCGCTACGTATACCGGAAAGCGGGTCTCCTGCGCGAGCCGGCGATCAAGCCCTCTCAAGAGGGCGCCTCCGCCGGCCAGAATTATCCCCGTACTCATGATATCGGCCACGAGCTCAGGCGGTGTGATCTCGATCGTCTGCCGCACAGATTCGACGATGGCATTCACTGAGCTTGAGAGCGCGTCCCGAATCTCGACACTGCTCACCTCGACCGCCTTCGGGAGACCCGTGGCCAGGTCCCGGCCCTTCAGCTCTATCGTGATCTCACGCTCGAGCGGGTATGCCGAGCCGGCTTCGATCTTTACCTCCTCCGCTGTTCGCTCGCCGATCAGCATGTTGTGCACCTGGCGTGCATAAGACACGATCTCGGCGTCCATTTCGTCGCCGGCCGTGCGAATCGAGGTCGCGACCACGATCCCGCCCATGGAAATGACTGCCACCTCAGTAGTTCCGCCGCCGATATCGACAATCATGGAGCCGCCGGGTTCCATCACTGGAAGCCCAGCGCCTATCGCCGCCGCCATCGGCTCCTCTACTAGATATGCGTTGCGCGCCCCGGCGTTGAGGGCCGCGTCGTGTACCGCCCTCTTCTCGACCTCGGTCACCCCGGACGGAATTCCGACAGAAACACGGGGCCTTGGCAGGCCGAACCCGAAGTGGTCGTGGACCGAGCGAATGAAGTAGTGAAGCATCTTCTCTGTCACACTGAAATCGGAAATGACCCCATCGCGAAGAGGCCGTACGGCAACGATGTCGGCTGGCGTGCGCCCGACCATACGCTTGGCCTCGGCGCCGATGGCGAGGATCTTCTTGTTTATGCGGTCGATTGCGACAACGGAGGGCTCGTCGATGACGATGCCTCGTCCCTTAACCATGACCAGGGTGTTAGCCGTTCCGAGGTCTATGGCTATGTCGTGAGAAAATATGCCGAGGACGGCGTTGAATGGATTTAGGGGCAATCTCGCCTCCCGGTCACTTCACCTACCTGTCCGGCAGGCGGATAGACTAGCGCATTATACCCTAAACGCGTAGGAAGCCTGCAAAAGTAGCAGGCTAGCGTGGAGACACTGCACCGCCGCATGCAGGGCCCCATAGGCCACGCTGGCCCTCGCGAGCTTGCACTTGGAGCGAAGCAAAGAGGCCCGAATAGCGGACGTCGGGCGGATAAGTGGAGGCCAGCGCGTAACCTTCTTCGACGAGAGCCGCGTTGATCATCCGGTCTTCCACCCAGACGTAGCGCAGGAGACGTCCGAACGAATCAGTCTCCGATACGTCCCTCTCGAGTCCAACCATTCGGCCGTCAACGAACTGCCGGTTGCGGTCACGCGCCTCCTCGCCGAAGCACCCTACTGGGCGCCTCGGGTCGACCGTCTCGGGCGTATCCATGCCTAAATAGCGCAGCCGGTAATCCTTGCCCTCTATCTCGACGTGGATCGTGTCCCCGTCCACCACACGCGTCACTTTAGCGGGCACGAGACCGGGCTTAACGTACGGCGTCACTGTCGGCGTCGTCGGCGATTGCGCGAACGTCGCTGAGAATGGCGTGGCGCTCCCCGGAGAATTCGAGCCCGTCACATTCGCTTCACTCGCACAACCGACGGGTAGCAAAGCTACGCCGACAAGTAGAACCAAGTGAACGTTCAGCAAGCCAGCGCTCGCGCGTCGCAATGCGTTACGCCGCATCCACCCCATGCTCGCGGAGCAAACGCAGGAAGGAGTCCTCGTCAAGCATGGTGATCCCGTAGCTCTCGGCCTTTTGGATCTTGGAACCGGGATCTGCCCCTGCAACGAGGTAAGTGGTTTTGCGCGTGACGCTGTTCCCCGCTTCGCCGCCAAGCGAGGCAACCAGTGATTCCGCCTTCCCGCGAGGCATCGAGGCGAGCGTCCCCGTAAAGACGAAGGATTCGCCGCCTAGCGGCCCTTCGACACGCTTCGGCCGCCTGTAGTCGAAATTGACATCGGCTTTCCGCAGCTTTTCGATGATCGCGCGTTTCTGCGGATCCCGGAAGTAAGCGTAGATGCTGTCGGCGATCTTGGGGCCGATCCCCTCGACGTTGCGAATGTCTTCGGCGCTCGCTTCCATAAGAGCGTCTAATGTGTGGAAATGAGCGGCGAGCACCTGGGCGACTTCTCCTCCGACGTGCCGTATGCCGAGGGCGAAGAGCAGCCGATTCAGATTGCGGCCCTTTGCGGCCTCGATGTTCTTCAGGATCTTGTCGGCAAGCACCGATCCCATCCGCTCGATGGCCACCAGTTTGTCCTTGGTCAGGGAATAGATATCGGCCGGGTCTTTGATGAGGCCTCGCTCGAGCAGAATCGAGATCCAGCGCTCCCCCAGTCCCTCGATGTCCATCACGCCGGCGAAGTGACCGATCCAGCGAAATATCTGGGCGGGGCAGGAGATGTTCGAGCAGTAGCTCATCGCCTCGCCCGGCGGGCGGACCGCCTCGCTACTGCATACGGGGCATTTCTTCGGTATGCGGTAAGGCTTCTCCTTGCCCGTGCGCTTCTCGAGTACTGGGCCGACCACCTGCGGGATAACATCGCCCGCGCGCTGGACGATCACCGTGTCGCCCTCACGAATGTCCTTCCGCCGAACGTCGTCCTCGTTGTGAAGCGTCGCCTGCTTGACAATGACGCCGCCGACTTGCACCGGCTCGAGGATAGCAAACGGGTTGAGACTCCCGGTCCGGCCGACGTTGACAGCGATGCGCTGGAGCTTGGTCGTCGCTTGGACAGGCGGGAACTTGTAGGCGATGGCCCAGCGCGGCTCCCGCCCGACGTAGCCAAGCTCGTCCCAAAGGGACTTCTGGTCGATCTTTACCACCATGCCGTCGATCTCGTAGTCGAGGTCGTGTCGGCGGTCTTCCCACGTCCGGTAATGGACCTCCACAGCTTGCAGGTCCTTGAAACGCTTGATCTCCGGGTTGATACGGAAGCCCAGCGCACCGAGCCACTCTAGGGTCTCGTGGTGACTCGGCGGCACCGCTCCGTCGCCTTCGGCCCAGCCAAGCTGGTAGATCCAGACATCCAGCTTACGGGAGGCCGTGATCTTCGGGTTCTTCTGGCGTAAGGAGCCAGCCGCAGCGTTTCGCGGGTTGGCGGCTGGCCGCTCGCCGCGGTCGATAAGCGTCTCGTTGAGACGCTCGAAAGCGGGTTTCGGCATGTAAACTTCGCAGCGCACCTCGAACTGTTCGGGGAAGCGTTGCCCCTGCAGCTGAAGGGGGATGCTGCGAATCGTCTTCAGGTTCTCTGTAATATTGTCGCCCTGGAAGCCGTTGCCGCGCGTCGCTCCCTGTGCGAGGCGGCCGCTCTCATAGACCAGCGCCACCGCGAGGCCGTCGATTTTCGGTTCGCATACCATCTCGAACTTATCTGTCGCTGCCAGCGCGGACGCCCGTTTGTGCCATGCCTGTAGCTGAGCGAAGTTGAAGGCATTGGCCAGTGAGAGCATGGGCAGGCGGTGCTCGACCGGCGGAAAGCCTTCGACGAGCTGTTCGGTCACACGCTGAGTCGGTGAATCTGGGCTCACAAGTTCTGGATAGTGCGCCTCAATCGCGCGCAGACGCCGCATCAACTCGTCGTATTCGGCGTCGCTGATCTCTGGCTCCGATTTCACGTGGTAGAGGTAGTCGTGCCGGGAAATCTCGAAGCGCAGCTCTTCCGCCTTTACCTTGGCATCTTGTACGTGCTCGATTCCGCAGGTCATCGCAACGTTAGCGTATTACGGCGCGGCTCCCGTAATCAAAGCTTAATTGGCACAACGTTTGCACAGCACGAGTGGGAGAGTAATCTAATGGCACAATGGATGAAACCCTGATTCGACCCGCAACTGAGTCGGACCTGCCCGGCATACTCGAGATCTACAACGACGCCATTCTCAACACGACCGCCACCTTCGACACCAAGCCGCAGTCGCTCGAGGAGAAACGTGAGTGGATCCGCGAGACGTCCTATCCCTATGTAGTCCTGGTGGCCGAGCGAGCAGGCCAGGTGGTCGGCTGGGCTAGTCTCCGCCCATTCCGCCCGAAGGCCGCGTACAGGTACACCGCCGAAAATTCCGTTTACGTGGAGAAGGATTGTCACGCTGAAGGAATCGGAACCGCCCTAACCCAGAGACTCGTGCAGGTCGGCGCCGAAAACGGCTTTCACACGATAATCGCCGGCATTGCGGGCGACAACCCGGCGAGCCTGCGGCTGCACAAGCGTTTCGGCTTCCAAATTGTGGGTGTTGAGCGCGAGGTGGGGTACAAATTCGAGCGCTGGATTGACGTTACGTGGATGCAGAGGATGCTTGAGTAGGAGTCGGGAGCAAGCCCCGGGACTTAGACGAGTAACCAGGAACTGGGAGCTGCGAATTCGACGGTGCCATTCTGGCCAATTCGCGTTTGCTAGAATGACGTTATGAAAGTCGTAGTCGTCGATTACGGTGCCGGCAATTTGCACAGCGTATCGCGTGCGGTCGTAAACGCTGGCACGAGGCCTCTGGTCACGTCCAATCCGTCTTACCTCGACGACGCCGAGGCGGTGATCGTGCCGGGCGTCGGTGCGGCCGCGGACACGATGTCGAACCTGCGGGCGAGCGGTTTCGTCGAGCCGATCCACGACTACATCTCTTCCGGACGGCCGTTCCTGGGTGTGTGCATGGGCCAACAGGCTCTATTCGAGGTTAGCGAGGAGGGTGGAGAGCACGAATGCCTCGGCATTCTGCCGGGCCGCGTCGTCCGGTTTGCCAACGGGCTTAAGGTACCCCACATGGGCTGGAACCAGGTGCGGATCGTAAAGCAGCATCCGATATTCGAAGGCGTTGGGGATGGCTCATACTTCTACTTCGTGCATTCGTATTATCCGCGGCCCGCTGATCCCGAGATTGTGATCGGCGAGACCGAGTACGGCGTGAACTTCGCCTCGGTTATCGCCCGCGACAACATCGTTGCCACCCAGTTTCACCCGGAGAAGAGCGGCGAGGCGGGCCTGCGCATGTACGCCAACTTTCTGAAGATCGCGACGACCGCCGGCGTCAGTTAGCCGGCCAAATATGCAGATCATCCCCGCTATCGATATCCGGGGTGGGCGTTGCGTTCGTCTCGAGCAGGGCGACTACGCTCGCGAGACCGTTTTCGATGAGGATCCGGTCGCAGTTGCGGGACGTTGGCAGGCCGCTGGCGCTCGACGCCTCCATGTCGTCGACCTGGATGGCGCTCGTGATGGCCAACCCCGCAACGAGGCTACCGTGCAGGCGATTCTTGGCGCTGCCAATGTGCCAGTGCAAGTGGGCGGTGGCATTCGCGATATCGCGGCGGCTCAGAGCTACCTGGACGCCGGGGCTGATCGGGTCGTCCTCGGTACGACGGCCGTAAAAGACCAGACGACGCTGGTGAACGCGATCGCGCTCTTCCGTGAGCGCGTGATTGTCGGCGTGGACGCGCGAGATGGAATCGTGGCCACGGAAGGCTGGACTGAGGCCTCGATGATCGAGGCGACCGATCTCGTTAAGCAGCTCTCGGAGATGGGAGTCGCCCGCATAATCTATACCGACATTCTGCGCGACGCGACTCTGACCGGACCCAACCTCGCTGCCCTCCGTGACTTGGTCGAATTCATATCCGGCTTGCCTTCCCCGATGCGCTTGATCGTCGCCGGTGGCCTGTCCTCGATCGAGGACTTGCGTCGGCTCGCTGCATGGCCAGTAGAAGCCGCGATTATCGGCAAGGCGCTGTATACGGGTGACATAAGTCTCGAGGATGCCATCGAGACAGTCCGGTCTTAGCGGTCGCTTACTTAAGTGGCGCCTCTGTGTCGTCCCGCCGTATACTTCGGTGTGACCGCCGCGAACCGGGGGCGGAGGAGGTTCACAATGGCTGCAGCCGATGTCGGCATCCCTGAAGATATTCGTGATCTCGTGAAAGGCGCTGTCAGCGGAATGCACCAGTTCGTCGATTCAGAAGTGCTACCGATGGAGCAGCAGATGGGGCAGGTGCTTGTCGACGAGCGAAAGTTCTTCGACGAGAGGGGGCGCGCTGTCCAAGAGATCATCGACGCCAAACGCCAGGTGCGGATGAAGTCCGCCAGGGCTGGCTACTACGCAATGTTCGCGCCGGAGAGCGTCGGCGGCGATGGTCTGGGAGTACGATCGATGGTGTTTGTGGAAGAAGCGCTCTACCGCCGCTACGGCCCCGGACGCCCACTCATCACATGGGCAAAGGGATTTCTTACACAGCCGACGATTGCCTCGTTCGTGGACGGACCGTCGCACATGCTCGTGTCCGTCAGCGATTCCGTTCGCAAAGATTACCTTCCGGCCATTTCGGCGGGCGAGAAGATGGTATGTTTCGCCCTCAGCGAGGCTGATGCCGGATCGGACGTATGGGGCATCAAGACACGCGCAAAGCGGGACGGTGACGACTGGGTGATCAACGGCAGCAAGCAGTGGATCACGAACTCGCCGTACGCCGATTATGCCGTCGTCTTCGCAATCACCAACGATGACCTAATGGCGGAACGCAAGGGCGGCATCAGCGCTTTTTTTGTCGAGACCGCCGCCGACGGCTACACATTCGACGGCGTGCTGCCAGTGATGGGCCACCAGGGCGGCGATTGCGGCTCGATGTCCTTCGACAACCTGCGCGTTCCGGCGGATCGCCTCATCGGAGTGCAGGACCAGGGCTTCCAGATCGCCATGCTCGGCATCTCAGAGGGTCGCATATCGATCAGCGCCAACTGCATAGGCATGTGTGGCTATGCGCTCGACCGCTCGTTGGAGTACGCCCAGCAGAGAATGAGCTTCGGCAAGCCGATATCCGAGTACCAGGCCATTCAGTTCATGCTCGCGGACATGGCGATTGATATCTTTACCATGAAATACATGGTTCTTCAGACGGCGGCACTGGTCGAGACGTTTCCGCAGACGGGCCGGCTCCCAGTGAAGGAAATATCGATTGCCAAGGCCTATGCCGTTGAGAAGACGCAAGAGTGCTACGACCGAGCGATACAGGTGCACGGCGGAATGGGCCTCACCAACGAAATGCCGCTGAACGAAGGCTTTCGCGTCGCCCGCACGCTACGAATTCCGGACGGGACGGGAGAGATCCAGCGACGTACCATCGCCCGCCAGATGCTCCGCGGCGATACCGTCTTCTAGGCGGGTGGCGACGGCTATGCTCACTAAGCGCATCATTCCATGCTTCGACGTGGCCGACGGACGCGTCGTCAAAGGCATCCGATTCCTTAACCTGCGGGACGCGGGAGACCCGGTCGAGCTGGCGCGTGCGTACAACGACGAGGGAGCGGACGAGCTCGTTTTTCTCGACATAAGAGCTTCACCTGAGCGACGCGACACTGCGATCGACATGGTGCAGAGAATCGCGAATGAAGTCTTCATACCGTTTACGGTCGGCGGTGGCATCCGTTCGCCTGAGGACGTTAGGCAGATGCTCGAGTCCGGCGCGGACAAGGTGGCGATAAACACGGCCGCGGTCGAGAACGCTGATCTGGTGCGAGAGGCGGCCGAGCGCTTCGGGTCTCAATGCATCGTTGTCGCCATCGATGCCAAGGGTTCGGCAGCGGGCGGCTGGCAGGTGCACACATACGGCGGGGTAGGAGGGGGCACGCCGGTCGAGATCGACGCGGTCGAGTGGGCAGGACGCTGCGCTGAGGCGGGCGCCGGCGAAATTCTGATCACGTGCATGGACGCAGACGGCACGCAAGAGGGATATGACCTCGAGCTGACGCGCGCCGTCTCTGAGGCCGTCCAAGTGCCCGTGATCGCGTCCGGCGGCGCGGGAAAGCCTGAGCATATGTACGAAGCATTCGTGAATGGCAAGGCAGATGCGGCGCTTGCGGCCAGCATCTTCCACTTCGGGACGCATAGAATCCGCGACGTGAAGCAATATCTCGCGGAGCGCGACATTCCGGTCCGGCTTTAGGCGCGGCCGGCTGACGAAAGGTACATCGATGGCACTCAAGTATGACCACCGTGGTCTAATCCCCGCGATCATCCAGGACGACGATTCGGGCGAGGTGCTCACTCTCTTCTGGATGAATGACGAAGCCGTCCGGCGAACCGGCGAGTCTGGGCAAGTGTGGCGCTACAGCCGCGAGCACCAGAAGCTGATGCTGAAGGGCGAAACATCCGGGAACTACTTGAACGTCCGGCGCATCCTCTACGATTGCGACGAAGACGCGCTGGTCGTGCGTGTGGAGGCGACGGGGCCGGCCTGCCACACCGGCGAGCGGTCTTGCTTCTACCGAGAGCTCGACGCTTCGTAACTTAGTCGAGCGGCGGAGCCGCTTCAATATTTTCCTCGGCCTCGGCGGCGAACTTGGGCGCTACCCGCTCAAGCACTCCCTCCCGGTAAAGCACCTCTTGGAGCGCACTTATCGCGACCTCCACCTGCGTATCATCCGGTTGTCGCGTCGTAAGCGACTGGAGCACCAGATTCGGCCACATTACCACCCGCGTCACCGGGCTCGATTCGAAGGCACCGCCGAGGCGGATGAGTTCGTATGCGATCGCCGCAATGACCGGGATCAACACAACGCGCGACACGACGCGAAGCCAGAGGTCCGGATCACCAACGAGCCCAAACACGACGATACTCACAACAACAACAGTGAGCAGGAAGCTCGTCCCGCAACGCACGTGCGCAGTTGAATAGCGCTGCACCGCTCGTGGTTCGAGGGGGTCGCCTTTTTCCAGCGCGTGTATGGTCTTGTGTTCCGCCCCGTGATAAGCGTAGATGCGGCGCACATCCGGCAGCAGTCCGATTGCCGCCATATAGCCAACCACGACTCCGAGCCTGATCGCGCCCTCAATCAGGATGACTAACCAGTGATTGTGCGCCAGGCTCTCGAGCCAGTCCGCCAGCAGCAGAGGCCCGGCGAAGAAGATAATGGCGATCAATGCTAGCGAGGCGAAGGCGGTCGCCCACAGAGCGCGCGAGTTGATCTCGTTATCTTCCTGGCCCATCGCGACGTTCGAGGAAAAGACCAGCCCGCCGATACCGAGTGCCAGGGTTTCCCACATGACGATGATGCCTCGTAC
>Ga0209801_1001349_pt1 | contig 15223 bp, 14 predicted proteins | sample GraSoiAngelo_127_FD_185884 | JGI IMG/M metagenome (GOLD analysis project Ga0209801, IMG submission 185884) | Grasslands soil microbial communities from the Angelo Coastal Reserve, California, USA - 14_0927_09_40cm (SPAdes) (version 2) | ecosystem: Environmental > Terrestrial > Soil > Grasslands ... | reverse complement strand
GCCGCCGCGATCATCTCCGCGAGCTCGACCGGGCCGGGAAACCGACGGACGCTGGCGGGCAGGTACGTGTACGCGGATCCACCTGGAAGCAGCTTGCCTAGCAATGGCACGACTCCGTCGAACCACAACCGGTAGAACGGCGCGAGCGGGCCCTGCGGACGCGTGATCTCGAGGATGCCGAGCCGGCCGCCGGGCCGAAGAACGCGACGAAGCTCGGACAGTGCGCGCTGCAGGTCGTCGACGTTTCGCACGCCGAAGCCGACCGTCGCCGCGTCGAAGGCCGCAGCGCCGAACGGCAGCTCCAGCAGATCTCCGCGGATCCATTCGAGCTCGGGCGCCTTGCGCCGCGCGCGCTCGAGCATCGGGTCGGAGAAGTCGAGACCCGTCACCCGTCCACCGGCGCGAGCAGCGGCAACCGCGAGATCGCCGGTGCCGCAGCATGCATCGAGCACGTCGTCGCCCGGCCGAACGACCGCCTCTGCCGTCAACCGGCGCCAGCGCCGATCGAGACCCGCCGTCATCGTCCGGTTCATGGCGTCGTAGACCGGCGCGATGCGGTCGAACATGCGCCGGACTGCGTCCGGTGCCAGCTGGCCCGATTGGTAGTCGGTGCTCAGGGGCCCCACCGCTTCGAGACCTCGATGTCGAGGCCGAGCTGATCCAGCGCGCGCGCCACGATGAAGTTCACGAGGTCGTCGACGGTCTCGGAGCCGTGGTAGAAGCCCGGCGCGAGGAACAGCACGGTCGCCCCTGCCTCCTTGATCGCGAGCATGTTGCGAAGGTGGATGAGAGACAGCGGCGTCTCGCGCGGCATGACGAGGAGCTTCCGTTCCTCTTTGAGCGCTACCGACGCAGCCCGGTGGATGAGGTTCGACATCGCGCCGGAGGCGATCGTCCCGAGGGTGCCCATCGAGCAAGGGCAGATGACGTAGGCGTCCACCTTGGCCGAGCCGCTGGCGTACGGCGCCTTCCAGTCATTCGGCTCGTAGACCGTCACGTTTCCGCCACGCGCGTGCTCGAGGAGGCGAGTGAGCGTCTCGTCCCGCGACAGCCGCGGATTGCCGTAGAGCTCTGTTGCGAGCACTTCGATGCCCGCGCTCGACGAGCAGATGCCGAGCTCGACGTCGGCCCCCGCGAGCGCCTCGACGAGCCGAGCCGCGTAGGGAGCGCCCGAGGCGCCCGTTATGCCGAGGAAGATGCGCACCGCGGGCCTATTTCGGGCCCTTGGAGGCGAGGAGGAACGCGGCCAGCTGGGAGAGTTGCTGGTCGTTGAAGCCGAACTTCGGCATGACGTTGTTGCCGAACTTCGACGGGTCGCGGATGTATTGCATGAAGAACTGCTTGTTGCGCCCCTTCTTCCCTTCGGCGCTGAGATCGGGCGCGCCCTGGTTCGAGCTGCCCGTACCAAGGTACGTGTGACACGCGGTGCAACCTGAGCTGGCGAAGATCTTCGCCCCGGCGATCGCCTCGGCATTGCCCGCGAAGCCCTGACGCTGCGCCCACGTCGGCACCGCCTGCACGACCTCGCTCGCGAGTGCCTCCTTCGCCGTCGCCCCCTTGTAGGTCAGGACGCCCATCGAGAGGACGACGAGGATCGCGCCGACGATTGCGACCGGTCGCCGGGTGAGCCGCCGCTCCATCCGCCGGTCGATGAACGGAAGCAGGAACGCGATGATGAGCAGGACCGTCGGGATCCCGACCGTGCCGAGGATGACCGAGTCCGGCCACTTGAAGATCCGCAGGAGGTAGAAGAGGAAGTAGAAGTACCAGTCCGGACGCGGGACGAAGTTCGTCGTCGCCGGATCTGCCGGATCCGAGTAGCGCGGGCCGAGCAGGCAGGAGTCGCCGCTGCCGCACGTCTTGGGATCTTCGCCGGACGTGAAGTACCACACGGACGCGAGCCCGATGATCACGGAGACGACGACGAGGCTCATGATCGTGTCCTCGAACATCGCGTACGGATAGAACGGCTTCCCGCGCTTCTTGACGTCTTCCTTGTACTTCGTAAACTGGCGCCGCCACTCTTCGGTGCTCGCCATTAGACGTCGTCACCTCCGTTGCGGCGCCAACCGCTGCGTGCCGCCGGCTGCGTCAGCCCACTCCGTCCGTTGGTCGCAGGCTCGTCGGCGTCGTAGTCCGAGCCGGCAGCTTCGCGCGACCAGGGCGGCGACGACACGCCGAGCCTGATGACGAGATAGAGGTGAAGCCCGATCAGCGCGAAGATCAAGCCGGGAATGAGGAGCATGTGCATGGAATAGAAGCGCGCAAGCGTTTCGGTGCCGATCTCGCCGCCACCGCGTAAGAAATCCGCCAGGAACGGCCCGAGGAACGGCGCCGTCCCGTTCAGGTTGATGCCGACGACCGTCGCCCAGTACGCGGTCTGGTCCCACGGCAGCAGATAGCCGGTGAAGCCCTCGAGCATTCCGACCGCGAGCAGCGTGACGCCGATGATCCAGTTCAGCTCGCGCGGATACTTGTACGCGCCGAACAGGAACACGCGCGCCATGTGAAAGAACATCAGGATGATGAAGACGCTGGCGCCCCACTTGTGCATGCCGCGCACGAGCCAGCCGAGAGTCAGGTCGTTCGTGATGTGCTGGATCGACTGGTACGCGTTCTGGGGATCCGGCTTGTAGTACATCGCCAGGATCACGCCGGTGAGCGCCTGCACGAGGAAGGCCGTCAGAGTCGCGGACCCGAGCGTGTGCCACCAGCCTGTATCTCCCGGAACCTTCCGGAAGAGGAAGTAACGAAGCCCGCCGATCAGGCCCGAGCGCTCCTCGAGCCAGTCGATCGGATAGTTGATCGCAGCCTCCAACTGGCGGCGCCGGGCGGACTTCTTGTTGCGCGCGGCGGTGGCCATCAATGCGGCGGCTGCAGGGGGTAGAGGATCTGCTCCCAGCCGTCGACGTGCTCACCGGGTCCGGTGAGCTTGTACTTGTAGATCAGGGCGTCCTTCCCCTCGCCCTTCACGTGCGAGACGCTGTACGGCGTACCGAGGATGAGGTGGCCGTCGACGATCGCGAAGTCGTAACGGTCCAGCGCGCGAACCGGCGGTCCAGAGACGCGGTTGCCTTCGACGTCGTACTGGCCGCCGTGGCATGGACAGCCGTAACCGCCGGCGGGAATCGCCGGGATCATCGTGACCCGCTGGCCCTTCGGGAGGTTGATGTCCTTCTTCTGGTTGTCCTGTACCGGGCCGTTCGGCTGGACGGGGCAACCGAGGTGCGCGCAACGGTTCGAAATGATCGTGAAGCTCGGCTTGCCGTTCAGTTGACCGTTGTTGCGGATGTATGCGGTCCGGTGCGACACCTCGCCAGCTTCAGGGTGCATGAAGAACTTCGTCACGAACCACTGCCCGGGGGTGAAGTTGTCCAACGGGCCCAGGTCGACCTTCGGATACCCCTGCCCCTTGAACGCCGGCACGATCATGAAGCCGACCGCGGGCACGGTCACGAGACCGCCGATCACGGCGCCGAAGCCGAGCGTCGCGCCCTCGAGGAACCGGTTGCGCGGGAAGCGCTCGCCGGGGTCGGGCTCGGGCATCGCCGCCTCGCCCCGATCCGGAGGGATGGCGGGAGCGTCGGTGGACTCGCGCGGGCCGCCGCGCTCAGGCTCGATCGCTGCGACCGGCTCGCCGCGAAACTCCTTCGTCGCATCGCGGGCCCAGAGGAAGCCGCAGACGACCGCGATCACGACGCCGATCGGCACGATCACCATCGGGTTGATGATCAGCCCGACGAGGATGCACGCCACTCCCGCTGCAAAGCCGATCGGATAGAGCGAAGGGCCCGGGGAATGCCGGCGGTCCCCGTGCTGGGGTTCAGTCACCGAGCCTCCCCCTCGTGGGTCACCACTAGTGGATTCAATCCCCGCCCTGTTCTGTGTGTCAACGACGTATCAATCGGCGCAACGGGCCGGAACTCTGACGGATTCGCCCATTCCCTGCAGAGGTGTCGAGCGAGATCCCGTACTCCTGCCAGCGGCGGTCGACGAGCGCCTGGACTTCGGGCGTCATCTCGATCTCCGGCGGCCACTCCCGGGTGCCCTCGCCGGGCCCCTTGTGCGTGGCGTCGATCCCGATCTTCCCACCGTAGAACTGGCGCGTCGGGGCATGGTCGAGATGGTCGAGCGGCCCCTCGGTGAGGAGGACGTCCCGGGCCGGATCGACGTTGGCACCCACCCTGAACATGACCTCTTCGTAGTCGTGCACGTCGACCCACTCGTCCACGACGACGACTGCTTTCGTGAGGCTGAGCATTCCTAGGCCCCAAATCGCGTGCATGACTTTTTGGGCGTGGCCCGGAAAGGCCTTGCGGATCGAAACGATGCAGCAGTTGTGGAAGGCGCCGGCCACCGGAAGGTCGTAGTCCACGATCTCCGGAACGGTCATCTTGATCGCAGGCAGAAAGATGCGCTCGGTCGCCTTGCCGAGCCACGCATCCTCCTGAGGCGGCTTGCCGACGACGATCGACGGATAGATCGCGTCGCGACGCATCGTGATCGCCGTGAGTCGAAAGACGGGGAACGGCTCGGCCGGTGTGTAGTAGCCGGTGTGGTCTCCGAAAGGCCCTTCTTCGGTGAGCTCGTCCTTGTCGATGTAGCCCTCGAGGACGATCTCGGCGTTCGCGGGAACCTGGAGGTCGACGGTCTTGGCCTGGACGAGCTCGACCGGCTCGCCCCGAAGGAATCCGGCGAGCATGAACTCATCGATGTGTTTGGGGAGCGGCGCCGACGCGGAGTACGACGTGACGGGATCGAGGCCGAGGGCAACGGCGACCTCGATCCTCCCGTCGGTGGCGAGATAGTCGGCGCGCCCGTCCTTGTGGATCTGCCAGTGCATCGCGGTCGCGCGAGGTCCGCGTGCGGGTGTGTGGATCGCTGGTGATGACCGCGGGAAGCGTGATGAAGGGCGCGGCATCTTCGGGCCAACAGGTCTGAATCGGGAGGAGGTCGAGCGACGCGTCGTCCCCTTCCAGCACGATCTCCTGGCTCACCGCACGCCGGACGGTCTTGGGCCGCGAGTCGGCGATCGACTTCAGCTTCTGCAGGCCGCGCACCTTGTCGACGAGTCCGGAGGGTGGCTGCATCTCCAGGACGTCGGTCAGCTTCGTCGCCACCGCATCGAGCGACGGCGCATCGAACGCCATGCACATCCGGCGCTCGGTGCCGAACTGGTTGATCAGCAGCGGATGCTGCGAGCCCTTGACGTTCTCGAACAGCAGCGCGGGTCCCCGGGCCTTCACCGTGCGGTCGGTGATCTCGGTGATCTCGAGCTCGGGATCGACCTCCGTGGCGATTCGGACGAGCTCACCCTCGCGTTCGAGGAGCGCGATCCAGGCACGCAGGTCTGCGGGCGGAGCCACGGCGTCAGTCTAGGCTCGCGCGGACGTGTGGGTCAGCGGCGCCGGTGGCGCAGCCAGTGCGAGGTCTCGCCCAGCACGATCACGCCGACGAAGATCAGGCCGACGATGAGCATGGCCGTGATGACCTTCTTGCCCTCGGTCGCGGCGTCCTCGGCGGCGAGCAACTGGAGCAGGGCAAGCATCGGCGTGACTCTAACCTAGGCGTCCGCGGTGGGTCGCAAGCGCCTCGTCGACCGCCGCGTCACCGGCGCGGGTCCGGGCCAGCCGCTCGAGTGGCTTCGGATCGTTGTCCAACCGGAGGGACGACCGGCCGTCCTCGAGCTCGCCGCGGCCGAGGGCTACGGCCGTGGCGGCCCAGACCGGCCCGTCCCCAGCGATTTGTTCCGCGCGCAGATACGCGCAGAGGGCGATCAGCTCGGCCAGGTCGCTGACCGCCTCGACGCTGCCAACCTCCTCTATGCGCACGAGCCCGTGTGCATAGAGGTAGTCACCGAGGAGCAGGGCGGCATCCTGGTCTTCGGGCGCAAACAGGCGGGTCCGGCCGTAGTGCAGGAGGTACCCCTCGTAGATGGTCTCGATCCCGAGCGCGTACCGCGATTCGCCGAGCAGCGAGAAGACCGCAGCTCGCTCCTGCTCTTCGCGCTGACGCAGCGCCGCGTTCCACAGGGCGCTCTCCTGCCCCGCGTCGGCGGCGATCGTCTCCCAGAGGTCAGCATAGGTAGCCCGACCGGCCACGTCAGCGGCTCCTGGGCGGCTGCAAAGTTCCACCGGGCGGTGTCCTCGGCCGTGCGCGTGTGACCCGACACGCGCACGGCCTGCGTCCTTCCCCGGCGGACTTTTCGCGCGCCAGGAGTCCACCGACGCGACCGGCCGGACTACCCGAAATCGGCAATGGCCTGAATGGTTCGGTCGATCTCCTCGTCGCCGTGGGCGAGCGAGACGAACATGCCTTCGAACTGGCTGGGCGCGAGGTAGATCCCACGGTCGAGCAGGTGGCGGAAGAGCGCACCGTAACGGTCCGTGTCGGCGCGCTGGGCGTCATCGAAGTTGCGCACGGGCTCGTCCGTCATGAAGAGCGTCGCCATCGCGCCGACGCGCTGGACGCGGCCGTGCGGCGCCAGCCCGGACTCGAGTCGCGCGCCGCGCTGCTCGAGCTGCTCATACACGGACGGGTCGCCGAGACGCCTCAGGACGGCGAGGCCGGCGGCGGTGGCGAGCGGGTTTCCCGACAGAGTCCCGGCCTGATAGACGTCGCCGCTGGGCGCGAGGCGGTCCATGATCTCGGCCCGCCCCCCGAACGCGGCCAGCGGCAGCCCGCCGCCGACGATCTTCCCGAGGATGGTGAGGTCCGGCATCACGTCGAACAGTTCCTGCGCGCCCCCGCGCGCAACCCGAAAGCCGGTGATGACCTCGTCGAACACGAGCAGTGCTCCGGACGCGTCGCAGAGCCGGCGAAGCGCTTCGAGGAAGCCGGGCTCCGGCGGGACGACGCCCATGTTCCCCGCGACGGGCTCGACGATGATCGCCGCGAGCCCTTCGCCGTACTCGGCGACGGTGGACGCAACGGCGTCCACGTCGTTGAACTTGCACACGATCGTGTCCTTCGTCGTCGCCGGGGGCACGCCCGGACTCGACGGCAAGCCGAGTGTCGCAACACCTGAGCCGGCACCCGCGAGCAGCGCGTCGACGTGGCCGTGGTAGCAACCCGCGAACTTGAGGATGCGGTCGCGAGCGGTGAACGCCCGTGCAAGGCGCGCCGCGCTCATGGCCGCCTCGGTCCCGGAAGACACCAGGCGGACCTTTTCCACCGAGGGGACCGCATCGACGATCTCCGCAGCAAGCTCGACCTCGGCCTCCGTCGGCGCCCCAAAGCTCGTCCCGCGCTCGGCGGCGTCACGCACGGCGGCGACTGTCTCCAGATCGGCGTGACCGAAGATCAACGGGCCCCAGGACATGACCCAGTCGAGGTAGCGATTGCCGTCGACGTCCTCGAGATACGCGCCCTCGCCGCGGCCGACGAATAACGGCTCGTCGAGACCAACCGCGCGCATCGCGCGCACGGGCGAGTTCACGCCGCCGGGAATGAGGTCGAGCGCGCGGCGGTAAAGCTCAGTGCGCGTCTTTAGAGCCAGCTCGCCAGTTCCTTGGTCCAGTAGGAGACGACGAAGTCCGCACCGGCGCGCTTGATCGCGGTCAGCGACTCGAGCGCGGCCTGCCGCTCGTCGAGGAATCCCTTTGCGGCTGCGGCCTTCACCATCGCGTACTCGCCCGAGACGTTGTACGCCGCCAGCGGAAGATCGAACCGCTCCCGCGCGGCACGAATCACGTCGAGATACGGAAGGGCGGGCTTGATCATCAGGACGTCTGCCCCCTCGGCGACGTCCTGTTCGCACTCGCGCAGCGCCTCGCGGACGTTGGCGGGATCCATCTGGTAGCCGCGCCGGTCGCCGAATGCAGGCGCCGACTCTGCGGCCTCGCGAAACGGCCCGTAGAAAGCGGAAGCGTACTTCGCCGAGTACGCGATGATCGGCGTGTCGGGCAGGTCCTCGCGAATCGCGCCGACGCGGCCGTCCATCATGTCGCTCGGCGCGACGACGTGCGCTCCCGCCTCGACGTGACTCCGCGCGGTGCGGGACAGCAGCTCGAGCGTGGCGTCGTTGTCGATCTCCTCGCCGTCGCCGACGATCCCGCAGTGCCCGTGCGACGTGTATTCGCAGAGGCAGACGTCCGTGATCAGCACGAGATCACGTCCCTGCAGCTCACGCAGCGCGCGCTGGACAATCCCGTCATCGTCCCAGGCGCCCGACCCCTCCTCGTCCTTCTCGTCGGGGATCCCGAAGAGGATCACGGCCTTGACGCCGAGGCGAACCAGCTCGTCCGCTTCGGCGCCGAGGGTCTCGACCGAGTGCCGCGCCATGCCGGCCAGCTCCGAATTCGCGAGCGGCTCGGGCCCGACGAAGAGAGGCAGCACGAAGTCGTCGAGGTCGAGATGGGTCTCGCGCACGAGACCGCGCAGCCCGCTCGTCCGTCGCAGACGGCGCAAACGGGTGACTGGAAACGTGCTCACTCCTACAGCCTAGACCCGAAGAGCTGGGGTCAGACCCTTGCTCTTCGAGACGTCTCCGCTCAGGCCAGGAGTCGACGCGTCGCGAGTCGGGCCGCGGCGCCGAAGACGAGCCCGAGCCCTGTGAGCCAGACCAGCTCGCGGACGACCGTGCTCCACGGGCTCGCGTCGTAGAGCGACGCGGAGAAGTAGCGCACCGCGTGAGCGAAGGGCAGCCCGTCGCTGAGCCAGCCCGCGACCGGAACGACCTCTCGCGGGACGAGGCCGAGGAACACCACCGGCATCACGACGAGGACGGCGACGAGTGAGGCGGTGCGCGTCTCGCGCGCGAGCGCACCGAGCAAGGTGCCGAGCGCTCCCAGCGCCGCTCCGCCGACCAGGAGGCCGATGGCGAGCAGAGGCAAGCGCTGCCAGGGCTCGCCGCCCGCGACGCCGCCGGCTTCAACGATCACGCCGAAGACGACCGCGATCGCGAGACCGAGCCCGAGCGCCACGACCGCCGCGAGCGCCACCTTCGCGGAAACCAGCTCGCCCATCGAGATCAACCCTCGCCTGAGCCGGCCGATCGCATTCTCGTCGCGCTCACTCGCAATCGCCCCGGCTGCAAGCAGCAACGCGAGGAAGGTGATCGTCAGCGCCAACGCGTACGACTGCACCTGCGCCGAGAGGAGGGAACTGCGCGAATCCTCGTGCGCCCGTTCGAGCCCGATCGGATTCGCCGTCGCTCCGAGCAGGCTGCCTGTCTGCGCCAGTGCGACGCCCGCGATCCGGGCGAACTCGGCGATCCGGTCGCGCTGGGCGCCGGGCGGCAGCTTCTGCAGCAGCTTCTGCATCCGCGCGAGACCGAGGACGTCGTAGGTCCGACCGCCGAACTCCGCGCGTCCCCCGGTGACGATGAGTTGCACGTAGCGCAAGTCGGTCTCGACGTATGCGGTCTGCAACTGGCGGTTGAGCCCGTAGACCAGCGCCTGCACCTGTTGCGTGACGCGCGACGAGATTCCGCCGCGCGTGACCTGATAGACGAGGCTCGGGGAATGCAACCCGCTCTTCAGGTCGGCGAGAAAACCCGGCGGAATCGTCAGCGTCGCGACCACGCGTCCGGTCGCGAGCGCACGGCGTGCCTCGACCGGGTCCATTCGAACGAGATGGACGTTCTTGCCGACCTCGTCGATCGCGTCCTGGATGCGGAACCGATGACCGCCGACCGCGACGACGTGCGGGAGATGATCCTCGTCGACCAGCGCGACGCGCGGCTTCGAGCTCCCGTAGCCGGCCACGAGCCCGACGAGCCCCGCGACGAGCAGCGGATAGGCGATCAGGACGCCGAGGAGAAGCGGCGAGCGTACGAGCACGCGCAGGTCCTTGCCAAGGACGAGCGCCGCGCGCGTCAGGTGAAGATCTCCTCGGCATGGAGCTCGCGGTACTCGGTCGTGGGCCCGAGGAACGTCAGCAGCCCTCGCTGCAGCACCGCGACGCGGTCGGCGTAGAGCTCGAGCTCCTCGAGGTTCTGGGTCGCGAAGACTACGGAGCCGCCCTCGTCCCGGAGGGCGGTCACCGTCTCCCAGAGCCGCCGCCGCTGGCCGGGATCGAGCGCGGCAGTCGGCTCGTCGAGGAGCAGGACGCGAGGACTGCCGAGCAGCGCGAGCGCGACGTTGAGCCGCTGACGGTTCCCGACGGACAGCGTGTAGGCCGACCGGTCCGGAGGTATCTCGAACCGAACCAGGAGCTGCTGCGCCACCGAAGCGTGGTCGGGCTCGCCTTCGAGCCGCCCGAACAATTCGAGGTTCTCGCGCGGCGTCAAGCGGTCGTAGAACGCCGCCCGCTGCGGCACCCATCCGACCCGTACGTCATCGACACGCTCGATCGTCCCGGCGCTCGGCTCGAGTGCGCCGGCGAGCAGAGCCAGCAACGTCGACTTCCCGGCGCCGTTCGGGCCGATCAACGCGAGCGTCTCACCTGCGTTCACATCCACGTCGGTCGGATCGAGCGCAACCTGCGAGCCGAAGCGCCGCGCGACGCCGCGCGCGCGCAGCACCGGGTTCGTCAACGACTCGCCGCAGCCGAAGGAGGCTTCGCCTCTTCCAGACCGACTTCGACCGGGAGCGCGTTCGTGTCGTCCCAGGGCTCAAGCCCCATGCGTTCGTGGAAGAACTCCCACATCGCCCGGGCGGCGGCCAGCAGCGGCAGAGCGATCAGCGCGCCCGGCAACCCGTAGATCTCACCCCCTGCGAGCAGGCCGAAGATGACGAGGAGAGGATGCAATCGCAGTGCGTTGCCCATCACGTTCGGAACGACGACGTGACCTTCTACTTGATGGATCGCGAGGAACAGCAGCGCGACCCAGATCGCCGAGACCGGATGGACGACGAGCGCATAGAGGAACGGCGGGATCGACCCGAGCCACGGTCCCAGGTAGGGAATGAGCTCCGTGATCGCGACAAACGCGCCGAAGAGGAGTGCGTACTGCTGCCCGTGGGGAAGCCATCCGAGCACGCCGAAGAGCCACAAGCCCACGCCGGCGCTCGTGCCGATGATGAGCGAGACGAGTGACTGTCCCTTGACGTAGCTCGTCAGCGAGTGCTCCATGCGCAGCAGCAACGGCTCCGAACCGGGCTCGGGCGGGAAACGCCGGTTGATCCGCCGCTCGAGCTTCGGAAAGTCGAGCAGCATGTAGATCGACACGACGAGGACGACGATCACGCTGAAGAGCAGCTTCCCGATCGAGATCGCCGCGCCCTCGAGGAAATTGACCAACCTGTTCGTGTACTTGCCGATGTCGTGCTTGCGGATGTCGCGCACGAGCCGATGGCCGCGATTCTCGATCTTGATGCTGCCCAGGCGATGCGTGTCGAGCCAGTGCTGCAAACGGTTCACGTCGCGATCGGCCTCGACCACTCCGGTTCGTCCGTTCACGTTCGTAAAGTAGGAATCCACCCGTTTCGCGGCCGTCTTCGTCTCGTTGACGACCACGGTCCCGAGAGCCCCAATGGCGGCGATCAACGCAACCGCGAAGACGAGGTACACGAACGCGACTGCGAAGCCGCGCGGGATTCGGACCCGGTGCACCAGCCTGACGACGGGGCTCAGCAAGAGCGCGATCAGCAGCGCGACGAGGAAGAGAAAGACGACGTGACGGACCGCGCCCGCCACCACCCACAGAAACAACAGCAGGACCGGGAACCCGGCCAGTTGGATCCAGCGCGGGATCTCGATCTTGGCCCTGCCGGGCATGCGGTTGATCGTACAGCGGACGTCATACGGTTCCCGACCCAGCGACCCCCCGAGTGGGACTGGGACTGGGCCGAGGAGGGCAACCTCGCTCTCGACCGTCACGAGCTGTGGGCGGAAAGGCAGATGGATCCGAAGGTTCGACTGTCACAAAGTCGGCTCCCTCGCCGGTTGAAGGAGGGGTCGGGGTCCGTTACGGTGCCGCGGATGCCGGCCCCCTCCCGCCGAGCCCCCGCGGCACGCCAGCGCCCACGGGGCGCGCCCAGGCCGCACCGGGCGCGGCGTCTCATCGTCCTGACCGTCGTCTGCGGCGTCCTCCTCGGGACGTTGCTGATCACCGCGTTCGGGCAGGGAGCAACTCGCGAGATCTCCCAGGCTCTGCCGGGCCCGGCCAGCCGGCTGCTGCCCGTCGGGCCGCCCATGCCTCTCACGGTCGCTCTGCACAACGGGCTCCGCATCCAGTTGCCGGTCGCGCAGAGTCGAGTCACCGCCATCGGCTACCACTCGTCCGGCGACGGCGCCCTCCCGCTGAGCCCACTCGGCCGCCAGGGCAACGAGGGCGCGCTGTCGCGACTCGCGCACAAGCGCTTCGGCGGCGGCGGCGCAGGCTTCGTCTACTACAAGTTGAGCGGAGGCGAGACCGCGGGGCTCGACGTCGGCGCGTTGCCCGGTACGGATGTCTACGCCCCGGTCGACGGCACGATCGTCGGGATCTCGGACTACATCCTCAACGGCCAACCCCACGGCTCGCTGATCGAGATCCAACCGTCTGCCGCACCGTCGCTCGTGCTCTCGCTCACGCACCTGAGCGCTGACCCGGCGCTCACCGTCGGCTCGACGATCGCCGCGTCGAGCACGAAGGTCGGCCGCGTGCTCGATCTGTCCGGAGTCGAGAAGCAGGCGCTGTCGAAGTACACGCAGGATGCCGGCAACCACGTGGCGATCGAACTGCGCGCCGCCGCAACACTTTTGCCCTGATCCGCAAAAAAATGCTGCCCATTTTTCGCGGTCACGAGTTAGACCTTCGCTTCGCTCGGTAAACCCGCGAGAATCCTTCTGTGAGAATTCTGTTCATTGCGGATGCGGTCGGCGTGCCCGGCCGTCGCGCCATCGAAGAGCGCCTCCCCTCGCTTCGCGAGGAGCTGCGCGCGGATCTCTGCATCCTCAACGGCGAAAACCTCGCGGACGGCGTCGGCATCACGCCCAAGCTCGCCGACAAGATGCTCGCCACAGGCGTCGATGCGATCACGCTCGGCAACCACACCTGGCGTCGCGGCGAGATCGTTCCGTACCTGAAGGAGAGCGAGCGCGTGATCAGGCCGGCGAACATGTCGAAGCGCGCTCCGGGTAAAGGGCTCACATTCGTCGCGGCCCGCGACGAGACGGAGGTCGCCGTGATCAACCTGCTCGGCTCGCTCTTCCTTGGACCGACCGTCGGTCCATTCGAGGTGATCGACGAGCTCGTCGACGAGGCCCAGAAGCGGACGCCGGTGATCGTCGTCGACATGCACGCCGAAGCAACGAGCGAAAAGGTTGCTCTGGCGAAGTGGCTCGACGGCAAGGTGACGGCCGTCCTCGGAACGCATACGCACATCCAGACGAACGACGCACGCATTCAACCGGGCGGGACGGCGGCGATCACCGACGCGGGGATGACCGGGCCACACGACTCCGTGATCGGCGTCCAGGCCGAGCTCGCCATCAGGGCGATGCGCACGGGAATGCCCGTGCGCTTCGAGACGGCAGCCGGCGACGTGCGCATCGAGGGCGTCCTGGTCGAGTGCCGCGAGGACGGCCGAGCGACGAGCTGCGAAGCCGTGCGCGTACCGGTGTAGCAGCACCGGTTCCAAACTCCGAGCTCAAGGGGACCCTGCGCGAGCGGCGGTTGTACGCCGTAACGTGACGACCAGCACGGCCACGAGCACGACCAACGTGAGATCTCGCGCCAGCAGCAACCACGAAAGCCCCTCCTCGAAGTTGAGGGCAAGCCTGAAGTAGCGGAACGGGAACCAGGTCTGCGTCAGGAGGAGCGCAACCCCGAGGAGCGCGCTCGCCAGGAGCCCTCGACGGCCACGCACGAGCGGGACGATCGGAATCAGCCAGATCGGGAACTGGGGCGACAGGACCTTCCCGAACGCGATGAACGCGCAAAGCGTCGCCGCGCTCGAGCGAACGAGCGCCTCGCGGCTCGCCGGCCCGCGCGCGAACGACACCCAGATCCAGATCAGCAGGGCCGCCTGCGCGACGACCGACGCGACCGCCACCCCGCCGGCGGCTGCGCCCCCCAGATTCTGGGAGCCGTGGCTGGTCTCCGCCGTCACGCCGAGACCGAAGACGTGGTGAGCTGCGAGGAGGAGTGCCGAGCCCAGGCTCTCCACCTGCAACGGCCGCCGCAACTGCACGCTGAGGCTCTGCCAGACGCCGCCCGGCGAGAGGACGACGAAAGGGGCAAAGATGACCGCTACGACGGCCAACGTGAGCCCGAGGCACGCGAGCGCCTCTCGCCGGCCGGCCCGTCTCCACACGAACGCGACCCCGAGAGGCACCAACACGGCCGGATAGAGCTTCGCGGTGATGCCGAGGCCGAGGAGAAGGTGGCCGAGGCGAAGTCTTCCCGACACGAGCGCGGCCAGGGCAGCGGCGACGATCGCCGCGGGCCAGAGGTCGAAGCGGCTGAGAAGGACCGACCCCAAGAGCAGCGGAGCAAGTGCCGCAAAGCAGAGGGAGGACCAGACGTTCACCGTGCTGCGTCGCAGAACACGCAGGACGACCGCCATCGCCATGAGCGCAACTGCGCCGCACAACCACATGATCGTTTCGAAGGAGCGCCGGAAGCCCGTTGTGACGTGCTGATCCTTGCCGGGCTTCGCAAGCCCGGGCAGGGCAAAGATCGGCAACGCACCGGGCGGGTACTCGAGCTCGAAGTCGCGGTACGGGACCTTCCCGTCTGCAATTGCATTGCCGTAGCGCTGGTAGACCGGCGTGTCGATCAGCTGCCTGTGCTTGTAGAAGCCGACGTGCAGCAACATCCACGAGACGACGAAGAGCGCGATCGCCGCGAACGCCGCCGCGACGACCGAGCGTTCAGACGCTTGCTTGTTGGGGTTGCTCCCGGGCACCGAAGAGCAGAGCAAACACGACGAAGGGGAAGAACCACGGGATGTACAGCCAGGACCAGTGCGTGAGGACGAGCTCGAAGCCGATCAGAAGCGCTCCCGTCAACGCGGCCAGCTGCAGCGGCGTCTTCGTGCGCGGCACGAACGCGGCGACCAACGCCCCGAGCACGAGCAACCCCTCGAGCACTCGCTGCACGATGTGGAGATCCGGGATTCCACGCGCGTGATACTGGGCCCAGTCCCAGAGTGAGAACGGCGACTCCCGCATGATCTGCGTCTTGAGCGTACGTTCGTAGAATGTCTGCGCAGCCTGAACGGGGTGACCGTCGAACAGCAGAATCGAGAAGGCAACAACCGTCGCAACGACGAATCCCGCAGCGAATGCAAGTGCCGGTCGAGGTCGCCGGACCGGGCCAGGGTACGTCAACCAGAGTGGCGCGACGATGAGG
>Ga0209801_1001332_pt1 | contig 15322 bp, 15 predicted proteins | sample GraSoiAngelo_127_FD_185884 | JGI IMG/M metagenome (GOLD analysis project Ga0209801, IMG submission 185884) | Grasslands soil microbial communities from the Angelo Coastal Reserve, California, USA - 14_0927_09_40cm (SPAdes) (version 2) | ecosystem: Environmental > Terrestrial > Soil > Grasslands ... | reverse complement strand
TCGGCGCCGAGGCCTCAGATGAGGAGCGGCGGTTCGCGAGCGATGTGATGACGGGCTACGGCGCGCTCTTCGAGGAATTCTTCGAACAGATCCTCCGGCCTCCGGATCTTCTGTTCGTGCAGGCGGGGGTCGGCGGGCTATCGGCAGCGGCCGCTGCGAGCCTGCGCCGCGTCTCGGCCACCGCAAAGGTCGTTGTGGTCGAGCCCGAAGGCTCGAACGCGATCGCGCTGTCGTTCGGGTCGGGTGCGCCGGTATCAGTGCCGGACACGCAGACCGTCATGGCGTGCCTCCGCTGTCAGAGCGCGTCGTTCGTGGCCTGGCCGATCCTTCTCGCGGGAGTCGATGCCGCAATGGTCGTCACCGACGACGAGGCGGCCGCCGCGGTGCGCCAGCTCGCGCGAAGAGGGGTGATAGCCGGTGCGTCAGGCGCCGCGGGCCTCGCCGGTGCTCTCGTCGCCTCTGCGGACGGGATGCTTCGCGCCCGATTGGGCATCACTCCTGACTCGCAGGTCGCGGTGGTGAACACCGAAGGCGCGACCGACCCGGCGAGCTACGCAGCGATCCTCGCCGGGTAGCGGGCTTAGGGTCTCCCGACAAACCAGGCGACAGTGTCGTCACGCATCGCAGGCACGAACGCGTGGCCGATCCCGGGATAGCTCTCGAAGCGCGAAGGAACGCCCAGCTGCTGCAGCGCCTGGGCGAAACGCGTGGCGCGCTCGAGGCGGGTCGTACCGCCGACGGCATCCCAGGCGCGCGCGACATCCGCCGGATTCGCATCGGCGCCGCCGACGCCCACGAAGACTCGGACGCGCCGCATGGCGGCGGCATCGAACGGGCGCTGGTGGTTCCAAAGGGCGAAGTCCCCAACGCCGAGCGGGTACGGCTCCGAGCTCGTCGGCATCGTGTAGGTGCCCGCCGAAAGGGTCGCGAGCGCGGCGACGCGCTCCGGATGACGAAGCGCGAACCGATGCGCGCTCTGGGCGCCACGCGAGAAACCGACGACATCGATGGCCGGGGCGAGGTGGAATCGCGACTGCGCCAGGACCTGGTCGGCGAGCGCGACCAGAGATTCGTCCACCCGCAGATCCGCGAGCGTCAGGGTCTCGTTCGCGATGGGGTCGTAGTCGGGGCTCGGCGCGAGCAGGAGCCAGCGGTGCTCTTCCGCGGCGGATACGAATTCCTGCGCCAGATCACGGCCGTCGTTGCCGAGGCCCGGGAGGACGATGACGAGCGTCGCGGGCGCGGCAGGCTGGGTAGTTACCGAATCCGGCACAAAAAGGAGCGGCGCCTTCTCGCTCCGCGTGAGCCGGTCGACCAGCGACGTCTCGTGCGTCGCCCCTGCCGTCTGCCAGCGCGGGTCGAGCGCCGGCGCGGCGTGGATCGCGGAGTTGCCAACAAGGAGTCCGATCGCGACACCGAGAATGACCGTGAGGAGACGCCGCATAGCTGCAGGAGGTGGCGTGCGGCGCCGACGCCGCACGCCGCTTCGGGATTACTGCGCCGAGAGATCCGCCGGCTGGGCCTCGATCGCCTCGCGATTGCGGCGGTCCTGATGCTTGTTATTGCGGCCACCCGGCTGCCACGACTTTCGGCGCTCTTCGCCGTTCGAGTTCGGGAGAGAGACGAGGTCGCGCTTGTCCATCATGTTGCAGTACCCGTCGAAGACGACGCCCTTGTCCATCACGAGCGACGGGGTAACGAGGTCGGCCTTCACACGGGCGTGACCACGGAGCTCGACGGAGTCGCGCGCCTTGATCTTGCCGTTGACCTCGCCATTGATCACCACGGAGCCGCAGGTGATATCGGCGGACACCTTGGCGGTCTCGCCGATGATGAGCAGGTCATCCGTCGTGATCTCGCCGGTGAAGGTCCCGTCGAAGCGGACCTGGCCTTGGAAGCTCAGCTTTCCTTCGAAAACGAGGCCCGGTCCGAAAGTGGCGTTGCCCGCTCCGTCGCCGCCGCTTTGGTATTCACGCATTTTTGTGGTCTTCCCTCCTGCCGCCGGCGCCCGTGCCGGGGCCGCGTATCTCTGAACGCGAACGGTAAGGTCCCGCTACGGCTTGGTTGGCGCAAAGCCGTAACGAATGGGGCGCTCAGCCGTGGCTGGTGCGGGTCTCCACGAGAAGGACCTCGGCGCCCGTGGGGCCGGATTCGAGCTCGACGCCGCGCTCGTTCACGATCTTGGCCGCTCCGCCCTCGTCAAGCTCCGGTCGGACCAGTGACCCATGGACAACGAACACGTAGCCGCCAAAGCCCGCCCGGAAATCATGGCCGACCTTCTTGTTGGCATCGAGGAGCCCGGCGTAGACGGCGGCGTCCTGGTGCACGGTGACCGCGTCGCTCGCCTGCGGCGAGTCCCCGCTACCGAACCCCGGCGCGGGCACGAGGACCGGCTTCAACGCATTGCGCCGAGCATCCGCGGGGAACTCGCGCTGTTCGATGCTCGGCTCGAGGCCGCGCCGCGAGGGCATGATCCACATCTGGATGAAACGCATCGGCTCGGTCTTCGAGCCGTTGCGCTCCGAGTGCTGCATGCCCGAGCCGAGCGTCGCGCGCTGGACCGCGCCGGGATGAAGGATGCCGCCGTTGCCACGCGAGTCGGCGTGCTCGAAGGTCCCCTCGGCGACGTAGGTGATCCCCTCGATGTCTCGATGCGGATGCATCGGCCAGGCCGCACCCGGCACGAGGCGATCGTCGTTGAAGACCCGAAGATCTCCGATCCCCATGTTCGCCTCATCCCAATACTGATCGAAGCTGAAGTGCCAGTTCGCGCTGAACCAGCCACCATCAGCGTGGAACAGCGATGCACGCGGACGAAGGACGATGGTCATCGCGCCCCGCGCGGGTTTAGGCCGCGGCGGTTCCGGTGATGTGTGGCTGAAGCTTCTTGAGGAGCTGATCTTTGGGGTGGTAGCCGACAACGCGATCAGCTTCACGACCGTTCTTGAAGAGGATCATCGTCGGGATCGAACGGACGCCGAAACGGCCGGCGGTGATGGGATTGGCGTCGACATCCAGCTTCGCGATCTTCACCTTTTCGCCCTGCTCGTTTGCGATTTCTTCGAGTACCGGAGCGACCATCCGACAAGGGCCACACCAGGCCGCCCAGAAATCTACGAGGACAGGAGTGTCAGATTTAATGACCTCCGTCTCGAAGTTCTGGTCGCTGACTACTTGTGGCTTGGACATGGTGCGCCTCCTATTACCACCTAAACGCCAGTTGCTGACCGGTTTGTTCCACCTCCGGAGATAGACCCAGGACCGGCTCGAGCAAGTCCAGCGCCACCTCCGGCCGTGTTGCCCATGATCGTAGCGGCCCCCACTTTACGAAGCGCCAGCCCCGCCGCCGGACCACATCTGCGGTTGCGGCAGCGCGCCGCAGCTTGAACTCGGCGAGCGACCGCCGCTCGTCGGCGATGGCGAAGAAGCGGAAGACCCGGTCTTCGTCCGGGACCGCCTCGCCCAGGGCGATGACGCTTCGGTGAAGCCGTGCCGTCCACTCGAGCTGCCACAGAAAGACCATGTTGCCCTTGTCGTACCAGAGGCAGTCGACGTACTCGAGTGCGTCGGAATGGATGCGCGCTACGCGTGAGATGTCATCGGTCCGTTCCGCGTCCGTCATGAGATCACCGAGCACCGCGCCGCGATCGAGATGGGCCTCCGGGAGAGCGCGGCGCTCGAGGTCGCGACCCACGTGCACTTTGAACCCGAGGCGTCGGCCGGCGTCGAGAAGCTGGATCGCGAGCAGGGTCTGATCGGCCTGCCGGCGCACGAGAGCATCTTCGTCGCGCAGACGCCAGCGCCCGTCGTCGCTCTGGTGCCCGTATGCGGCGATGCAGCGCTCGATGAGCTCGCGGTCGGGCGTCTCGACGTCGCGGAAGAGCCCGTACGCGCGGCGAAGTAGCGTGCGCGTCTCGATGTCGCGCGACGCCGAGAGGAGTCCCCACATCCCCCACTCCAGCCGATCGTCGAGTGGTGTCGCGTCGACGGGCTCCGCGAGCGAGTACACGGTGGTGTCGTGCGCGTGCTCCGCCGCGGCGCCGTCGAGGTCGATCTTCACGATGCCGGAGCGAGCCGCGTCGGCCAGCGACGAGCGGAAGTGATCGAGGAACGTCTCGAGCTCCGAAACGCCGCCCCCTCGCGCGAGGGTCAGCGGCGCGAGGAGCTTGCGCGCCGCGAGGGACTCGAGCGCCGCGACGGCTGCGCGGTCGGTGGCCACGGGCTCGCCGCGCGAGCGGATGACCTCTCGGACGCCCGCGCGGATCGCCTCCTCGATCGCTGAGGCGTCGGCCGCGCCCTGATCCCGGAGGAGCGGGACGTCGCGGTCGAAATCGCACACCGCGGCGGCCCCGGAGCCGCTTGCCGCGCCGGTCGTCAGCGCGTCGCGCTGGTAGGTGATCCCGCGCAGGCGATATCCCGCGCCGGCGCCGGCGAGCGCCACCGCCGCGATGCTCGCGAGGTCGGCATGCGGGACGTACACGACAGCCGGTGCCTCGGGACGCGATCCGCGGTGACCGTCGATGAGGGCGGCGCGCATCGTCCGCAGCAACCGCTCGCGTCCGACCACGCGGCCATCGCCGGCGTCGGCCGGCTTCGCCCCGCGCATCCCGAGCAGCGCGACCGCCGCGACGGCGCTCCAGCCGCCGAGCGCGTCCTCGACCGGCGCCTGGCAGAGGACGAGGTCGGCATCGCCGGTATCGAGCGCGAGAGTCGCCGATCGCGGCCGCGCCGGCGACGGGTGCTGGGCCAGCCACGCCACAAGCTCGCGCACGGTTCGGTCGAACTCGAGCCAGACGTTCGCCTCGCGCCACTGCGACGCGTGGGAACGGCGCGCCCGGCCTTTCTCGATGCGCAGCGGTGCTCCGCGCCCCGCGAGGGTATTCAGGCGGCTGCCCGAGATCAGGATCTCGAGGACACAGAGCAGAAGGACATCCCGCGCTGGCGATGCGGGCACAGCCGTTTCGACCGCTCGCAGCGTGGCCATGAGGGCGGTGAGATTCCGCGGGGTGTACAGAGCCGCCGTGGTCTCACCAAGTGCCTGCGCGTTCGGATCCAGGCCGAACCGCTCGACGAATTGCCAGTACGCCATGCCGCGCTGGTCGAGACGCTGGCTCGACCGCTCGTCGTCCTCGGTCACAGCCTCGATCAGAAGGGCGTGCCCCTCACGCGCGCAAATGCCACAGCGGAAGGCCTTCTTCGTCGGCGCCGGGGCGTCGCGCTCCCAGAGGAAAGCCTCGACGATCACCGGACCTCGGCATGTCGCGCAGGTCGAGCCATAAAGCTCGCGCATCGCGACGCGGTGGGGCGTGCCAACGAGTGCGCTCTCGCCGACGCGATCGAGCGCCGCGAGTAATTCGTCACCCGCGGGCGCGATCGCGATGGCGCGGCGCGCCCATTCGCCGAGCGGGTCGCGGGACTTCGCGACCCCGCGGCGATCCGCGCGCTCTGCGGCATCGGCCGCGGACCAGGGATACGCGAGGGGGTCGAGGACGACACCGCGCCGAGGGGCGTACGCGTTCGCGTACAGATCGGCGAGCGATGCCGGAAATGCGGAACCGAAACGGTCGAGCGGACGGGGCAGAGGAAGGATCTCAAGCGGGACCATGGAGCGGACACGCTCGGGTTGGCTCAAGGCAACGTGAAGAGTACGGCCCTCCTCGAGTCCACGATGACCCCGATGACGCGGCCGTCGCGCGACATGGTGAGGTCGTTGATCGTTCCGCCGACGCCCAGCTCCTCGGCGGTGCCGTCGTCCGGAGCGAAGACCAGGAGCTTGTCGGTACCGTCGAGGACGGCCACACGCTGTCCGGTGACGAGGCGCCGTCCGTCCACGAGCGGCGCCGTCCACTTTGCGGTTCCGTCCGGACCGATCGCCGCGAGCGAAGTCTGAGCCAGCAGATAGAGCGTCCCGTCCGGCGCGAACGCGATGTCCCGTACACCCCCCGCAACGCGCGTCAGCGTCTTCGGGTCGGCGACGGCGAAGCGGTATGTGCCCTGGTCGGTCACGGCTGCGGCGAACTTGGCGGACTTGTCGATCGCCAGCACACTCCCGATCCCGGCGACGCGCGCGACGGTCTTGAGCTCGGAGTCACGGCCGGGACGGAACACCTCGATGTCGAAGGCGCCACCGCTCGTCGTGCCGATGTAGACGTCGCCGGCATCGCTTGCCGCGATGCGGGCGCCGGCGGCAGGGGTCACGATCGGGAAAGGATCCCCGAGCGGGTCGCCGTCGGCAGTCCGCCCACCGATGAGCCCAGGGCCGCCCCCCGCCAGGCCGGTCGAACCGGTGGAGGCCGCGATGAAGACCCGGGTCGACGGCACGAACAAGATCTGGGTCGCGGCGCCGGTGAAGCGCATGCCGTCCCCGATGTTCTGACCGGTTGGGACGGCGAGGAATGTCACCACCTGGCCGCCGACGGCGAAGGTCTGATGGTCACCGTCCACTGAGAACTGCAGCACGCTCATCCCGGCATAGCTCTGCGGAAGGGCAGTGAGCGTGCCCTTGGGGTTGAAAAGCGCAGCGTACCCGTCGTCGCTACCGGTGACGACCCACGAGCCGTCCGAGCTCAGCCCTATCTTCCGCGAGGTGGCGCGCACCTCGAGCACGCGTGACGGCTCACGCCAGAGCTCGGCGTCCGGAAGCGGTCCGCTCCGCGCGAACGCGTAGGACTGCTCGTCGGTGACAACGTTGATGACTCCCTGCTTGGTGAGGCCCGCGCTCGCCTTGTCGGCGCCGGCGCGATCGGCGTACGGACCGATGCGCACGACGAAGGGCGCGGTCTGCGTGTACGAGCCGTTCAGCGGTGAGCCCATCCGCTGGAGCGCCTGCTTCGCCTCCGCTGCGCTGGCATAGGGGCCGGTCGTGATCGTCGACAGAGTGGATGACTTGCTCGTCACCACAAAGGACATACCGCGCGCGATCGTGCCTTGCAGCGCGTCGTCCTTTGGCAGCGTGGTCGAGAGATCGCGAAGACGCTGCCAGCCCGCGGTCACGTCGGTGATCACGCGTGCGAAAGCCGCCGGGTCTCCACCATCGGCGTAGCTCTGGCCGTCGCGTGCCAGGTCGGAGAGACCGTCGGCGAGTGGGACAAGCTTCTCGCGGATCGGTCCGGTCCGATCGAGAGTGCCCGCGAGGACCGTGGCGTTGAAGGCTGAGATCGTCGCCGCCGTGCCACGCATCACGGTGCCGTAGCGCGCCGCCGCGACCGTGCGGGTCTGCTGTCCGGCGAGCGCGCCTGCGAGACCGTAGTCGTAGGCCGAGACTCCTAGGAGCACCGCACCGGCGTCACGCGCGAGCTTCGGCGCGGCCTGGACGTCGTTCGACGGGCCCGGCTTTGGCTGGGCTGCATCGGTGCAGGATGCGAGGAACGCGAGGGCAAAGACGGGCGCGAGCGCGCGCCGTGTGGACGCGCCGCTCACTCTTCGGCTTCGTCCTCCGAATCGTCGTCGTCCTCGGTGTCGACGGCGAGCGGCTCCTCGGTGACCTCGGCCCCTTCGAGCGCTTCCTCGGCGGCGGGAGCTTCCTCCTCGACCTCCTCGGCCTCTTCCTCGATCTCGTCGCTGCCGTCGCGGAAGAAGGTGCCACGAACGTACGCCCGCTCCTTCGTCTCGGCGGAGCGGTGATGGCCGGGGAAGGAGATGCGGCTCGCGTTCTCGGGGCTCGAGAACACCTCACGGATCGCGACGCGCGCGTTTGCGGGGTCGTTGCTTACGATCGCGGCCACGTACTGGTTGCCGGTCCGGATCAGGTCGATGAGGCGCCGGCCGACCTTGGGCTCGAGGAATCCGATCAGCTCGCCATCACGTGCGTGCACCGCGAGAAGGCCTTCCTGCTCGCGCAGCTCGCACTCGGCGCCGGGACTGTATTTCGCGAGGACGTGGGTCGGTGCGGGGTTGATGAGACGGAGGATGCCCGTCTTTCCCATGTCCTCGATGAAGAGACGAGGCTGAGTCCTGGTCGTCGTCGTGAACGCCTTGGTCTTGTGCTCCTGCAGCGTCGCGACACGCGAGTTGCCACGGAGAGCGATCGAGTTGTAAGGCTCGATCTTCAAGACTTCGGCGAACGCGGCTTTGGCCTCGTCGAGGCGGCCGAGCTCGATGAGCGCCCGGCCAAGCCGGTTGCGCGCTTCGAGGTCGTCCGGCGAGGTCTCGACGAGCTTTTGGTTGAGCTCCGCGGCGCGTGGCCAGTCCGCCTCGAGTGCGGCGGCGGTGGCCTGGTCGGCAAGTGCGCGCGCGCGAAGACCGGCATCGGTTATCTGTGGCACGGGGTCTTCCTCCAACGCGTGAGGGTACGCCCGGTCGGGCGCTCTGGGATATACGAATTGTACCGGTTACGCTTCCGGCGTCGTGCCGTACCTGTCGGAAATACAGCACCGCAGGGTCATCGAGCCGAACGGCAACGAGGTGGGCAAGCTCGCGGACATCGCGGTCGTGCCGCAGGGGCAGTTCCCGGCCGCGCAGTGGGCCATCCTCTCGACGCCGTCCGGGGAGAAGGTCGTGCGCTGGGGCGATCTCGCGCAGGAGATCGGTCATCTCCGTCTTCGCAACCGCCTTGAGACGACCCCCGATGCGCAGCTTCCGCCCGAGGCGCTTCGCCTCGCCCGTGACCTGTTGGACAAGCAGATCGTCGACACGCACGGCGCCAAGGTCGTGCGCGTGAACGATCTGCAGCTCTCCGAGGTCGACGGGCAGCTTCGCCTGGTCGGCGCCGACGTCGGCCTCCGGGGACTGCTCCGGCGGGTCGGCGCCGAGACGGTCGCCGAGCGCGTCGCGGGGCTCGCCGGGCGGCGGCTGCCGCGCGGGATCATCCCGTGGCACCTCGTGGAGCCACTCGAAGCCGCGCACGACGCTCCGGCAAAGACCGCGGCGGTCCGTCTCACGATCCCGCATGCGAAGCTCGCGCTGCTCCACCCGGCCGACATCGCCGACATCGTCGAGGAGATGACGGCCGACGAGCGGATCGCTGTCTTCCAGCAGCTCGACCTCGAGACCGCGGCCGAAGCGTTGCAGGAGGTCGAGCCTGAGATGCAGGCCGCGATCGTCACCGACCTTCCCGAAGAGCGCGCCGCCGACATCCTCGAGGAGATGGATCCGGACGAGGCGGCTGACCTTCTGCAGGACCTGTCGGAGGAACGCCGCGACGAGCTCGTCGAGCTCATGGATAAGGAGGAGGCCAAGGACGTCGAAGAGCTCCTCACCCACCCTGAGGACTCTGCCGGCGGAATCATGACGACCGATTTCGTCGCGCTTCCGAGAGAATTCACGGCAGCGCAAGCCATCGACGAGCTGCGCGCGAAGAAACCGGATCCGCAGCTCACGTATTACCTCTACGTCGTGGACGCTGAGGGAAAGCTCGAGGGCGTCCTGTCGCTCCGGGACCTCGTCGTCGCGGCGCCGGAGACGAAGGTGAGCGACATCATGGATCCGAACGTATTGAAAGTCGACGCGGAGACGCCGAAAGAAGAAGTGGCCGCGCTCATCGCGAAGTACGACCTCTTGGGGTTGCCAGTAGTCGACGCTCGCAAGAAGCTTCTCGGGACGGTCACCGTGGACGACGTGGTCGAGCTCATGCTCCCGCGCGGCTGGAAAAAGAGGTCGCTCCGGTCGATCGCTAGGTGATCAGGACCGCCGCCGCGGTCCGTCGCCGCGCGCGCGTTCGCCGCGCTTCGATCCTCGCATTCCTCGCCGTGATGGGGCCAGGGATCATCACCGGCTTCGCCGGCAACGATGCCGGCGGCGTCACGACGTACACCTCCGTCGGCGCGCACTACGAGATGATGTGGCTCTTGCTCCTGTCAACCGTGGGTCTGCTCGTGATCCAGGAGATGTGCGCACGTATGGGCGCGGTCACCGGCAAGGGATTGTCTGATCTCATCCGCGAGCGCTTCGGAGTGCGCTGGACGATAGTCGCGATGTTCGCGCTCTTGATCGCGAACGGCAGCAACATCGTCGCGGAGTACGCCGGCATCGCCGCGAGCCTTCAGCTCTTCGGGGTGCAGCGCATCGTCTCCGTGCCGATCGCGGCCGTCCTCATCTGGGTGCTCGTGGTGTTCTTCAGCTACCGCATCGTCGAACGAGCGCTCTTCGTCCTAGTGCTCGCCTACATCGCGTACCCGATCAGCGCATTCATCGTCGGACCGCCCTGGGGCGAGGTCGTCCGCGACTCGGTCATCCCGACGCTCCCGATCGGACAGGCCGCGCTCATCGCCGCGCTGGCTCTCGTCGGCACCACGATCACGCCCTACATGCAGTTCTACATACAAGCGTCGGTCGTGGACAAAGGCATCGACAGGGATCAGTACCGGTTCGAGCGCGTCGACGTGCTGCTCGGCGCGATCCTCACCGGGCTGAATGGATTCTTCATCGTCGTCGTCGCCGGCGCGGTCCTGCATCCCGCCGGCATCCACGTGGATTCGGCGGCCGATGCGGCGCAGGCGCTCGGGCCGCTCGCCGGCCAACAGGCGCAGCTCCTCTTCGGCGTCGGCCTCTTTGGTGCGTCGCTCCTCGCGGCGACGATCATGCCGCTCTCGACGAGCTATGCGATCTGCGAGGCGTTCGGATGGGAGTCCGGGATCAGCAAGAACTTCCGCGAGGCACCGGTGTTCATGGGTCTCTTCACGCTGCTCGTCGTCGTGGGAGCGCTGATCGTGCTCTCGCCGAGCGTGCCCCTCATCCCGGTGATCCTCGTCTCGCAGAACGTGAACGGCTTGCTCCTGCCGATTGTGCTTGTCTTCATCCTGAAGCTCGCCGGCGACCGCCGGATCATGGGTGACCACGCGAACGGCCGCGTTTCGCAGTGGATCGGGATCGGGACCGCCGTCGGCGCGTCGGTCCTATCTATCGCTCTGGTAGCGATCACGATTGTCGGAGCCGCCCCCTAGTCCGACTCCCAATCGCGGGGCGAGAATTGACGGCGTGAGTCGATTGTTCGCTTCGTCAAGTCGTGTGCCGGGTTGCGTCCTCGCAGTCTTTGTCCTGGCGACCGTCGGCTGTACGCCCGAAAAGGCCCCGACCACGGGAGGATCGGCGACGCCCACGAGGTCGGATGCCACGATCGTCGTCGGCACGACGCGCCCGACCCCGCCCCCTTTGTCCGCCATTTCCAGCGCCACCCCGCTCGCATCAGCTTCTCCCGACCCCGCCAGTGGCATTCGAGCCAACGCTCTCGGAAAGCTCACGGGCAACTGGATCTTCGTCGGCAAACAGGTGCCCTATCCACACAACATCTGGGCCGAGGTACAAATCTGGGCAATCCCGCTCGACGCCGGCGAACCGCGGCTCGCGTTCACCTATGACGTTTCTTTGGGTGGAATCCCCGAGGCGATCTTCGACAACACGCCGTATCTGCGGAGGCAGTTCTCGCCGGACGGCACGCGCATGGTGGTCTCAGTCGCCGGACAGCTGATGGTGGTCGACATCGCCACGGGACAAGTGCGGCCTCTCGGCGTGCCGGGATATTTCCCGGCATGGAGCAAGGACGGCTCGCAGATCGCTTTTGTCTTCTACGTTCCATTCGACCAAGTCACGCCACCGGAGGAAGCGATCTTCGCTATATCACCGTCTGGTGGACCGGTGAAGGAACTCGCCCGGGTCGGCTATGCGCGGCAGGCCGTCGAGTGGTCGCCCGACGGGTCGACCGTGATCGTCGCGACCATGGACGGGATAGCACTGGTTGACGCGGGGAGCGGTCGGGTCGTCCGGCACCTGCCCGAGACCGCCGCGAACAGATCCTTTGCGAGCTGGCGCGCCGCTACACCGCAGATCGTGATCGCGGCAGGAGCTTGCGACCAGACATCGACCGCGCTTATCGGACTCGACGACGCAAGGGCTTCTGAGCGGACCTTCCTCGACACCGGAGAACGGTGCCCGGCTTTGACTACTCAGGACCCGCGGTGGAATCCGGTGTCCCGCGACGAGCTCTTGTATGTCGCGACACGAGCCAGCAGCGGTGGGATGCCTTACGAGTTCCGAGCGCACATTTTCAACACCGCTTCGGGACGCGACACCACCCTGCCGCTCGATGCATACGAGGCCACGTGGACCTGGGCAGGCGATGCCGTCGCGTATCTCAGGAAAGCTGGCGGCTTCTACGGAGATTCCGTCCGTGTCTGGCGACGGGACGGCAGCGGCGAGCGTGTTCTATTGACGGACACGGAAAACACGAGCTTCTTCAGTATCGCGTCGCTGGGCTACTAGGCCCGGTCCCACCTCGCCCGAACGGGGGACGATGTTTCCCCCGCTGGGGCGTTCTCGCCGTTCGCCAGGCGGGCGAATCTCTCGCCGTGGCTATGGCGCTCGACGTCGCGATCCCGGTGGTCGATCCGTACGGCAGTGTCTTCCGGCTTCTGCGGTCGGTGGAGCTGCCCTTCTCGCTGTTTCGCGTGGAGGACACCTCGGAGATCGCGGCCGATGCGCCTTTCGCCATCCTGAGCTCGTACGGCAAAGCGGACGCGGCGGCGGTGGAGGAGCTTGCTGGCCGCGTCCCGACCGTCGTCTATGCGGTGCAGGTGCGCGCGAACGAGCCCGCGCCGCTCATGCGGGCGATGGCCTACGTGAGCGATCGGATGCCGGTGGGTCTCATCCGCGACGTCATCGTGTCAGCGCTCTCCCGCGCGTCCGTCTAGCGCAGCCGCCTTACTACCGCGGCTCCTCGAGCACTTCGCCCGTCGCGTCGAGATAGCGATCCGGGTTCTCCTGAAAGATCCGTTTGCACTTGAGCGAGTCGAACGCGTAGATCCGGCCCTCGTACCGCACGCGAATACCGCCTTCACCAAGCGGGGCGCCACAGATGACGCACCGAGAGGCGCTCATGCCGGCTCGACCTCGAGCAACGGCTGATGCGCCCGGACGAGCTGCCCGTTCTCGGCGAAGATGCGGCGGACTTTTCCCGACGCTGTCGAGCGGATCTCGTTGAAGAGCTTCATCGCCTCGATGAGCCCGATGACATCGCCGGACACCACGTTCGAGCCCACTTGCACGAAGGCTTCCGTCTGCGGCGAGGTTGCGCGGTAGAAAATCCCGGTGAGCGGGGCGTTCACAGTCGGCAGCTCCTTCGCCGGCGCGGCCGGTGCGGCGGGCGCGGCGTTCGGGGCCTCGGTGGTGCCCGAAGCGCTCGTGGCCACGCGGGCACCGTCTCTTGCGACGCGGACGCGTACACCGCCGCGCTTCACCTCGAGCTCGCTCACTTCGGCGTGCGCGAGACGCTCGAGCAGCTCGGTCACGAGGGCGTTCGCGTCGGCGCGGACTTTCCGCGGATCAGGCATCAGGCGGCCTCGCGGCTGATCACGAGCGCGACGTTGTGCCCGCCGAACCCCATGGAGTTCGAGAGCGACAAGTCGACCTTCGCCTTTCGCGCGCGATTGGGTACGTAGTCGAGGTCGCACTCCGGATCGCGAGTCTCCTGATTGATCGTCGGCGGGAGCAGTCCGTTCCGCATGCCGAGGATGCAGAGGGCGGCTTCGATCGCGCCTGCGGCGCCCAGAGTGTGCCCAGTCATCGATTTCGTCGACGAGATCGCGAGCTTGCGCGCGTGATCCCCGAACACCGTCTTGAGAGCCGCGGTCTCCGCGCCGTCGTTCGCCTGAGTCGACGTGCCGTGCGCGTTCACGTACCCGATTGCCTCCGGCTTCACGCCGGCGTCGGCGATCGCCATCCGCATCGCTCTGACCGCGCCCTCGCCACCGGGCGGCGGCGCCGTCACGTGGTAGGAATCCGCGGACATGCCGTATCCGAGGAACTCGGCAAGGATGGTGGCACCGCGTGCGCGCGCGAAGTCGAGATCCTCGAGGACGAGGCAGCCCGCGCCTTCGCTGAACACGAACCCGTCGCGACCTTTGTCGAACGGTCGCGAGGCCTTCTCGGGCGCGTCGTTGCGGGTGGAGAGCGCGCGCGCCTGATTGAACGCGCCGATCGCGATCTTGATGAGGCCGGCCTCAGCGCCACCGGCGAGCATCACGTCGGCTTGGCCGCGGCGGATGATCTCCGCGGCTTCGCCGACGGCATTCGCGCTCGACGCGCATGCCGAAACGTGGCCCATGTTCGGGCCTTTCGCACGGTACTTCATCGCGATCTCGCCGGCCGCCATGTCGATGATCATCATCGGGATCAGGAACGGGGAGACCTTCCGCGGGTCTCTGTCGTGGACCAGGACCTGATCGACGAGGGTCTCCACGCCACCGATGCCCGAGCCGAACGCAACGCCGATCCGCGGCGCGAGCTCTGGCGTGATCTCGAGACGGGCCGACCGGAGAGCCTGCCCGGCAGCCGCGACAGCGAAATGCACGAAACGGTCGGAGCGGCGGATCTCCTTGCGCTCCATGTAGTCGAGCGGATCGAAGTCGCGCACCTCGCCCGCGATCCTCGTCTCGAGGCCGGTCGCATCAAAGCGGGTTATCGGGCCGATGCCGCTCCTCCCCGCGGTGATGCCGTCCCAGGTCTTCTCGACCGTCGAGCCGAGGGGGGTGATCATGCCAAGACCCGTCACCACGACACGGCGGCGGTCGCCGTTCTTCATCGGTCGAGTCTAGCGAGGCGGTCCTTTTCTAGAGGGCTTGGAGTCGCGCGATCTGGGACGTCTCCAAGAGCGCCGCGCCGGCGAGAAGCGCGAAGGCCACCACGACGAGCGAGAGCTCCAGCCTCGTCAGCCGGATGTCGCGCAGATACCGGACACGCACGAGGTGCCGGTCGGTAATGCGACGCTGCCTCCAGAGCGAGGCGTTCGCGAGCACGGTCGCGAGGACGACGTACGCGATGAGCTCGGGGATCCCGGCGTGGGAGACGATCGATCGAATGTCCAGCGGCGGGACGCGCGCGCCCGGGACGAAAAGCGCGAACGAATTGGTGCCGAGCGCGATGCCGAACCGCACGAGCCACGTCCACGGAGCGAAATACGCCAGCGAGATCGGCCCGATGCTGTACAGGCTGGCGAGCGCGATGACCCCGAAGCCGAACGCGGCGTTCCAGATGAACAGAGTCGCCGCAACGCCGGCCGAGTCGCTGCGAGCGTCCAACGTCGGGAGCAGCCCGAGCGTGAAGCGCATGGCACCTTCGGGCAACACGACATACGCGACTGTCCATGCGACGACGAAGCCGACGACACCGATTGCGGCGGCGCCTGTGAGGCGTACGAGCGCGCTGCGGTGCGCGAGAGCCTTCGGGAGGAGTGACCAGGTGACCAAGCCACAGTCACGCTACTGACCGGGTGACCCGACGGCCATAGTCCGATCGTGTCGAGCGGATTGCGTTCGGGTGTCAGTCTGGCGAGCGACCCACCTCGTCGGATTCGGTCATTAACACGGGCTTCCCATGGAAGCGCCGGTACATG
>Ga0209801_1001321_pt1 | contig 15402 bp, 16 predicted proteins | sample GraSoiAngelo_127_FD_185884 | JGI IMG/M metagenome (GOLD analysis project Ga0209801, IMG submission 185884) | Grasslands soil microbial communities from the Angelo Coastal Reserve, California, USA - 14_0927_09_40cm (SPAdes) (version 2) | ecosystem: Environmental > Terrestrial > Soil > Grasslands ... | reverse complement strand
GTATCGGCATCGACGAAAAACAAGTACGCACCCCGCGCGGCGCGTGCGCCCGCGTTGCGTGCCGCTGCGATCTGCCGCCGATTGATCGAGATGACCCGGGCGCCAGCCGCTGCGGCAACTTTGGCAGTCGCATCAGTCGAAGCATCGTCAACCACGATGATTTCGTGCGGCTGAGCCGCGCCAGAGGCCGAGGCGCGAATCGCGGCGAGTGTAGAGGAAAGCTCCAGCTCTTCGTTGTAAGCGGGGACAATAAAGGAAATCATTTGAGCAGAAATACTATGGCGACAGCTCGTGCCGGCTGCATTCTTTAACCCATCCTCAGGCGACACGCCAATCGTCGATCGCTCCGGGCGGCTCTTTGGCTATAGCGATCCAGGGATCGCGTCCGCATCCATTTTGCGCCATTCGCGAACCGAAAAGTTCCCACGAGGTTCATGGCGAAGGCGGCGTTATGTATGGCGCAGCGCCAGATAAGGCTTTACCAGACCTTGACCTATAGCCGGTCGATCTAATGCACCGCTTTCGTGGAAAATGGACGGCCCACAGGGCCGTGGCTTCACCGACGAATTTTGCGAATTGTTACAGGATCAGATTCAAATCGCCGAACTCGTGCCAGAGATATTTTCTCGCAATCGCTTCCTCGTAGGCCGCGCGAATCCTTTCGGCGGACAAAAATGCGCTTAGTAAATCGAGATGACTCGCTTCCGGTTCGTGCAAACCAGTGAGCAATCCATCGACCGCTTTCAAACGATGTTGACTATCGATTGTTAATCGCGTGTAGCCCTGCTTTTCATGTACGCAGCCATCCGAATCGGCGGCTGATTCCAACGCGCGCACGACAGTCGTGCCGACTGCGATAACGCGGCCGCCGTTCTCGCGTGCCGAATTGACCTTCTCAGCGGTAATTTGACTGATGAAATATTCTTCTTCTGAAGCGGGATGGGCGCGATCAAGTTCGTCGTCCATGTAGGAAGAAAGTCCGGTGTGCAGAATGATGTAGGCGCTCTCGATACCGCGGCGCTTTAGATCGAGCAACAATTTCCAGGTAAACGCGCGGCCGGCGGATGGCATTTCGGCCGAGCCGGGCTCTTTCGCGTAAACGGTTTGGTAATAATCGAGATCCCATGGGGCCGAGACGTACTCGTACCGGATCGGTTTTCCCAACCGGTAGATCAGATCGACGAGTTGCGTCCCGGAAATCGAGAAGTGCAGTTTCCAAAGACGCGGAATGTTCGCGTCGCGCGCCAGCACGGCGGCGGTGAGTCCTTCCGCGAATTCGATTTGCATTCCCTCACGTAATCCGCAGCCGAAAGGATCGCCCTGCTCGCAAAGAAGAAGGGCCAGCCAGGAATCGTCCGGCAAGTGCTCGGCCAGACGCACTTCCATGCAAGGGCCATGCCGGGCGCCACAACTGCAACCGCGCAGGGACGCCGGGAGCGTGCGGCTGGAATTAAAAACAAGTAGATCCTTTTGTCGCAGGTAACTGTCGATCTTGTCGAAACGCGTGTGCTCGATCTTTCCGGTCGCGCGCTCGATTACGAGCAATCGCACTTGATCACGCCGAATGCCCCGCCGCTCCGGCGGCTCCTTCGCGCTCAGCTCCGCCGGCAACGTGAAAGCAAATGGTGCGCCCATTTATTTTGAGAGGGTAGCTTTCCACTGTTCTTGCGCTTGAAACCGCTTTCCCGTGATGCCCTTCGATTCATCGGAAGCGAGGAAGACAAAAACATCGGTTACGTCAGCGGGATTCGCCCATTCCGTCGGATCCTCTTGGGGTTCGGCGGCGCGATGCATCGCCGTGTTCATGCTTCCGGGATCGACCCAATTGACGCGCACATTCGTGTCTTCCAATTCCGATGCCCACGTTTGCGACATCCCTTCAAGGCCGAATTTGGAAATGCCGTAGGCGCCCCAGCCTGGGTAACCGACCTGGCCGGCGTCGCTGGTTACGTTGATGATAGAACCGCCCCGCTCGATCATCGCCGGCAGGGCGTTCTTTATCAGCAAAAATGGCCCGATCAAGTTTGTATCGAGGACTCCGCGGAAATCTTCGACCGGATAATCGAGCAGGTTCGGCATCGGCGACGGCCCGATGGTGGAGGCGTTGTTCACGAGCACGTCGAGATGGCCTTTCAATTGGGCCAGGGCCGTCGCGACAATACGCTCGATGTCGCGCGGCTTGCTCACATCGGCCTCGATTGCGACGATGTCTGTCTTCGGCGCGAGTTTGCGCGCGTCATCGCAAACTTGGCTCAATTGATCGCCGTGTCGGGCGACAAGCGAAAGTCCACCCGCGCCTTCGCGCGCAAATCGCAGCGCCATTTCGCGCCCGAGTCCCTGCGATGCCCCGGTGATGAGAATGTTTTTGCCCGCTAACCGTTCCATCGTCTAAAGATCGATGCGCAAGTGTTTGCTTCAAGCTACTTCGTCTTTGCGTAAAGAAGTGAATCGAGAATTTGCCAGTCTTTGATTACGTTCTTTTTCAATCGTCCTTCTAAAACAAAACCGGCTTTCTCGAGGACCCGAAGTGAAGCAGGATTGTTCGCGTATGGCTCGGCGTAGATCCGGTGGAGCAGAAAATTCTCGAAACAATAGTCGGTGAATGCAGTCACGGCTTCGCTGGTTATGCCGTGTCCCCAGAATTTCTCGCTTAGCCAGTAACCAAGTTCTGCGGTGTGCCGATGGACGTCTTCACCAATCCGAATTCCGATTCCACCGGCAGCCGACCCATCGATCTCGATGCAAAAATCTGTTGTCGGCTGCGCACTCGTTGCGCGCTGGAGGAATTGCTTCGCATCAACGACGGTGTATGGATGCGGAAACAAATCACGCAGACCAAGCCAAATTCGTCGGTTGTTCGCATGTTTGGCTAGTGACTCCGCGTCCTCGAGCCGCCATGGCCGGACTGTGCAGCGCTCAAGCAAGAGCTGCACTTGTTTATTTTCCGTCGAACCTGATCCCAGTTTTTTGCACTTCGCGATATGGCAAAAGCCAGATCAGGGATTCGTCGTGAAGATCGACAACCTGAATCCGGTTGCCCCACGGATCGTGAAAATCGCAGCGGAACGGCGGCTGAAGTCTTAATTTGTATTTGCCAGTTATTTTCTTGCGCACCTCGGCGAGTTGCCGTTCGTCGCGCACCATGATTCCGAAGTGTCGCATTCCTCCGGGATGCAACTTCTTTACCTCGAAAATGGCGAGGAACTGGTGCTCGCCTAGTTTAAAAAAAGCGTCGCCTTCGCCGCGGTCGAGTTGTTCGAGATCAAAGACGTCTTTGTAGAACGCGACCGCCTTTTTGATGTCATCCACCTCAATGGCGACGTGATTGCAGCCGTAAACTTGGACGCTCATTCAACAACTTAGCCTGCCTGGAAAAAATTTGTAGCCCGTTTCGGTGAAACGCCACAAATGAAGATCGGCATCTAGCACAGACGCCTTACAATCTGGCGCAAAGATTGACATGGACAAGCGCATTAGCCGTCATACGACCAACTGCGGCAACGACAACTAACCGTCATGAAAAAGAGACTGCTCATCAACTGGGCTTTTTATAGGCCTGTCGGTCATCTTCTTGAGGCGTTGCAACACGCTCGCGGTTATTACGCGGCGAATCGCGATGTAGTCGAGATTTCGCTGCTGGTTAACGCGGCATCACCAAGCACTCTGGTCAAGGCTTGTCCGTGGATTACCGGAGTGTATCCAATCGATTTCGCGGAGGTTCAATCCCAGCACGAGCGAGCCGCGTCGCTTCAGGCAGTTCCGCCGACCTGGGACTACATTGTTACCGATCCTCGTATTGCCATCCAAGACCCGACAATTGGAGGCCGGGGGGCGGAAGCAATGATTGCGACCCAAGCGGTTGTCCGGCAATATCTCCGCGCCGCGGATTGGAGCGGATCCTCGCGCGGATGGGAGTGTAAATGGAACACGACTGGACTACTTGGCAGAGAAGATCCACTGCCTTATGCGGCAAATGCGCGGTTCAGCCTTCCAATTCCAGCTGACGCGCGAGTGTTCGCCGGCCATTATCATCATCATGGACCGAGGATCTGCGTGCTTCCTGGCGGTGGAAGCAGCGGCCTACAACAAAACCCGTCGCTCGAGGTTTGGAGTGACATACTTATGGCCTTGGCTGATGAGTTCTCGAATCTGCGCGTATATATCACTGGATTATCGCGCGATATGGCCGGGCAAATTCACACCAAGGGTCTTTCGTCGCAGGATAGCGATGTGCTCGCCCGGCGCCTCCCGTTTGTTACCAATTGCTTTGATATCGGACTGTGGAACCAGGTCGCCCTCATCGCGGAATGCGATATCCTCTTGGCGCCGCATACCGGGTTTGCCTTCATCGGGCAGTTTGTTGGCACGCCGTGGCTCGCCATTTCCCGTTGTCCATGGCCAGAGTATTTGTTTAACGGGATCCCGTTCTATTCAGTCATTCCCGATTGCGACTCGTATCCTGCGCAGTGGCGGATGGATTGTGAATGTAACCAGCGAATTGCCCACTGCGACAAAACGGTCTGTATGGAAGATGACAGAGTGCGTGCCCGAATACCGGATTTGATCAACGGCGCGCGTTTTCTGCTCGAGCCTAATGTGACCTACGAGCAGGCCATTCGGGTCCATGTCGAGAATCTACGACGACAAAAGCGGAACCTGGACCAGTTCGCGTTCTTTATGGATTAGCGCGATCTGCGGAGTTTCCAGGCAGCCACGCGCAACGAGTTGCCACGCAAGAGAATTTGGTGCGTCGATAAATCGACCGCAGATTTTCAATCTGCCATACCCTATTTTTTTCGATGACCGACCATTTCGCCTTTGATCGTTCGCGAATCGACCCGCGTAAGGCGTTTTTCCATCGCCGGCGCGAGCAGCGGGATGTGCGGAATTTCGCAAAGATATTCGGCGATGAACCAGATCGGCTTTTGTGTCGCCATCCAGTTGAGATGATCGAAGCGGGCGAGATTCACCGGACGTGAATATCGCCGCAGTGTCCGCTCGCCGCGAAGATTGAAGTAGACATTAAAATAACTCATGGCCAGTTCGCGCAGGTTGCGGTAAACCGGTTCGCGATAACGGCAGCCGGTGAAGTTCGATTTCGCGACCGCACCCCAGTGTCCACGGCGTTTAAAGATGGCGACGACGTGATCTGTATCCTGCTCGGCTTCCAAATCGAAAATTAGAGGCCGAAATCCGATGATGCGGAGCGCGGCCGCGGCAAAAATGCCGCCTTCGAGACAAGATGCGGTCCGATCACGCAGAACTTTTTGCGGCGATCGCGCCGTGAAGCTGAGATTGTAGGGTAACTCGTCCAGAAAACGCTGGATGCCCGCCGGTGTTTTGAGTCCGCGCAACGTGCGCAGCTCTCGCGGTGTAAGGCCCTGAAATTGACGTCCACCTGCCGAATTCATAACCTCGCTGGCATGAAATTAGGCGCGTGCATGCGGACAATTGCAACTTCGATTGTAACTCTAACCAGTCCAATGCCAGTAGTTGCGCAATGGCCGACGCCAAAGGCGCCAGTTGTTCCGGAAGCTGATGGTTTTGTAACCATCCCAAAAGCGGCGGTGCCACCTGACAAGACGCGTGTATAAGGCGATCTTTGACGCGACCCACGCAGCCGACAAACCGGCAGAGTTGCTTCCCGCACTCAGTATGGCCGGTTCAGAGCTGAATGCGTTTGGCGTGGCTGGTGTGCCGTTGCGAAACGCAAAGTTCGCGATTGTTTTTCATGGTCCCGCTATCAATGGAATTCTCGATGAAGCTCACTCCCGAGAAAAATTCGGCGTAAGCAATCCGAATCTAAAAGTGCTTTCGCAACTCAAGAAATGTGGAACGGAGATGTTTGTCTGCGGACAGAACCTCGCCGCCGACAAAATCGACCCGAAAACATTGTCGACCGACTGGAAATCGCCAGCGATGCGCTGATCGTCTTGATGACATATCAGAATAACGGCTACTCCCTATTGAGTTTCTGACCGCGCACCCGCATTCACGGATTCACGCACGGAGTGAGAAAGCGCGACCTATAAACTCAGTTTCGAAGCCACCGAATGTGATCTATCGGGGCAGGAAACTTTATGATAAACTTGCCTTATGACCCGCATATTCGCGCTGCTGGTCACGGTTATGGCAATCGCCATGGCGGCCCTAGGTGCCGATGAATCACCCGGGGAGCAACCGGATTCATTCGACATTGAGCCGCCGATACTGAAGGAAAACCTTTCGGGGGAACCATTGCTTTCCACAGCAGCGCCGGATAGCGATGTCGGGCGTCTGGAAAAGCAATTGGAGCGCGCGAAGAGAAATGCGGCTGGCGCGGAACATCTTTGGAAAATCGGCGTTCTCGCGAAAGTAGAAGTGGAACAACGTGCGTTGAAAGTTGTTCGGCTCGAATCCGACCTTGCAAATGCACAGCTCGCACGTGCGAAAAACGACCTCGCCGCGCAGGAATCTCAAGTCGCAGCCGGTGAAAGCACTAAAGACGAACTGGAAGCCGCGAAAGCAACGATGGCGCAATTAACTGAAGCTGTGCAAGCCGCCACCGCAAAGCGGGAACGCGCCGAACTCGACGCCGCGGAAGCTAACCTTCGTCGACAACAGAAACTTCTCGCGCTTGGCAGCGCGCATAAATCTGATGTCAATCGCGCTCAAGAGAAACTCGCCGAACTCAAATCACCGAAGAATTAACCAAAATATGATCACCGGCAGCCGAAATTCCACGTAACGCGTCGTGATCGGGAAGTTAGAAGTTCTTCGCCGCATTCGATTTCACCAGGGAAAGATTTTCGCTTGGAGCAATAGCCGATACCTAGTACCCCGCCGCCTGTCCGTCTTTGCGGGATTCGCTCGCCCCGACGTAAACGCGTTGACCATCATGCATTTCCACTTTGATGGCTTGGTAGCCGCCGTAGCCACCAACATCGAAGCGGACGTCGTGCCCGCGTTTACGCAGTTCGCGCGCGGTTTCGTACGGAATGCCGCTCTCGACTTCGACGTAGCCGCCTGACTCGGTCATCTTTTCGCCGGTAGGTTCATTATCGCCTTCGTGTTGCCAGCGCGAGGCGTCGCCGGATTCCTGCACGTTCAATCCGAAATCGATCTGGTTGGTGAGCACCTGCACATGACCCTGCGGTTGCATGCCGCCGCCCATGACGCCAAATGCTTCCCAGGGTTTTCCGTCTTTCATCACGAAGCCCGGTATGATGGTGTGGAACGGCCGTTTCCCCGGCGCGTAAGCGTTCGCGTGCTGAGGGTCCATCGAGAAAAGTTCGCCGCGATCTTGAAACATGAAGCCGAGCCCGGGCACGACGATGCCACTGCCCATCCCGCGATAATTGCTCTGAATGAGCGAGACCATGTTGCCTTCGTCATCGGCGGTGCAGAGATAAATCGTGTCGCCTTGATCCAACGTCGGAGTTCCCGGTGCGACGTTTTTGGCCGCGCGATTTGGGTCGATTAACTTGCGGCGCTCGGTCGCGTAACTTTTCGAAAGCAATCCGGCGAGCGGAATTTTTGCGAATGCAGGATCGGCATAGAATTTCGCGCGATCAGCCCACGCGATCTTCTTCGCTTCAATCATCGCGTGCAACGTCTCGGGTGAATTGCGGCCCATTGCGCGCAAGTCGAATCCTTCGAGAATATTCAATATCTGCAGCGTGGCGACGCCCTGACCGTTCGGTGGCAGTTCAAAAACATCGTAGCCACGATAATTGGTCGAGACTGGATCGACCCAAGTCGATGCATGCTTTTCGAAATCGGCTTTGCGCAGAAAGCCGCCATTGGCCTGCATGAAACTGTCGATCTTGTCCGCGATCTCACTTTTGTAAAAGGCGTCCCGGCCTTTCTCGCCGATTAATCGCAATGTTTTCGCGAGCATTGGGTTCTTGAAAATGTCGCCTTTGGCTGGGGCCCGACCTTTGCCATCAAGTGTGTACGTTTCCAGAAACGCGCCCGGCATATTCTTGTAGAGCGGCACGCTGAGTTTCCAGTAGTACGCGATTAAGTCCGTAACCGGAAAACCTTCCTCAGCGTAACGAATCGCCGGGGCCAGATCGTCGCTCAATTTCAGTTTGCCAAATTTCTTATGGAGCTCTCCCCAGGCGTCCACCGTCCCCGGCACGCTAATCGGCAACATGCCGTGTGGGGGAATTGTTTCGCGATGCAGTTTCGCGAGCTCGGCTTTCATTTGATCGTAACTCAAGCCGAGCGGCGAACGTCCGCTGCCATTGATCCCATAAAGTTTGTTCTCTTTCGCGCTATAAACGATAGCGAACAGATCGCCGCCGACGCCGTTGGAGACTGGCTCCATCAATCCAAGCGTCGCGTTCGCGGCAATCGCCGCATCCACGGCGCTCCCACCGCGTTTCAAAATATCGAGTCCGACCTGCGTGGCCGCAGGCACACTCGTGCAAACCATTCCATGTCGCGCCAGGACCTCCGATCGCGTCGCGAAATTCTTTCCCGTGATGCGATCGATTTGAGAATTGGCAACGTGTGCAGCGGTCGTGAGAAGAGCAAATGTTGAGATACACTGAACGAGCTTCCTCATTGACTCACCTTAAATTCGATGTCCGTGAATTGGAAGGAAACGTCGGTTTAGAGTTGGCGTCTGACAGAGACGCCCTACAATCCCTGCGATGAAAATGTCATCCGATACGTGCAAGGCGATCAGCGTAATTTCCTTCTACATAGCTCTTTTGTCTTTTCTGATCGGCATGGCTGGCCGACTCAAGGAGAGCTTTCACTCGCGCGCCGAAATCTCCACGGCGGGATTCACCCTCGCAGCGGTATTGGCCGCATTGGGATTGATCACGTTTCTATTTTCCTGGAGAAATAAAACCGATAAACCATCCGAACCGCCGCTTTGACCGTTGGAGGCGAGGACCGGCAGATGTTGCGGCCAGTTAGATTCGTGAGGGAAAGAAACGGCAGCGACCGTTCCCGATCGCCGCCGCTCCACCCTCCGAATCAAAGGAAGCTTATTCCTGCGTTGCGTCGTGAAGCTCTTTGTGCGCGTTCATCATGTCTTGATGAGCCTTCTGAATGGCATCGAGCTTCGTCTGCTGATCCGCCGTCAGCAGCGGACGAATCTGCGACGTAGTGCTATCCATGATCGCCTTCATCTTCTGCATCGCCTCCTGATGGATTGCGGCGATTTGCGGTTTGGCCTGATCAATGATCGGCTGGACCTTTGTCTGCTGATCGGACGTCAGGTTCAGCTTGTTGACTAATCCTTCAAACCCAAATCCGCGCCCATGCCATCCGCCGCCCCCGCCGTGGCCGGGTTGAGCTTGCACCATGGCAAAGCCGCCGAGGGCGATGGCACCCGCGGCCGCAAGTGTTAATAGGTTTCGTTTCATAGTTGTTTTAGTTTGTTATTTTACTAAGCGCTTTTTGCGCTTCTGTACCTAATGACCGGAGAAAAATCTCGCCGGTTACATTTTGTTTTCTCGATTCAGCTGAAGAAATTGTAACCGTAATCCGCCACTGCCGGTCATAGGCAGTGGTGTGGATGCGTTCTCGATGACATGGATGATTCTGACGCAAGCGCGCTGGTTAAAGCTGCGCTCCAGCATGATGATGAAGCGGCTCGCGCATTGGTCCGCCAGCTTTATCCGCTTGTGGCGAAATTGGTGCGCGCGCATCGGCCACGTCGAACGGCTGAGGAGGACCTTTGCCAAATGATTTTTATCAAGGTTTTTCAAAAATTGTCTCAATTTTCGGGGAAGGTGCCGCTGGAGCACTGGGTCGCGCGCATCGCGGTCAACACTTGCTTGAATCAAATCGAGTCAGAAAGAATACGGCCCGAAGTTCGCCACGCCGATCTGAGCGAAGAGGAACAAGCAGTAGTGGAGAATCTCGCTTCGTCGCCCGAGGAGCTTGCTCCGGACCAGCGATTTGCTTCGCGTCAATTGGTCGAGCATCTTCTCGCCGCCTTAAAACCAGTCGAGCGGCTCGCGATTGATTTGCTATACTTGCAAGGACGTTCCGTTGAGGAAATCCGGAAAATCACCGGCTGGAGCGCGGCGCTCATTAAAGTGCGGGCGTTTCGGGCCCGGCAAAAAATGAAGGATCGACTCGCTAAAATTTCAGTAAGAGAAAAGCTATGAAGAGTGTCGATCCAAAAATCGACCGGTTGCTGCGATCGGCCGCACAGGCGCACGAAGATTTCCCGGCAGGGATGCCGTTCGGATTCGATACGCGGATAGTCGCGCTCTGGCGCTCAATGAAGAAACCGAACGGCTTGACGCCTCTGCTTCGGCGCATTGCTCTGCTGTCGGCGGTCGTAATCGTTGTATCGACGATTGCAGCGGCTCGCGAAGCGGGCCAAAGCCGGAAACTCGGTGAATCTTTCGCAAACGAATACGCCATCGCGGATTCGGCGATTCAGGACGAATTTTCACAATGAACCGTGCATTGCAATGGAAATTAATTGCCGGCTTCATCCTCGTGTTCATCGCGGGTGGGATGACCGGTGCATTCTTTGGGGCAGTGCATGCGCGACACCTGTTCTTTGAATTTCATCATCCCGGGCTGATGGGCGTCAGAATGCGGGACAGGCTTCGCACAGAACTGAAGTTGACGCCGGAACAGGTCGCCAAAATATCGCCTATCATCGATAAAACAGCCGCGCAGCTAGCAGAAATTAGAAAAGAAACCGGACGCCGCGTCCACGAGATCATGATCGGGGCGCACCGCGAAATGGCTGCCAATCTCACGGAAGATCAGCGCCTCAAATTGCAAGAGATCGAAGCGCGTCATCGCCATTGGGGTCGTCCTCGCGGGCCGCGCGAGTCTACCACTCCGGAGGCATCATTAACACCGCAGTAATTACGGGATCCTTCTGCCTGCCGAGATGCCGATGATTAAAAAAATCAGGCAAATCACAAGGAAAAGAAAGAAGAGAAACTTCGCCATTCCCGCTGCGGCCGCAGCAATGCCCGTAAATCCAAACAGCGCCGCCACCAGGGCAATTACCAAAAAGATTACAGCCCAACGTAACATATTTCACCTCCCTGCAAAGGAATCGCGCCAGCACGTTTGTGCGCGCGTCTGTCCTTGCGACTGCCGCGTAAGCTAGAAGCGTAATCCTTTCCCGAAAAAAATTCGTTCTCGCTCGACCTCTGCGCCCCTCTTTAGAAAAAGATCGTGCAGCTCGGGCGTATAGTAACCACCGCCGAAGGTGGGGTTGAGTGCGAAAAAAATTTGGCCCCCCGGGGCGAGATGGCGCTGCAAATCGTGCAGAAAAAAGTCCCATTCCGCTGACCCCCAAAGTCGCTCTGCCGGATAGTGAAGATTGAAATTGATGGAGAACGCCGTGATCCAATCGAATTTTTGATCGAGATCGGGCAATGGCTCGAGCGCTTTGATCCTCCAAACAACGCGCTCGACGCCGAAAAGATCGAGTAACTCAGTGAAAAGCGGGAACTGATCCAGGTCGAGGCCGAGAACGGAATGACCAAGGCTTTTCAGGATAAACAAAAAAAATCCACCTCCGCAGCCGAGATCGAGCACGTGTTTGGGCGGGGAGCGATGCAGTTTCAAATCTTGCACGCGGTTGCGATTGATCCGTAACCAGCGATCGACGTCGGCGTATTTGGCGTAATCCGACAACGACCCGGCGTAGCGCCGTTGGATCTCGCGTAGACGATCCTGGTCGATGCTGGCGGCCAGTGGCTCAACTGGCAGCGGAAAAATGGAGCGTTGCGCTCTGCGCCATGCGCGCCGGTAGGTCAATGGCTCCGCAAGTTTGCTGATTTTGTGGGAAAGCTTCATCCTTAGAAATCGAGAAGGAGCACCGCGGATGCGGCCAATGACCGTCGTACGACGTCGATCCTACGAAAGATTTTCCATGATCTCACGAAGAAGGGAGGGGCCGCGATAAATATATCCGGTATAGAGTTGAAGGAGTTGCGCACCAGCGTCGAATTTCTCACGGGCGGATTGAGCGTCAAAAATTCCCCCCGAAGCAACCACCGGAATTGTCGATCTTGCGGCAATGTTGCTCACTAGTGCTGTTGATTTTTCGCGTAGTGGCGCCCCGCTCAGACCGCCTTCTTGGTCGCGCGCTGACGGAATGGATGAATGATCGAGGGTCGTGTTCGTCGCGATAATCCCCGCAATTCCATTTTGCTCGCAGGTCTCCATGAGCTCTTCCAATTCATTCGACGAAAGATCTGGCGCAATTTTCACAAGCACGGGTTTCGGATTTTTCCGGTTTTCATCACGAATCGCGCGCAGTAACTGCGAAAGCGCCGCCGGCTCCTGCAATTCGCGCAAACCAGGCGTGTTCGGCGAGCTAACGTTCAGCGCAATGTAATCAGCAAATTCACGAAGCCGCCGGAAAGAGTAGAGGTAATCATCCGCTGCTTCCTCAAGCGGCGTCGCCTTCGATTTACCGATGTTGATCCCGACCGGAACCGCCGGCCATCGCCCGCTTTCGCGCAGTTTGTGCATCCGTTCCGCTATAACATCGGCGCCGTCATTGTTAAAACCGAGCCGGTTCACCAGCGCTTGTCGTTCAGGGAAGCGAAAGATCCGCGGTTTGGGGTTTCCAGCTTGGGGTTTGGCGGTGACCGTGCCGATCTCGATGAAGCCGAAGCCGAGCGCTGCCCATGCCGGAATGGCAACACCGTTTTTATCCAACCCCGCTGCGAGCCCTATTGGATTTGGACACCTTACTCCAAAAAGGACTTTCGGTTTTGGTTGAGGCTGGAACATTTCGAGCGCGCGCAACGCAAGATCGACATATGAAGCGGTGCGCAGTAAAGCGATCGTTAAATGGTGAGCGACCTCAGCATCCAAGGAAAAGAGAAGCGGCCTGACGAATCGCTCGTAGGCATTTTTCATTTTCCTATGCAAAATTGTCCGAAGACGGAATCGAGAATTTGTTCGACGTCCACGACGCCAATTACCTCGCCGACCGCGTACAATGCCTGATTTAGATCCACCGCGACATATTCCGTCGTCAGCCCGTCGCGCATCGCCGTGCGCGCGCGATCGCACGATTCCAGGGCCCGGCGCAAGCAATCGCGATGACGGGTGTTGATTGCAACTGTGCTCTCCGGCTTCAGGTTTTGTTTGGTGATGCGCGTGAGAATTTCCTTTTCGACCTCCGGCAAGCCTTCTCCCGTCGCGCACGAAATACGCAACGTGTCGAAATGTTCCCAATCACGGTGTTCAGGCAGATCGCTTTTGTTCAAAAGCACAATTTCACTGCCATTGTCGGCGCGTTCCTCGAAATGTGGAGGCCTTGGCGCGTTGCCATCCACGATGTGGAGACGCAAGTCCGCGGTGTGGAGCGATTTTTCGGTGCGCGCGATTCCCTCGCGCTCGAGTTTGCTGGCCGACGTTCGGAGGCCGGCGGTATCGAGCAAGCGGATTGGCACACCACGAAGGTTGATCATTTCCTCGATCGTATCGCGCGTCGTCCCGTGGGTTTCGCTAACGATTACGCGTTCATAACCAAGAAGCTGATTAAGCAAGCTCGATTTGCCCGCGTTCGTCGCACCATAAATCACGACCCGCACACCTTCGCGCAGAATGCGCCCCTGATCGGCCGTGGCGAGGAGGGCGGCGATTTCCTCCGCAACTGAGTCAAGGCGCACCCGCAACTTTTCGCCTTCGTCCGGCGCGATGCCTTCCTCCGGGAAATCGATCGACGCGTTGATGTGTGCGAGCAGTGAAATGAATTCGGAGCGAATCTTTCCGATCTTCTCGCCGAGCCTGCCTTCGAGCTGTTCGGTAGCCGAACGGAGCGCCAGATCCGTTTTGGCGCGAATCAGATCAATCACTGCCTCGGCCTGGGTCAGATCCATTTTGCCATTGAGAAATGCGCGCTCGGTGAATTCGCCCGGACGCGCCGCGCGTGCGCCCGCGCGCAGACAAGCTTCCAGCACGTGCCCGCTTACCAGCATCCCGCCATGACAACTGATCTCGACCAAATCTTCGCCCGTGTAACTGGCGGGTGCCTGATGGATCGACAGCATCACTTGATCGATCAATCGCTCCGCTCCATCGACGATCTCCCCGAAATGCTGAACATGCGATTCAAATCGTGACGGCTTTTCTTTGCCGCGAAAAATCTCGTCGGCAACCTCGATCGCATTCACACCGGAGATGCGGACGAGCGCGATTGCGCCTTCACCCGCCGGAGTGGAGATCGCTGCGATGGTCTCGCCCGCAATTATCGGTTGCTCGTCCGCAGTCAATCCCCTTGATCTTTCCGAAGAATCTCTTTCAGCGCGGCGATGCATTTTCGATTTTGCTCCATTGTTCCCACAGAGATGCGGACCCATTCTGGCAATTTGTAACCTTTGAGTCGTCGCACGATAATTTTTCTCGCAAGCAACTCTTTAAAGATAACGGCATCGTTGCCGACATTTACCATCACGAAGTTCGCCGCGCCTGGAACAAACTTGAATTTCATTTCGGCAAATTGTTCTTCCAGATAGGCGCGCCCGGCATCGACAACCCGCTTGGTTTCACGCTGGTGCGCATCGTCAGCGAGAGCGGCAAGCGCGCCAGCGTGAGCAATGCTGTTAACGTTAAATGGTTGCCGCGTTTTCTGTAGCACGTCGATCAACTCGCGCCCCGCAACGCCGTACCCGACGCGCAGGCCAGCGAGCCCGTGAATTTTCGAAAACGTGCGCAGAACGACGATATTCCGGCCTTCGCGAACGTATTGGAGTGTGTCGGGAGGATTATCGAGGAACTCGAAATACGCTTCGTCGAAAACAACGATGATATTTTCCGGGAGGCGCGACATGAATTTGTCGATCTTGCCCTGCGAAATCAAAGTGCCGGTTGGATTATTCGGATTGGGGATGAAGATCAGACGCGTTTTCGGCGTGATCGCATCCAGCATCGCATCAAGGTCTTGCTGACAATCCGGACTTGGGGCTTCAATCGTGTGCGCGCCGAAAAGGGTTGCGATCAATTTATAGGCGATAAACGCGTGCTGGGACGTGATCACATCGTCACCGCGATGTAGAAAAGCGTGGCCCAGAAATTCGATCACTTCATTCGATCCGTTGCCGAGTATAACGTTCTCCGGCGAGACACCGAGTCTGGCCGCGATCGCCTCGCGCAGATAAGAACTCGCACCATGTGGATATAGATGCGCGTTCTCCAATCCGGCGCGCATTGCCTCGATTGCCTTTGCCGATGGGCCAAGAGGATTCTCGTTCGAGGCCAGCTTGATGATTGCGCCTGGATCGCAATCGAGTTCGCGCGCCGTCTCCTCGATTGGCTTTCCCGGTTCGTAAACACCAAGATCGCGCAACTGCGAGTTCGCCAGCTCCCAGATCGAGATCATCGGCGCAATTTAGACAGAATTAACCGAATGAACAAAATGCAGCTTTCCGGTGGCCGGAGTCCATCGCCAATCTCGTGACGAAC